>Ga0247783_1000342_pt1 | contig 14285 bp, 9 predicted proteins | sample UWRJL064202C5_FD_179911 | JGI IMG/M metagenome (GOLD analysis project Ga0247783, IMG submission 179911) | Plant litter microbial communities from Arlington Agricultural Research Station in Wisconsin, United States - UWRJ-L064-202C-5 | ecosystem: Environmental > Terrestrial > Plant litter >...
AACATCTCGGTGGCCCGCGGGCTTGCGAAGCGCATGGCCGGCACCGGCGTCACGGTGAACTCGGTGCTGCCGGGACCCACGATGTCCGAGGGCGTGAAGACGATGCTCGACGCGGCCGCGAAGGACGCCGGCACGTCGGTCGACGAAGCCGCCGTCGCCTTCGTCAAGGCGAAGCGGCCGAGCTCGATCCTGCAGCGCCCGGCGACGGTCGACGAGGTCGCGAACATGGTGGTCTACGTGTGCTCGACGCAGGCGTCGGCGACGACGGGGGCCGCGCTGCGGGTCGATGGGGGGACGGTCGATACGATCGCGTAGATGAAGCTCACCCCATCCCCTCCCCGGCCCTCCCCTTGAAGGGGAGGGAGAACCCCGTCCAATGAAAAACTCCCTCCCCTTCAAGGGGAGGGTCGGGGAGGGGATGGGGTTAAACCCAACTCACCAGATACTCACCCGCTCCTCCGGCGCGCGATACATCTTGTCTCCCGGCTTCACGCCGAAGGTCTTGTAGAAGCCTTCCTGGTTCACGAGCGTGCCGTTCGTCCTGAACTGGCCCGGCGAGTGCTGATCGCTCTTGATGTAGCGGATCGCCGCTGGCTCGCGCAGCTTCGACTGCCAGCCCTGCGCCCAGCCCATGTAGAAGCGCTCGTCGCCGGTGAGGCCGTCGATCACCGGCGCAGGCTTGCCGCCGAGCGAGCGGTGGTAGCCGTCGAACGCGACCGCGAGTCCCGCGTTGTCGGCGATGTTCTCGCCGAGCGTGAGCGCGCCGTTGACGGGATAACCGGGGATCTCGACGTACTGGTCGTATTGCGCGACGAGCGCCTTCGTCTTCGCCTGGAAACGCTTCAGGTCGTCGGCGGTCCACCAGTTCGCGAGACGACCGTCGCCGTCGTACTTCGCGCCCTGGTCGTCGAAGCCGTGGCTGATCTCGTGACCCATGATCCCGCCGATGGCCCCGTAGTTCGACGCCTCGTCGGCGGCCGGATCAAAGAACGGCGCCTGCAACCAGCCCGCGGCGAACACGATCTCGTTCATCTCCGGGTTGTAGTACGCGTTGACCGTCTGCGGCGTGATGCCCCACTCGTCGCGGTCGATCGGGTGACCGAGCTTGTGCAATTCGTAGTCGTAGGCGAAGACGCGCGCGCGTTTGACGTTGCCGACGAGGTCGTCGCGCCGGATGACGAGCGCGCCGTAGTCGCGCCAGCGTTTCGGATAGCCGATCTTCGCGGTGAACTTCGCGAGCTTCGCCAGCGCCTTCGCCTTCGTCTCGTCGCCCATCCAGTCGACCTTCGCGATGCGATCGCGATACGCGTCGAGGATGTGCCCGACCATCGCCTCGACGCGCGCCTTGTTCTCCGGCGGGAAATGCTTCGCGACGTAGAGCTTGCCGAGACCCTCGCCCATCGACGTCTCGACGAGCACGGTCCCGCGCTTCCAGCGCGGCGTGTTCTCCGGCGCGCCGACGAGCGTCGTGCCGACGAACGCGAAGCGCGTCGCGACGAGATCGCGGTCGAGGAAGGGCGCATACGCGACGAGCAGCCGCGTCTTGCAGTAGGCCTTCCAGGTCGCGAGCGGCGTGGTCGCGACGAGGCGGCCGAGGTCGGTCACGAAGCTCGGCTGCGCGAGGCCGACGATCGTCGTGCGACCCGTGACGCCGAGCGTCTTCAGGTAGCGCGCCCAGTCGATGCCCGGCGCGAGCGCGGCGAGGTCCGAGATCCTCGTCGGGTTGTAGATCGCGTCGGGGTCGCGGTTGCGTACGTTGTCCCATTGCGCTTCGGCGAGCGCATTCTCGAGCGCGACGATCGCGCCGGCCTCGGCGTCCGCGTCGCGATCGCCCGCGCGCACGAGCAGCGCCGCGAGGAAGACGCGGTACTTCGCGCGGATCGTGGCGAAGCGTTCGTCGTCGGTCTTCAAGAAGTAGTCGCGATCGGGCAGGCCGATGCCGGACTGGTTCAGGTCCGCGAAATAGAGGCTCGGATCTTTCGCGTCCTGGTGGATCGCGAGCTGCAGCGGCGCGTCGGCGCCGAGCCGGTTCAGCGCCGCGAACATCGCGACGACGTCCGACGCCGTCTTCATCGCGTCGATGCGCGCGAGGTCGGCACGAAGCGGGGCGAGCCCGCGCGCCTCGACGCGTGCCTCGTCCATGAAGCTCGCGTAGAGGTCGCCGATCTTGCGCGCGTCCGCGGAGACGCGCGCGCCTTCGGGCGTCGCCGCGGTCTCGATGATCGCGCGCAGGTTCAATTGCGTGCGGTCGTAGATCCGGTAGTTGCTGCCGGCCCCCGAACGGTCCGCCGGGATCTCGGTCGTCGCGAGCCAGTGACCGTTGACCGCGCGATAGGCGTCGTCCTGGATGCGCACGGCCGGATCGGCCGCCGAGCGATCGATTCCGGACGTCTGCGCGAAGGCCGAAGCGCAGCCGAGCGCGAGGCCGATCGTCAACGCGGGCGTGACCCACGCCGATCGCCACGAGACGTGATTCATGAGGACTCCGTTCACCAGATGAGCACGCGCTGGTCCGCGCTGCGATACATGCCGTCGCCGGGCTTCACGTCGAAGGCCTCCGCGAAGCCGGGCTGATTGACGAGCGCGCCGTTCGCGCGGAATTCGCCCGGCGCGTGCGGATCGGACTTCAGGCGAGCGACGAGCGCGCCGTCGCGCGCCTTCTGACGCCAGGCCTGCGCATAGCCGATGAAGAAACGCTGCTCGCCGGTGAGGCCGTCGATCACCGGCGCCGGCCTGCCGCCGAGCGAGAGGCGATAGGCCTTGAAGGCGATCGCGAGTCCCGAGTTGTCGGCGATGTTCTCGCCGAGCGTCAACGCGCCGTTGACGTGATACCCCTTCACCGGTTCGTAGGCGTCGTATTGCGCGACGAGCGCCTTCGTCTTCGCGTCGAAGCGCCGATGGTCCTCGTCGGTCCACCAGTTGCGCAGGTTGCCGTCGCCGTCGTACTGGCTGCCCTGGTCGTCGAAGCCGTGGCTGATCTCGTGACCGATGATCGCGCCGACCGCGCCGTAGCTCGTCGCGTCGTCGGCGGTGACGTCGAAGATCGGCGCCTGCAACAACCCCGCGGGAAACACGATCACGTTGACCTCGGCGTTGTAGTACGCGTCGACGGTCTGCGGCGTCATGCCCCACTCGCCGCGGTCGACCGGCTTGCCGAGCCGCGCGAGCTGGCGTCGATGTTCGAAGCGCTGCGCACGCTGCACGTTGCCGACGACGTCGTCGCGACGGATCACGAGCGCCGAGTAGTCGCGCCAGTGGTCCGGGTAACCGATCATCGGCTTGAACTTCGCGAGCTTCGCCTGTGCGGCGACCTTCGTCTCCGGCGTCATCCAGTCGAGACCGTCGATGCTCTCGCGCATCGATGCGAGCAGGTTCGCGACCATCGCGTCCATCCGCTGCTTGTTCTCCGGCGGGAAGAACTGCGCGACGTAGAAGCGTCCGTAGGCCTCGCCTATCGACTTCTCGACGAGCGCCACGCCGCGTTTCCAGCGCGGTGGGAGCGCCGGCGTCCCGTTGATCGCGGTGGCGACGAACGCGAAGCGCGCGTCGACGGCCGCGCGGTCCAGGTAGTCCGAGTGATCGGAGACGAGCAGCGTCGTGAAGTACGCCTTCCACGTCGCGAGCGGCGTCTCGGCGACGAGACGATCGAGGCCCCGGACATAGCTCGGCTGGCTCACGAGCACCGTCGCCACGCTCCGCGGCAACTCGATCGCCGCGAAGTAACGCGCCCAGTCGATATGCGGCGCGAGTTCGGCGAGCTGCGCGCGCGTCATCGGGTTGTAGGTCTTCTGCGGATCGCGGTTCGCGACCGCGTCCCACTGCGCCTCCGCGATCGCCGTCTCGAGCGCGACGACCGCGTCGGCCGACGCGTCGACGTCGCCCCGTCCCGCGCGCGTCAGCAGCGACGCGACATAGGTCTTGTACTTCGCGCGGACCTCGGCGAAACGCGCGTCGTCCTTCACGAGGAAGTAGTCGCGGTTCGGCATCTCGATGCCGCCCTGCACCAGGTCGACGACCGTCTTCGTCGCGTCCCTCGCGTCCTGGTGGACCTGGACCACGAGCGGCATGTCGACGCCGATCGAGTCGAGCGCGCCGATCATCGCGACGACGTCGCTCTTCGTACGGATGCGCGCGATGCGCGCGAGGTCGGCGGCGAGCGGCTTCATGCCGAGCGCCTCGATACGCGCCTCGTCCATGAAGCCCGCGTAGAGGTCGCCGATCTTCTTCGCATCGTGCCGGGCCGCGGGCTCGACCGCCGTCGTACCGCCCGCGAGGGCTTCGGCGATCTCGCGCAGGTGCTGCTGGGTCTGGTCGTAGATGCGCGCGCCCGTGCCGTAGCCGCTGCGATCCGCGGGGATCTCGGTCGTCGCCAGCCAGCGTCCGTTGACGGCGCGAAACGCGTCGTCCTGGATGCGCACCGCGGGATCGGCCGCGTCGTGGTCGATGCCGCTCTTGAGCTGCGCGAGCGTGGGGCCGGACGACGCGACGACTGCCGCGAACGCGAGCCAGCGAACAGTCTTCAGCACGATGGCGTCCTCACCAGAACAGGACGCGCTGGTCGGGCGGCAGGTACATGCGGTCGCCCGGCTGCACGTCGAAGGCGGCGTAGAAACCCGGCTGGTTGCGCAAGGTCGCGTTGCCGCGGACGGAGTTGATCGCATGCGTGTCGGACTTGATCAGCCGGATCGCGAACGCGTCGCGCAGCTTCGCGCGCCACCAGATCTCGAACGCGCGATAGAAGCGCTGGTCCCCGGTCAGCCCGTCGATGACCGGCGCGGGCCTGCCCTGCAACGACAGGTGGTAGGCCTTCAGCGCGATCGAGAGTCCCGCGTTGTCGGCGATGTTCTCGCCGAGCGTGAGTTCCCCGTTGATGTGATAGCCGGGGACCGGCTCGTAGGCCGCGTACTGCGCGACCATCGCCTTCGCCTTCGCGGTGAAGCGCGCGCGGTCGTCGTCGGTCCACCAGTTGCGCAGGCGGCCCTCGCCGTCGTACTGGCTGCCCGAATCGTCGAAGCCGTGGCTGATCTCGTGGCCGATCACCGCGCCGATCGCCCCGTAGTTCGCGGCGTCGTCGCCCGCCGCGTCGAAGACCGGCGGCTGCAGGATCGCCGCGGGGAACACGATCTCGTTGCGCGTCGGGCTGTAGTAGGCGTTGACGGTCTGCGGCGTCATGCCCCACTCGGTCTTGTCGATCGGGTGGCCGAGATGCGCGAGGTCGTGGTCGTACTCGAAGCGGCGCGCGCGCCACAGATTGCCGACGACGTCGCCGGGCTCGAGCTTGAGCGGCGCGTAGTCGCGCCACTTCGACGGATAGCCGATCTTCGGCGTGAAGCGCGCGAGCTTGGCCTGCGCCTCCTTCTTCGTCTCCGGGCCCATCCAGTCGAGGCCGTCGATGCTCTGGCGATAGGCCTCGAGCAGGTTGCGCACGAGCGTGTCCATCTTCGCCTTCGCGGTCGGCGGGAAGTACTTCGCGACGTAGAGCCTGCCGATCGCCTCGCCCATCGACGCTTCGCACAAGGCCACGCCGCGCTTCCAGCGCGGCAGCTGCGTCGGCGTGCCGGCGAGCACGCCGCCGTTGAACGCGAAGCTCTCGTCGACGAAGGCCTTCGACAGGTAAGGCGACGCCGCGCTGACGACGCGGTACTTGAAGTACGCCTTCCACGCAGACAGCGGCACCGCCTCGACGGTCTCCGCGAAGCCGCGCAGATACGTCGGCTGCGCGACGACGACCGTGTCGACCCGGCCCACGAGGCCCGCGTCCGCGAGCCAGGTCTTCCAGGCATAGCCCGGCGTCGACGCATCGAGTGCGCGCAACGCGACGCGGTTGTAGGTCTTGACCGGATTGCGGTTCTCGACGCGCGTCCACTGCGCGCGCGCGAGCCGCGTCTCGATGTCCAGCACCGCGGCGGCCGACGCGTCCGGGTCCTTCACGCCGGCGAGCACGAACATTGCCGCGACGTGCGCGACGTACTTGTCGCGCGTGTCCTTCAGCTTCGCGTCGTCGTCCTTGAGGTAGTAGTCGCGGTCGGGCATGCCGAGTCCGCTCTGGTAGATCGTCGGCACGTAGCGGGTCGGGTCGCCCTTGTCGACGCCGATGTCGACGAAGTAGGGCGCGGTCACGCCGCGCCGGTTGAGCGACGCGATCATCGCGGGGATCGCCGCCTTCGACTTCATCGCGTCGATCGCGCGCAGGTCGGCGGCGATCGGCTTCGCGCCGAGCCGTTCGGCGCGGGCTTCGTCGAGGAAATCGCCGTAGAGCGTCGCGAGCTTCTTCTCGTCGACGCTCGCGGTCCCGGCGTTCGCTCGCGCGGCGTCGAGCAGCGTCGCGACGTGGGCCTGCGCCTCGTCGCGCAGGATCGACGACGTGCCCCAGGCCGCGCGGTCCTCGGGGATCTCGGTCTTTGCGAGCCACTCGCCGTTGACGGCGAGGAAGGCGTCGTCCTGCATGCGCACCGGCCCGGTCGCAGCCGGCGCGGCCGACGCGGCCTTCGCAGCAGCCGCCTCGGGCGGCGGCGTGGGTTGGGCGCACGCGGCGAGCGCGCCGACGACTGCGGCGATCCACGTGGCGCGGAATACGGGTCCTGTCCTGTTCGAGTCGGTCATCGAAGCCTCCGGTGCGGACGGTACCGGAGACTCGACGCGCCGCGGGCAGGCTTGCGACGGAAAGCCGTCCACGCGCCGCGAAATGCCTCAGACCGTGAGGCCGGCGAGCGTGGCCGCCCCGATCGCCGCGAACAGGCAGGCGGCGACGATGCGCGCGGCCTTCAAGGGAACGCGGTCCGCGAAGCGGCGCGCGACGAACACGGCGGGCACGTCGGCGACGAGCATCCCGAGCGTCGTGCCGGAGACGACCGCGAACAGATCGGCGTAGCGGGCCGCCAGCGCGACGGTCGCGAGCTGCGTCTTGTCGCCGATCTCCGCGAAGAAGAACGCGAGCGCGGTGACGACGAACACGCCGGCATGCGTGCGCGGCTCGGCGTCCTTCTCGTCGAGCTTGTCCGGCACGAGGGCCCACACGGCGATCGCGATGAACGAGAGGCCGACCGCCCAGCGCAATACGCCGGGGTCGAGATGCGTCGAGATCCACACGCCGACGATGCCGGCGAGCGCGTGATTGACGAGCGTCGCGACGAGGATGCCCGCGATGATCGGGACCGGCTTGCGAAAGCGGACCGCGAGCAACAGCGCGAGCAACTGGGTCTTGTCGCCGAGCTCGCCCAATGCGACCACGACGGCGGAGATGAAGAAGGCTTCCATGCGGGGATTCCGGCCGGGTGGTCGCGACGCAACGAAACAGCCTTCCCCCGGCAGTCAGGAAAGTGTTTCGTCGGTCTCGCCAGGCATGATCGCTGGACGCGCCACGGTCGCTGTGACTGACCGAGTGTGTTGACGCGTCCCTTCGACGATGGCGTCGAAGCGGCTACTCCCCAAGGAAGGGGCGAAGTATACGGGACCCCATCCCCCTCCCGGCCTCCCCCTTTGAAGGGGGAGGAGTTTCCTTGAAGGGCTCGATCCGCTCGTTGTGCTCCCTCCCCTTCAAGGGGAGGGTCGGGGAGGGGATGGGTCCCGTCCACGCGCAAATGCGCTACCGTCCCGCGATGCATCGAGCCCTGTCGGTCCTCGCCCTCGCCACGGTGCTCGTGGCCTCCGCCGCCGCGAAGGACGTCATCGTCGGCTCGAAGCGCTTCACCGAGTCCTACGTGCTCGGCGAGGTCGTCACGGAGACGCTGACGTCGCAGGGGATCGTCGCGACCCACAAGGCGGGGCTCGGCAACACCGGCATCCTCGTCGCGGCGCTCGAGGCCGGCGAGGTCGACGTGTACCCCGAATACACCGGCACGATCGTGCGCGAGGTGTTGAAGCGCGACGACAAGCCGTCGCTCGCCGAACTCGACGCCCTGCTCGCGCCCCGCGGCCTGCGCGTGGCGGTCCCGCTCGGCTTCTCGAACAGCTATGCGCTCGCGATGCGCGAGGACGAAGCCGCCAGGCGCGGCATCGCGGCCGTGTCCGACCTCGTCGATGTCCGGAAGACTCGCGGGCTCAGGCTCGGGCTGTCGAACGAATTCCTCGCGCGCGCCGACGGCTGGCCCGCGTTGAAGCAGGCCTACGCGCTGCCGCTCGCGACGCCGTCCGGCCTCGATCACGGCCTCGCGTACGACGCGCTCGCCGACGGGCGCGTCGACGTCATCGACATCTATTCGACCGACGCCCGGATCGGCCGCGACCGCGTGCGCGTCCTCGTCGACGATCGCCGTTTCTTCCCGAGCTACGACGCGGTGTTGCTGATGCGTCGCTCGTTCGATCCCGCGCCGCTCGCCCGGCTCGCGAACACGATCGACAACGCGACGATGATCGCGCTCAACGCGCGGGCCGAGCTCGACCGGGTGCCCTTCGAGACGGTCGCGCGCGACTTCCTCGCGAAGCGCGAGCCCGCGACGACGAAAGAGCCGCCCGCGACGTCGACGTCGCGCTTCGTCGCGAAGCTCTTCGGTCCCGACTTCTGGCACCTCCTCGTGCAGCACGTCGTGCTCGTCGCGGGCTCGGTCGGCGCGGCGATCGTCGTCGCGATCCCGCTCGGCGTGTGGTGCGCGCGCGCGGACGAGCACGACGGGCGCGCCGGCCGCGTCGTGCTCGCGATCGTCGGGCTCTTGCAGACGATCCCGTCGCTCGCGCTGCTCGCGTTGCTGATCGCCGCGCTCGGCACGATCGGCACCGTCCCCGCCCTCGTCGCGCTGTTCCTCTATGCGCTGCTGCCGATCGTCGCGAACACGCATGCGGGACTCACCGGCGTGTCGCGCGGCGTCGGCGACGCGGCGCGCGCGCTCGGCCTCACGTCGCGGCAGACGCTCGCACTCGTCGAGTTGCCGCTCGCGGCGCCGACGATCGTCGCGGGCATCCGCACGGCCGCGGTCATCAACGTCGGCACCGCGACGATGGCCGCCTTCGTCGGCGCGGGCGGCTTCGGCGAACGCATCACCGCGGGCCTCGCGCTCAACGACGGGCCGACGCTGCTCGCCGGCGCGGTCCCGGCCGCGGTGCTCGCGCTCGCGATGCAGTTCGGCTTCGACGCGGTCGCGAAAGCGCTGGACCGATCGAAACGCCGCCCCTAGCATCGCGCGCATGTCCGACGTTCCGTCCATCATCGACATCGAAGCGTCGGGCTTCGGGCGCGGCAGCTATCCGATCGAGATCGGCTACGTGCTCGCCGACGGACGCAGCGACTGCATGCTGATCCGTCCGGGGCCTGCGTGGCAGCACTGGGACGGGACCGCGGAAGCCTTGCACCACATCACGCGCGACGTGCTCGTCGCGCACGGCCAGACCGTCGAATCCGTGGCCGAGCGCCTCAACCGCGAGCTCACGGGGCTCACGCTCTACAGCGACGGCTGGGGCAACGACTTCACGTGGCTGTCGACGCTGTACGACGCGGCCGGGCGCACGCCGACGTTCAAGATCGAGAGCCTGCTGTCGCTGTTGACCGAGGACGAGATGGCCCGCTGGGACGCGACGAAGCGCGCTGTCTTTGCCGCGGCGGTGCAGGCGCGGCATCGCGCGAGCTCGGACGCGCGGCTGTTGCAGGAGACGGTCTTGCGCGTGCACGAAACGCCGGAGGCCGCGCGGTGACCGTCGTGCACTGCAACCTGAACCTCCGGCGCGTGCGTCGGTCGATCGGTCTCGACCTCGAGAGGAGACGCTCATGACGAACAAGAACACGATCTGCCTGTGGTACGAGCACGATGCGGAAGAGGCCGCGCGCTTCTACGCGAAGACCTTTCCGCAGAGCAGCGTCGGCGCGGTCCAACGCGCCCCGTCCGACTATCCGTCCGGCAAGGCCGGCGACGTGCTGACCGTCGAGTTCACCGCGGTCGGCATCCCGTGCATCGGCCTCAACGGCGGTCCGATGTTCAAGCACAGCGAGGCCTTCTCGTTCCAGATCGCCACCGACGACCAGGAAGAGACCGACCGCTACTGGAACGCGATCGTCGGCAACGGCGGCCAGGAGAGCCAGTGCGGCTGGTGCAAGGACAAGTGGGGCATCAGCTGGCAGATCACGCCGCGCGTGTTGACCGACGCGATGGCGAAGGGCGGCGACGTGGCCAAGCGCGCGTTCGAGGCGATGATGCCGATGAAGAAGATCGACGTGGCGACGATCGAAGCGGCCGTGCGCGGCTGATGCGTCGGCCGCGGCGGTCGGCTCAGGGCAGCTTCACGTAATAGCCGGTCAGCACGAATCGGGAGGCGCTCGCGAACGTGTCGTGCGCCGCGGAGACGTCCAGCGCGATCAGCGGGGTATCCCCGGGCTCGAAGTAGGCCAGGCAGTCCTGGTTGACGAAGACGTAGTAGCCCGGGGACGCCGGGGCGAAGCCGCTTCCGGTGAAGCTGACGCCCGCGGACGTGGGCGTATCGGCGTTGAGGCTCAAGCTCCCGAGCAGATTCGACCCGTTGGTGGTGGCGATGACGCCGCTGATGTGCGTCACGACGAGCCGCATGCCCGCGGGCACGACGGGATAGCTAACGATGCAGCGGTTCGTGCCGTTGCAGAACTTCAGGACGCCGGACTGGTAGGGATTCCGTCCCGCTTCATCGGTGTTCTGGACCAGGGCCGCGCGGGTCTGCGCGGAAGCGCTCGTCGTCATCGCAACGCCGCCGAGCGACGCGAGCATCGTCGCGACGAGCACCGCGGGCCGTCCGGTTCGTCTCGTTCGCGACAGGAAACGACCGGTATCGCGGATGCGGAACGTGCGGGCGAGGATCCACGCGACGACCGCCGCGGACCAGAGGGCGAGGGTCTCGGGTTCGGGGACCGGCGTGCCGGGCGGTGTCGTGACGTCCGAGGTCGTGACCTCGATCCGGTAGTGGCCGTCCCCGAGCGAGAACGACTCGCCGAGGCCGATGAAGCCGTCGGCGAGCGTGCCCCCGCCGTTCTCCGCGAACGACTCGTTGGCGAACGCGCCGATCGCGAACTGGTACGCGCCGGCCGCGAGCACGAAGGCGAGATCGAAGTCGCCGCCGGTCGTGAACGCCTGGTCGAAGTTCGAGCCGACGACGGTCGCGGTGCCGTCGCTGCCCGCGAACAACGTGAAGTAGGGATCGACGCCGCCCTCGCCGAAACCGAGGCTCCTGAACTCGACGGTCTGCGCGGTCGCGAGCGAGAACGCATACAGCGCGACGTTGTTCGCGATGGTGCTCGCGTCGGAGAAGTCCGGTGCCGACGGCGCCGGCCCGGAGCCGATCAGCGCGGGGTTCGCCGGATCGTCGAGCGAGCCGGTGTAGGTGGTCGGCGCCGCGAGGACGGCTCCGGCATGGAGCGCCAGTGCGAGGGCGACGCCTCGGGCGAACGGGAGACGGAATGCAGCCGGGAACGCCATGGTCGGTTTCGATCGGGATGAAGGAGGCCTCACGATGACGCGTGGTCCCTCACCGCTGACTCACCGCTCGCCCGCCCGTCTACTTCCCGATGCAGAACTTCCCGAAGATCTCGCCCAGCAGGTCGTCCGCGGTAAACGCGCCGGTGATCGTCCCGAGCGCGTTCTGCGCGAGGCGCAATTCCTCCGCGAACAAGTCGAGCTGGCGATCGCCCTGGTCCGCGTGTCCGCGCGCGGCTTCGAGATGCCGGCCCGCGTCGCGCAGCGCGACGAGGTGGCGCTCGCGGGCGATGAAGCTCGTCTCGCCTTCGGGTTGCCAGCCGGCGATCGCGAGCAGTTCGTGGCGCAGCAGGTCGATGCCGTCGCCGGTCTTCGCCGACACGTAGAGGCGTTCCTCGATGTCGTCGCGCGCAGGCTCGATCCGCGCGGTGTCGCCGACGAGGTCGATCTTGTTGACGATCGTGCGGCGGGCCGCGTGCGCGGGGACGCGTTCGACGATCAGCGCGTCGTCGGGGTGCTCGTCCGCCTGCATCGCGGTCGCGTCGACGAGATGCAGGACGACGTGCGCGCGCTCGATCGCTTCCCACGTGCGCGCGATGCCGACGCGCTCGACCACGTCCTCGGGCCCCTCGCCGAGCACGCGGATCCCCGCGGTGTCGACGACGTGCAGTGCGATGCCTTCGAGGCGAATGGTCTGCTCGACGCGGTCGCGCGTCGTGCCGGCGATCGGCGTGACGATCGCGACCTCGGACTCGGCGAGCGCGTTGAGCAGGCTCGACTTGCCGACGTTGGGCCGGCCGATCAGCACGACCGTCAGGCCTTCGCGCAGCAGCGCGCCGCGCTGCGCGCGTGCCATCAGCGTCGCGAGCGCGTCGTCGATCGCCGAGAGGCGTCCGCGCGCGTCGGACTGTTCGAGGAAGTCGATCTCCTCCTCGGGAAAGTCGAGCGTCGCCTCGACGAGCGCGCGCAGCGTCGTGAGTTCGGCGACGAGGGCATGGACCTCGTCGGAGAAGCGGCCCGACAACGACGCCTGCGCCCCGAGCACCGCGGCCTCGCTGCCGGCCTCGATCAGGTCGGCGACGGCCTCGGCCTGCGCGAGGTCGAGCTTGTCGTTCAGGAACGCGCGCTCGGTGAACTCGCCGGGGCGTGCCAGCCGCATTCGTCCAGTCGGCATCGGCGGCGCGGAGTCGTCGATGCCCTCGTCGATCACGTCGTCGACCACTTCGAAGCAACGCGTCACGAGCAGCTGCAACACGGCCGGCCCGCCGTGCATCTGGAGTTCGAGCACGTCCTCGCCGGTATACGAATGCGGCGCGGGAAAGGCGAGCGCGAGGCCGCGGTCGATGACCGCGCCGTCGCGGTTCGCGATCGAGACGAGCGTCGCATGACGCGGCGCGAGCGTCGTCCCGGTCAGCGCGGCGTGGAAGCGCGCGACGATCGGCCGACCCGACCACGCGCCGAAGGACAGGCGCACGACGCCGATGCCGCCGCGTCCCGCGGGCGTGGCGATCGCGACGATCGGTTCGTCTCGTGCGATCGTCACGCGACGACTCTCGTCAGGCGGGCTTCGCCTTCGCGCCGCCCATCATTCGCGTGATCTGCCATTGCTGTGCGATCGACAAGAGGTTGTTGACGACCCAGTAGAGGACGAGACCCGCGGGGAAGAAGAAGAAGGTCACGCCGAACACGAGCGGCATGATCAACATCATCTTCGCCTGCGTCGGGTCCGGCGGCGCCGGGTTGAGTTTGTACTGCACGAACATCGACGCCATCATGATGACCGGCAGGATGTAGAAGGGATCCGGCGCCGCGAGGTCGTGGATCCAGCCGAGCCAGGGCGCGCCGCGCATCTCGACCGACGCGAGCAGCGTCGAGTACAGCGCGATGAAGAACGGGATCTGGATCAGGATCGGCAGGCACCCGCCCATCGGGTTGACCTTCTCGACCTTGTACAACTCCATCATCGCCTGGTTGAGCTTCGCGCGATCGTCCTTGTGCCGCTCCTGCAGTTCCTTCATGCGCGGCGCGAGGTTCTTCATCCGCGCCATCGACTTGTAGCTCGCGGCGGACAACGGGAAGAACGCGAGCTTGATGCCGATCGTCAGCACGATGATCGACCAGCCCCAGTTGCCGAGCACCGCGTGGATCTTCTCGAGGACCCAGAACATCGGCTTCGCGAGGATCGTGGTCCAGCCGTAGTCGCGCACGAGGTCGAGGCCCGGCGCGACCTTCTCGAGCACGCGCTCGTCGGTCGGGCCGACGTACAGGCGCGCGTCGTTCGTGATCGTCTGGCCGGGCGCGACGCTGCCGAGGCGCTCGCGCAGTCCCGCGCGGAAGATGTTCGCGTCGAGCTTGTCGGTGTAGTAGTCGCGCGTGCCGGCCGCGGGGATCCACGCGGACACGAAGTAGTGCTGCAGCATCGCGACCCAGCCGTCGTCGGCCTGCGCGATGTGCTTGTCCGGCCCCTTGCCCTTCTCGATGTCCGAGAACGCGACCTTCTGGAAGCGTTCCTTGTCGCTGTAAACCGCGGGGCCGTAATAGGTGCTGTAGAAATGTGAGCCGCCGGCCGGCGCCTTGTCGTCGCGCACGAGTTGCAGATAGAGCTGGGGCGCGAACGGCGTGTCGCCGACGTTCGTCACCGCGTGCCTGACGTCGATCTCGTAGCTGCCGCGATGAAAGGTGAACGTCTTCGTCAGCTTCGCGCCGCCGCTCGTGGCCTCGAAGACGAGCGCGAGCGTGTCCTGGCCGTCGGCCATCGTGCGATCGCCCGACACGAGCTTGAACGGCGTGCGGTGCGTCGGCAGCGACTGGCCGTTGCCGCCGACGAGTCCGGACTGCGCGACGTAGAAATAGCCGGGCGTCTGGTCGAACAGCACGAAGTTCTGCTTGTTGTCCGCGCTGTTGCGATACGCGAGCAGC
>Ga0247783_1000343_pt1 | contig 14278 bp, 11 predicted proteins | sample UWRJL064202C5_FD_179911 | JGI IMG/M metagenome (GOLD analysis project Ga0247783, IMG submission 179911) | Plant litter microbial communities from Arlington Agricultural Research Station in Wisconsin, United States - UWRJ-L064-202C-5 | ecosystem: Environmental > Terrestrial > Plant litter >...
ACTCGAACCCGTCGGCGGAGGAGATCGAGGAGCTAGAGGAGCTCGGCGATGAAGCGATCATCGCGCAACAGACCGCAGCTCATGCGCTTCAGCCGCGGGCCAACGTGTCCGAGGAATCGCGCAGCGTGGTCATCACCGAGCACCCGCCAGAGCCTCCGAGGCCTCCCGAGCGCCGCGAGCCCTCGCGCAATCCGCCCAGGTCCAGCGCCGAGGCCACGCTGGTGATCCGCGATCGTCGCGCGTTGGACGAGATGCGGCAGAAGATCGTGCGCCGACAACAGCAGAAGCAAGCGCACCGCCGCCACGCTCTTTATCTCTGGGGCGCGCTCGGCTTGGCAGCCTTCGTACTCGGCGGAATAGTGGCCTTTTTGGCCACAGACAGCCATTCAGACGACCAATCCGCCGACAATCAAGCGCCCGAGACCCGCGGTGAGGCACAAATGGCGCTCCCATCGACGCCCACCACCAAACCCGTCAGCAATGGCTCGACCTCCAATCCCCCCCGCGCCGTCCGCCTAGACGACCTCCCCGTCGAACGAAAGCATTAGGGGGTTCTTCTTCCAACGTGCCCGTGCCCGTGCCCGTGCCCGTGCCCGTGCCCGTGTCCGAACGTGCCCGTGCACGGCTCGAGAGATTTTTTGATGGTCACTTTGCGTTCGCGACCGTCACAGCCTTCGGCGTCTCAGCTCGGAGCCCAGCGCCAGAGGGATTAACCGCCAAAACGCCAGAAGAGGGAGAGGAGATGGGGGTTCCCTCTCAGCAGCCGATCACCGCACTGGATCGCCGGACATCGGCTTGATTCAGGCGCATCCGGGAGCCGGTGACTACTCAGAGCCACCCAGCGTCGAACGCGAACCTTCAACTCGACGCGCCGCGAGGTGCGTTGCGAGAGCGCGATGGCCCCACTCCCAAACGAAAAAAGGAGTTCGAATTCGAACTCCTTTTTCCGTTGCTGCGGGGCGCGGCCCCGCGCGGCGCCTAGTTTCTGTTCAGTCGACGCGCGTCGAACCGCGACCCTTCAACGGTCCGAGCGTCGCCAAACGCCGAAACCCCAGTCCTTCTCCCTCTGCTGGCGTTTTGGCGTTTTGGCGGTTCAATCTGGGAGCGGTCTAAGCTCGGAACAGCTTGCGAGCGCGAGGTGCGATGCGGGGACGCGAGCGCCCACCTTCGTTGGCGAGCTGACGCTGACGCCGACGCGGTGCGTTCGCGTTCACGTGCACGAGAGATTTACTCGATCAGCCGCGGGTCCGCGGTCTCGATGGCGTAGCCGCGCTGTTTCAGGCTGGGTTCGAGCTGTGCGCGATCGCCGACGATCACGACCAGCAGGCGTTGGGGCGTGAGGCGGGCGGCTTGTGCGGCCACCTCACTGGTGGGGACGAGGCTCACGAACGCGGGGTACTTCGTGTAGTAGTCGTTCGGCAGCTGCTGAGTGAAGAGCGTTGCCATCGAGGCAGCCAGCGAGCTCGTATGTTCCAGCCGCGCGCCGAGCGAGTGCATCAGATCGGTGCGCGCACGGTTTGCTTCTTGTTCACGGATCGGCGCGCCGCGCTTGGGGTCCTGTGCGCGTTCGAGCTCCGTGAGCAGCTGGTACAGCGCGTCTGTCGTGGTCTCCGACTTCACTTCGGTGGCCACGTAGAAGGCGCCCCATTGGCGCGTAGCCAGCGCTTGGGCGTGAACGCCGTAGGTGTAGGCGTGCTCTTCGCGCAGGTTGCTGTTCAAGCGCGAGGTGAATAGGCCGCCCACGAGGCTGCTCATGATCTCGCGCGCTTCGAAGCCGGGCTCGGAGCGCTTCGGAAACGGTTGCACGGCGAAGATCGATGATTGGACCGAGTCTTTGCGATCCACCATCAAGATCTTGAGCTTGCTGGGCGGTTCGGGACTCACGCTCGTCGACGCTATCGCCGTAGTCGCCGTAGTCGCCGTAGTCGCCATGGAAGGCGCGCCGCCGAAGAGCCGCTCGACGTGGGGCTCGAGCTCGGCGAGTGTCACCTCGCCGACGGCGACCACGGCCAGCTTCGTCGGCACGTAGGCGCTTCGGTGAAACGCCTTGAGGTCAGTGACGGTCAGCTTTTCCACGTCTGGAATGGATCCCGAGACCGGCGCGCCCGCGCTCGGCCCGAGCAGGCTGCGTAGGGCCGCGAGCGACGCCAAGCGACTCGGCTCTTGGCGTTCGGCGCGCAGGCCGTCGAGCCATTCGCCTTTGACGCGCGCGAAGTCAGCCTCGAAAAACGCCGGCCTGAGCACGACCTCCGCCAGTAGCTCGAGTCCGCGCGCTACGTCGCGGGTCAAAGTCGAGATTTCGACATGGGATTCGTCGCGGCCCGCGTCGGCCTCCAAGGTCGAACCGAGTGATTCACTGGCCTCTGCCAGCGCCAAACTCGAATGCCGCTGCGTGCCTTCGGTGAGCATGCGCGCGGTGAGCGCGGCCAGCCCGCTTTTGCCTGCGGGCAACGAGCCCGCTCCGTCGCGCACGACGACGCTCAGCGTCGTCACCGCGGCGTGTTTGGGCAGTACCATCAGCGTGACGCCGTTCTTGAGTTTCTTGATTCCGGGAGTCGGAAACTGCACCGCCGCGTGGGCGCCCGATTTGGGGGGAGTGACGCGAAACGATTCCGGATCCGGAGCAGCCGCTGGGACGGCGCGCGCGCTGCCCTCTGCGTTCGGCGTAGTGGGCGCCGTTGTCGCTGAAGCACAAGCACTGCCGAGCACCGCAACGAGCGCCCAGGCGCGAGGCACGCGCTTGCCTCGGACGGGGCCAGGAGCTCCGAAATGTGTCATGGCGCCCCCTGGGCCGCGCTGGGCGCGGCTTCGGTGATCACCACCACGCGCGCTTCTGGCCGTAGCGACTGCTTGATCGCGCGCTGCACGTCCTTGGCAGAAACTTGCTCGATTTGTGCGAGCCACTTCGGCAGGTACCCCGGGTCACCCGTATATTGGTGAAAGCGCTGTAAGAGCCCGGCTCGACCCGAGTCGCCCCCCGGTCCGTTCAAGAGCTCCAAGCTGGAGAGCGTGCCCACCAAAATGCGACGTTTGGCGCGTGCCAACTCGGCCGCAGTCGGTCCGTTCTTTTCCAGCTCCGAGAGCACGCGGTCGAGCTCGCGCTCCACCGCCGCACTGGATTTGCCGCTGGCAACCGTCGCGCTCAGCGATCCGATGCTGGCGAGCTGATTGGATTCCAAGCTGGCGCTGACGTCTGCGGCCAGTTTGGTTTGCACGACCAGCCGCTGGTAGAGCCGCGTTGCCTTGCCGCCGCCGAGGATGGCCATCGCTACGTCCAGGGCGGGGTCGTCGGCGGTGTACGCGGGCGGGCTGCGATAGCCGAACGAGACTTGCGAAAGCGTCACCGGCTCTTTGATGATCAAGCGCTCGGCTTTGGGCAACGGCGCATACGGAAGCAGCTTGGCCAGCGGACGCTGGCGATCCACGAGCGTGCCGAAGTAGCGGTTGATCCAGGCCTTGGCTTGAACCGGATCGAGATCGCCCGCGATGCACAGGGTGGCGTTGCTGGGCGCGTAATATTGCCGGAAAAATTCGGTCACGTCGGCGAGCGTTGCGGCGCTCAGATCCTGCATCGAGCCGATCACGGCGCCATGGTACGGGTGTCCCTCGGGAAACAGCGCATTGAGCATGGCCAGCGTACTGGGGCCGTAGGGCGCGTTCTCGTAGCTTTGGCGGCGTTCGTTCTTTACGACGTCTCGCTGCACGTCCAGCCGCTCTTGGGTCAGCGTGTCGATCATGAAGCCCATGCGGTCGCTCTCGAGCCAGAGCAACGTTTCCAGGTTTTCGCTGGGCGCGGTCTCGAAATAGTTGGTGCGGTCCCAGGCGGTCGTACCGTTGCTGTTCGTGGCGCCAATCGACTCCAAGGTGCGATCGAACTCGTGCCCCACGTACTTCGAACCTTCGAACATCAAGTGCTCGAACAAGTGCGCAAATCCCGAGCGATGCTCGGGCTCATTGGCCGGGCCAACGTGGTACCACACGTTCACGGCGACCAACGGTAGGCTGCGATCGCTGTGCAAGATCACCGTGAGCCCGTTCGCGAGCTTGAACTTCTCGAACGAGATCGTCGCCGCCGCCGCGGTCACTGGGCTTTCGTTGCGACTGTCATTCGCGACCGGTTTGGCCTGTGCCAGAGCGAATGGCATTGCCAGCGCGGACAGGCCGAGCGTGAGAGCCAAGGCGGCTCGAGCGTTCCTCATGGCCGAAACCTAAGACATCTTGGTCGTGGGTAGACGGCCGCGTGGCCGCACTTGCTGGCCGCGCGCGGCGCGTGATAGCGAAATTGCCCAGGACCAAATGTCGCAACAAGGACCTGGCGGACACGGTGGCGGTGGACCTTACGGCCCGCCCGGTGGTGGCTATCCACCCGGTGGTGGGCAGCCGCCCGGTGGTGGTTATCCACCCGGTGGTGGGCAGCCGCCCGGTGGTGGTTATCCACCCGGTGGTGGGCAGCCGCCTGGCGGAGGTTATCCACCCGGTGGTGGGCAGCCGCCTGGCGGAGGTTATCCACCCGGTGGCGGGCAGCCGCCCGGTGGAGGTTATCCACCCGGTGGTGGGCAGCCGCCCGGTGGAGGCTATCCACCCGCTGGTTATCCACCCGGTGGTGGCGGCTATCCTCCTCCAGGTGGGGCGCCCCCTGGAGGCTACGGTCCGCCCGGATATCCGCCGGGTGCGCCTCCCGGCTACCCACCTCAACCCGGGCATGGCGGTTACCCGGGGCCGGCCCCTGGAGGCCACGCTGGCCCCCCGCCGAAGAAGAACAAGACCCTGCTTTGGGTCGGCCTGGGCTGTGGCGGGTTGTTGCTGCTCAGCATTGGTGGCGGGGTCGCGGGTTACCTGTACATGCGGAGCCAAGTCAGCGCTGTAGAATCTGCGATCGCGGCAGCCAGCGGCGCGGTCGCCGGTGATCCGCTAGCTGCGCCATCGACCCTCACTCCCTCGTGCGCCAAGGCGGTCGCGTGCTGCAAAGTCACGATGGCCAAGACCGCGGGCGCGAACGCCGCCGCGGCCGAGCAAGCGTGTAACGGCGTTGGAGTTTTGGCGGATGACATCTGTGCCAAGCAATACGAAGCGTACAAGCGAGCAGCGACGGTGGTCGGCGTGAACTGTCCGTAATGTCCGCGCCGCGCACTCGATCCGTGGAGAGCAAGCGGCTCGCCGAAAACTCCGCTTTCAACTCGGTGTGGCGGCGCTTCGGGCCCTACCTGAGCGAACGGCAATGGGGCACGGTTCGCGAGGATTACAGCGAATTCGGCACCGCCTGGGACTATTTCCCGCACGACCACGCGCGCAGCCGTGCCTACCGTTGGGGTGAGGACGGCATCGCGGGTTATTCCGATCACAAGCAGCGCATTTGCTTCTCGCTCGCGCTCTGGAACGAGCGCGATCCAATTCTGAAGGAGCGCTTGTTCGGGCTCGCGAACGAGGAGGGCAATCACGGCGAGGACGTGAAAGAGCAGTACTACTACGTCGACGCGACGCCGACTCACTCGTACCTGAAGATGCTGTACAAGTATCCGCAGGCCGAGTTCCCGTATTCGTGGCTACTCGAGGAGAATCGCCGTCGCGGTCGTGACCGTCCCGAGTTCGAGCTGATCGACACGGGCGTGTTCGACGAAGGCCGCTATTTCGACGTCTTCGTCGAGTATGCCAAAGCCGGACCGAACGACACGCTGATCCGGATCCGCGCCGTCAATCGTGGCCCCGAGGCCAAGCGGCTGCACCTCTTGCCGCAGATCTGCTTTCGTAACACCTGGACCTGGTACAAAGACGCCGCCCGCCCCAGCCTGGCCCGAGAGGGCGAGCGCACGGTTCACTTGCGCCACCCCCAATTGGGCGAATTTCGCCTGTATTGCCAGGGCGATCCGACGCTCTTGTTCTGCGAGAACGAGACCAATTTCGAGCGCATCTTCGGCATCGAGGGCGCGCCGCACCCGAAAGATTCCTTCCACGACTACGTCGTGCACGGACAGGCGGACGCGGTCGCTGCCGATCACACCGGCACCAAAGCCGCGGCGCACTACGCGCTCGAGATCGCGCCAGGCGCCACGGTGGAGCTCCACTTACGGCTCTCGCAGGATGCTCAGGCCGAGCCGTTCGCGGACTACGACTCATTGTTCGCCGCGCGCGAGCGCGAGGCCGATGAGTTCTACGCCGAGCTCCAAGCCGAGATCACGGACGAGGATTCGCGCCGCATCCAACGCCAAGCCTTCGCCGGAATGATCTGGTCGAAACAAACATTTCACTACGACGTGCGCGCTTGGCTAGGCGGCGACGAGACGCAGCCGCCACCTCCCGAACGACGTAAGCACGCGCGGAACGCCGACTGGGACCACCTCACCAACGAAGACGTGATCTCGATGCCGGACAAGTGGGAGTACCCTTGGTACGCCTCTTGGGATCTGGCCTTCCACTGCATTCCGTTTGCGGTGATTGACGCCGAATTTGCCAAATCGCAGCTGGTCTTGCTGACCCGTGAGTGGTTCATGCACCCGAACGGCCAATTGCCGGCCTACGAGTGGGCGTTCGGTGACGTGAACCCACCGGTGCACGCTTGGGCGGCGTGGCGTGTCTTTCAGATCGATCGCAAGCACCGTGGCGACGCGGGTGACCATCAGTTTCTGGAGCGCATCTTCCACAAGTTGATGATCAACTTCACCTGGTGGGTGAACCGCAAAGACGCCGATGGGCGCAACATCTTCCAGGGAGGGTTCCTCGGCCTAGACAACGTGGGCGTCTTCGATCGCAGCAAACCACTGCCGACCGGCGGTCACATCGATCAATCGGACGGCACCGCCTGGATGGCGATGTACTGCCTGAACCTGATGCGCATCGCGCTGGAGTTGTCTTCTGCCAACTCGGTGTACGAGGACATCGCCAGTAAATTTTTCGAGCACTTCCTGCACATCGCCGAGGCGATGACCGCGATCGGCAGCGAGGTGGGCTTGTGGGACGAGCATGACGAATTTTACTACGACGTTTTGCACGTCCCGAACCAGCATCCGCTTCCGCTGCGCATTCGGTCGATGGTGGGTTTGATGCCGCTTTTTGCCGTGGAAGTGCTGCAAGAAGAGGTGATTGAGGCGCTCAAGGGTTTCGATGCGCGACTGAAATGGTTTCTGCAATATCGCCCTGATCTGGCGAAGTTGGTCTCGCGCTGGACCGAGACCGGCATCGGCGAGCGCCACCTCTTGTCGCTGCTTCGCGGCCACCGCATGAAGCGTCTGCTCTTTCGCATGTTGGATGAGCAAGAGTTCCTGTCTGACTACGGAGTGCGCAGCCTCTCGCGCTACCACCGCGAGCACCCGTTCGTGCTGGAGGCCGCGGGCCAGACCTTCCGCGTCGCGTATTCACCCTGTGAGTCGGAATCCGGCATCTTCGGCGGCAACTCCAATTGGCGCGGGCCCATCTGGTTTCCGACCAATTTCCTGATCATCGAATCCCTGCAGCGCTTTCACTACTATTACGGCGATGACTTCAAGGTGGAATACCCCACGCATTCCGGGGCATATTTCACGCTCGAGCAGATCGCCGACCAGCTCGTGGCACGGCTGACCCGGCTATTTCACCGGGACGAATACGGCCACCGGCCGATCCACGGCGACCAAGCGCTCTTGCAAAATGATCCGCATTTTCGCGATTATCTGCTGTTTTACGAGTACTTCCACGGCGACAATGGCCGAGGCTTGGGCGCTCCACACCAAACGGGTTGGACGGGCCTAATCGCCAAGCTGCTCATGCCGCGTCAAAAAGAAGGCTGAGCGAACAGCAAGTACATGGGCAGCACGAAGACCAAAAACAAGACCGTGCTGACCATGAACATGGAGCTCGTCAGCTCGCTATCCAGGTCGAAAAACACCGCTAGCATGTTGGAGAGCAGCGCACTCGGCACGAGCCCGTACAGCACGAGGATGCGCGTATCGAGCGGGCTCTGGCCGGTGAGGCGAGCCACGGCCCAATAGAACAGCGGGTAGAGTGTGCCGCGATAGACCAGTGAAATCAGATTTTCGCGCCAAAATCTGCGCAGGTGAAAGCCACTGAAGATCAGGCCGATAGCGCAGCTCGAGGCGGCCGTGCCGACCAGGATCAAGCCGCGCGTGACCGGACCTACGAACGCGGGGCGCGTCACCTGTGCGGCGTTCAAGGCGAGGCCGACGCTGATTGCCAAGAGCGGCACCCAGACTCGTGGGTCGAAGGCGTTTTCGAGCAGCGTTCTGGCGAGTGGCTTCGAACCTGCAGAGCTGCCGAACGCGCGGGCGATCGGGAAGCAACAGAGCAAGAAAAACGGCGTATACAAGAGCTGTGCGTACGTGGCCTGAGCGAGCCCCGCTTCACCGAAGGCGGCCAGCGCCACGAAACCGAGCAACGTAAAGCCGTTGTTGCTCATGGCCATGCTGACCACGAATGCACCGCGCTTTGCGGACTGGTCCGACAGCTTGCGGCTGATGGGCCAGGCGAGCGCGACCGTGAGCAGCCAGCCCGAAAGCGCCAAGAGCGGTAAAATGCGAGCCTCCGCGTGGATGCGCGCGACCCAAATGGCACATGCCGTGACCGCGGTTTGGCAGCCATAAAAGGCGAACGCGAACAGGCCCGACGCGGCGCGCTTGGACACGCCCAAGCGCGATAGCAGCACGCCGAAGGCGATCGGCAGCAGAACCCAGGCGCTGATTTTCAAGTCTTGGGCGAGCCAGCCGTGCATGAGCGAGCGCGCTTTTAGCACCGTTTTTGGCTTGCAAGCGAGTAGGCTTCCGCGCGTGACACGCTTCGGTCGCCGCCCGCTCGTGATTGCCGTGGCCGTCCTTTCGTGCGCGGTCATCGGCTACGAGCTGATGCCGCGCGACGAACGGCGAATCAGCGCCCTCCTAGGCGAACTGTGTGCGCGCCTCAATCAAACCAAAGACGAGAGCTCACTTTCGGCCCTGCGCCAATTCTTGTCGGTCGCATTGCTGCCACAAGTCAGCGCGCACGCCGAGGAGCTCCACCAAGAGCTGCAGGGCATCGACGAAGTGTCGGCGCGCGCGCATGATTTGCTCGACGGCCCACCGCTGTCTTTTGCCCTGAACAGCGTCGAGGTCAAAGTCAGCGGCCAGCTCGCTCGCGTCGATGCCGAGTTGGTGCTGAGCGTGCGCGGCGGTGCCGAGCAACGTCGCGACGTGCGCCGCACCCGAGTGCGCTTGGCCAAGCACGAAGACCGCTGGCAAATCGAAGCGATCGAGGTCGACCCAATCGCGCCCTCCGAACCAGAAGCGCGGCCCTGAAGGCTTTTCGATTCCGATACCTGTGGTGGCTGGCGCTGCCGCCCGGGTTGGTGCTGGCGGTTTTCGTGTTTTTCATCATGCCGTTCGAACCGCTGGGCCGCCCTTCTGTGGTTGCTGAAGGCGAGCTTTCCTGCGGGCAAGTGCTGCTCACACAGACGTTTACCGGCACGCCCGATCCCTATTTCGTGCTCTTCTATTTTCGACCGTCAGGCGCGAACGAGTGGGTCGAGTTCTACGTCGATGACGAGAGTCCCTATTGGCGCGGCTCACTCCAGATCGCGGCCAGTCGCGAGCGCTGCACGGTGAGCTTTTACGGCAAGGAAGAGCTAGCGTTCCGCTGCGGCGATCGAGCGTTGACCCGCCGGAACCTGGTGGCCACACTGCCTCGAGGGCTCGTCTCGGACCCGCGTCTTCGGAACTACGAAGAACGTTTGGACTCGGCCAAGGCGCAAGTGGCCTTGGAGCAATACTACTGGTCAGCCGCGGCGGGGCGCGTCTTGGAGTGATCGGGGCTCGGGACAGTTGCTCGCGCCGACCGAGAACGATTTACGCGGGCTCCGCTTGGCGCATCGCTGCAGCCAGCAAAATGAGCGAAATCCAGACGAAATTGGCCAGCAGCAGGTGGACGATCTGCAGTGGGCCAGGGGCGGACAGCCAAATGTTCACGACGCCCGCGCACACCTGTAACGCGACCGAGCCGGCCAAGGCTAGGCTTGCGCGTCGCACGTCGCGGCTCGCGCGGTAGCTCGGTAGTAGCGCGGCCGCATAGGCGACGAATGCGGCCACGGCGACGGCCAGGAACGGGTGAATGCCGCGCATCCGCTGCAGGATGTGCGCGTTCAGGCCTTGGTCTTCTTGCAGGCGCGCGGTCAGTCCGCTGGCGTGCGCCGGGAACACGGTGTCGCCCAGAGCGGTCACGGCGCCGCTGGCCGAGACGAGCAGAATGCCCAGGCCAGCCAGCAAGAGCAGGCTGCGTGCCGCGCGGGGTAAGGGATTCGGCTTGGCTTCTGGGACGCTTGCGAAGTACGCGCACCAAGTGAGCGCGGCGGTCAGCAGCGCGGTGCTGACGAGGTGTAGCGGCAAGGCGAAGATGCGACCGAACGATGCGTCCTGGACGACCCAGCGCATGAGCACGATCACCATGCCGATCAGCGCTTCGACTACGATCATCACGGTGCTGAACACGGCCGACGCGCGCACCACATGGCCGCGCGGGTAGAGTCGGAACGCGCCGATCAGTAGGCCGAGGATCGCGAGCAGGCTCAGGCCCGAGGTCAGCCGGTGCGTGAGCTCGATCAGCGTGGCAAGCGATTGGGGTAGGTGCAAAACCTCGCCGTTGCAGGTCGGCCAGTGCTGCCCGCAACCAGCGCCCGAGTTGGTGATGCGCACGCCGGCGCCGAACAAAATCACGCCCAGCGTGTAGCCGAGCAGGTAGCGGGCGAAGCGGGCGAAGCGCTTTCGTGGATCGCGGGCGCCTTCGGCCGTGGCAAGCGGGGGCGCTTCCGGCGTCAGGGCGGGGGTGATGCGGCTTTCCATCGCCGCCCGGCTTTGCCACGGGCGCGCAGGACCGTCGAGCGGGCAGCGCAAAACGCGGGCGAATCGGGCGCTCTTGCCTCGACTCGCCGGCGCGATCGCGGTAGGTGCCGGGCGTGGATCAATACGACATCATCGCGGTCATCGTGGGCGTGATGTTCACGATGCGAAAGCTGGATACCCAGAGCCGCAACCCGACGCAGTCCCCAAACGTGGATCCGGAGGACTTCCTGCGTTGGCAGCGGCGCTCAGCGGCGGCCTATGCGCCCGGCGCGTACGCCAGCTTCTTTCGTGTGCTCTTCCACTTCGGCTTCATGCGCTATGCCGTGCACCATCCACTCCCGCCGTTGACCTTCGCGCGGGTGGCCCTGCTGGTCGACGCGCTCTGGGTCGGGTGCACGATTTACACCCTGGTCAACGCGCACTTCGCCCGTGAAATGCGCAAAAAGCTAGGGATCTCGCTGGATAAGCCACAACCCACGCGCTGAGCGACGCGCCCTGCAGGGCATTTACGGCCTGACCAGGGCATTTACGGCCTGACCCGGGTTCTGGCTCCGACACGGTTGCGAAACATCTCGGGGAGGGAAGTTTCGCTGCGGGCGTAAGAACTCGACGATGAGAGAGCGTTGCCTGCAATCCCTAGCCATCCTGTTGGCGGGGCTCTTTTCTGCCGAGCGATTTCGCGCGAGCGGAGTTTCTGCCCAGCTTTTCCCGCCAAATGCAGGGCTCGAGCCGCCGAGCAACGAGGCTGCCGCGCGCGCCCGAGCCAAGGCAAACGAGCACTAAGTCAGTGGTTGGGCGGCGGAGGCAGGGTTTGGTTCGGAGGCGGCCGCTCGCGCAGGCACTTTTCGATGCCTTGCAGGAGCTCGGCTGAGGCGCCCTTTGGCAGGCGCGGCTTGCCGAGCACGTTGGTGGCCAAGCGATCCCAAGTCACGCCGCCGTCAGAACCGAAGCTGAGCCAGACGAACATGGCGCGGCCCTTGATGTTTACGTCTGGCACACCGCCACCGCGACCGCCGTTCCAGGCTCGCGAGTCCATGCTGTTGTTGCGGTTGTCACCCATCACCCAGGTCTCGCCCGGCTTGACCTGATAGGGGCCTTGGTGTGCCTCACTCCCGCGTTCCTCTTCGAACTGGGTGATGTAGGCGAAGTTCCCGAGGAACTCCATGTACAGCTCGCTGCGCTTGGTCGAGGCGTCCGTACCCTCGTGGTAGTCGTACCAACCGATGCGGCAATTGGGAATGCGCCAACCGTTGATCGCCGGGTGACCATTCTCGACGGTCAAGGTGTCGCCCTCGAGCGCAATCACGCGCTTGATGAAATCTTGGCGTTCGTTGTTGGGGTTCGGGTCGGGGTATTCGAACACCATCACGTCCCCGCGTGACGGCGGCAAACTGTTGAACAGCCGTAAATTCGTGTACGGAATTGCCGGGCCGTAGGCCAGCTTGTTGACGAAGATGTGATCCTGGATCTGCAGCGTCGGCAACATCGACCCGCTCGGGATCTTGAAGGCTTCGACCACGAAGGTGCGCAGCAGCAGAGCCACACCCACGGCAACGGCGATCGATTCGACGTACTCGCGAAACTCTCCCTTTTGCCAAGGGTTGAGCCGCCGCCCGACCAAGCGGCTCGCTCGTTCGTAAGCGCCGCTGAATGGACCCGGTTCGAAAGGCTTCGCGGTCATTGACACGCGTAGCTGGTCGAGCGCCTCACGCAGTTCGTCGCGGGCTGCCGCAGGCAACTCACGTTCGACGCGGGCGCGGTTCTTGTTCAGGATCCGCTCGGACTCTTCCAGTAACTGGCCGGCGTGCTCGAAGTCCTCGCGCAAGTTCTTCGGCACGTCACTGCGAGCCCCGCCGCCAGGGCCGCCCACGAACGGCAACGAGTGCCGGTAGCTGTAGAGCACCATCTCGAAGATGGTGAAAAACAGAATGTAGGCTGGCACCTGCTGGTCGCGAACTTCCCACTGGAAGCGCTCGAAGAGCGTGACCGGCGTGAAATCCTGGGCTGGCTTGACCAACCAAACGAGGAGCATGCACAGGGCGAGTGGTACGACCACGAACCACAGCGGCCAGAACACGTATCGAGAAATTTTTGCGTTCACAGAAAGAGTGGGCCGTTTCTAGCCGGGGGCTCGGACCAGGGCAACCCAGGGGATCGCGGGACTATTCCGACACGGGCCGGAAGTGGGGCATTTAGGGGCGTTTGAGGGAGCGCACGCTGCCCTGCCGGGCAACGCCCGCTGCTCACGGACGATCCCCGACCAAAACCAGGTAGTCGACTTTGGCCGCCGCGTCGTCCTTTGCGCTCGTGTCCGGAGCACTTTTACCGAGCTTCGCGCTGTTGTCGATGACCAGGTAGTAGCGGCCCGGGTCGACGTTCACGAAGCGCCGCCAAAGGCCGCCAGCCTGGGTGGCGGTATCGTCGAGCAACGCGGGGCTCGAAAGTGAAGCAGGGCCCGCTTGGTGCAGATACCCATCGAGCAAGCTATCGCCCACTGACTTCTGCAGCACCAAGATGTCTGCGTTCGGCGCGCCGTCGACGGCGACCGTCAGGTACAGGGCTTGGTTCGAATCAGTGACCTCGAATGCGCCCACGTAGTCTTGCTGACCGGTGTGCACCTCGGTGCGTTCGTTGGCGAGGATTCGCTTTTCCGTATGCTTGACCTCGAAGGGTTTGAACGGCGTATCGCCGGGTGCCACGATCCCGAGCGCGAAGTCAGTGCTGCCCGAAGAATCCTTTCGGATCACGGTGAAGCCGCGGCGCAGCTGGCTCTCGACGATGTGCTTGCCGAGTTGGTTGGTGTTCACCCCGGCGATTGCCAGGCCGCCTTGGGCGAGCGCAGATTCTACGAGCGTGCTTTGGAACGCCGCGCCGTCGATCAGGCGCGGTCTGAAGTAGACGTACATCGCGCCGTCGTGGAGTTGGAAGTCAGTCGCGTATTCCACCACCCCGCGCGAGCTGAAGCCGAGCCGTTGCGTGAGGTTGGTCCAAGCGTAGCCCTTACCCGTGTATTGCACGACGAAGGACTTGTGCGCGTCGTCGTCCAGCACCTGCGAGTCACACGATTCGGCAAAAAACCGACCCACGACAGGCTCGTCGTCTCCAAACTTCAAGGGCGCGCCGCCCTTGAGCATTTCACCGCAGAAGGTGTCGAGGCCGAATTTCAGGATGTCGAAGCGGAGGGACTTATTGCTCGGGTCGTTCAGCACCCCCGCGCCGAGGACGCTCACGGCGCTCGAACCCACACTCGATGCACAGCCGCTGACCGCGGCAAGCGAGGCAAGTGAGACAAGTGAGGCAAGCGGGGCCCGCAAAGTGAGCAACGAGGCGAGCGAAGCGAGCCGAAGTAAACGCGAACGACGGGCGGGGGCATGCATGCGGGCCGGAGCATAGCCCTCAGGTTTTGGGGGCCCAACCCAAAAACGTTGCTATGAGTTGACAGGGCCGCGGGTTAACACGAAAAGTTGGGGCTGATGGGTCATCTC
>Ga0247783_1000344_pt1 | contig 14267 bp, 7 predicted proteins | sample UWRJL064202C5_FD_179911 | JGI IMG/M metagenome (GOLD analysis project Ga0247783, IMG submission 179911) | Plant litter microbial communities from Arlington Agricultural Research Station in Wisconsin, United States - UWRJ-L064-202C-5 | ecosystem: Environmental > Terrestrial > Plant litter >...
CATCGCACTTCGACAGCCACGCGCGGCGGCTCCCCCGGCAGCCAGCGCACGGCCGATTGCGGTCGCGCCCGTTGCCACGGGTTCTGGCCCTGGCTTGCAGTCCGCACCGCCCCACGCGTCTAGCTCGTCCCCCGCAGGAGAGGTCGATAGCGGTGCATCCGGCGGGCCCCCCGCGGCCGCGCCGCCGAAGCCCTTGGTCGGTGGCACGCCTCAGGCAGCGCGCGCTTCGAACCCGGCCCAAGCGGAAGCCACGTTGCTCGAACAGGCACGCGCGGCCCTCAGCGCAAGCCCGGCACAAGCGCTGCGCCTCGCGCAGCAGCACGCCCAGCAGTTCCCGCACGGGCTGCTCACCCAAGAACGAGAAGTGATCGCCATTTCCGCCTTGCGCCGGCTGGGACGGACCACGGAGGCCGACGCGCGGGCCGCACGCTTCGATGCGCGCTACCCACACTCTCTACACCAACAGGCTGTCGATCGTCCTTCGCCGCAATGATAGGCTCGTGAGGTGCATTCGAGGGCGCTGCTAGTCACGCTGATCAGCGCCTGCGTGAGCGCCTTCGCCTGTTCCGAACGGATCAAGATCGGGCAGGAGTTTCCCTCGGCGGGCAGCGCCGGTTCGGCGCAGGGGGGCGCGAGTGCGGGCGCGAGTGCGGGCGGGACCGCGGGCAGCAGCGCTACGGCGGGCAGCGAGAACGCGGCGTGCCACCCCGCCAGCTGTCAGGGCAGGATCTATCTGTGCGGCAATTGCATGGATGATGACGGCGACGGCTTGATCGATTCGGCCGACGGCGAATGCACAGGTCCTTGCGACAACACGGAAAACTCCTTTTACGGCGACATCCCCGGCCAAAACAACGCGCCTTGCCACAGCGACTGCTACTTCGACCAAGACACCGGCTCCGGCAACGATCACTGCTACTGGAGCCAACAATGCGATCCGTATTCGGTCGCTCCAGACTTTCCTCCGAGCGGCGACGAGCGTTGCGCGTACGATCCCGCAACGAAGATCGCCGGCACCTCGGCGACCTGCGCGGAGCTGGATCAAAGCCAAGAGCCGGAGTGCGCAAGCTACTGCGCGCCCCTCACCCCGAACGGCTGCGACAGCTTTGGCTGCTGCGAGCTGCCGGCGGGTAGCGGACAGTTCGTATTCATCGGCTCGAACGACCACAACGTCGGGACTTGCAACGAGAGCACGCTGACCGATCCGACCGCGTGCCGTCCCTGTACCCGCGTCACCTCGACCTTCAATCCCTGTGACGCATGCGAGGTGTGTGTTGGGCGTCCGGCGCCAGCGGCGAGCTGCACGGACTCGAGCAACCGCTGTCCGGGCGGCGAGCAGGCCTGTGGCCAGCCCGGCGAGGCTGGCTGTGATCGAGACCACTACTGCATCACGGGCTGCTGCGAGCCCGCGCCGAAATAGCTCAGCGCCGCCGCGCCGGCTTGTGCGCCTTCGGCTCGGGAAGCCGCAAGTAGCCGCCAGCCAGGAACGTGAACATTTGCGCTGTCAGGACGTCCGCGCTCTCCTCGGCGAACCCGAGCGTCACCGCTTGGTACAAAAGTTCCTTGAGCGCGCCGATGGTGAGATAGGCCAGGACCCGCGGCTCACCGTCGGCGACGATCCCCAATGCTTGGCCGTCTTTCAGACTCTCGGTCAAGAGCTGCACCACGGTATCGTAAAATGTCTGCAGCTTGCGATCGAACGCCGGATCGACACCGATCGCGTCGCTGAAGAGGATCTTCGTCATCGCGCGGTCGGCCAATGCCGTGGCGATGATGGCCCGGATGTTCTCGCGCACTTGCTCGGTGACCGAGCGCGCCGCGTCGTCGGTAACGATGCGTACGATGGCCATCGACAGCTGCCCGGCGAAGCGATCGACGAGATCCGAAAACACGGCGCGCTTGTCTTCGAAGTAGAGGTAGAAGGTGCCACGAGCGACGCCGGCTTGGGCCACGATGTCGTCAATCGTCGTTTGGTGGTAGCCGCGTTTCGAGAACAGATCGCGCGCCACGCCCAGAATTTGTTGGCGCCGTTCCGTCTTCTGCAAAGCGCCGGACTTCTTCTTGCCGCGCGGAGTCACCATGGTGCGCCACTGTAGTCTCGAGTGAGGCGCGCGGGAAGACTTCCAGGTTCGTCAGAAACAGCTCAACTCCTGGCTCGTCAGGCCGTTGGCGATCGTCATGGCTTTAAAGCGAGTTCGAGTCGGTTACGTGGCGTGTGCGCTGGGCGCACTGGTGTATACAGCCGGCGGAAGCGCCTCGGCCGAACCCGCGCCGCGCAAGCCCACGATCGTCTCCGGCAGCGCCTCGAACATGGGTGGCGTGCTCAGCACGTCGGCAGCGGGCGCGGTGATCGAGCTACCGAGCCGCGCTCATCTGCGAGTCGCGCCCCACTCGTCGCTGCGGGTCTTCCCCATGCCGCAACTCTTGGCTTTGACGCCCGGCTCACGCACTTGGACTTGGAGCTTTGCGTTGCAGAGCGGGCGTGTCGACGTCGAATTGCCCAAATCGGGTCGCAACGCGGTGCTCACGCAGATGGGCAAGCTCAGCGTGATCGTCACCGCCGGGCATGCGGCGTTCCGCGTCGAGGGCGGCGAGGCAACCACCGCCAACATCGAAGGTGAGGTGCGCGCGCTGCTGAACGAACATTGGCAGACGATCCCGCTCGGCTGGACTTCGACGCTGAGCAAGGACGATCCCAGCGCGAAGCCCGCGCCGGGCCCCGTGGGCCCAACATTGACGAGTGCGCAACGCTTGTGGTTCTCGCCCAACGAAGCGGTGGCCATGAGCGGCTTCCGCTGGGGGCGCGTGGCAGGTGCCGCGCGCTACGAGCTTCGTTTGCGACGCCTCTCGGATGGCAAAGTAGTGGACCAGCGCATCACCGCGAACCCGGAGTTTGACGCGGGGCTGACCGCAGTCGAGCCCGGCAGATACGCGCTCGCGCTACGCTCGATCGATGCGCGCGGCATGGAGGGCGGCTGGAGCCCCGAGTCCGAGCTGCGCGTGATCGGCGTGCTGGTGCCGCCCGGCGGCTACACCACCGACCAAGCCATTTACATTGGGGTCGGCCAGCAAGTTCAATTCACGAACACCGCTGGCCTCGAGATGACGTACCTGGGTGCGGGTCGCTACTTCCCTGCGGCGCAGGGCGCTGGTTTGTACCGCGGTCAGAAGACGGTGATCGGCTTCCGCATGCCCGGCGTGCTCGACACGGCGATTGCGCGCTTGGAACCGCGCGGGATCTACGCTGACGTGCAAATCGGACCGCAACGCGCGCTCTGGCCGCGCGACCCAATTTCGATCGACATTCATATCAAGTCCCAAAGCGGCGGCGAGATCCCCTCATTCTTGCAGGTCGTGCCGACGGTCACGGTTGGCCTCGACCCAGTGGACATAAGCTTCGAGCAAGACGGCAACACCCTGCACGCGGTCTTGCCGCCGAGCAGCAAGCCCGGCCCGTGGATCGTGCGCGTCGATGTGGCAGATCAGTACGGGGGGGCACTGGGTCACGATTTCTTGGAAATTGCCTCGCAACCCCGTAAGGCAGGCCCGCCGGTTCAGATCGTTATTCCGCAAAAGCCCACGGTGACGCCGCCCGTGGCTGCCAAACCGGCACGCGCTCCGGCCGTTGAGCCGCCACTCGCCAGCCGCAACTGACCTAACTCTGACGTGGTCTGAGCCGCTCTCGGACACGCTCGGGCACGCTCTGACACGACCGTCACCTGCGGGAAACAATCGCGGCGCTTGCATCTCGCGCTCCGGAGGAGGATAGACTGACACGCGCGTCAGTTGAGCTTGCCGGGTCTTTGCTCGGCGGCGCCTCAGTGAGGGCAGAGCAAAATGAGCGGACATCGCGGCGAGCTGGTGATCGGGATGGACGTGGGATCGACGACCGTGAAAGCGGCGGTGATCGACCCCGTGACCAAGGACATCCTGTGGAACGACTATCAACGTCACCACACGAAGCAACCGGAGAAGGTCCTCGAGCTACTCGAGACGATCTTGGCCGCCTTCCCGGACCAGCCGGCTGACGCCTGGAAGATGTTCGTGACGGGCTCCGGCTCGGGCCCGCTTGCGGGACCAACGGGCGCGAAGTTCGTCCAGGAAGTGAACGCCGTCACCTTGGCGGTCGAATACAAGCACCCAGACGTGCTCTCCGTGATCGAGCTCGGCGGCCAAGACGCCAAGATCATCATGTTCAAGGAGGACGCCCAGACTGGCGCCAAGACCGCGGGCACTTCGATGAACGACAAGTGCGCGTCGGGTACCGGCGCCACGATCGACAAGTGCATGATCAAGGTCGGCGCCGAGCCAGGTTTTGCGACCTCGCTGCGCTTCAATGATCAGAAGCTGCATCACGTGGCGGCCAAGTGCGGCGTGTTCGCCGAGACCGACATCGTGAATTTGGTGAAGACCGGCATCCCCAAGGACGAGGTCCTCAACTCGCTGGCCGACGCGATCGTGCTCCAGAATCTGAGCGTGCTCACCCGCGGCAACACGCTCAAACCGCGCGTTTTGCTGCTCGGCGGTCCCAACACGTACCTGCCGTTCCTGCAGGATTGCTGGAGAAAACGCATTCCCGAGACGTGGCGCGACCGCGGCTTCGTTTATCCGCAGGATGTACCGATCGAGGAGCTGATCTTCGTGCCGCAGAACGCGGAGCTGTACGCCGCCTTCGGCGCGGCGATGTTCGGCATCGCCGAAGGTGGCGAGGCCGGGCGCTTCCACGGCGTGGCAGGCCTGCGTGACTTCATCCAGAACGGGCGCCGCGCGCGGCTCGGTGAGCAAGCGGGCCCTCCGCTGTCTGCGGGCGAGAAGGAAATGTCCGACTTCCGGGAGATGTACAAGATCCCGAAGTTCATCCCCGCCACCTTCACGCCCGGCCAGCACGTCAAAGGCATCATCGGCCTCGACGGTGGCTCGACTTCCTCGAAGGCCGTGCTGATTGGCGAAGACGGCGAGCTCTTGGTCAAGGCCTACCAGCTGTCCAAGGGCAACCCGATCCAAGACACCAAGGAGCTCCTGGCCAACATCAAAGGCCAGGTCACCAGCCAAGGCGCGACGCTCGAGTGCGTCGGCTTCGGCGCGACCGGCTACGCCGCGGACGTGCTCGAAGAGTGCGTGATGGCAGACGTGAACATCGTCGAGACCGTCGCGCACATGATGAGCGCCGTGCACTTCTTCGGCGACGTAGACGTGATCTGCGACATCGGCGGACAGGACATCAAGGTCCTGTTCATGAAGAACGGGGACATTCAGAACTTCAAGCTGTCGAACAGCTGCAGTGCCGGCAACGGCATGCTGCTGCAGGCGATGGCCGATCAGTTCGGCATTCCGGTTACCGAGTACGCCGAGACCGCCTTCAAGGCCGAATTGGCGCCCAAATTCAGCTACGGCTGCGCAGTGTTTCTGGATTCCGATCGTGTGAACTTCCAGAAGGAGGGCTACCAGAAGGAAGAGCTCCTGGCCGGTCTCGCGCAAGTGTTGCCGAAGAACGTGTGGCAGTACGTGGTGCAGATCCCGCGCTTGGCTTCGCTCGGCACGCGCTTCGTGCTCCAGGGCGGCACGCAATACAACCTGGCAGCCGTCAAAGCGCAGGTCGACTACATCAAGCAGCGCGTGCCGGGTGGCCAGGTGTTCGTTCACCCACACACCGGTGAAGCGGGCGCGATCGGCGCGGCGATCGAGACGCTCCGCCGTTACAAGCGTAGCGGCGTCACGCGCTTCATCGGCATCGAAGCTGCGCTCAACTTGGAGTACAAAACCAAGAACGACGAAGAGACGGTCTGTCACTTCTGCCCGAACGAGTGCAAGCGCACGTTCATCGACACCACGCGCCCGGACGGCTCGTCCACGCGCTACATTTCCGGCTTCTCCTGCGAGAAGGGCACCGTCGAAAGCAAAGACGCGATGCTCTCGCTCATGGAGGAGCGCCGCAAGACGGCGGCCGCGTTCCCGAACATCGTGAATTACGAGGGCGAGCGCGCCTTCGTACACTTCTACGAGTGGGCACCGATGCCCGCCGCCGGCACGCCGGTCGAGGACATCAAGGTCACGAAATCCCTGTTCCGCGTGAAGCGCGAGGCGATTACTCGGCCGTTCCAGCGCTCCAGCGAAGATGCTTGGAAGCGCCGCAAGAAGATCCGCGTCGGGCTGCCGCGCGTGTTGAACATGTACAGCACGGGGCCATTCTTCCGGACTTACTTCGAGGCGCTGGGGCTTGGTAAATCCAACGTCGTCTGGAGCGACGCAACGACTGAAGAGACCTGGGTCGAGGGTGGTAAGTACGGCTCGATCGACCCGTGCTTCCCGAGCAAGGTCGTACAGTCACACATTCACAACCTGCTCTTCCACAAGCACGAGCCGGAGCGTAACAAGGGGCTCAATTACGTCTTCTTCCCGATCCTCACGCACGTGAACAATTTCGTGGTGGATACGCAGGACAACGCCTCCTGTCCGATCGTTGCCGGTACGCCGGACGTGACCAAGGCCGCCTTCACCAAGGAGGTCGACTTCTTCGCCGTTCGGAACATGGAGTACCTCGACCCGGCGCTTTCTTTCGAGGAGCCCACGCTGCTCGCGCGTCGTATGTTCGAGACTTGGAAGGATCGGCTGGAGATCACCGAGGACGAGAACGATCACGCCTGCCGCGAGGGTTGGAAGGCGCTGAAAGCCTTCGATCTGGATCTGCAGGACAAAGGTCGCGCGATCCTGGAGACGGTCGAGGCCGAAGATCGCATCGCGATCTTGGTGCTCAACCGGCCCTATCACGCAGACCCAGGCCTGAATCACGGCATTCCGGACGAGTTCCAGGTACTCGGCTATCCCATCTTGAGCATCCGTTCGATCCCGAAGGATCGCGAGTACCTCGACCGTTATTACAAGGACGAGCTCGACCGTGGCGTAATCAAGAGCCCGCTCGAAATCAACCACGTGTGGCCCGAGAACTACTCGGTCAACAGCGCGATGAAAGTTTGGGCGGCTGCGTTCGCAGCGCATCATCCGAACGTCGCGGTGCTCGATCTATCGAGCTTCAAGTGCGGTCACGACGCGCCGACCTACGGCCTGATCGCCGACATCATCCAGACCTCGAAGACGCCCTCCGCCGCGCTGCACGACATCGACGCCAACAAGCCGGGCGGGTCGATCAAGATCCGCGTCAAGACCTACGCCCATTCGCTGCGTTTGGCCCAAGAACGGCTCGAGGATTTGGCCGGCAAGAAGCGCGACTTGGCGCTCTCGATCGACAAGAAGCGCCTCGAGCTGCTCGGCCTGAAGCAGGCACAACTCGCGGCCGCCAAGCAGCACGATCCGACGATTGAAAAGCAGATCGCCGAAACCATGGAGCGCGTGCGCGGCTACGAAGCGCGACGGGTTGCCGAAGTCGAAGCGCCGAAAGGCGTCTTTCGTTTGGGACGGAAGCAGGCGGATGGTTCGATCGTAGCGATCGACCTGTCCCAACGAGCGACAGAAGCCGCCCCCGCGGCTGAGTGAAAACAGATTTTTTCTAGAGCGAACAGCCAGATCCCAGGGAGATAAGCAGATGACCCAACAAGTAAGCTTCGACGCGCCAGTGACCGTGAAGAAGAAGAGCCTGCCGATCGCCGGGCAAGCGATGGACATCGACGCGGAGCTCAAGAAGTTCGAAGACGAAGAGCGCGCGCGTCTCGGCATCGCCGTCGAGCAGCAGTGGGTCGAGGACATGGCGAACCTGATGTTCACCAAGGCCGAAAAGGGCAAGATCACGCTCTTGATCGGTGGCTTGACCATCGCCCACGACTACTTGATCTCGGGCGCGTTCTCTTCGCTCGGCTACAACACCATCCCGCTCGACCCGCCCAACTACGACGCGCTCAGCGTGGGCAAAGAGTTCGGCAACAAGTCCCAGTGCAATCCCACGTACTTCACCGTCGGCAACTTGGTGCAGTACCTGATTCATTTGCGCGACAAGAAGGGGCTGACCACCAAAGAGGTGATCGACAACTACGTGTTCCTCACCGCCGGGGCCTGTGGTCCGTGCCGCTTCGGCATGTACGTCACCGAGTACCGCAAGGCGCTGCGCGACGCGGGTTTCGACGGCTTCCGCGTGATGCTGTTCCAGCAACAGGGCGGCCTGAGCCAAGCGACCGGTGAAGCCAGCGGTTTGGAGCTGAACCCGGCGTTTTTCATCGGCCTGTTGAAGGGGCTGATCGCTGGCGACGTGATCAACGGCATCGGCTACCGCTTGCGCCCGTACGAAAAGGTTCCGGGCGCCACGGACGCAGCGATCGCCCAGGCCAAGGACATCTGCCGCGACGCGCTTCTGCACAAGAAGTCGATTTTGGCCGCGCTGATGCGCGCCAAGAAGATCTTCAAGACGGTCGAGGTCGACCGCACGATGCCGAAGCCCAAAGTTTCGATCATCGGCGAGTTCTGGGCCATGACCACCGAAGGCGACGGCAACTACCAGCTGCAGCGCTTCGTCGAAAAAGAAGGCGCCGAAGCCGACATCCAGTTCGTCACGGCTTGGATTTTGTACAACCTGTGGGAGGTCCGCTTCGACACCGCGTCGCGCGCGACTTTGCGCGGCATGGACAAGAGCAAGTACGGGCTGGGCGGCACCGGCGAGTACGGCGTGTTCCAGCGGAAAATCGGGCTGTGGGCAGGCAACATCGCCTTGCGCACGGCATTCCAGACGTTCGCGTACGCGGGTGGCTTCTACGGCTATCACCTGCCGGATATGGACGCGGTGGCCGAGGTGGCCGCGCCCTACTACAACAACGATCTGCGCGGTGGTGAGGGCCACATGGAGGTCGGCAAGCTGATCCTCAACGTGGTCAAGAGCAAGGCCACGATGACGCTCAGCGTGAAGCCGTTCGGCTGCATGCCGAGCTCGGGCGTGAGCGACGGCGTGCAGTCGCTGATCAACGAGAAATTCCCAGGTACGATTTTCTGCGCGGTGGAGACCAGCGGTGATGGAGCCGTCAACTTCCAAAGCCGCGTGCAGATGTACCTGTTCAAGGCCCGTCAAGCGGCCCAGGTCGAGTTCGAAAAAGCGCTCGCCGACACCGGCATGACCGTCGAAAAGCTGAAGGGCTTCCTCGCCGAGAACCCGCGCTATGCATCGCCCTTGCACAAGTCGGGTCATTACGCAGCTTCGACGTCGGCCGACCTCGTGCACGAGGTGGCCGAGGTGTACGGCAAATCACGCTTCGAGCTGTTGGCGCGAAGCGCGCGCTCGGTGTGGGACAGCATGAGCACGTTCGCTCGTGAAACTGCACAGAACGCGCCCGAGAAGGCGAACAGCGCCGCCCAATTGCTGCGCGAGGCAAGCAAAGAGCTGCTCGAGATCACCAAAGAGCAAGCACCGGTCGTGGCCAAGGGGGCGCTGCTCAGCGCGCGCACCAAGCTCGCGACCGTGCTGCCATTCGTCAAGCCGAGCGAAGAGTCACTGCCCGTCGCCGCCGAGTGAAGCGCGATGAGTGAGCCCGCATCGACGGAGCTCGCGAACGAAATGGGGCGCCCAGGCGAGATCGCCGAGGGCGCTTCGTTTTTTCGAGGCTTCGTTCAGCGCGTCCCGGACCCGAATGTCTGGCGCATCTATGGCATCACGCTGGCGCTCGGTTTGGCCTACGGCACTGCCATCTCGGTGATCGGGAGGTTTCTGACCACGCACGGCGTGAGCAAACTCGCCATCGGTCAGCTCGCGGTCTGGTTCGCGGCGGGCATCGTCGCCTTCTCGCTACCCATGGGGCCCCTCGTACGGCGATTTTCAGCCAAGCGCACGCTGGCGGTTTCGCTCGCTGGCTACGCAGGCGCGGTCGCTCTGTTCCCCTTTACGCACACGTTTTGGGCGCTCGCCGCGCTGCGCTTCTTCGATGGCGCTTGCTCGGTCGGGGTCTGGGTCAGCTCGGAGTCCATCCTCTTGGCTCGCTCGGGCAAAGAGAACAAGGCCTTTGCCACCAGTTTGTACGCGGTCGCGGTGGCCTGCGGGTACGTCGGCGGACCGCTGCTCGCGTATGCGTGTACCCAGTTCCTACCTTTGCACTTTGCGTTTATTTTGGCGGCGGTGATCGCCATTTGCACCAGCGCCTATGTGCTGCTGCGCTTGGCACCAGACGTTCGCGCTGAGCTTCACGAGGATCATCCGCTTTCCTCGATCGCCAAAAGCAGCAGCGCGCTAGGTCTGCTCTGGCGAATCAAGACGTCCTGCTTCGGCACTTTTGCCTATGGCTACTTCCAGGCCAGTGTCGTGCTCTTCCTCCCGCTCTACTTGATGGAACGGAAGGGCATCAGCGAGCCACAGACGATCGTCATCCCGGCCTACTTCGCCGCTGGCATGCTGCTCTTCTCGAACTACGCGGGGCGCCTCGGCGACCGCTATGGTCACCTGCTCTTGATGCGTGTCCTCGGCATCATCGGCATGACGATGGTGCTCGGCTTCGTGTACCTCGACTCATACCCCGCGATGTGCGCTGCCGTGTTCGTCGCTGGGGCGAGCTTGGCCAGTATTTCACCCGTGAGCCTGGCGCTACAAGGCGTAGTAGCGCACCCCTCGGAGTACGAACGCAGCACCTCCATCTACAACGCTTTCTACGCTGCCGGCATGCTGCTCGGGCCGTTCGCCTCGAGCTATCTTTTCGAGAGGCGTGGCGGCGAAGCGATGCTCTTTTCGCTGGCGCTGCTTTGGACCCTGTTCGTGCTGTTCGCCGTGGTTTTCCGCCGAGATGACCCGGCGGCACGCCAGATGTCGTGAGAGCCCACGGGCCTAGAGCCCGTCGGCCTGGTTTCGCTTGGCAGGAGTGAGGGGCCTGCCCTACGATGCGCGGCGAAACGGCAATGCGAATCATCCCCAGCTTGGCTTCCAGTGTCTGTGTACTGATCGCAGCTCAGAGCGCGCTCGCTCAGACTGACCTGGAGCGAGCGACGGCGCGCGACGCTGCCAACAACGGGCGCGCCGCGTTCGACGCGGGTAAATACGAGAAGGCCATCGATTACCTGTCGCGCGCCGAACAACTCGTCCATTCGCCGACGCATTTACTGTACGTCGCTCGGGCTCAAGCCAAGCTCGGTCGTCTGGTGGCGGCCCACGAGACGTACCTGAAGATCACCCGCGAAACGCTGGCGTCCAACGCGCCAAAGGCGTTCGTGACAGCGCAAGCAGCGGCCGAGCAAGAGCAAGACGCCATCGACGCTCGTCTGCCGTCGGTGACGGTCACGCTGCAAGGCGCGACATCCGCCCCCGACGTCACGGTTCAAATGGACGGCACCGCCCTGCCGACCGCGATGATTGGTATTCCGTTGCCCGCCGATCCAGGTGAGCACGTATTCAAAGCCAGTGGCCCGACGATCGCCAGCGAAGCGGCCACGGTCAGGCTGGCTGAAGGCGCCAAGCAAACCGTCATGCTCACGCTCCGCTCGACCGGAGCGGCTCCACCGGTCGCCGCGGGAACCGCCAAAGCGGGCGCGCCAGCGGCCGCGGCGACGGCCGCCGCCGCTGGCTCGACCAGCGGCGCGTCCTCGCTCGGACCCGAGAGCGACAGCCCCGATCAGTCGTCGAGCGGGCACGGCCCCGGCTTATTCATCGCGTCGATGATTTCGTTCGGGCTCGGGGCGGCAAGCGCCGGCGTGGGCACGTACTATTTGCTCAAATCGAGCTCTACTCGCAACGACTCGAGCCAAATTTACGACGAATGCGTGCTCAATAGTGACGGCATGACGTGCATGGACAAGGACATAGCCCGTGAGGTGAGGGCCATGGACGCCGACGCCGATCATCAGGCCAAGCTCGGCGTGGTTGGCTTGGTCGGCGGCGGCGTGGGCGTCGCTGCCGGGATCACCTTGTTGATTGTCGATGCCGCCCGTAGCGACAAGTCCGCCCGTCAATCGATCCCGCACGTGACACCGGTGTTCGGCTTTCGTTCGTTCGACTTGGTCGGCACTTTCTGAGCCGCACGCGGCTGATTGCAGCCGCGCCGCATCGAGGGTGGCCGTGCGCGTGTCATCGAAGACGGTCTGAACTTCCCTAGGCCCGAGATAGGTGGCAGAATCCGCACAATTTCCACCATGTCCGCACAGCCCACCATCATCTACACGAAGACCGACGAGGCCCCGGCGCTCGCCACCTATTCCCTGCTGCCGATCGTGCAGGCATTCACCAAACACTCGGGCATCCTGGTCGAGACGCGTGACATCTCGCTTGCGGGTCGCATCCTGGCCGTGTTCTCCGAGCTGCTCCCGCCGGCACAGCAGGTCGCTGACGCCCTAGGCGAATTGGGCGCGCTGACCCTGAAGCCCGAAGCAAACATCATCAAGCTACCCAACATCAGCGCCTCCGTGCCGCAGCTGAAGGAAGCGATCGCAGAGCTCCAGGCTCACGGCTTTCAGGTTCCGAATTATCCTGAAGTGCCGAAGACCGACGCCGAGAAGGACGCCAAGGCGCGTTATGACCGCGTCAAAGGCTCTGCCGTCAATCCCGTGCTGCGTGAAGGCAACTCGGACCGCCGCGCGCCGAAGGCCGTCAAGGACTACGCGCGCAAGCACCCGCACTCGATGGGCAAGTGGTCTGCCGATTCGAAGACCACCGTGGCCACCATGGGCGAAAACGATTTCTTCTCGAACGAGAAATCGGTGACTGTTGCCGCCGCCACTGACGTGCGAATCGAATTCGTCGCTGCCGACGGCACCGTCAAGGTGCTGAAGGACAAGACCCCGCTCAAGGCGGGCGAGATCATCGATGGCACGGTCTTGCGCAAGGCCAGCTTGGTCGCCTTCTACGAGCAGCAAATTGCCCGCGCCAAGCGCGAAGGCGTGCTGTTCTCGCTGCACTTGAAGGCAACCATGATGAAGGTCTCGGACCCGATCATCTTTGGCTACGCCGTACAGGTCTTCTTCAAAGACTTGTTCGAAAAGCACGGCGCCACGTTCAACCAGCTAGGCGTCGATCTGAACAACGGATTTGGAGATTTGCTGGGCAAGATTCAGAATCTGCCCGCGGAGGCACAAGCCGCGATTCAAGCAGATATCCAGGCCGCCTACGTCAGCGGGCCGATGCTCGCCTACGTCAACTCCGACAACGGCATCACCAATCTGCACGTACCGAGCGACGTCATCGTCGACGCTTCGATGCCCGCGATGATTCGCGCAGGCGGCAAGATGTACGACGCTCAGGGCAAACTCCAAGACGCGATCGCCGTGATCCCGGACAGCAGCTACGCAGGCGTGTACCAGGCGACGATCGACTTCTGCAAGAAGCATGGCGCGTTCGACCCGAAGACCATGGGCTCGGTGCCCAACGTCGGGCTGATGGCGCAAGCCGCCGAAGAGTACGGCTCGCACAACAAGACCTTTCAAATCTCTGCCAAAGGCAGCGTGCGCGTGGTCGACAGCGCGGGCACCGTGTTGATCGAGCATTCGGTCGAGCCGGGCGACATTTGGCGTGCCTGCCAAACCAAGGATGCGCCCGTTCAAGACTGGGTGAAGCTGGCGGTCAATCGCGCCCGCCTGAGCGCCACACCCGCCGTATTCTGGCTGGATTCCGCGCGCGCGCACGACGCGCAAGTCCTGCTCAAGGTGGACAAATACCTGAAGGATCACGACACGAACGGGCTCGATATCCGCGTGCTCGCCCCAGCTCCGGCGACCGAGTTCACGCTCGCGCGACTGATCAAGGGTGAGGACACGATCTCGGTGACGGGCAACGTGCTGCGTGACTATTTGACCGATCTCTTCCCAATCTTGGAGGTTGGCACCAGCGCCAAGATGCTGTCCATCGTGCCGCTGATGAACGGCGGCGGTTTGTTCGAAACGGGCGCCGGCGGTTCTGCCCCCAAGCACGTCGAGCAATTCGTAGAAGAGGGCTACTTGCGCTGGGATTCGCTGGGTGAATTCTTCGCGCTGGCCGCATCCTTCGAGCACGTGGGCATCGTGTTCAAGCACGAGAAAGCCAAGGTCCTGGCCGAGACGTTGGACGCGGCGAACGGCAAGTTCCTCGAGAACGACAAATCCCCTTCGCGCAAGGTCGGCGGCATCGACAATCGCGGCAGCCATTTCTACCTGGCCCTGTATTGGGCGCAGGAACTGGCGCTGCAAACCAAGGACGAGCAGCTGAAGGCGGTGTTTTCCCCGATCGCAGCCAAGCTTGCCGCCGCCGAAGACGCGATCGTGAAAGAATTGGTGGAGGCTCAAGGCAAAGCCGTGGACGTCGGCGGCTATTATCAACCCGACGAAGCCAAAGCCAGCGCCGCGCTCCGCCCGAGCAAGACGCTGAACGAGATCATCGCGTTGATCTG
>Ga0247783_1000348_pt1 | contig 14211 bp, 8 predicted proteins | sample UWRJL064202C5_FD_179911 | JGI IMG/M metagenome (GOLD analysis project Ga0247783, IMG submission 179911) | Plant litter microbial communities from Arlington Agricultural Research Station in Wisconsin, United States - UWRJ-L064-202C-5 | ecosystem: Environmental > Terrestrial > Plant litter >...
CAATCTCTTGATGAAGCTGTTGGTGATTTTCAGAGCTTATATATTTGCACCATTTCTGATTGTGCGTTCCACCCTTGTCCATATTCATCTTGCTGGTCAAACGAGCATGATACGCAAGCTCCCAATTGTTTTGCTTTGCAAGATCATGCGCAGACCGCTCATTGTCCATCTGCATGCCTCTGGAGAGGTTTCATTGTTTGAAATGACACCTCAGTGGATGGTGCGTCTTACGTTTTTACTCGCGAATCGGGTAGTGGTGCTGTCGAGAACCTGGTCTGAGATTGTCTTGACCCATGTACCAGAGGCGCGTGTGGTAATACTCCACAATCCCGTGACTATCCCGCTTGATCTGCAGAAGCGTGGTGCCAATTACCCTCCGGTCGTGATTTACGTTGGAAAACTGGAGGCCCGAAAAGGCTATGCAGATCTAATCGACGCGGTTGCTGAGGTGCTCCCTGGCTTTCCAAAACTCCAGTTGTGGCTGCTAGGAAATGGAGAAGTGCCGGAAGCGCAGCAGCGTGCCAAGAGTCTTGGCATTGAGAGATCGGTACTGATCCCTGGATGGATAGACGCGAGCGAATTGGACGCGTACTACCGTAAAGCTTCCATTTTCTGTCTTCCGAGCTTTGAGGAAGGCGTGCCGATGGCTCTCTTAGAGGCCATGAGCTACGCGCTTCCAGTTGTATGTACACCGGTCGGGGGAGTACCAGACATTATCAGCGATGGCGAGAACGGACTTTTCGCTCAGGCTGGCGACCCCGCATCCATTCGAGATCAATTGTTGCTCTTACTTGGTCTGCCGAATCTTGCAGACAGGCTCGGTGCAAACGCCGCTCGCACCGTAGAGGAGCAGTGTGGACTGGACCGTATCGAAATTCAACTGAGGGATCTCTACGAGACTGTTGAGTCCGAATGGCTCATTCGACGGCGAGGGATTCGAGAAACATCGCAGGCCACTGAAGAGGAGTTCTGAAGTTCTTGAATATTCTATCTGCGCACAGCGACATCTCTGGCCGCTCACCTGGCAGAGCCATGTCTGTCTGGTATGCGATCTGTCTGAATTTATAGTTTGTAACGCGGGTTTGAAGAAGGCTGAGACTGCAAGCTCGTTGCCTATCATTAGGCTAACGTCGAGGACCGTGAAGAGATCGAGTAGTGATATATAGCGTCTCCGTCGGTGTTCCGTTTAGACATTAACCATCGCTATACTGGCGTGAAAGACGCGGTCCACTCTAAGATCTACTCCTCGACTTCGCCGAGCGACGTACGCTGTCTGGAACGTCACGGCATCAGTCGTCTGCCGGAGGTTCAGTGCGACAAGGCTCGCAGGTAGAAGTTCGATACTTCCTATCGGCTTCTTCCACATCGACGAACTCAAAGCGCACTTGAACAGCTTCCTCAGAGCCTACAACTTCGACCGAAGACCCAAGAACTCTCAAGGGACTCGCGCGCTATGAATACCTCTGCAAACTCTGGACGCTAACCCTAGATAGATTTATCTCAACCCAATCCATCAAATGCCGGGACTAAACAACTAGCATTACTACCACCGGAGATTTGAAGGGCTGCTCGCTTCGCCTGCGTTGAAAACTTAATCTGCCAAAAGAGAAACCGCGTGATTTGCAGTTGTACTCGGCATCATCTCCCACTTTCTGAGCTCTATTGCGGAGAGGGGCTTGAGTGCGTCGAACGGGAGGGGATCGTGGGTAGATGAATGGAGCCAGCGATCTTGGTCCTGTGGTTCGATGATGACAGGCATCCTTTCGAAGAGCGGCCTCAGAAGTGGAATGGTCAGGATGGAAATCACAGCAAAGGTTTCAATGATGTGACCCGCATCGTTTGTCCATGAGTCCCAGACTGCTGCAAGGGAAAAAATCTCATTGGTGGTTGGAACGAAGGAGCACTCCCGATATGTTCCAGAGGATAAGCGTTCATGTTCTTGAAGCAGCTTCGCAGGAATTAGACAACGGCGGCGACGAAACGCTGATCCCAACCAGGAAGAGCAGGGAATCGCTTCCGCGTGCGCCTCCGTTCGCAGGTCGGCACTGGTATCGTCATGGGCGTAAGAAGGAACAAGTCCCGCCTGCATCCAGACAAGTTCCCGATGATTGGTCTGTGCATTGATTCGAAGTATGAGATTGCGCAGGTTTTCGCTGTCACTCGTTTTCGTTGGACAGAGATCTGGTATTTTGTTCGCTGGGATGTTCGCCCAAGAGGCTAATTCGAGACGGCTCGCGTGTAATTGAAATCCAGAATACATATGGGCCATGTCTCCTAGGGTCATGAGCAAATGTCATGAAACTGTTCCTTTACCGGTGGTCATCAAGAGACAAAAAAGGGCGGGACCTGTTAGGTCCCGCCTTTCGCCAAGTGGATTTAGAAATCGATGCGAAGTGCTACTTGCCCGGTTCGATTGCCGGCGTTCTCCGCCGTTTGAGGTGCGCTCAACACACCGAACGTCCCAGGGTTGTCGATCTGCGTGGCGGGTGGAGCGAAGTTCGTGTGATTGAGTACATTTGTAAAACTAGACTCAAACCGTAGCTTGGTACGCTCATGCAGGTCGAAGACCTTCGCCATCCCGAGGCTTACCGCAGCAGTGCCTGGGCCCTGAAGGATGCCTACTCCCGCATTACCAAACCGCCCCGCCCCCACAGGCGTAGCAGCAAACGCCGAGGCATCGAAGAAGTGTGCACGGGATTGCCCCTGATAGAAATTCTTTGAAACAACATCGGGTCGCAATGTTGCTCCACGGTTCGTTACGTTCGTGTTGGATTGGTCGCTACTTGAGCTAATACTGGGTGTCAGCCATGGTCCTGTCTCCAGTAGCGTGACCGTGTTAAGTTCCCACCCGCCGAGCAACCGACTCATCCATCCTCTCGTCAGATAGTTGCGTCCTGCGCCGAAGGGAAGCTGGTAGGCGCCAGTGAAGAGTGCGCGGTGACGTCGAGTGCCTTCAACATTGCCGTAGTTCCTGCCAGGGTTGAAACGGTCTGTAATGGGGACGCCGTAATTTACTTCACCCGCAAACGCGGTTGGAGTATCACCTTGATTGTTCGCAAGGTTTTTAGCCAGGCTATAGCTGGCATCGAAATAAAGACCGCGCGACATGCTGTGGGTTACCTCAGCTTCGAAGGCATGGTAATTCTGCGTGCCTGCATTGAAGGTACTGAAAAGTTCAAACCAGTTATGGAATGGAGCGCGAGGATCGACATACGGACTTGCGGCTGTCGTCTGGAAGGGTGTCTTGCTTGCTGGTATCTGGTTCAGATCTTCCGTGATGCTCAAACGATAGGTATGCATTCCGGCATAGCTCACGCGGAGTGTATCCGTTTTTGAAAGCTGTCTCTCGATCGTGAGGTTCCACTGATTGGCCTGTGGATCGCGGTAGTTAGGATCCACTCCCTGATCCAGGCTTCCACCACCGAACTGCGCACCGGTGCTCGCGGGAGCGGTGTTGGGGAACTGTATGAGAGGATGGGTACCGCTTGCGTCCGTGACGGGTGAGTTGGAGTAGGTATGCAAGTTGGAAGTGGGGTTACCACTGTTATTGAAAGAGAGCGGACCAAGATTGGTCATGGTGAAGATACCGAAGCCAGCACGCACTACCGTCTTTGTGTCGTTGAAAGGACGATAGGCCAACGAAAAGCGGGGCTGAACATTGCCATAGTAGGTCGAGCGAAGACTTTGAGGTAGCTTGTCCTGGCTTGCGGTTAGGTAGTTCGTGCAGGGAAGAGAAGTATGGTTCAAATTGCAGGCGTTGAATGATTGCTGAAATGCAAGGTTCGAACTTGTAAGATTGTTCTGCGTTAGATAGGAGGAGAGTTGGTCGGGAACAACGATGGAATTCGTATTCTGATCGAAGTTTGCAAAGTTACCACCGTCTCCTTTGAAGGCTGGAAGTACCGTCCAACGGAGACCGTAGCTCAACGTCAGCCTGGAGTTGACCTGAAATTCGTCTTGGGCGAAAAGACTGTACTGCCACGCAGTACCTGCTACATCAGGGCTTGAGACCGCGAAAAACAGGGTCGTCGGCGCGCCGATCAGTAAGTCGCCGAAGGAGTTTCCTGTGAACGTGGGCTGGAAAGTGAACTGACCGAAGTCGTCCGATGCCACGAATGTTTCAATGTCAGAGTAGCGCACGCGCCGGGCATCGATGCCTCCTTTCAGGGTGTGCTTGCCAAAGGTATACGTGACATTGTCAGTGAACTGAAGTGTCTTCGACTGTGTGACGCCGGTCTTGTCGCGTCCGATGGGGGTGAACCCAGTTCCATTGCTAAAGTTGAAAGTAGGAAAGGCATGGGTCTCAGGATGCTGACTGATATCGACGCCCTGTAAGCCGAGTTGCTGCAGGGCATCGGCGCCTCGAATTGCGAAGTTGACATCAGTGATGACGTTTGTGAAGCCGAAGCGAAATTCATTCACAAGTCGGGGTGTGATGCTATAAGTATGCGAAACAAGAAGGCTTCTGTTGTGGATGCTATCGACATCGTTGGGAAGAAAGGCATTCGCGAAGTTGGTGGTGATGTTCTTCCGGCTGAAGCGTGCATAAACTGACTGACTTGGGTTGATCGTTTGATCAATACGGATGTCCGCGCCGTCCGTTGAGGCGGGCGTGCTCTGAAAGTTTTCGTAATTGAAGTTGGACTGCCCTGTGACGTTGGGCAGAGGATAGTACTTCAGCAGAGCAGTGGCTGTGGGACTAATGGATCCTGGAGCGATGATCGGCCCAGCCACGCAGTGGTTGTTACTGTCGCATGTCTGAATATCCGAAAGGTCGCCATTGCGTTCCGCAGTGTTCGGGACGAGAAACTGCTGCGCCGTTGCGGTGCGGCGGCGGTTGCCTTCATAGGTGGCAAAGAAGAAGGTGCGGTTATGACCATCGTAGAGGCGCGGAATGCTGACTGGTCCGCCCAGTGACCCGCCAAAGGTGTTGAATCGCTTGGGGGCCTTGCCGCTGAAGCCGTAGGGAGAAGCGTCCAATGCATCATTCTGAAGATATTCAAAGAGGCTTCCGTGCAGAGCATTGGATCCGCTCTTGGTCACGAACGTTACATCGCCAACCTGCGAGAACTCTGCACTGTTATTGAATGCCGTCACTTTGACCGCGGAGATACCTTCTTGAGAAGGATAGGCATCCTGAAGGGGACCGTTCTGTCGGACGTTCGCGGTCGAGATGCCGTCGACCGAAAAGTTGACCATGGATGAGCTTGCTCCACCAACCGTCAGATTGCCCTGGCTATCTGGCTGTACGTTGGAAGACAAAGCGAGTGCGCCGAGGGGACTGGTTGTAGTGGCGCGATTATTAAGGGGAAGCTGCGTGATCTGAACGTTGTTTTTCTCATCCGAGAGAATTGCATTCTCGGTATTGACGCCTGCCGCGTCGGCCTGCACTTCTACAACAGTTTCTTGCGAAGCGACTGTCATTTTAAAAGGAATACGGAGTTCCTGCCGAGCGGCAAGCGAAGCCGAGAGGAGGGCGGAGTCATTGAATCCGTCATGATGTACCGTCACGCGATAGGTTCCCGGTTTGAGGTTCTCAAAGTTGAACTCGCCGCTGGCGTCTGTGGTCGTGACACGATCGGTGTTTTCGGCAACAGAATGAAGCGTCACGGACGCTTCCGGGATCATGGAGTTGCTTGCATCCTGCACGGTGCCACGGATGGTGCCAAAGGTGGATTGTGCGAAGCATAGCCCGGAAAAGAGGAGCAGTAACGCAACCAGCGTCAGAATCTCACGCACTGCAAGCGGCCTTTTGACAGGCATGGCGTTGTTTTGGCCTAACTTGTTATGAACTTTTTCTCTCAAACGCAAGGCCAATTTTTCCTGTTCTGTGAGCTCGGGGATATGGTTTACGAATCCTCCAAAGGTACTGCGCATCATGCTTCTGTCTCCTGCCGGTCCATGCCGGTCTTCTTGATTCCATCGCTTCACAAATCAGGAAGGCATAAAGATTGATGATCTTTACGACTTTCTTATGTCTTTTTGCCTAGTCTCGGTACAGGGCAATGAAGAGAGTGTTTCGAGTACGACCGTTTCTCTGGGGATGCGGAGGATGTGTCGGCATCGTTGCCATGGGGGTACTCGCTCTTCGTTACGAACGTGGCGTGGCAGCGTCCGTGCCGCTCTATATGTTTCTCACTTTGATCGTTGCCTGGCGAGGTGGATTTCGTGCCTCCATTCCCGTTGCGATCTGCGCGACTCTCGGTCTCGATTTCCTTTTTACCGAGCCAAGGTTCAATCTGCGTGTGGCCTCTCCGCAGGATGTCTTTTCGTTGGCATCGTTCGCTGGAATTTCTCTCGTCGTGAGCCACCTGTCGAATCGCATTCGAAATCATTCCGCGCGCTTGCAAGAAGCGGAAAAACAGCAGCGCGCTCTCTACGAACTCTCCCGAAGTATGTTGCTCATCGATTGGAATAGTTTTGGCGGCGACCAATTTTGCGCTCTACTGCTGGAGAAGTTTCGACTCTCTGGCGTGGGAATCTGGGATGACCGCGAGAGATTGTTTAGTTATTCCGGAGACGCATCCACCTCTGCCGATGCGTTACAGGCATCTTTCCGAGCCATGAAAGATTTCAACCTTCCGATGAGGGAGGAACGTATACGGCTTCTTCGCTTCGGAGTGCGCACGGTTGGGACGATTTATTTTCATGGAGAGATCGATCCGATCATGGCAGATACGGTCGCCACCCTTTTGGCAACCCACTTGGAGAGGATCAGGGCACTCAAGGCAGAGATGACGGCTGCGTCGCAGATGGTTTCAGAGCAACTTCGGACCGCAGTCCTCGATGGTCTTGCTCATGCGGTCAAGACACCTCTGACCACCATCCTCGTCTCCAGTTCAGGGTTGAAGGAGATAGGAAGTCTCTCTCCGCTGCAAACAGAGTTGGCAGGAGTAATTGAGAATCAGGCTTCGTATCTGGCCACACTTACCGACAAACTACTGCGCACTTCAAAGCTGGAATCTCGGGAAGTGTTCGTACAGCGAAATAAAGCCGATCTTCGGGAGATTCTTGACGCTGCCCTTGAAGAGTTACGAATTGAATTTGAAGTTAGTCGCATCGTTTCCCGCTTTCCGGAGGGCGGAATCCAATGCGACATGGATCGGGATCTTGTACGAATGGCGCTCGTTCAGTTATTAGAAAACGCATTGAAATATAGTCCGGGTGGATCCAAGGTGCAGATGCTCATAAGCACTTCTCCTCAAGAAATAGAAATCTCAATTCACAATGAGGGGTCCTACATTCCTGTGCAAGAGAGAGAGCTGGTCTTTGAGCGATATTATCGGAGCCCTTCGGTGGAACACGGTGCACCTGGCACAGGCATTGGACTTTCGGTTGCAAAGCGGGCGGTAGAAGCCCATAACGGACGGATCTGGATCGAGAGCGAGCCTGAAAAGGGAACTTCATTCCACGTTTCTATCCCTCATGAAGGAGTGCGGTGATGAGTCATGGTGCGGTTCTGATCGTCGAAGACGATGTTGCGCTTCGACACACGCTGTCGGCGACCTTGAGTGCGTTGGGCTTTGAAGTGATGGAGGCACCAAACGGAGAGATGGCCCTCGCTGAGCTGAGAAGCCACAGATTTGAGGTGGTATTGCTTGATTTGAATATGCCTGGAATGGGTGGCATGTCTGCCTGTGAAAAGATTCGCGCAGTGCATCCCCGTCTGCCCATTATCGTTCTCACGGTTCGTAACCGGGATGAAGATAAGATCGCTGCTCTAGATGCCGGAGCGGATGATTACGTCACCAAACCCTTTGGACTTCCGGAATTAGCGGCTCGGATACGTGCCGGTGTGAGGCGAATGCGCCAGCCTGAGGACAATGATTCGACTCCGATTGAGATCGGTGATCTACGCATTGATCCCGTGGCGCGTCGCATGACAAAAAGAGGGACTGAGCTGCACATGACGCCGAAAGAGTTCGATCTGATGCACGTACTGATGCAGCATGCAGGAGCACCGATCGCACATCACAAGCTTTTGACCGAAGTCTGGGGAGAGGAATACGGGAACGAGCGGGAGTATCTACGCACGTATATCAGTCAACTCCGAAGAAAGATCGAGGACGACGCCTCTAACCCACAGTATCTCCTTACCGAAAACTACATTGGCTATCGATTTCAGCTGTTCTCTTGAAGCTATCTGTGGATGCTTCATTTATTTAGTGCAAAATCGCGAGTGCCGAAGGACGAATAACGGATTTGAGGTTTTATGTTAGCAACGATTAAGGCAGGACGCGGAAAGCGCCTCTTTCTGATGTTTAGGAAACGTCCGGAACGAGGCACGGAGATCCAGGAGAAGGAGAATCCCTGGTCGAAGTTAGCTCTTCTCTTTTTGTTTTTGTTCGCCGTGATCGCCATCTCGGGAACATTGTTTGCATTCTTTAGGAACCACCTGTAGCAAGCATGGTGTTGGTGCTCGCTCACATCTCCAGTTTGTCAAAACGGCCCATTGGCTTGTTCATCCACACTTGCGGTGCTACCACAGAAGCGGTGAGTCGGAGATGACGATTGGCGCAATTTCTAGTTTTGGGTTAGGGAGATCGCCCCTCCGGGGATGCCGATCGAAACCTGTTGCGCGAAGGAAATGCACCCATTGAAGGGCGCTTAAGACGCGCCTGCACACTTGGCGGGATCTCGTTTATAGAATGGTTAAGCACAACATCGACGAACCATCAGGAGAGCAGGCACATCATGGAAACAGATCGTCAATCCATACAGAAGACAACGTCGAAGGCTTCGGCGGCATGGGCGGAACTTGCCGTTCATGCCGAAGCTATCAAGAAAACGCATCTACGTGAGCTCTTCGCAGGGGATGCTGTGCGCGGTGAGCGCATGACGCTTGAGGCAGAAGGCCTGTATCTCGATTACTCCAAGAATCGGATCACCGATGAAACGCTACAGCTCCTTTTCAAGCTGGCGGAGTCCTCGGGCCTGAAGGAAAGAATCGAGGCCATGTTCCATGGCGAAAAGATCAATGTGACGGAGCAACGTGCCGTCCTCCATGTAGCGTTGAGAGCGCCGGTCGATTCGTCGATCGTCGTCGATGGGAAGGATGTTGTTCCGGCCGTTCACGAAGTGCTGGATTCCATGGCGGCGTTTTGCGACAGAGTTCGCAGCGGCGAATGGAAGGGCCACACTGGCAAGGCGATCCGCCACATCGTAAACATTGGGATTGGTGGGTCGGATCTAGGCCCTGTCATGGCGTATGAGGCGCTGCGTCACTACAGTACGCGGGAGTTGACCTTCACGTTTGTCTCCAACGTAGATGGCACGGACTTTGCCGAAGCTGTGAAGGGTCTATCCGCGGAAGAGACGCTGTTTATCATCTCTTCCAAGACCTTCACAACCCTGGAGACGATGACCAATGCGGGCAGCGCACGTGCGTGGTCCGTGGCGGGTTTGGCAGGAGACGAAAAGTCTGTAGCAAAGCACTTTGTCGCGGTGTCGACCAACGCCGAGGAAGTGACCAAGTTCGGTATCGATACGGCCAACATGTTCGGATTCTGGGACTGGGTTGGAGGCCGCTACTCCATGGATTCGGCCATCGGTCTTTCCACGATGCTGGCCATTGGACCGGACAAGTTCCGCGAGCTGCTCAGTGGATTTCACGCGATGGACGAGCACTTCCGCTCTGCTCCCTTTGAAGCCAATCTCCCAGTCCTGATGGGCCTCCTCGCGGTCTGGTACACCAACTTCCTCGATGCGGAGACCGCTGCCATCCTCCCGTACGAGCAATATCTGAAGCGCTTTCCTGCGTATCTGCAACAGCTGACGATGGAGAGCAACGGCAAGCATGTCACCCTGGATGGCGAGACGGTCTCCTACAAAACCGGAGCCATTTACTGGGGAGAGCCTGGAACGAATGGACAGCACTCCTTTTACCAGTTGATCCACCAGGGGACGCACCTGATCCCGTGCGACTTCATCGCATTTGCCAAATCGCTCAATCCTCTCGGGCGGCATCACGATATTCTCCTGGCGAATATGATCGCGCAGACAGAGGCTCTCGCCTTCGGCAAGACAGCGGCAGAGGTGGAAGCGGAAGGAACGCCCGCACGTCTGGTACCTCATAAGGTGTTCGAAGGAAATCGGCCTTCCAACACGATTCTTGGGGAGGAGCTCACTCCAGCAGCGTTGGGCAAGCTCGTGGCTCTCTATGAACATTCTGTGCTTACGCAGGGTGCTATCTGGAAGATCGATTCGTTTGACCAATGGGGAGTTGAACTCGGCAAGGTGCTGGCCCAGAGGATTATCCCGGAGCTGGAAAATGCTGCAGAACCGGCTCTGAAGCACGACAGTTCGACCAATGCTCTGATTCGGCGGGTTCGCAAGCTGAAGTGATAGCAGTGGCTCACTCGCCGCTGTTCGTGGCGAGTGAGGCTGCTTGATTTCCGAAAACATCCAGATATAAACGAAAACGGCTGAACTAGGGAGTTGTGATGTCAAACACGCATGCGGATGCGCTCGTATTTTTTGGTGCCACAGGGGATCTGGCCTACAAGAAAATCTTTCCGTCCCTCCAGGCAATGATTCGGCGGGGGAAACTGGACGTTCCCGTCATAGGCGTCGCAAAGGCAGGATGGAACCTTGAACAATTCCGGGCCCGGGCAAAAGACAGCGTCGAGAAACATGGTGGTCTGGACGCCGAGGCCTTTGCGAAGCTGATCAGCCTGCTTCGCTATGTGGACGGCGACTACCAATCTCCAGAGACTTTTCAGGCGATACGCAAAGAACTTGGCGAAGCGAAGCGACCCGCCCACTACCTGGCCATTCCGCCAATTCTCTTCGAAACAGTGGTCAAGCAACTAGCGCAATCGAACTGCGGTTCGGGCGCGCGCGTTATCGTCGAAAAACCCTTCGGCCACGATCTTGCGTCGGCCCAGGAGTTGAACAAGGTTTTGCTCAGCGTCTTCGACGAAAGCAATATCTTCCGCATCGATCACTACCTGGGAAAACGCCCGGTGAACAACCTTCTCGCCTTCCGTTTCGCGAATGCCTTTGTGGAGTCATTCTGGAATCGCAACTACATTGAAAGCGTGCAGATCACCATGGCCGAGGACTTTGGTGTTCAGGGTCGCGGAGCTTTCTACGATCAGACCGGAACCATTCGCGACGTTGTACAGAACCATCTGTTCCAGGTGGTATCGAATCTGGCGATGGAGCCTCCGGTTCGGCTCGACAGCGACAGTATCCGCAATGAAAAGGTCAAAGTGTTACAGGCCGTTGCTCCCATCTCCTCGGGGGATCTGGTTCGTGGCCAATTCCGTGGATACCTAGAAGAGCAAGGTGTCGCGAAGGACTCGCAGACCGAGACCTTTGCCGCGCTGCGTATCGAGATCAACTCCTGGCGCTGGAAGGGTGTTCCGTTCTACATCCGTGCCGGCAAGCAAATGCCCGTCACTTCCACCGAAGTGGTGGTTCGATTCAATCAACCACCTTCGGTTTTGGCAGACGGCACGGCTATCGAAAATCACCTCCGCTTTCGGATTAGTCCCGAAGTCACCATTGCGATGGGAATGATGTCGTTGGCGCCGGACGCCGAGGGCCTGGTTTTGCAGCCAACAGAGATGATCGCCAGCCGTTCGCCGCATGCGGATGAGATGGACGCGTACGAACGCGTGCTTGGAGCGGCCATGGCTGGAGACAGTTCGTTCTTCGCTCGTCAGGACTATGTAGAAGAGGCCTGGCGGATTATAGAGCCGGTCCTGAAGGAGGGAACCCCGGTGTATGCCTACGAGCCCGGAACCTGGGGTCCGAATGAACTGGAACGAGTCACTCCACCGGCAGGTTGGAGCGATCCAAAAGCGCATGAAAAACCAGTCTAGAAGGAGTCGGTGGCGGATGGTGAGTGCGCCCCGGAGGTGATCCCTTCGATCTGGCCCTAGGGTTTCCCAGGTAGGTTCAGGTCTGCCGTTCCTATGCGTCCGGTCTGGCTGATACGCACCACGAATCGAACTCTCACCGCCTTGGAATTGTGTTCGATCTTCGCCGGTAATTGAGTCCCGACCTCAATCCGACCTGTTGGAGGAACACCGTCCGGCGCCGTAATCTTCATCGCTTTCGCTGAACGCTCCAGCTCTTTGCCCTTCTTGTCGAAGGTCGAGACCAGAAGGACCAGATCAGCGTGGCGCTTCTCCGTGTCTGTTGCAAACGTCCATACGAGGCCTTTTGCTTCGACTCGCACAGTGAAGCTGTCCGGATCGGTGGGGGAGGGAAGCACGCTGATCGGCACTGCATCGTAGACCATCGTACTGTCGGCGGCGGAAAGCAGGTCAAAAGCTAGACGTCGCGACGGGTTCTGCGGGTTCACCGGAGCTGGGCCGCCCTGCAGGTAGTACCCCTCCCGCGTGGTGGCAACCAGGCCCGGACGGTCGAGCGTGATCTTGATCTTGCGAAACTTTTGCGGGTCCAGCGAGGTATTCCCCGGACGATACGTCAGCGTGTAGAAGCTCTCGCCGTCGCGCACGGTCGTGCCAATCTCTGCGTCGACATCGTTGCGACCATAGAGCGCCTTACCGCCTGTAGCGGTCGCCAGCTTGGCAAACTGATAGTTACCGCCGAAGGGATCGTTAAACTCGGCTGCTCGACCGTAGGTGTTGTTCACCTGTAGACCTGCTGGATCGATCGTGTAGAGCGTGATGCGGGCGTCCCTCAGCATATTGACGCACTGCTGCACCATAGTGTTCACGCGGTTCTGCGCGTCGATAGGAGCGTTCGTGAAGTTGAACGGAGGGAACCCGCGTCCGATCCAGATCATGTTCTTGTGGCCGGGATGGCCCTGCGTCGCCTCGGCCACACGCATCAGTGTGCTGAAGGCCGTGCCATAGCGTTCGGCAATCCATGCGAACTGGTGATTCTGCCACGGATAGGCCACGAAGTGATGATCGAGCGAGTCGATCAGGTCCTGCTTGTTCTGCGTGTAGTCATGGACGACCGCGAACTTTTCCAGGCTCACCGAAAGCAGCATCGTCGGCGTAGTCAGTTTGTCCGGCTGTTTCTCGAGAAATTTCTTGAGCGAGTACCGCGCGAAGGCCATGTCTTCGAAGCGTGTATTGAACTCGTCGAGAAGGATGATGTTCACCGGTGCGCGCGGAGCCGTCTTATCCAGATCCTGGGTCGAGTTGATGGCCGCCGCCGCAGCATCTGGTAGATGCGAACCCGTCTCCTCGAAGTTGAGGATATTCTGGTCCTCCTTCGCTTCGGTGACGTGGAAATCACTCCGCTTCAGGTCTTTGACGAGATTGCCTTTGGCGTCCTGGACGACCACATCGAGCACGACCAGAGAAGCATAGCGACGGATGGTGTAGAGCCCAGAGGCGTCCGGCTGTAACGTTGTGCCTCCCTGATTTGGAGACTGCGCCTGCGACTGGGCTGGTGTAGAAGGAGCCGTAGTCTTTGTTGGAGAGGAGGGCTGTTGGGCCGGTAGGTCGATGCTCGCCGCAAGGAGAGCCAGAAGAACGGGGTAAAGTTTCATTGCGCCTCGTGTGGAAGACTCAGATTGTGTCCACGCGGGTAAGACTTCCCGACGGAACGGTGCGAGGTCGGGATCACGGCTTCGCAGAAATTGCCGCGAACTCATCCATGGCGAAAGCCTACGACAAACAATCACGAAATATCCAGAACAAAAAGAACGGCAACCGAGACCGGCAAACTTGCCGATTTAAGCAAGGTGAAAGGAGATCTTTCAACTCTGTCGCCTCCGAAGGCCGAATATTTTTAGTTCGCGAGGGGCAATGTGAAGCTGAAGCAACTGCCTTTTCCCAGTTTGCTCTCCACCCAGATCGTTCCGCCGTGCTGTTCCACAATATTGCGCGCAATCGCCAGGCCTAAACCGGTCCCGTGGGTTCCGATGGCGCGAGCCTGATCCACGCGATAAAAGCGCTCGAAGACGCGTTCCAGGTGCTCGGAAGCGATTCCTGGACCGTTGTCCGTAATGCTGAACTGCATCATGCCCGGAGTATCCTGGGAGGCGTCCACTGCGAGTACGATGCGCGCGCCATTCGAAGTCGATCCGTAATTTACTGCATTCTCAATAAGATTGCTCAGTACCTGCACAATCGCACCGGCATCCGCGTAAATTGTCTCCGTGGTCAGAGGTCCAAAGTCCATGACGGCCTCCTTTTCTCGAATGAAGCCGTAAGTCGCATCCAGGGCATCCCGGATTAGCACGCTGGTGTCTACCGGCGCAGGTTTCACTTGATGTTCTTT
>Ga0247783_1000349_pt1 | contig 14185 bp, 12 predicted proteins | sample UWRJL064202C5_FD_179911 | JGI IMG/M metagenome (GOLD analysis project Ga0247783, IMG submission 179911) | Plant litter microbial communities from Arlington Agricultural Research Station in Wisconsin, United States - UWRJ-L064-202C-5 | ecosystem: Environmental > Terrestrial > Plant litter >...
GATCGCGTTTATTCCAGTCTGCCGACGATGCAATGCGGTTTGCACAACGACCTTCCTTTACCTCATCCAGGTATGAGCCTCCCCGCGTCACCCGGGGATATTTCGAGCCGGGCGGCACCGTAGGATCCACAGCGGCGTCCGCAAACTTATCATAGGCTTTTGGGTCATACTGATCCAGCGTCCACTCGCTCACATTGCCAAGCATGTCATATAATCCCAGGGCATTTGGCTTCAGCGCCTGAACCTTGTGGAATTTACCTTCGCTGTTGTCTTTAAAATATCCGTATGCTTCCAGGCTCCTGGGGTCACTGCCAAATGGATAGGCCGTTGTTGTACCTGCACGACATGCGTATTCCCATTCCGCTTCGGTGGGAAGCCTGTAAAATATCCCCGTTTGTGTATACAGCCAGCGGCAGTACATGAGCGCCGCGGTTTGACTGAGGCTGTTGGTAGGCTGCCGCGCATCGCGGCCCATGCCCCAGGTAAGATCTATATATTGTGCCGTAGGCCTCGATACTGCGTCTACCGGCACAGCCTTGGTTTGCGGCACATCCATATTTTTGAAAAAAGCATCCCACTCTGCAAAAGTCGCTTCATGCTCGGCCATCCAGAATGCCGATACCGATGTTTTGCGCTGCGGGCCTTCGTCATCGTCGCGGCCCTTCTCGCTGGCCGGGCTGCCCATCATAAACGTGCCCGGCTTAATGGGAATCATTTTGAACTTCACGGTCGTGCCGGGCACTGCCTGCTCATACGCTTTAAAATCCTGCGCGGCAGCCGGCAAAAACATCGCTCCTGCCAGCAATAAGGTAATAATATAATGTGCTTTCAAAACTCAGATCCGTTGTTTAGGGATCTGAATATAGAAAAAATATGGAACCAACTACAATTCCCTACCCTGCCGCCACTTGTGATTACGCTATCGCTTCTGCGAAATTTTACCCACAACGAATGTAGCCGTTAAAGACACTATAGTCGATCCGCCTATTATCGCGGCAACAATTTCATGCCCCATACATGCAAGTGCTCCTGAAAGAAGTAATCCAAAGACGCTGATAATAAAACCAAATAATTGCCCACGGGAACTTTGCCTGAGCTCCTCCTTAATAACGTGAGCTTCCAGATTCATGCGATGTTGACTCTGCGTTTCATAGCTGAGAAACATACGTTCTGCCCCACCCTCGACTATCTTATCATATTCACATAGTAACTCTGGTGGAGGCAACGGCCCTTTGAAAGAGGACGCTATCTCGACCTCTATAGCTTCTTTCTCATCTGTATGTATCTGCGATTTATCGATTAAATCCTTAATCGAGTCCGGAAGTGCAACATCATCAATTCCCTTCCCTTCAGAAAGGAAGTCTTCCTTTTGCGTTTCTCTCATCATTTATTCTGCTAACTGTTAAAAAAAAATCTTTAGAAGATCAGGCGCTATTTTTTTCCGCCTCTTATTGCATCGTAGAAATCTTTTCCAATCGCGCTCCAGTCTGATTCCATTGCTTTCTTATCACCCTCTTCATCAAACTTTAAATGCCTGAAACTATAATAATTACCCCAAACGTTAAATGCGCTCCCGACCCCCCTGAAAAATGAAGGTCTTGGAAAAAGACTTAAACTATACAAAAACTTATGCTTGCTTCTCATAAATATACTACCTATAAACGTCAATAATGATACATGAGATCTAAACGAAGAGTAATGTAAAAATTACATTACTCTTACAATATACGAATTACCCCCTCTAATGTTTTATCCCTGTACATCTTTATAAAAAATCATACAAAACTTGACCAATATAATCCTGTATAGTTTACTTCTTTTTCAACAACGCCATATAAAATCCATCATATCCTTCAGATGGCCACATATGTCTCTCCTTCACAAGCTCATACTCGCCTTGCTTCTCTTCAAGGAAACGACGCACCTGTCCTTCATTTTCAGACGGAAGTATAGAGCACGTTGAATATACCATAAGCCCACCAGGCTTGAGCATCACGCCGTAATCGCTGAGTATATTATGTTGCAGCTCGCGCACCTGCTGTATAAACTCCGGAGACAGCTTCCACTTCGCATCCGGGTTTCGTTTAAGAACACCAAGACCAGAGCAAGGCACATCCAGCAATACGCGATCAGCAGACTTCTCCAAACGCTTTATAGATTTGGACGACTCGATAAGCCGCGGCTCAAGGTTGCTGACACCAGCACGGCGCGCACGCTTCTGCAACTCGTCAAGCTTCCACTGCTCCACATCCATCGCGATAATACGTCCTTTGTTTTTTGCCAATGCTGCCAGGTGCAGGGTCTTACCGCCGGCACCAGCGCATGCATCGATCACGCGCATGCCAGGCTCTATATCCAGGAACGGTGCGATGCACTGCGATGCCGCATCCTGAACCTCGAACAATCCTTCTTTAAACGAGGGCGTACTGAAAACATTCTGCCGCTCTTCCAACACCAGCGCATCGGCAAAATCAGCCGGCACTTCTGTAGCCACGCCTTCTTCTTCAAGCCGCTGCTTCAGTTCCCGCCGACTTATCTTCAATGTATTGACACGCAGCACAACGGGCGCTTCCTCGTTAAGAGACTGGAGCTCCTTTTCCCAGTGTGCGCCAACTTCCGTCTCACCCAATGCATCGAGCCAATCCGGCACGGACTCGCGTACTTTGCGCACACGTTGCGCCGCATCATAGGTCTTCTTCAATGCGCCGCGCGAAAGTCCTTCAAACTCGTTCCAATCGGGCAACTCGATATCGCTCATGATCAGCCAGCCCCCAAGCAGCTTCCAGAAGTCGTCGGAATTGGCCCCCGTAACTTCGCACAGCAGCCGGTACCAGCGAACGATGTCGTACGTGGTTTCTGCTATAAAGCGACGGTCGCGCGCGCCCCACTTCGGATTTTGCTTTAGTATTTTTTCAATAACCTTGTCGGCATAGCGCCCTTCGGTAAAGATCATATCCAGCGCCTGGATAACTGCTTCGGATGTCGAACGATGAAGTCTCATTTGGCCGCGAAGATACTTGAATCTTCACGGATCCGGGCAATCCATCCTCAAAAGCAGGTATTTTAGCCTAAAACATTCATCGCCAACGTTTACCGATTATGATTTTGTTTTTAAATTGGCTGATATGGGAAGAACAGTTATCGTTGTATACCGCCCGCGTGAGGGCAAAGAGAAAGAGCTCCACACGCTCATCCGCGATCATGTACCGGTCCTTCAGCGCATAGGCCTGGCCACCACACGGCCCGCCACAATATTGCGTGCTGCCGACGGCTGCTTTGTCGAGATCTTCGAATGGGCCTCTGTCGAAGCCATTCAGAAGGCTCATAGCTTCCCGGAAGTAAAGGAAATGTGGGCCAAATTCAGCCGCGTGTGTGATTACGAATGCCCGGCCCGGCTAAAAGAGTTCAATAACCTGTTCTCCGAATTCGAAACCATCAGACATCCCGTATAGTCAATCCCCTAAACCAACCCCTTTCATGCAACGCCGAAAATTTCTGAGCAATGGCCTCGTCACAGCAGCTTCTGCACTGACTCTGGGCCCGGCCTTCGCTGCTTCCGCTAAACCGAACAGCACAGCAGCGGAAAAACCTTTCCAGTTAAACTACGCCCCACACGACGGCATGTTTGCAAACCAGGCCGGCAAAGACTTCGCCGACCAGATACGCTACATGCACGACCAGGGCTTCCGAGGAATCGAAGACAACGGCATGCTTAAACGCTCCAAAGAAGAGCAGGACAAGATCGGTAATCTATTAGCCAAACTCGGCATGACCATGGGCGTATTCGTAATAGACGGCGGCGATAACTGGAAAGTATCGCTCGCTACCGGCAAGCAGGAATTTAAAGACACATTTATAAAAACCTGTAAACAGGCCGTAGAGCTGGCCAAACGCGTAAACGCCAAATGGGCAACTGTAGTGCCCGGCTACTTCGAACGTACATTGCCTATCGGCATACAAACGGCCAACGTAGTCGATGCCCTGCGGCGCGGCGCGGAAATACTGCAGGCTAACGGCCTGGTTATGGTACTCGAACCGCTCAGCGACAACCCCGACCTCTTCCTGCGCTTCTCCGATCAAACCTACGACATCTGCAAAGCAGTGAACAGCCCTTCCTGCAAGATATTGTTCGACATTTACCACATGCAGCGAAACGAAGGCAACCTGATTGCCAATATAGACCGCTGCTGGGACGAGATCGCCTATATTCAGATAGGCGACAACCCCGGGCGTAAAGAACCAGGCACCGGCGAAATAAACTATCGTAACATTTTCCGCCACGTCCATAGCAAAGGCTACAAGGGCATCATGGGCATGGAACACGGCATTGCCGGTCCTGGTAAAGAAGGCGAGCTGGCCCTTATAAGGGCTTATCGCGAAGCCGACAACTTTGCATAGACACACACGCTGATGTAACCCGACTCACACCTGCTTCGTACAAACAACGGTCGCTGTGCAGCCTTATACTGACTGCATAGCGGCCGCTTACATAGATCCTCTCAACCCAACCCTCTCTATTCATGACCCACGCCATACGGTATGTTACCGCCCTCTCTCTGTATCTACTCCCTGTCCTTACTACACAGGCACAGGTACTTCAAAACATCAAGAAAGCCGCGACTGACGTAGGCAAAAACCTTAACACAAAAGAGAACCGCGAAAAGGTAGGCACCATCGTGGTGAAAGATCTTGAAAAAGCCCGCGATAATTTCGACTCCACCGACTTCGACTACGCCATTCTGCTCAGCGACAACTCGGGCCTGTTCGACATAAAAGAAAAAGGTGAACGCAGCGCCAAGCTCACATCGCTAGCCAGCATCGGCGCGTCGTTCTATAAAAACACCGAGCTTACCGATGCCGAACGCGGCCGCTTCAATCTCGAGATGGGCGAGCTGCTCTATGCCCACGAAAAATTCTCGATGGCTGAAAAGAAATTCAATGCCGCCAGGAATGCTTATGAACAGGCTAAGCTGACAGAAGATATCGGCTATCTTAAAACACTCTCCAACCAGGGCCTCCTTTATGCTACCATGGGCCGCTTTACCCAGGCCGAGGGCTTTACCGCCGAAGCGCTCGACATGCGCAAAACCAAATACGGCGAGAACAATACCAGCGTAGCCGCTTCACTGAACAACTACGGCGTGCTGAAATATAACCTGGCCCGTTATAATGAGTCGGAAAAAGATTTCGAATCGGCGCTCACCATCATAAAAGCCAATGGGCTACAAAGCGCCATGCCGTATGCCATCATGCTGAACAATCAGGCCATGCTGCTGCAGGAGGTGGGCCGCTACGAGGAAGCCGTGCAAAAATTAAACGAGGCTATAGCCGTGGCCGAGAAGCTGCAAAGCAGCAAATCGCGAAACCACCTTAAGTTCCTCTCCAACCTTGCACTGCTTTATCAACAAATGGGCAAGTATGCCGAAGCTGAAACCATCTACCTCGGCATGGAAAAACGGCTTGGCAAATCCAATCCCGATTATGCCAGCATGCTCAGCAATCAGGCGGCGCTGTATATAGTAATGGGCAAAGAAGATAAGGTGGAGGAGCTTCTGAAAAAATCGGCATCGATATACAAATCCAGCCTGGGAGAAAATACACCTGCTTACGCCAAAGCCGCCAACGACCTCGGAAACTATTACCGGTACAAAACCCGCTATACAGACGCAGCACCTCTGCTCGACAAAGCACTTGCCATACGTGAGGCAACACTCGGAAAAAATCATCCGCTCTACGCGCAAAGCCAGGAAGACGTGGCGATACTATACTGGAAAACCCAGGCGTGGGACAAAGCGCTGCCGCTCTATCACGACGTCATGGATAAGTCTCTGCAATTTATCAGCACGTACTTTCCCCCGATGAGCGAAGCAGAGAAAACAAAATACTGGGATGTACTCTTCCCGCGCTTCCAACGCTTCTACAACTTCGCACTCGAAGCGAGCACCAGTAACCCGGCCGTGGTAAAAGACCTGATCGATTACCAGATCGCCACCAAAGCGCTGCTGCTGAGTTCTACGAACAAAGTAAAACAAGCCATATACGCCAGCAAAGATGGCGAGTTGATCCGCGACTACATAACCTGGCTGGATCAGAAAGAAACGTTGGCGCGCCTCTACGCCTACTCCAAAGAAGAGCTCAAGCAACAGAACATTCAGATAGACTCGCTGCAACGCGCGGCCAATACCGTGGAGCGTAAACTATCCGAACGCTCTGCGGATTTCTCAACGGGATATGCTAATCAAAAAGTGAGCTATACACAAGTCAAAAATCTATTGACAGATGCCGAGGCTGTGGTAGAGATCATACGCATGCAGCGCTACGACCAGAAATTTACAGACGATGCCCAATATGTGGCGCTTGTGCTCACCAAAGCAGCCGATCTGCCTCAAATAGTCGTATTGGACAACGGCGGCCAATTAGAAACACGGTACGCCAAATTCTACCGCAATGCTATTCAACAACGCATAGCCGATCAATACTCATACGAACAATACTGGGCCCGTATAGAATCAGCGCTGGGCGGCAAAAAAACAATATACCTGTCACCCGACGGTGTTTACAACCAGCTCAACCTTAACACCCTGAAGAAGCCCGATGCGGACTACGTGATCAATCGCTACGACCTGGTAACACTCGGTAATTCCAGGGACCTTATCGCGATAAAATCACGCAAGGCCAAAACATCGAAAAAAACGGCCACGCTGCTCGGTTTCCCCGACTATGGCGGCAGCGACGTAACACCGCTGCCCGGCACGAAGGTAGAGATCGACAACGTCACCAAAATACTCAAGACCGCCACATACCAGATAACATCGTTTACTCAGAAAACGGCAACCGAGGCAAACCTCAAGAAGCTTAAAGCCCCCGTATTGGTACATATAGCCACTCACGGTTATTTCCTGAAAGATGTCGATGCGGAAGGTTCTGCCTTCGGGATCTCGCTGGACAATGCGAACAATAACCCGCTACTCCGCTCCGGCCTGCTGCTCTCCGGCGCTGCAGGAACCGTAAACGGCAAACGTATGCCCAACCTGGAAAGTAATGACAACGGCGTGCTCACAGCCTACGAAGCGATGAATCTCGATCTCGAAGGCACAGACCTGGTCGTCCTCAGCGCCTGCGAAACCGGCCTGGGCGATGTGAAAGCCGGAGAAGGCGTATATGGTCTTCAGCGCGCCTTCCTCGTAGCCGGTGCCAATGCCCTCATCATGAGCCTCTGGAAAGTAGACGATGCCGCCACACAACAACTGATGTCGGGTTTCTATACCAATTGGGTAAAACTGGGTAACAAACAAAAAGCATTCAAGCAGGCGCAGCTGCAACTGATGACCAAATACAAAGAACCATACTACTGGGGAGCATTCGTGATGATGGGCCTGTAGAAACAGCACGAGTACGAAGTGCGAGTGCGAGGAAAATACATATTAAGTTCTTCGCTCCCGCTCTTCACACTCGCGCTGACTTCTGCCGCTGGTGTAAAACATACTGCGCAGGTGTTCGCCTCGCCAGGAGTTTTGTAGTATCACAACTAATAAATACGGTAAACCGATAATTGCAACGACATTATGGAACTAAAAACACTGGGACAATCGTCCGTAAAAGTTACACCAATAGCCTTTGGCGCATGGGCCATTGGCGGCTGGATGTGGGGGGGCGCTGAAGATAAAGACGCTATCAAAGCCATACGCGCATCATACGATGCCGGCATCACCACACTCGACACAGCACCCGTCTATGGTTTTGGTAAAAGTGAAGAGCTGCTCGGCCAGGCGATGCAAGGTATAGCCCGCGACAAATACCAGGTACTTACCAAATACGGTATGAACTGGGAAACTGCCCAGGGTGACTTCGCCTTCGACACCCAGGATAACAACGGAAAGCCCCTGAAAGTATATAAGAATTCTTCACGCGACAGGGTACTGAAAGAATGTGAAGACAGCCTGCGCCGCCTCAGGACCGATTATATAGACCTGCTACAGATACACTGGCCCGACGTTACCACGCCCATCGCCGAGACAATGGAAGCCGTGGCTACCCTGATCAAACAGGGCAAAGTACGCGCAGCGGGAGTTTGCAACTACTCGGTAGAACAAATAAACGAAGCACTTAAAACCATACCGCTCGTATCGAACCAGGTGCCTTACAGCATGATCAACCGTGGCATCGAGCAAACAGTTGTACCGCAGGCGCTCGAAAAAGGATTGAGCATCATACCATACAGTCCGCTGCAACGCGGCCTCCTTACAGGAAAGATCAAACGCGATCATAAATTCAACCCCGGCGACACACGCGAGAACAATGCCTTCTATAAACCGGAGAACATCGACCGCACCAACGCACTGCTGGATAAGATCCGCCAGATAGCCGAAGCACACAATGCTACCCTATCACAACTCGTTATCAACTGGACTACACGCCAACCCGCGATGGATTGTGTACTTGTCGGAGCACGCGACGAACGCCAGGTGCAGGAAAACGTAAAGAGCCTCAGCTTCACCCTTAGCGACACCGAGCTCAAAACCATCAATGATGCCGTCGCAACATTCACGCTTGCATAAGCATCGTTAAATAAAAAGCCTGTCCGGTCACAACACATCAAGGCGTAACCGGACAGGCTTTTATACAGTTATTATTATAATCTGAAGTGCCGGGCTACAACATCGACAGCCGATAAAAGCTTCAGATCATCCGGCTCGCTCCCCAAAGCGATGCGTATATGGTCGTTACCCACGAAACCGTTACCCGAAAATGCAATACCCGGAATAACACCGACCCCATCTTTCGACAGCGCTCCCGCAATCTCGCCCGACGTACGCCCTGTCGGAAGCTTTACCCACAAATGCCAGCTGTTCGGATGGGCCGTGATCGATACGCCCTGAAGACGCACGCGTACCAGTGCCTGCCGCCGCCGCCCTTCGGCACGCTTCTGCCTGACCAACTCATCGAAATCGCCTCTGCGGATAAGCTCGGAGACCAATGACGTAAAGAACGACGAAGGATTACTCGTCGTAAGCTTGATGGCTTCGCTAACGGCTTCCTGCGTTCCTGCAGGCGACGCCATATAAGCAACCTTTATATCCGGCGCCAAAGGTTTCGATACACTGTAAACATACCAGCCTAGCTCAGGGGCCAGCTGCGCAAAATTCGGCAGCCCTGTTTCATCCAGGAAACCGTACGCATCGTCGTCGAGTATCATCAGTCCATGCTTTCGCGCCACGGCGATAAGCTCTTCGCGTCGCGATAATGGCACCACGCGCCCCGTAGGGTTGTGAACCGTAGGCATAATGTATACGCCGCGCACGCCATGTTTCACACAAGCATCTTCCAGCACCGAAGGAATAAGTCCGTATTCGTCCGTAGCACACGCGATCAGTGTAATGCCCAGCAAGCGGCATATATCCGCAAAGGCGGGATACGACAGATCTTCTGTAGCGACAACCTTACCCGACAATCCAGCCGCCAGCAGCGCTACCATACAACCATGATGTCCGCCCGTCGCAATGGATATACGATCTACCGGCATGGCCACGTTCTTACCGGAGATCAGCCGCGAAGCCGCGGCACGATCCGCTTCCTCCCCGCTGAATGGTTTAACCGTGAGCCAGTCCGCATACTGCGTGCCGTAGTCGGCCACCAGCGCTTTAAAGGCATCCCGCTGCCCATCGAGCACCGGGTAATTCCGCATCAGGTTGATCATAGTTTCCGTATACAGGCTGTTATTGTCTGACGGCTGCAAAGTATCACGACAGATCCGATATTGCCACTGCCTCAATAAAAAAAGCCCGTGATCTTCACCACGGGCTTTAAAAGTATTGACAGGCTGTTATCTACTTTGTAAACGTGTAAGCATAGACGCTGTTGCCGAAGAACGTGGGCACAAACACCGTCTTTGTTTTCGGATCGTAACCAATGTCGGCACTGTTCAGTTTCTGCTCACGCGTATCGATCAGTTTTTTAGACTTTCCGGAAGCGTCTACATAAAACACCTCACCGTTCCAGCTGGACACCAGGTATTCGTCTTTGCCAACAGACTCTATACCGTCTGCACTCTGAGAGGTCTCCGCATACTTCGTAAGCTTCTTATCGGCACTGAGCTTATAATTTACACCAGAGCCGGCATCGGCTACGTAGAGGCTACCGTCTTTCAGCGACAACAGGCCGTTTACACGCTTAAGGTCCGCGCTCTCGAAATAGAGCTCGAGCTTGCCACCGGCAATACGGTGTATGCGTCCCTTACCTGAATCGGACACATATACATTACCCTTTGCATCTACCGTGATATCGTTTAGAAACTCGGAGCCCTCTACTTCCCAGGTTTGTTGTTTCTTACCGGTGCCGATGTCTACCGATACCACACGCGTCAGGTCGGCTATGTACAGGGTATTCTTAAAAACACCCAGGCCTTTCGGCGCATCGAGGCCTGTGATCCAGTTCATGTTCTTCACTTTACCGTCAGGTGTAACCTGGGCGATAAAGCCCTTTCCGTCTTTCTCCGACGAAGATCCATCGATGTTCGATACATACAGCAGATTGGCTTTTGCATCAAAGTATACCGACTCGGGCGTACGGAAGATCGTATCCGTTTTCCATTTCAACGCCAGATTTTGCGCACCGGCAGTAACACTAACGGCAAGCGCCACAAGGGAGAAAAGAATATGTTTTTTCATAGTTGTTGTTTTAGAGCATAACCTGGCAAAACACCAGATCATCGGATTGCCAGCACAATGGCGATAATGTTGCCCACGAGATAAACACTTATAACAACCCATGCGCCGATCCGGTTCACGAGCAAAGCTTTGTCGAATTTACCATAATCGTGAAGCTTCAGGGAAAGCGCCGACACTACGAGTGTCATAAAGATGGCAAAGAATGTCATCGAGTGCAAGGTATCCACCAACGTAAACGACGAAGACTCCGGCAGCACCGAATCGATTATATATTTATTACCTACGGCGGCAAACAGACCACCGACCGGCAAACCAAACCGTGGCTCGAGCTCGGATGGCTGGGGTGTAAAGCTAACGATCGCGATCAGGAAGGCAATATACATACCTACAAAGATCTTCATGAACAATCCCCACGCATTCCGTTCGATATCCATCGTGATGGTAAAAGTCGAAAACTCCTGGAAGTTATTGGAGGCATCACCAAAACCTGTCTCATAATCGTTGACATTCTGCTTCACCGCAAAATTTGTTATCCTCCACCCGTCAATCGCTTCTTTGGAATCATAACGGCTGCCGGCAGTATCGGGCACAAATACAAGATGCTTGTTATCGAACAATGTATTCTCGATCTGTATCTTGAGGTGTTGCTCGTCGAAAGGAAAATCCTCCACGCTCCAGTTTTCCTTCATCGTGCATTTCATCTTCATGATAACCCATGCTTTGCCGTCGATACTGTCGGTAATGATCTCCGGCTCCTCGATAGCTTTGGCATTGGGAATATCCAGCTGCTTCGAAAAATCGAAGTTGGCGTTATCGTACAGAAACCAAAGCCAGAAACGTACGGTATATTCCTTTTCGTGAAAGTTGATATCGTGAACGCTGATGATGTACGTTCCAACTCTAACTGTATCGGGGGCTTCAGACCTGGGCTTTGAAAAAACCAGCCCCGCCATACAGACAAACAACAGAACAACTAGACTTTTTTTCATGGATTTGTGTCAGAGTCGCCAAAAATACAGTTTTTTTAAAGCCACAGTATACCTGTTATCCGGCATACATCGAAAATCACCGCTTTATACCGCCGGTCACAGATACGCATGAAAAATCTGGCGCCGGTTCATGGTTATATGCCAATAATTTTTTCCTTTTACATACCGGCCTCCCCTACAACCGGCCTGCCTACTACTTATGAAATACCTATGGATCGGCGCTATCGTGCTCATCTTCGGCCTCCGCTTATTCATCCGGAGCATGCGCCACAACGAACAACAGGAGTATCAGCACCTTGTTGAAGAACAGGAAGAGTATCAAAAGCACGCAGGCGAACGCTTCAAACGATTTAGCGAGGCAACTTCCGGCGAAAAGGCCACATCCAAAGACGAATCGCGCTCATTTTACAAAGGCCTTGTAGAACGCAATTATTTACAATACGCCGACCCGGCCGACACCAGCACCATACACCAGGCTTTCGTCAATACAGACAGTGAAGATGTGCTTCCCCTGGCTTATGCAGAAGACCATACGCTTCTGTCCGACCGACGCTATTATCCCTGCAACGGAGGTATCGTATATATGGAAGGCGGCTTTATAAAACTCATCGACCAGCTGCGCCCCACATTCGAAAAAATGAACTTCAAATGTGAAGCCTCCAGCCAGCAGCGCGTATGGAGCCCCGAGCATAAGTGGACCAACGAAACCATCGTTATCAATGGCAAAACACTTACAACGCTCAGGGACTTTACCGGCACGGGCTATAAGGAAGCACCCGCACGGTTTGCCGAGATCATTAACGAAGAGATGCAACGCCAGGGATTTAACGAAAGAGTATACCTGGTTTCAAGTGGCAAAAAAGGTAAGCTGGCCATACTAACGCCCGAACTATACGAATACATCGAAAAAAGCAGCGCTAACGACTTTCACAGCCCTCAGACCGTGGCCGATTGGCGCGAGCTTCAAAATCTGTAGCAGCCCGCGATACCAGCACAAAGTTGTTTACCGTCGCGTTCTGTGCTATTTTTGGCCCGCTTAAAATCAATTAACTATGTATACCGGACTTCTTCATACCCACTCATCAGTGCGTTACCTGGTGTTGCTGCTGCTCATTGTTGTGATCGTAAAATCACTGCTCGGCTTCATCGGCAAAAAACCTTTTGTAAAGGCCGACAATATGCTCAGCCTGTTCCTGCTCATCTTTACGCACATCCAGTTTCTTGCTGGTCTGCTGCTCTACTTCGTGAGCCCCTTCGTAAAGTTCGGTCCGGATACCATGAGCGATAAATTTACACGCTACTGGACGGTAGAGCACATCTTCGGTATGCTCATCGCCGTAGTGCTTATCACCATAGCCCGCTCAACCTCCAAGCGAATGACCGATGATACTGCCAAACACAAGCGCCTGTTCATCCTGAACACCATTGCTTTGCTCATCATTGTCGTGGTAATCGTATTGAGTGGCCGTCCGCTTATCGGCGGCGCGCACTAAAGCACAATCAGCATCATAAAAAAAGCTTCCTGATATAAATCGGGAAGCTTTTTTTATGACGTCTCGAAAGAGATTATTTCCTGCGGATTGTACAACCTGTAGGCCGTACTTCGGCGGTTTCAATATGTTGGTTGGCCAGCATGATGTCGATAGCGTCGCGCAGCAGCGTGTGCCGTACGTCGGCTTCCACCTGCGCGTTGTCATCTATCGCGCCGCTGTATACCACCGTAAACTTGCCGCTGTTGTTCTTCAGCAAAAAGGCCTGAGGGCTTTTTGTGGCGCCAAGACTCTGCATCAGCGTCTGATCCTTATCGGCCAGATAAGGCACGGAAAGACCGAGTTGCTGCGCTTTCTTCGTCATATTATCGGCAGACTCAGCTGGCTCGATAGAAGAATTAACCAGCACCACCGGCACACGGTCTGAATAGTTACCGGCCAGCTTATTGATACGGGCACGATAGTACTCGTCGTACGGGCAGGCATTGGTTGTAAATATGATCACCAGACCCGAGCAGGAAGGATAGGTATCGAGCGATACCGGCTTGCCCGTCGTTACGTTAGTAAGTGTAAAGTTTTTAACCTGCGCGCCGGCGGAAAGAACAGCCAGCAGCATGAGCAGCAACAGATAGTGCTTCATAGATCAGTGCGTTTTGTATAGACTACTACAAAGTTCGTGAAAACGACATAGTGTAAAGGTATTATCCTTTCCTCATTATGGGCAATTATTTTGCCAATAATATCCCCTTCCATTTCCCGCGTAAATGGGCTTATTTTAAGGTTTTCGGCCAGCACAAGATCCTTTTTGCCATACACCTTGATGAGCGCCTCCTTCGCGCACCAGTAAATGCAATGCTTTACCAAATCGGTGCCCATGTCCTGCCGCTCGTCGGTATGATGTATCCTGCCGGCTATACGCAGAAGCTTCTCCTTGGGTTGCTCGAGATCTATGCCCGCCCAGTCGTGCTCATCGATAAGCGCCGCCACGTAAGGATAAGAGTGGCTGAGGGAGATGTGGTGTGCGTGGCCGCGAAGGAAA
>Ga0247783_1000351_pt1 | contig 14146 bp, 14 predicted proteins | sample UWRJL064202C5_FD_179911 | JGI IMG/M metagenome (GOLD analysis project Ga0247783, IMG submission 179911) | Plant litter microbial communities from Arlington Agricultural Research Station in Wisconsin, United States - UWRJ-L064-202C-5 | ecosystem: Environmental > Terrestrial > Plant litter >...
TCTCTACAAGGCGGCAGGCCAAAAGCACCTGCGAACGCGAGCAGTCTTGAAGTTCTGCGGTTTGTTGACGATCCCGCTGCTCTTTCTTTGGGCTATGGTGACGTTCGTGTTGGTGCCTTTGTAGCCGACCATTGCTTGCCGCCCTAGTGGATGGTTGAAGCGCTTTACGATGCTGCGCCCACAACGTGCGGAACCGCTCGGACGCCACCCCGCATCTGCGCTCGAAGCGGAGTGCACCGAATTCCTTACCTGGGATACGGACATAAATAGTTGCGCGGGGTCAAGGTTTTTCCGACGCTTGCGATCATGTGAGCTACGTGCTCACATCGGGGATTCATCCCTGAAATCACACACTGCAAAATTTATTTTTGTGACAGTTTGTGTCTTTTTTCCACATTTTGGGTCGTTGGAGATGCCGCGTATCTGTAAGAAATTGAGCCGGGTTATCTCTTTGGTGGACGCGGTAGGATTTGAACCGACGCCCACTAAGCCCTGTGAATTCCCGTGCGATAGTAGCTCTCGTGGGTGGCGATTGACTAGCACCCAGACGAAATAGAGCAACACAGGAGACCCGCCCATGCCGATATTCGACGCTAGCCCCGCCCTCGTACTTCTTTCACTCCGCGCCCGTGTTCGTGGACAAAAGCCCCACCTTCCGGTAATCAATCACGAGGTCCTCCACTATATCGAGACCGGGGCTTTCGAGAAACTAACACCCTCCGATTTCGCGGAAGCTCGCAGGATGCGGCGTCGAAACAACCGCGTTAACACCGCCATCCGCAAGGAAAATGCCCGCATGGAGTAGCTCAGAAAGAATGGCGTAGAAGGCCCTGGCAGGCCCCTACGCCAAAGCCAAATAGACCCGCGACTAACGAATCCAACCGGCTGCCCTTATTGTAAGGCGGCCACAGAAAGAGTGTGCCCATGGCTACGCCTTGCCTCGACCCAAAATTTGAAAACGCTATACGCGGCAGCTACTTCCCCGTCTGCATCCTCGCGAATCCGCAGCTATCCGACTTCGTGTTGTTGGATCTGGCCGAGGGTGAGCTAGCCGAGGCCGTACAGCGCCACATTCAAGACAAGCCCAGGTGCTTCGTCGGCGTGGCTGCGCTCGGTCCCAAAGGTGAGCCGCGAGCCGCGTTGAATTTCGACCTAGGCCAACCCGAAATCGACATCCTGTCAGCCGCATACCTCGCCCATATCGACAACCGTCTCTCTGCGATGTCGAGCACGCCGCACGCACGTTCCACGCCGCGCGCCAACTAATCACGCTGCATAACTCTGCCTGGAAGGAAAACAATGGACAAGCTCTTCGCACTCTCACAGCTCCGCAAACCCGGTGTCACACCGGACTTCCGGGCCGAAGCACGCGGGACCGAACTCACGCTCACCATCTACGGACTCATCGGGCCAATCTCCGATGACGGCATCCTTGCTGCCGATGTAGCCGCAGCGCTGCGCACACCGCACACCTCTGTAGTCTGCCGCATCAACTCTCCGGGCGGTTCGGCTTTCGAGGGGATTGCGATTTACAACCTTCTGAAGTCTTCGGGGAAAAACGTGCGGGTGATCGTGGATGGGTTGGCAGCGTCGGCGGCCTCTGTTATCGCGATGGCGGGCAACACCATTGAGATGGGAACCGGAACCATGATGATGATTCACCCGGCCCAGACCATTGGCTTCGGCTCGGCGGCGGATATGCGCGAGACGGCGGACGTTTTGGAAAAGGCTACCGAGAACCTAGCGCAAATCTATGTGGCTCGCACGGGCTTGCGTATCGAGGAAGTTCTCGCGATGATGGGCAGCCGCGAAACGTGGCTCACCCCCGATGAGGCCATCAAAAAGGGCTTTGCCGACGCTATGCACGAGGGCGAAAGCCAAGTCCAGGCACTCGCCGAGAGTTACAACCTCGCGGCGCTCTACGAGGACACGCCGGAATATCTGAAGGTGTTCAAGGCGGATGCCTCAGAGCCAAACGGTACGCCGTTAGCGGACGCCGCTAACCGCCTCCTCCAGCTCTACTAACCAAGCTTTAAGGGTGAAGTTTGTGCGAGTAACCCTCCGCTAGTCGGGTGATAGATCGCACAACAAATTCAATCTCAAAGGAATTCGATATGAACCTCAACGTGCTCTTACAGAAAAAGCAGCAGCTTCGCACTGCGGCACATCAGCTTGTACAGAACGCAATGTCAACCGGCGTGGACCTTCAGGGTCCAGCCCTAAAGGAATACACCGCACTCGCGTCCAGCCTCAAGGAGATCGAGGACAAGATCGACGAGAATCGGGCGGGTGCCTACTTTGAAGAGAAGCCAACCGGCTTAGTGCAGCCACAGATTGGCGTAGTCGCTTCAGCTTCGCGGGGTCTGAAGTCTCACCTCCGTGACATTTACGCCCAGGCGAGCGCCGAGCAGCGTGCGGAGATTAACAACCTCGCAGCCTATGTCGGTGGCGACATCTCGGCGGCTGCGGATCTGCGACCGAGCGGTGATGGTGGCTACACAATCCCGAGCTTCGTTGTCCCGGCTCTGGAAAGGACCTACACCTCGTTCGCGCCGGTCGTTTCGGTTGCGAGAACATGGGCCACTGAAACGGGCGCGGATCTCACCTTCCCGGTGCTGTCTGATTCCGAATTGGCCGTGCAGCTCGACTCGGCCGCTGCGACCGGGGCCGACGCTACGGTTTCCGGCGACACGCCGCCAACCTCATTGACCGGCCCGACGTTGAAAGCCTGGAAGGTTTCGTCCAAGCCTGTATTCGTGCCCCGAGAGACGTTCACAGATTCAGCGGTTGACGTTGTGAACGAAGTTGTGGGCGCTCTCTTAGCCCGCATCCTCCGCTTCGAAAACCTGAAGTACACGCGAGGTGTTGGCACCACAGAGGCCGAGGGATTCCTCACCAACGCAACCAAGCTCGTAACGGGCGCGGTGGCTCTCGACCTCGATATCTGCCTCGATTTCGCGTACAACGTTCCGCAGCTTTACCGGCCGCAGGGCGTGTACATGATGAGCGACACAACCGCGAAGTATCTCCGCAAGCTCAAGACGGGCATTAGCGGCGATAAACAGCAGTTGTGGGCAGACGCAGACGCAACGAAGGGCACGCCGGCTTCACTGCACGGCTATCCCGTCATCATCAACAATGATATGGATTCTGTCAGCGCGGATGGCACCTTCGCGTCGAAGAATCCTGTCTCGTTCGGCGATATGTCGAAGTTTGTCATCCGTCAGGCCGAGAACAACCAACCCTTTGTGTACCGCTATCAGGTGCCTGCAAGGGACGGTGCCGCTGTGATTCTTTTCCGTCGCAGCGATAGCAAGTTGATTGTGCCGGCAGCAATCAGCAAGGTCGCAGTCAGCTAACCAAAGTCCCGGTTCGTGGGGAGACGAACCGGGCAGACATTGAATTTCCACCGAGGGGACTGGGGCGGTGGGATAGCACCAAAGCGGACGTGCCCAGCAGGGCTTTGTTTCCTTTCACCCGCGAGACCCGCGTCCGTTCCTTTCCATACCCGGCTCGTCGCTCGCCAAAACGACGAGCCGGGTCCTTTTCAAGAAAGAGGTTTTTGTATGGCCGCTCCAGTTTGGACACTATCAGTCGACTTACAGACGAAGACCGCTTCGTTTACCACGGGCATGGCCGAGGCCGCCCGTGTCGCTCGCAGCTCGTTTTCGCAGATACGGAACGACGCCAAAGAGGGCGGCGCGGAGACATCGAAGAGCTTCATTAACGCACAGCAAGCCCTCGGAGTCTTGACTAACTCTCTACGCGGAGATGCCGAGAACGCCCTCGCGGACATCATCCGGGAGTTGTCGCACACCGGCGCTGTGATGGCAGCGCTACCGTTCGCGGCCGTTGGCGGCGGGTTGTTGCTCGCGATAAATCTTGCCGTAGAAGCGGCGGCGAAGCTGCGGGAGTGGCGCGAAGAGCAAGAGAAAATCACCACGGAGCAAACCCGCTTCGGTACGTCGCTGCGGGAGAGTTTCAACGGTCTTGACGAGAAGATCCTCCAAGCCGAAGAGCGGACCGACGAACTGACGAATAACCACCTCGGAGCGCTGAAAAAACAGCTTGAGCTTATCGACCATCAGAGCATGAGCGAGCTTATCCAGCAGATAGAGGCCATCGCCAAAGCTGCCGAGCCGGTCTTCAAGGCCCTTGAAGGTCATTGGTACACGATGGGTATCGGCTCGGCCGGTGCGAGTCACGCTCTTGAGCAGTTCAAAACGACGTATGAGTCCCTCCAGTCTCAGGGCAAAGAGAAGGAAGCGGGCGACCTCTTAGCCGGCACGCTCGCCAGTGCCGAGAAGGTGCTCGCAGCTCAAAAGGCTATGAACGGCAGCCGGGGCGATATGGGCGCTTTGGGCCGCGACGTGGATTACTCCGCACAGTACCGGGCGCAAGCGGTTCTCCAGGCTGCAAAGGTTGGGTCCACGGAGAAGGAAGTCCAGGCACAAGAGGCCCTCGTAAAGGCGTTGTCCTCGCAGCTCACGGCAGAGCAGAAAATCGCCGAGCTAAAGAATATCGACAAAGGAAACGCCGCGAAGCAAACGGGCAACGAAGACAGCGCCCGCCGTGCAGAGGCGGCGAAGGCCGCAGCCGCTTCGGAGTTGGCTGTAAACGAGCTGCGCCTCCAGGCTGATAAAGCGATGGCTTCCGCAACGCTTGAGATTCAGCGGGCTTCCATAGCCGATAGACTGACGAACGATCTCGCGTTTGCTGCCCGCGATAAAGAAATCAAGCTCGCGGCGAATCAGCAAGAAATGGCGGCGCTCGACCGCTCAGGCAAGGATTACGCCAACCAACTAAAGGGCCTCCAAGAAAAGACACACGAAATCACGCAGCAATATCTAACGTCGGTCGCGGAGTTGCGCAGCCGTTCGACCGTCGAGCAAAACAAAAAGGACCTCGCAGACTACGAGCAAGGCGAGCGAGACAAAATCGGTGCCACGCAGCAAGGCTCACAAGCTCGGCTCAACGTCATTGACGCATCCTTGAAGGAAGCCCAGGCGAAGACGCTGCAGGACACGGACTATTATCGGCAGCTTGGATCACAGAAGATAGACACGATTCGGCAGCTCGCGCAGGACGAGGCGAAGATCAAAGCCGATGCCGCACGGGAAGAAGCCGAGAACACGCAAAAGATGGGCGAGCTTGCCCTCGCCGCCGAGCAAGAACAACAGGCGTTGCGAGACAGCGGCCGCCGTCTGTCCGATAACCAACGGATCGCCGAGGCGACGGACGCGGCTAACCGCGAATTCGCTATAAAGCAGGCGGCGCTACAGCAAGAGCAAGCTGCCTTAGATACCACCACGAAAGACTACGAGAACAAACTTCATGCGCTACAAAACAAAGAGCGGCAGCTCGTACAACAGCATGAGAACGATATCCAGAACATCAAGGATCAATCGCAGAAGGCGCAAAATCAGCGTGCGCAGGATGCTTACAGCCGGTACGAGGGGATTGCAGCGCAGGGGCTAACGAAGGTCCTTATGGGGCATCAGTCATTCGCCATGATGCTCGGTTCGATTGGGGACCAAGTAGTTTCGGGCATGATGCAGAACGCGATTCAGTCGGTGATCGCGAATGACTTCACCAAAGAAAGCGATGCGGCGTCAGCAGCGCGCAAAGCCTTCGGCCTCGGGCTTAAATACGGCGGCCCCGCTGCCTTCGTCCTCGCTCCGATCATGGGTGCGGCAGCGTTCGCTTCGGTTATGGCGTTTGAGGGTGGGACGGATGCGGTTGGCGGCGTCGGTCGTGGCGATGTCGTCCCGGCCATGCTGACGCCCGGTGAAGGTGTCGTCCCCGGTGGCGTCATGGATGGACTGCGGAACGTAGCCCGCAGCGGCGGCTTTGATCGCGGGCCGAGCATCAACGTCCGGGCACACTTCGCCCCAACGGTCCATGCCATGGATGCGGCCGGCGTCGATAAGGTCCTCACCAAGCACGGGGACATCTTTCAGAAGCACATCAACAACGCGGTTAGAAAGGCGAATCGGTAGAGATTCCAAGGCGCTAATTGGCGCGAAAACACTAATTCTTATATCTCCTTAGCAATCAACGAACTAAGCCGACAAAGTGCATTAATGAGGGGTTTAATATGAAAAATCATGAAGATGCAGTAGACGAATTGGTAGCGCGGTCGAAGCCGCATCGCGAACTTCAGGCGTTCCACAACTTTCACCGAGCGCACCCGGAAGTATTGGACTTCCTGGTGCAGGAGATTCGGCTATGGATCGAACACGGCTTGACGGCGTTCAGCTTTAACAGCTTGTGGAATTACGCCCGGTGGAAGTTGGTGCTTAAGAAAGAGCCGGGTGAACGCTTCACGTTGAACGATCACGCCCTACCCTTCTACGGGAGAGCCATCACCATCCTGCATCCCGAGGAATTCAACGGGCGGGCCGAGTTTAGGACATCGAGAGCTGATGATATCTTCGGCGTCGTCATTGCGCCCGACAAGGCGACGAGCTACGCCCGAGTTTTGCAGTGGGCAGACGGCACACCTCTGCATCAGGGATGGCGACCGACGCGACCGCATGTTGTGAACTGTGTTCTGAATCTCCGTCCTGATGTTCACGCGAGGGCGAGCTAATGACTCTGGAATGGACGGACGGACGCGGCAAGCAAATGAGCAAGCCAGTAAACCTCAGTATTCCGGACATTCACGCCTTCAGGGGATTGTCCGGGCACGCATGGATGATTATCGCGGCCAATCCGCATTTGAGCGTGAGTGAGTTGCTTAGGTTGCTAAAGACCGAGGGCGTTGGGCGTAGCCGCAGTTGGGTCCAGCGTCGTATCTGGATGTTGCGTCAAGGTGACGCGGTTGCGACTCGGCCTATTGGGGCTGAAGATGCTCGGGCGGTGCGTCTGATGCGAGAGAACGTCACTCTATCGTTACGACAACTTCGTTTTCTGCTAGCGGAGCGCGGGATAAAACGTAGCGTCGATTGGATACGGAGGCATCGCTGTGATTAGGTGTCTTATTGGCCGCCCATATAAGAGATACCGAGATACCGTGGACACCTGGGACACCCTCCCATCCACCCATCCTCCCGTCCTCCCGTCCTCCGTCCGACTCCTAGAAGTCGTCGTACGTATGACAGGGGTTGGGTTTTGGCCTGAGAGATAAGTCAACGAAAAAAGAAATAGTTTGCGGTGCAGCGCCGATGCGACGGTACACGCCCCAAGGACAATAAAGGCGTTGGCTAAGCCATGCGTTGGAGTATTACCGAGTGCCTCTCATCTCGCGAAATAGGTGAGGTATAGACCTCGGCGTCGTTCGTTCTTCCGGACGGGCAGTGCACGACAGCATAAACTCTGTGCCATTCCCCAGTTGTGTTGGTGATTAGATATTCACCAACCGCAGGAACGCTGGCGTATTCGATCTCCGAGTTGATGAACTCTGAATCGGGATGCTCTCTATGATGGACGAATATCTTTGGCATGGTGCTAATCATACGTAAAAATAAGGGTCGCCTGTTCAAGGGCCTTGGTGACACCGCCATAGTGAGGTGGGGGCACATAAAATCTTGAATACAAAGCCTTTAAAGCCCGCCGGGAATCTTTTATTTACATAGATTCCTAATTCTATGAAAAGTGGAAGATTTGCCCCTGTAATATGCTTTTCCATATCTACAAACCATTGAAAAAAGAGGACTTATGGCACGTCTACCAGCTCATTGTGCACACCACACCGCGATTGCCTGCCGGATAGCAGCCTCTTCCGGTGGATTTACTACGGGTTCCTCGCCTTCCGTCTCGGTAATCACTTGCCCGTCTTTGTCCATGTAGTCTGCGATAGTTCTATGAAATTTCCCGTCAACGACCCAGTACGTCTGCATTGCGTGCGCTCTGGATCTCAAAAAACTGCGAGTATGCCAAGCTACTTGGCCGGCCCCATTTACATGCTTATTAGCAAGCACCTTGTACCCATCGAAAAGGCCCTTAAAAATACCGGCAGGCTGCCATTCAACCTTTGCGTTCATGCGTGAAATCTTCTCATACCCGTATCTACACAGACAGCCTTTAATTCGTCGTCTAGCGGCCCGTGGCGCGACCGCTAGGCGACCTCGGCTATGCCCCTAGCCTCGGTTTTGCAATAGGCTTACGCGCTCGTGCATGGCCTGTAGATCCGCCGTGGCTAGATTGGCATAACGGCGGGTCATCTCCAGGGAGCTGTGTCCTAGGACCTTTTGCAGATGGAAAACAGAACCGCCCTGCCGTAAGTAATTCACCGCGAACGTATGCCGGAAAGCGTGGAGGGTCCGGGCGGGCGGGGCCGTGCCTAGCTCTCGGCATAATGCCTTAACGTCTCGCAGGACATTATTGCGCCCGAGTGCCGTTTCCGAATGAGTGGCGAACAACAACAATCTGATGTCCGGCAAAACTCCGAAATAAAGCGGTAAAGCGCCTTGCGAAGGGCGAACGAGAAAGGCACGAGCCGTTGCTTTCTCCCTTTGCCGTCCAGGGTCACGAGAAGGTTGTCCATATCTATGTCCCTAACGCGCACGGAGAGCGCCTCACTGATGCGGCAGCCCGTATCCAGCAACAACAGCACCAACAGATGCAACCGCCTGTCCTGCTTTCCCTTCGGCTTCCACGACACAAGGCGCGAGACCAAGGCGGGGGGAAACGTCGGTAATACGAGATGCGGCTCTTTCAGACGGGCAAACCGGGGGTGGTTGCACGCCGCCCCGCATTTACGGTCGTTGCCGGTAGCCCAATGCAGATAGGCATTTATGGCGCGAAGAGTGCAGTTGCAACCCGAAACCTTGCGCCCCTTTTCGCGCATCCGGGCAACGGCCGCATTTAGCTCGGATTGGGTGGGCGCTTCTGATTCGAGCCATTTCAGGCTTTCGCGATACCACTGGATAGTGCGTGGGGTCACATTGTGCAGGTATTGGCGCTCACGGATAAATTGTTCAAATCGTGGTAGCAAAGATTCCTCCAAACAGAACGTCAGATTGGAAGAAATCCACGTAAACACGGGCGGTTAGCTCAGCTGGTTAGAGCGCCTGCTTCACACGCAGGAGGTCGGGGGTTCGAGTCCCTCACCGCCCACCAAGCCTATCCAAATTATTTGCGGTTCCATGGGCAATCATAACCAGCCTCAATGGAAATATCCGTGTCCTGCAGTGCGAAATTAGATTGCTCTGATGCTCGCGCCTACCTCCGCGGGAGGGGAATTTGGATCGGTGCCTGAAGAGCGGCAACTACGATCGCCTCATGCCTTAGAAGCAAAGAGCCATCGTTTCGGGAGTGATTTAGGGCTGCGCGTAATATCCGTCCCGCGTTCTCAGCGTCACGCCAGGTCTGCTGACTTTGATTTCCAGATGGTGATATTCGTCTGCGTGCTCCGCCGAAGATACAGGCAAGGTCAGCTCATACCAGGACCCCGCATCTCTGAGGAACCGTTCGATGTTGCCTGCGACGTCACTGCTGTTCGTCGTGGCAAGACCTCCGCTTTGCACGGCGAGTACCTGGAGGCTCAGGTCGGCCACGTCGGTCTGGGAAGGCCTGGTAACACCCTTTAGAAAGCTCTCGTAGTAATTCGCACGAAGCAGGTCCTCCTCCGGGCCCAACGGGTTTACGTTGTACAGCGTCAGATTCGCCTGCTGCAGTTCCTTCGAAAACGCAACGACATTCGTGAAGATGCGCTGTTGCTGTTTCAAATCCAGGTTCACGCGTACGCCTGAAAGCAATGGCCAACCCGGAGAAATCCAAATCAGCAGTTTGCGCCCCGGGATCGTTGCTGCGTATCCCGTGAGGGCTCGAAAAGCATTAAGCGAGATGCCCACCCGTTCATCCGCGCCCCAAAAACCGGAGTCGCGACGCACGATACGAAGGCCAATGTCGTATTTGCCGAGAGCTTCGCTCAGGGCGTTGCCGTCCTTCGAGAATTCCTTCTGGATTTCGGTAGACTGGTCGGTCACCACGACGAAGTTCGTTGGAAAAGCCAGCTTTCCTTCATTGGCACGGAGGAATTTCTGTACCTGTGCGCGGGCGTAGGCCACTCTTGCGAAACCGATATTGACCGCGTCCAGTGCAAGGATGACGTGGACTGGCTCCTCGGAGGACGTTAATCTCTTGAGAGAGATCAGCGGCTTTACTGTTTTGTTGTCCAAGACCTGGACATCTGTCTTCGTGAGGTCGCCTGTATCCGGAGAGGCAAAGGCATTCACTACCATGCTGCGTGGCGTATTGCCTGGCTGCTGCGCCACAGCGGCGGACCAGGCAGCAGTTAGCAGAAGCGCAGCAGCGCTGTTTCGAACGAACTGGAGCATGTAAACAACCTCCCGGGCAGGTGTTGTTGCCGGCCATTGGTTGGATGCAGACGCGCCCGCTACGAAGCGGTGACAAGTGCAGATTCTTGATGGCGGTAGACCATAGCCGTGCGTGAGATAGAAGTGCCTTTCCGCGCAAAACCTTCAAGATTGTCGTCTTTCGTCCGCTTATTCCGGCTTTGGGACAATGAAGGCTTTTAGACGGGTTCCCTCAGACCGACGCATCAGACGGACGGCGGCATCGGCAACACCGGGTATCGCGCGTATCGATGTAGCGATCCGATCGCAGAGCACGTTGATTCCACCCACCTGTTCTGAAAGATCTCTGCGTCCACCAAGGGTGAAAGAGTCCGAGGAGTAGAGGACAAGCTTGTCCATGGGGGCAAGTTGCGTTCCTGACGTGTGACGAAGCATTTGGGTGATCGTCATTGCTCTGAGGCGCAATCTCCAGGTTTTGGATTCAATGGGCGAATGTACGACCCGAGGGTGGATTCAAAGGTGCGACATAAACTCCGACCTATTCCCCAATCACATGCAGCACGATCTGCCGTCTATGAGGGTGTACTCTGTGCTCAAAAAGGTAGACACCCTGCCATGTACCTAAGGCAAGACCGCCCTTAATAACCGGTATCGAGAGCTGCACCTGAGTCAGTGCTGTCTTCAAATGGGCGGGCATATCGTCGGGCCCTTCATCGTTGTGATCGTATGGGCCATTTTCGGGGGCGAGACGGTCGAAGTAGGCTTTGATATCGTGGCGCACCGTGGGATCGGCGTTCTCCTGAATCAGGAGCGAAGCAGACGTATGTCGACAGAAGACGGTCAGAAGGCCTGCTTGGATCTGCTGACGCCCTACCCATTCGCTAAGGTTCGCCGTGAACTCGTAGAGACCCTTGCCGCGCGTTGCGATTTCAAGGTTGTGCACTGCCTGGATCAAGGTATCTTGCCTCCGCTTCGAATTTAGTCTCTCAGCTATCTGTAGACGTTCCAGGTCTCAATAGCATGCTCAAAGTGCTCCATATCGACCCGTTTCCCCAGGAACTGAACTCCTTCAAGTTTTAAGCGTTCCCGCTGCTCATAAGCAGCGGCGCCATGTAGCTTGATCTCACCTCCCGCACCCAAGATGCGATGCCACGGCAGTTGATCCGGAGGGTCGGTTCGCAAGAGTCGGGCAACGGCGCGATGATAGCGGGGATAGCCCGCTGCCGCTGCAATATGGCCATAGGTGCTGACTTTGCCTGCGGGGATCGAAAAGATCATATGGCGGAATGCGATGTCTCGCTCGTCGTTCGGCCGAAGGGCATCCTGTTGCAGCTTTCGTTTGGCCTGCTGAACAGCGAACTGATTCGGAGGACGCGTCTTCGATCTGAGGTTAGAGCTCATTGCTTAACGCCAACCTAGTGCGGGAGCAACGGTTGTGAGAATCGCTTCCATCACGTGCACGTTATAGGCGACGCCCAACTGGTTCGGAATTGTAAGCAACAGAGTATCGGCTTCGGCGATGGCTTTATCCTGGCGCAGCTGCTCAATAAGGACATCTGGTTCAGCGGCGTAGGATCGGCCAAAGACCGCCCGTGTCTTCTCATCCAGGAATCCGATCTTGTCTCCACTTTGCCCTTCGCGCCCGAAGTAGGCGCGGTCAAGATCGGTGAGGAGAGGGAAGATGCTCCTGCTCACGGAGACGCGCGGAACCCGTGTATGTCCGGCCTTCGCCCAGGCATCACGAAAAGTCCGAATCTGGACAGCCTGTTGGATGTGGAGGGGCTCGCCCGATTCGTCGAACTTCAGTGTTGAGCTCTGCAAGTTCATGCCCAGGTTCCCAGCCCAGGCTGCCGTGGCATTCGTGGCGGATCCCCACCAGATGCGGTCGCGCAGGCTTTCGGAGAGCGGCTCGAGCCGGAGTAATCCTGGAGGATTCGCGAACATCGGGTTCGGGTTTGGTCTGGCAAAACCGTTGCCTCTTAGGAGCTCAAAGAACTCTTCCGCATGACGACGGCCCATGGCCGCATCATCCTCTCCGTCCGCGGGTTGATGGCCGAAGTAGCGCCAACCGTCGATCACCTGCTCAGGGGAGCCGCGACTGAGACCCAGCTGCAAGCGCGATCCCGCGATGAGGTCCGCCGCACTCGCGTCTTCGACCATGTAATGCGGATTCTCATACCGCATGTCGATGACCCCGGTTCCAATCTCGATCGTTCGCGTACGGGCTCCAACTGCTGCGAGCAGCGGAAACGGCGAGGCCAGCTGTCGAGCGAAATGGTGAACGCGGAAGTAAGCCCCGTCCATCCCGAGTCTTTCGGCCTCGATGGCAAGGTCGATGGACTGCAAGAGGACGTCAGCAGCGGACCGTGTCTGCGAGTGCGGAGACGGGGTCCAATGACCGAAGGATAGGAAGCCAATCTTCTTCATGCGGAAGGTTTAGATGTCAGCGAGGCCAGGATTGATTCCTATTGGAAGGAGAGACGAAATGTTGCGGAGCGTCGGCGCTGTGAAATCACCTGAGGTTTCATGGTTGGGGTTCCATCTCCGGAGTAGCGATGTCGAGGACTGCGGGTTTAGTGGTTACTGTGCCGTGCCATACGCCTCCGCCAAACGTGGTGATGTAAACCTTTCCAGAGTCGTCGGGGTCGAGAAGGACGCGGTGCCCCCACTTGAAGTTATAACCAGCGATGCGGTTCCAATGTGTGCCTCCATCGCGCGAGACCCAGGCCGAAGACTCGAAACCTGCCGCATAGACAGTGCCAGGAAGACGCTGATCCACCGTAACGTCATAGATGTGCTGGTCGCGACTGAGGGAGCTGGTCCAGTGCTGACCGGAGTCTTCTGAACGGAAGACTCCACCGCCCTCACCGTGTGTTCCTACGGACCGTCCCCAGGCAGCGAGATACAGACGCGTGGGATGTGCTGGGTCCACCTCCAGTCCATTCGGCCCATTGACACCTTTGGGAAGCGGAACGGAGTGCCAGGTCTCTGCGCCGTCGACCGAACGGTAGAGAGCACCATCGCCGTTGTTCCCGATGCCGCCGTCTTCGGAACGCCGCGCTACGACGAGGTAAAGCGTGTGATCGGGAGCCAGTGTGAGCCTCCATGCAAACGGCGAAGGTTGCCGGATGCCTGTGTTCTTCAGCGACCAGCTTCGGCCATCATCGATGCTCTTGTAGACGCCTCGACCGAAGGCTGCAACGTACAAGGTCCGAGAGTTTACTGGGCTGGAAGGATCGATCAAGATATCGGTCGGCGCTGTTTCGGGCATGCCTTTGCTGGAGGGGGTCCATGTGCGGCCACCATCCTCACTGCGGGACACCCCACCTCGAAAGGTGTCGCTCGACGTATGCCGCCACATCTTGGGGCGAGGAAGATCGTGCGTGCCGCTGTTCACGGTCCACACACGGCCCTTCACCTGCGGATCGAAGACCATCCAGTAGGCCGTGTTCAGCCACTTCTCGGGAACTCCGCTACTGGAGCTTGCCCACGATTGTCCTGCGGTTTCGCTGCGAAAGAGAGAGATATCGGTGTACGTAATGAACTGCCGATGATGGTCGAAGGGGTCGAAGTGGATGCCGTAGGCCGTGGTGACATCGAGCCCTGTGCTCGTCCAATCTCCGCCCGGCGCGCGATGCGAGTAGGCTGCATGCCACTGTTTGCCGGCGTCCGTGGTGACGAGCGTACGACCTAAGTCGGTGGCGTACACCAGAGCGGGATCCTGATCCGCAACGGTGAGGTTGAGTGGATTTTCTCCCCAACCGGTGCCAAAGCGCTCTGTCAGCCACGCATCCTGGACGTTCGTCGCCTGGGTTGAGGACTCTTTCCAGACGAGCTGCCAGGTGTGTCCTGCATCCTGGGTTCGGGCGACGCCGTGCCAGACG
>Ga0247783_1000353_pt1 | contig 14130 bp, 9 predicted proteins | sample UWRJL064202C5_FD_179911 | JGI IMG/M metagenome (GOLD analysis project Ga0247783, IMG submission 179911) | Plant litter microbial communities from Arlington Agricultural Research Station in Wisconsin, United States - UWRJ-L064-202C-5 | ecosystem: Environmental > Terrestrial > Plant litter >...
TTGCTGAAGTCCATGGTTACTCCTTGTGCCTGAAGCTCGCGCGGGATGTCGCGAGCGTGAACCTCACTCAGCAAGTGCGGTGCCAACGAGCATCCCGCAGCCTTTTCGCCGCTGGCGCCGCGCGCGTTCGCTTCCGTGCGCTACCGCCACGGGCGTTTTGTCGCTAGGTCGAGACATCCCGCCTCGGGGGTGGGGCGGCGCGCCACGACCTTTGCGCGATTGGGGCAGGGGTGGACAGGGAAGTGCCGGCGATTTGCGCCGCGGGTTTTCCCCCCGCGGCCATTGGAGCTTGGCACGGTGACTGCACCAGGAGCCATTCAATGTACGAATCAGCCCCACCGAAAAAATCGGCCCCGAATCTGGCCGAGCTCGTCGAGGACGCACTCGAGCAAGCAAAGACGCTGGTGCAGGCCGAATTCTCGTTGGCACGCGCCGAACTGAAGGCTGAGCTGAAGCGCGCGCTCGCCAGCGCACTCTTGCTCGGGGCGGGGGCGATGTTCCTGCAGGCCGCGCTGGTGACGCTCGGCGTCCTGTTGGTGCTTGCGCTGGGAGTCGGCATCGCATCGGCCGGGGTCGTGCTCGCGCTATTCGCGATCGCTGCCTCGTTGCTGGTGCTCGGGGTCCGTTCGGCGCGCCGCGAGAAGCTTCCGCGCACGAGCGCTCGGCTGAGCGTGGACGCGAAACGAGTTCTGGAGACGGTCAAATGAACGACACCACGGCTTTCGACACTCGACGCGCCGACGAGGCCCGAAGAAAACTGCTGAACGATATCGTTGCGATCAAGAAGATGGGAAACCAGATGATCGAAAATACCGAAACCGCGATCCACAAGGCCCCGATCATGCTGGGGGTCGGCGTAGCCGTGCTCGTGGGCGTCGCGCTATTGGCTAGCCGCCGTCGGAAACCGACCTTTTCGGGCTTCAGGCGCGAACGTTCGTTCTTCGCCGAGGCCGCGCGCAGCGCTGCGTTGTCCGCTTTGGGCATTCTGAGCGGGCGGCTCACACAGCGCTTGTTGGCTGACGCCACCGACGCTCGCCGCAGCTGAGCTCGGCGCCACTCGCCAACCAACACCGCCGAGCCCAGCTTGCTCGAGCAGGCCCGGCTCGGCGGTGAGCGCATCCGTATTAGGACCTGGAGGGCTGTGACAGGTTGAATTTGAGCGCACGCGCGATACCGTGGGTTTCGGTCTGCGCTGGCACGAGACGCGCTCGAATGAAGTCTTGGGTATCGGTGTCGAGGTCGGGGAGACGAGTGCGATACTCGTTCAGGCCGTGGTCCTCTCCTTCCTCCAGCGCGCTGATGGCCGCTTTCTCGCCGATTACCGTGGCGGCGCCCTCGACTGCTTTGGCGAAGATGCCCCAGGCCCCCGAGGACTCAGGCGGCGTACCGCCCAGCAAGTGAATCCGCCAGCCCAGTAGGTGCACGCGATTTTGGTGCGAGCGTTGGCACTGAATCAGCTGCGAGCGAAAGCTGCCGAGCGAAGCGGACGACAGTGCGGTGTTGTAGGTCTCCACTGCTGCCAGTTCACCCCGGCAGAGTGCCTCCAAATTGCTCAGCGCTTTCTCGTTCTTCGATGCGTCGATCATGATTCGTCTCCCTTTTTGTGGACGCTTGCGCGTTGCGAAGCACGGCGCGTACCAGGTCGAATTCGAGCGGCACGCATCGTGCTCTCGAAGGGACGTGCGGTGTTCCAATCCAACGAGACGAGGTAGTGATGAACAGCAAAGCGAAAACCAAGGATCAGCCACTCGAGGGTGAAGGCAGCTACAGCGCCGCCCGTCGCTACAACCAGCACGTGGGCGATGCCGTCGCGAGCGGTGACCTCGAAGCGGGCGCCGAGGAGGCGGCGCGCGCACTGGATGGGCCGGAGGGCAACGAGCTCCGGCGCGCGGCCGAGGAGAGCAAGACGGGGCCGAAGCGACCAGCCAAAAGGCCTATCAGCAGGCCAGCTGCGGCTCGCAAGTGAGCGCGAGGGCCCTGCACACCCCCGGCCGGGCATCGAGGCGCTTTGCCCCAGTGTGACAGGGCCGCTCGGACTAGCGGGGGTGCGAACGGCGAATTCTGGGGCATTTTCGCGCACATGGCCATGGGCGCACAGCTTGCATTCTGGCGCGGCACCGGAGGCCGCCTTGTCAGAAACATTCGACGTTCCCCCCAAACGCTCCCCCCCATCCGACAAAGCCAACCGCCCTGACAAACCAAACGCTTCGAGGCGCGAATCCGCGACCGCGCGGAACCTGCGTCTCGTAGAGGCACTGGCGGCGCTCATGCACGGAGACTTCAGTCGTCGCCTGAACGCGCAAGAAGGCGTGGCGCGGGAGGTTGCGGAGGCGTTCAACGCGCTGGCCCAACAACTCGACTCCTCCACGCGAGAGTTTTCTCGTGTGGCACGGGTGGTGGGGCGTGACGGCGACATGACGGCGCGCGTCGAAACCCACGGCTGGAACGGCAGCTGGGTGGTGACCGGAGACTCCTTCAATGCGCTGATCGGCGACTTGGTACGTCCGTCCACCGAAGTTGCCCGCGTGATTACCGCGGTGGCCTCTGGGGACTTGTCTCAGAAGATGGCCTTGGAGATCGAAGGTAAACCGGTGCGCGGTGAATTCCTGCGCATTGGCGCAACCGTGAACACCATGGTCGATCAGCTCAATGCTTTCGCCAACGAAGTCACGCGCGTCGCGCGCGAAGTAGGTACGGAAGGCAAGTTGGGTGGCCAAGCGCACGTGCCGGGCGTCGCTGGTACTTGGAAAGATCTGACCGACAGCGTGAACGGCATGGCCACGAACCTGACCACTCAGGTGCGCGGCATCGCCGGCGTCGTGACCGCAGTCGCCAACGGCGATTTGTCCAAGAAGCTCGTGGTGGAGACCAAGGGCGAAATCTTGGAGCTGAAAAACACCGTCAATACCATGGTGGATCAGCTGAATGCGTTCGCCGGTGAGGTGACGCGCGTCGCGCGCGAGGTCGGTACCGAAGGCAAGCTGGGCGTGCAAGCCGAGGTGAAGGGAGTCAGCGGTACCTGGAAGGGCTTGACCGACAGCGTGAACGCCATGGCGGGCAACCTCACCGTCCAGTTGCGTGACGTGTCCAAGGTCGCCACGGCCATCGCCAACGGCGATTTGACGCAGAAGATCACCGTCGATACGCAAGGCGAGATCCTGCAGATCAAGAACGTGATCAACCAGATGGTCGATAGCCTCGGCACGTTCGCCGCCGAGGTGACGCGTGTCGCGCGCGAGGTCGGTACGGAAGGCAAGCTCGGTGGCCAAGCGCACGTGCCGGCGGTCGCAGGCACCTGGAAAGATCTGACCGACAACGTGAACTACATGGCCGGAAACTTGACCGACCAAGTGCGCAACATCGCCCTCGTGACCACCGCCGTCGCCAACGGCGACCTGTCGAAGAAGATCACGGTGGACGTGAAGGGTGAGTTGCTCGAGCTGAAAAACACCATCAATACCATGGTGGAACAGCTGCGAAGCTTCGCCGCGGAAGTGACGCGCGTGGCCAAGGAGGTAGGTACTGAAGGGAACTTGGGCGGTCAAGCGCACGTGCCGGGTGTTGCCGGCACCTGGAAAGACCTGACCGACAACGTGAATTACATGGCCTCCAACTTGACCGGCCAGGTGCGCAACATCGCCCTGGTCACGACCGCAGTCGCCAATGGTGATCTGTCGAAGAAGATCACGGTCGACGTGGAGGGCGAAATCCTGGAACTGAAGAACACCATCAATACCATGGTGGATCAGTTGCGTAGCTTCTCGGGTGAGGTGACGCGTGTCGCGCGCGAGGTCGGTGGCGAAGGCAAGCTGGGCGTGCAGGCCGCGGTGCCCGGCGTAGCCGGTACCTGGAAGGACCTGACCGACAGCGTGAACTACATGGCGAACAATCTGACCGATCAGGTGCGTAACATCGCGCTGGTCACGACCGCAGTCGCCAACGGCGATCTTTCGCAGAAGATCACGGTCGACGTGCGCGGCGAGGTCTTGCAGCTGAAAAATACCATCAATACCATGGTGGATCAGCTGCGCAGCTTCTCGGCCGAAGTGACGCGCGTGGCGCGCGAGGTCGGCACGGACGGTAAGCTCGGCGGCCAAGCCTACGTGCCGGGCGTCGCCGGCACCTGGAAAGATCTGACCGACAATGTGAACAGCATGGCGAGTAACCTCACCACGCAGGTGCGCGGCATCGCCAAGGTCGTGACCGCGGTCGCCGATGGCGACTTGTCCAAGAAATTAGTGGTTGAAGCCAAGGGCGAAATCGCCGAGCTCGCCGAGACGATCAATGACATGACCGAGACGCTCGGTATTTTTGCCGAACAGGTGACCACCGTTGCGCGCGAGGTCGGCACGGAAGGCAAGCTCGGTGGACAGGCTCGCGTACCGGGTGTCGCGGGCACCTGGAAGGACCTGACCGACAGCGTGAACAGCATGGCGAGTAACCTCACCACCCAGGTGCGCGGCATCGTCAAGGTCGTGACTGCGGTCGCCAACGGCGACTTGACCCTGAAATTCCTCATGGAATCACAGGGGGAAATCGCCGCCTTGGCCGACACCATCAACACCATGACCGACACGCTGCGCGTGTTCGCCGAGCAGGTGACCACGGTGGCGCGCGAGGTCGGCACGGAAGGCAAGCTCGGTGGTCAGGCCAAGGTGCCGGGCGCCGCCGGCACCTGGCGCGACCTGACCGACAACGTAAATCAGCTGGCCAACAACCTCACCGGCCAGGTGCGTGCCATCGCGGACGTGGCTACGGCGGTGACCGATGGTGACCTGACGCGGTCGATTACCGTCGAAGCGCAGGGTGAGCTCTTGGCCCTGAAAGAGCGCGTCAATCAGATGATCGCCAACCTTCGTGAGACCACGGAGAAGAACCGTGAGCAAGATTGGCTGAAGACCAATCTCGCCAAATTCAGCGCCATGATGCAAGGCCAGAAGACGCTCGAGTCGGTTTCTCGGCTGATCATGAGCGAGCTGACGCCGCTGGTCGGTGCTAGCCACGGCGCCTTCTTCATCTCCAACGAACAAGACGAGACGCTGCGCCTGACCTCCAGCTACGCGTACAAAGAAAGGAAGTACGTCTCCAGTCGCTTCACCCGCGGTGAAGGGCTGGTCGGGCAGTGCGCCCTGGAAAAGAAGGCGATTTTGCTGACGCGCGTGCCTTCCGACTACATCCAAGTCAACTCCGGCTTGGGTGAGGCGCCGCCGCTCAACATCCTGGTCTTGCCCATCTTGTTCGAAGGTGAGGTGCGCGCGGTGACGGAGCTTGCCAGCTTCGAGCCGTTCAGCTCCATTCATCGCATCTTCCTGGACCAATTGTCGGAGAGCATCGGCGTGGTGCTGAACATGATCGCCGCCAACATGCGCACGGAAGAGCTGCTCAATCAGTCGCAGTCTCTGGCGCAAGAACTTCAGTCACAGTCGCTCGAGCTGCAGTCGCAGCAAGACGAACTCAAACGTTCCAACTCCGAGCTCGCGCAACAGACCAAGACGCTCAAGGCGTCCGAAGAAATGCTGAAAGAGCAGCAGGAGGAGCTGCAGCAAGTCAACGAGGAGCTGGAGGAAAAGGCCGCCCTGCTGGCCGAGCAGAACAAGGCGGTCGAGCAGAAGAATCGCGAAGTCGAAATGACGCGCATGGCGATCGAGGAGAAGGCCGAACAGCTAGCCGTCTCCTCACGCTACAAGAGCGAGTTCTTGGCCAACATGAGTCACGAGCTGCGCACGCCGCTCAATAGCCTGCTGATCTTGGCGCGGCTACTCAGCGACAACAAGGAAGGCAAGCTCACGGAGAAGCAGGTCGAGTACGCCAAGACCATTCAAGCGGCGGGCACCGATCTCTTGAACCTGATCAACGAGGTGCTGGACCTGTCCAAGGTGGAAGCCGGAAAGATCGAGATCTATCCGAGCGACGTGCGCATCGACGAGGTTACCGAATACCTCGAGCGCACCTTCCGCCCCATGGCTCAGCAAAAGAACGTGGCCTTCCAGCTGAACGCCGACCGCGCGAGCATCGATACCTTCCGCACCGATGGTCAACGCTTGCAACAGGTGCTGCGCAACCTGCTCAGCAACGCATTCAAGTTCACTGATACCGGCACCGTGTCGATTCGCATCGGTTTGCCCGCGCCCGGCGTGATCTTCCGCTCCGACCTGCTGCGCGCGGTGCCGGAAAATGTGATCGCCTTCAGTGTGTCCGATACCGGTATCGGTATCCCTCAGGACAAGCAGCAGCTGATCTTCGAGGCATTCCAGCAGGCCGATGGCACGACCAGCCGCAAGTACGGTGGCACTGGCCTCGGGCTATCCATCAGCCGTGAGCTTTCGCGGCTCCTGGGCGGCGAGATCCACGTCAAGAGCCAACCGGGTGAGGGCAGCACGTTCACGCTCTACCTGCCGCGTGAGTACCAAAGCCTGGACCTGCCCGGTGAGCCCGAAGCGCGAGGCATGCCCGAGTTCCCGGACGAAGCAGGCAGCTTCGGAGGCGTGCATGCCGCCGAAATCCCAGACGATCGTCAAATAGTGCGACCCGGAGACCGCGTGCTCTTGATCATCGAGGACGACGTGGCATTTGCCGGCTTGTTGCTCGATGCCGCGCGCGATCGCGGCTTCAAGGGCATCGTGTCCCTGCGCGGCGACATCGGCTTTGCGCTGGCGCGTCGCGTTCGGCCCGACGCCATCTTGCTCGACATTGGTCTACCGGCCATGGACGGCCTGAGCATTTTGGACCGCCTCAAGCAAAATCCGGATACCCGGCACATCCCCGTACATATCGTGTCCGGCACCGATCGGCGGCGTGACGGCCTACGCTTGGGTGCGCTCGGTTACGCGCAGAAGCCGGTCAGCAAGGAAGCGCTGGATGAAGGGCTGTCGAGCATACTCAGCTTCTTGGCGCGCAAGTCGAAGAGCTTGTTGATCGTGGAGGACGACGACGTGCAGCGCTCGAGCATCATCGAGTTGATCGGCAACGGTGATGTCACGTCGACCGCGGTTGGCTCTGCCGAGGAGGCCTTGGAGCTGCTCTCCGCCCAGCGCTTCGACTGCATGGTGCTGGATTTGGGCTTGCCGGGTGCCAGCGGCTTTCAGCTACTGGAGCGGGTGAAGAACGAAGAGTCCCTGCGCAACCTGCCGGTGATCGTCTACACCGGACGCGAACTATCACCCGCGGAGGAAACGCGGCTGCGTAAATACGCAGAATCGATCATCCTGAAGGACGTCCGCTCGCCGGAACGTCTGCTCGATGAAACCGCGCTGTTTCTGCATCGTGTCGAGGCGCATTTGCCGGAAGAGAAGCGCCGAATCTTGCACACCGCGCATGGGCGCGAGGCCGCATTTCAAGGCGCGACGGTGTTGGTGGTCGATGATGACGTCCGCAACATCTACGCCGTCACTACCGTGCTCGAGGGTCAGGGCATGAAGGTCGTGTTCGCCGAAAACGGCCGCGACGGCATCGAGCTCTTGCGAAAGACACCCGACGTGTCCTTGGTGTTGATGGACGTCATGATGCCGGAGATGGACGGCTACGAGACGATGCGGCAGATCCGTCGCATCCCCGAGTATCGCTCGCTACCCATCTTGGCTCTGACCGCCAAGGCCATGAAGGGCGACCGCGAGAAGTGCTTGGAGGCCGGCGCGTCCGACTACATCACCAAGCCCGTGGATCCCGACCGACTACTGTCGATGATGCGGGTCTGGATGTACGCGCCGAGTGTGACGGGGTGATGCAAGGCGTGCATGGCGGCTCCGAATCAACCCGGCGATGTCGACGCGGCGAGCGAAGCTCGGGCGTTGCGCTTCACGTTGGCGACTACCGAGCTCGAGCGCTTGGAGATGGAGCTCTTGCTGTTGGCGATATATCGCCATCACGGCTTCGATTTTCGCTCGTACGCGCCCGCGTCTCTACACCGTCGCATCCGAAAGCACATGGAAAGCGTGCAGGTTGCTACGATTTCCAGACTGACCGAGCTGATTTTGCACGAGCCCAGCGCGCTGCAGCGGCTCTTGCACGATCTTTCGGTGAACGTCACGGCCATGTTCCGCGATCCGAGCTTCTTCGCCGAGTTCCGCAGCTTGGTGGTGCCGCTGCTCAGGACCTATCCCACGGTCCGTATTTGGCACGCGGGCTGTTCGACGGGCGAAGAGGTGTACGCCATGTCGATCTTGCTCGAGGAAGAGGGTCTGTACGAGCGCTGCCGCATCTATGCAACGGACATGGATTCGACCGTGCTCGACCACGCGCGTCAGGGCATCTTCCCGCTCTCTCGCATGAAGGAGTATACGGCCAATTACTTTTTGGGCGGCGGGAAGCGCTCGCTCAGCGATTACTTTACGGCCAAGTACGACGGCGCGCTGTTCGCGCCGCGCTTGGCCAAGAACGTGCTCTTCACTCAGCACAACTTGGCCATGGATCGCGGCTTCAGCGAGTTCAACGTGATCGTGTGTCGAAACGTGATGATCTATTTCGACCGGTCGCTCAAGGATCACACCTTGAGCTTGTTCTCCGAGAGCTTGGCCACGCTGGGGGTGCTTTGCTTGGGGCGCAAGGAATCGCTGCGCTTCACGGCGTTCGAGCAGGAATTCGCTGCCCTCTCGGCGCGCGAGCGGATCTACCGGAGAAGCAAGTGACTCCGCGCTTCGACCTCGTGGTGATGGGTACGTCTACCGGCGGCCTGCACGCGTTGACGCGCTTGCTGGGCGGTTTGCCCGCGGACTTCCCGTTGCCCATCGCCATCGTGCAGCATCGCTCACGGGACTCGGACGAGCGGCTGTCGCAGCTGCTCCGTGGAGCCAGCCCCGTTCCCGTGTTCGAAGCCGAGGACAAGGAACCGCTCCGTAGTCCCGGCGTGTACTTGAGTCCACCCGACTACCACCTATTGATCGAGCCTGATTCGATCGCGCTCTCTACGGAGGAACCGGTGGCCTACAGTCGCCCGTCGATCGACGTGCTGTTCGAGTCGGCGGCGTACTCTCATGGCAGCGCCGTGATTGGCGTACTGCTTACGGGCGCAAACCAGGACGGAACGCGCGGGCTGCAGCGGATCAAAGAGCGAGGTGGTTACGTGATCGTTCAAAACCCGGAATCCGCGGAGAGCGCCTTCATGCCGATGAACGCTGTCAAGAATCTGCTTCCGGACCGCGTGCTGAACCTGGAACACATTGCGGCCGAGCTGGTTGCCCGTGCCACTGAAGCGAGGCCGGCGTGAACGAGGATTTGCCGAAGGTGCGCGCCGAGCCGAGGGCAGGCATGCTTCCGCCTGCGAAAATTCTGCTGGTCGACGACCAGCCGAAGAATCTGCTCGCGTTGAACGCGATGCTGGAACCGCTCGGCCAGGAGGTGGTCCAGGCGAGTTCCGGCAAAGAAGCGCTGCGCTATCTACTGCGGGACGAGTTTGCCTTGGTCTTGCTCGACGTGCAGATGCCCGTCCTCGACGGCTACGAGGTCGCAGAGCTGATACGCGCGCGAGAGCGCTCGCGTGCCGTGCCGATCATCTTCCTGACTGCCATTCATCGCGACCAGGGGCTGGTGGCCCGTGCCTATACCGTGGGCGCCGTCGACTACATCTTGAAGCCCATCGATCCGGAGATCCTGCGCAGCAAGGTGGCGGTGTTCATCGAGCTCTATCAAAAGGGCCAGATCATCAGTCGTCAGGCCGAGGAACTGAAGCGGGCCACGGAACGAGAGTTCGCGGATTTCAGGCGCGTCAGCGAGTACCGCTACACGGTGCTGGCCGAGTCGATGCCGCAAATCGTGTGGACTACGGACAATCGAGGCGTGCTCAGGTACGGCAACGGCCGTTGGTTCGAATGCGCGGGACTTGCGCAAGGTGACGCGATTTCCTGGCAGAGTATCGTGCATCCCAATGAATATCCGGAATTTGCGCGTGCCTTTGGCGATGCACTCGCCGAGGAACGGGCGTGGGAGGCGGAGTTTCGTTTGGGCAACCTGGTCGAGCGCCGATTTCGCTGGCACCTCGTGCGCATGCTGCCGGAGCGTGACGCGAACGGCGGCGTGAGTGCCTGGGTAGGCACGAGCACGGACATCGATGCGCGCAAGCGTGCGGAGCAAGCGCTGCAAATGCTGGCGAGGCTGACCCGCCGACTGGGCGAGCTCACCGATCGCAGTCATGGTCTCGACGAGGTGCTCGCGGCCACGTTGCCGGTGCTCGGTGACTCGGCCGTACTTTACCTACGCTCCGATGAAACGGTCACCAAGCGGGCGTCTGCCAGCCTGTCGTCCGACCTGAACTTGGATGATCCACGCTTTGATCTCGGGCCATCGACGGTCTGCTTCGACGGTGAGCCCGAAGTCGTGGCGAATGTCACGCAGAGCTTGGCAGAGGCCGGCCCTTCGCGCGCGGGTGAGCTGGTCTGGTTCCTACAGGAGCTCGGTGTCTCCTCGTACATCTGCTGTCCACTGTTCATTCGCGAACGGGTTCTGGGCAGCCTGGTGTTCTTGAATCGCGATCCCGAAAAACACTACCTGGATTCGGACGTCGAACTCGCCAAAGACGTCGCAGGCCGCATGGCCACCGCGCTCGACAACGTCGGGCTTTACGAGTTGGCGCAGAGCGAGCGCCTCAAGCTGCAAGAGGCCAACCGCGCGAAAGACATGTTTCTGGCCACCGTCTCGCACGAGCTGCGGACCCCGCTGAATGCCATCGTCGGTTGGGGGCAGATGCTGCGCAGCGGCGGCCTTTCGCACGAGACCGAGCAACGCGCTGTCGACACCATCGAACGCAACGGGCGCGCGCTAGCGCAGCTGGTAGCGGATCTGCTCGACGTTTCGCGCGTGGTTTCTGGCAACTTGCACGTCGACGAAGGGCACGTGGATCTGCGTGGCATCGTCGAGGCTGCGCTCGACGCGGCTCGCCCGCTGGCGGCCTCCAACGGGGTCGAGCTCCAAGCGGAGCTCCCCGATCAGCCCCTAGACACCGTAGGTGACGCGACCCGCTTGCAACAAGTGGTCGGCAACATTCTGGGCAACGCGCTCAAGTTCACGGGCAGCGGCGGCCATGTTGCGCTGCGCTTGCTGGTCGAAGGCAAGTTCGCTCGCCTGGAGATCGAGGACGACGGACCCGGCATCGCGCCGGATTTCTTGCCCGTGATGTTCGACCGCTTCAAGCAGGCGGACAACGGAACGCATCGCGCGCAACGTGGGCTCGGTCTCGGGCTCGCCATCGTCAAGCATTTGGTCGAGCTTCACGGTGGCACCGTCACGGCTCACAGCGAGGGCGTCGGCAAAGGCGCTCGCTTCGTCGTCGTCCTACCGCTGGGGCTGCCGGCGGCCGAGGGCTCCAGCGTTGCCGCGGCGCCCGTTGCGCCTCCGGAGGCCGCTCCCGAAGCCGCTGCGGAGCGCGGCGCGCTGTCGGGGATCTATGCGCTGCTGGTCGAGGACGACCCGGATGGCTGCGATTTGATGCAGATGATGCTGCGACGTTTCGGGGCCGAAGTGACGGCCGTCTCGACCGCGGCGGCGGCGCTCGAATCGGTGCGCGCGCGTCGACCGGACGTACTCGTCTCCGACATCGGTTTACCGGACGGGGACGGCTTCCAGCTCTTGAAGCGAGTGCGGGAATCCAACCAAGACTTGCCGGCCGTTGCGGTGACCGCCTATGCGTCGCGCCAGGACGTCGCCAAAGCTCTGGCTGCTGGGTTTCAGGCGCATGTCGCCAAACCCGTGGAGCCGGCGCAGCTGAGCGCAGCAGTGGCACACGCCTCGGGGCGTTGATTTCGCTAGGTGCGCGCCGCGGGTGCTCGGTCCCACGCCGCGACGCGCACCCCGCGTGGCGATCAGCGCTCACGCCGCGCTGCGTCGACCGAACAGAAACGACACCAACGCGAACACGAGGAACACGAAAAACAGGACTTTCGCGACTCCTGCTGCGCTCGCGGCCAAGCCACCGAAGCCAAAAATGGCCGCAAGTAGCGCGATAACGAAAAATACTGCTGCCCAATACAACATGACGCAATCCTCCGAGTGGGAAACGTGTACGCTCCCGAGAGCTGCAGCGTCCGTGCCAGTTTTCCCGTTGCGTTCCGTCACCCCGTTCTGACTCGAAATAATCTGCGAGTCAGCGCCAGGCGGCTCGCGCCTCGCGACAAAAAGCATCATGGGTCGACCAGAGCGACCCAGCTAGTGACGAAGCGCCACAGAAACAGCCTGATAGTCGTAGATTCACCGGCGAAAAGCCGCGCGCGGGCCCCGTTCAGCGCGTGGGAACGAGCTTTGCAAAGGGACCAACACCATGAGTGACTTCCGCAAGATCGCCTTCGTCGGAAACTACTTGCCGCGCAAATGCGGTATCGCCACGTTTACTCACGATTTGAGGAACGCGGTGCAGGGCGCGCTGCCGGACGGACAATGCTCGGTCATTGCCGTCAGCGACGGCAAGGACAGTTGCGCATATCCGGACGAGGTGCGCTTCGAAATCGCCGAGCAGAATCCCGAGGACTACTTGCGCGCGGCGGAATATCTGAATTTGCTCAACGTGGACGTCGTTTCCTTACAGCATGAATTCGGCATCTATGGTGGCCCCAGCGGCAGCCACTTGCTCAATCTGCTGCGACGCTTGCGCATGCCGTTCATCACCACGCTGCACACCGTTCTCAAGCAACCCAGCTTGGAGCAGCGACGCGTGATGCAGGAATTGACCAGCCTGTCTTCGCGCTTGGTCGTGATGTCCGAGTGCGGCCGCGCAATCTTGAAAGAGACCTACTCGGTGTCCGACCGAAAGATCGACGTCATCCCGCACGGCATCCCGGACATGGCCTTTGCCGATCCCAATTTCTTCAAGGATCAATACTCCGTGGAGGGACGGCGGGTACTTCTCACGTTCGGCCTCTTGTCTCCGAACAAGGGCATCGAGAAGATGATCGAAGCACTCCCGGCGATCGTGGCCGAGTTTCCGGACGTGGTGTACATCGTGCTCGGCGCCACGCACCCGAATCTCGTGCGCGAACACGGCGAGGTCTACCGCGAAAGCCTGCAGGCGCTGGCGGAGCGCCTGGGTGTCTCCGACAATGTGCGCTTCTTCAACCAATTCGTAGAGCTCGAAGAGCTGAAGTGTTTCCTGGGCGCGGCCGACATCTACGTCACTCCGTACCTGAACGAAGCGCAGATCACCTCTGGCACGCTCGCGTACGCGTTCGGCTGCGGTAAGGCGGTGGTCTCCACACCCTACTGGCATGCGCAAGAGCTGCTCGCGGACGGGCGTGGCGTGCTGGTGCCGTTCGGCGATGCGGAGGCCATGTCGCGTGAGATCTGCGGACTGTTGCAAGACGAGGGGCGCCGCCACGCCATGCGCAAGCGGGCCTACATCGCCAGTCGCGAGATGGTCTGGACCAAGACCGCGGAGCACTATCTGTCCACGTTCGCTGCAGCACGCAAGAACCGTAGCGAGCGCTCGCTGAAGGTCGTGCCCCGGCGCAGCGCGGATGCGCGGGAGCTACAGCTCCCGGAGCTCAGCTTCGAGCACCTGAAGCGCATGTCCGACTCGACGGGCATGCTGCAACACGCGCGTTTCACGCTGCCGAACTACGCCGAGGGCTATTGTATCGACGACAATGCGCGTGCCCTGATGCTCACCGTGCAGCTCGAGAAGCGGGCTGCTGGCGGCGAGGAAATTGCTGCGCTCGCCACTCGCTACGCGAGCTTCGTCGACTACGCGTACAACGCGGAGCTCGGCAAATTCAGGAACTTCATGGGCTACGATCGGCGCTGGCTCGAAACCGTGGGTTCGGAGGATAGCCAAGCGCGTGCGCTATGGGCGCTCGGCACCTGCGTCGGGCACACCCAACGCCGTGAGCTGCGGGCATGGGCCGCAGAGCTGTTCATGCGCGCGCTGCCTGGCATGGCGGAGACCGATTCGCCACGCGCGTGGGCGTTCGCGCTCCTGGGCATCAAGGAGTACCTGCGCCGTCTGCGCGGTGATCGCCGTGCCGCCAGCATGCAGGTCGAGCTCTCCAGTCGTTTGGTCGCCCTGTACGAGCGAGCCAAGGCCCCGAACTGGCATTGGTTCGAGGACATCGTATCTTACGACAACGCGCGCCTTTCGCAGGCCGTGATCGCCAGCGCTGGCAAGAATCCGGAACACAGCGGCGCGCTGGCCGTGGGTCTACAATCGCTGCGCTG
>Ga0247783_1000354_pt1 | contig 14099 bp, 11 predicted proteins | sample UWRJL064202C5_FD_179911 | JGI IMG/M metagenome (GOLD analysis project Ga0247783, IMG submission 179911) | Plant litter microbial communities from Arlington Agricultural Research Station in Wisconsin, United States - UWRJ-L064-202C-5 | ecosystem: Environmental > Terrestrial > Plant litter >...
CTCTAGCTTGATCATGTATTCAGATGTGGACGCGGATACTGACTGAGGGCTGGGGTCAAATTCAATATGTGTAAATCGGCGCTCCTGGTCCAGACCAACATACGCCAACTCGACAGAAGAACTTGTGACACTAGATTGCTGCATTGTGCCATGGCTTACCCGTGGCATTCCTCGGATTTCATAGATGTCTGCATAGTCGGCGTCAAAATCGATAGCAAACTTGAATTCTGCACTCCCACCAGAAAAGTTTTCGCACTGGATCCTCACGTAACATGAGCTTTCCAGAAGAAAGATGCTCTTTGAGATTTGAACTTCATTGCCCTGGAGCACGACACCCTGTGCCCCATTGGTTAGAGTCACCACCAGAGCATCGTTTTGATCTTTGACGTGGGACCCAAGCAGGAGGGGAATCTGGTCATCAATCTTTAGAGTGAACCTTGAGAGGAAGCGAGTCCCGTCGAAATAATAGCCTTCCTCATTCGCCTCACCGAGGACAACGTCTCCGTGCGCGTTGCAGAGAAGAAAGGCGTCATTGTGCTTCAGCATGCGACGACTCGGATTCACAGAATTCATCGGAAAATCCGCGGAGGGCGCACTGGAGTCTTCTTCAAGACGTGGCACTACGGGGGACGTGCTCTCGGTCCTAGACATGTAACACCCCCGCAGGGCGGCATAGAGATTTGATCTGCTCTCTATATAGCGCAACATATCCTTCTGCCATCTGCTCGGCACAAAAGCGTCTCTCGAAAAAAAGCCTGCATGCACGCCGGTCGATCGTGTCTAGTCGCTCCAAACATGCGATAGCCTGGGTAACGCTGTCGACCATAAAGCCGTTACTTCCATGTTCAATGACCTCGGGCACCGCTCCACGGTTCCAAGCAAGAACCGGAGTACCGCACGCCAGCGCCTCGATCATCACCAGACCGAAAGGCTCAGGCCATTCCACGGGAAAAATAAGTGCTTTGGCTCTTCCGAGAAATTTGTCTTTTTCCCTTCCTCCGATCTCACCCAGGAACTCCACGAGATTTGCATGTTCCTTCAAACGGGGTTCGATATGATCACGAAAATACGAACGATCTTCGTCGTAGATCTTTGCCGCGATCCGAAGTGGAGTCTTGGTTTTTACTGCAAGTTCAATGGCTCGCTCCACTCCCTTATCGGGCGAGATTCTTCCGAGAAAAGCGAGATAATTTTCTGATCTCTCGTGAAAGGTGTGTAAATCGGTGGGAAGACCATGATGAACCGTTCCACTCCAATTCGCAGCGGGTATCGACATTCGCTGGCTATGCGAAATCGAGACCAGAGGAACATCAATATACTCTTCGAGAAGGCCCTGAAGATCCGGCGAATAAAGCAGTCCGTGCATTGTCGTCAGAGTGGCTACCTGATGACGACGCACCAGTGGAAAGTGAACGTAATCGCAGTGAAAGTGCAGGACATCGAACTCTGAAGATCTTCGAAACACCTCTTCGACGAGCAAGACGTGGTGCGGCAGCGTTTCTCGGCAAGAAGAATCTCGCCACAGTGCTTTCTTACAACCAGGAACGAGGGTCGCCGAGGTGATTGAGTCTCCACTCGCGAAGAGTGTCACCTGATGTCCCATTCGGACCAGCTCTTCCGTAAGCCACGACACGACCCTCTCTGAACCGCCATAGAGATTTGGAGGAACACTTTCGAAAAGCGGAGCGATCTGTGCAATTCGCATTGTCGTTTCCTATCCGAGTTGAATCATCGGCAAACCGTGTCGAATCTTTTGGAAATAACAGATCTCGACCAATGTGGGCCAAAGTTCCAGCGACGAACGTATTGCCCCAACCGCGTCATCCACAATCCGGACGAGATTGTGCTGAAAGAAATCCGATTCGAATCCATAGAAGGCCTTTTGAAGATTCGCGGCGAAGAGCTTCAGAGATTCGGCTCTCTCTATTGCGGTTGCTCTTTCAGCAGCGTCCAGGGCTTTTCTGTGGAGGCTTGTGATCTTCTCAAGAATTTCTTCGGCATCTGTCGCCGTCAGCTCGCCTTTGTAGTCGAAACTCACACTGAGTTCGTCAATATGCGTGACGGACTCCCGAATCTTTCTCTTAAGGAGATTCGCAATCTCCTCATTCAAGACTTCCGAGGCCGGAGGGTTCCGCATGTAATTGCTCTTCGTGTGGTGTTGTGCGGCATCAACATGAGCAGCCACAATGCCTTCCTGCTGAATCCAGATGCGATAGATGTAATCTTCAAATCGAAGACGGGTTGGGAAGAAGGGAGGAAGGCCAAAAGTATTGTCGTAACCTGCAACGCCACAGTCCATACGCCAATTCTTGTTTGTCAGGGCGGGTCTGAAATTCTCGAGAACGTAGAGGTCGTTCAAATCGTCCGGACTAAGCTGTTCGTCGTTTCCAAGAAACATATCGACAAAGTCGATCGCATCGATATCGTTTGTGCCGGATCGGAAGGTCTGAGCTATCTTCACAATGGCGTCGTCATGCATGACACCACGCTCCAACCTCATTGTGTTCTCGTCTGCGAGGCCCTTGGTGGCGTTGGTTTCGAGTTCCATCGCGGTGTCAATTAGAACCTCACCACGTTCATAGTTCTCCGGAACTTCGCTGCTCCGTTTTCCAAGCACGTCGAGAAATGCAGACATGATATCGAACGATTTGCGCGCGTACCCGTTCTTTCCAACTCGATGAAGTCGCCCCCTGCTAATTTCGTTTGGCTCGAGCGATTCGGGACTGTCTTCCATCAGAGAGTATGGACGCATATCATCGTCGGAGCTCACCATCAGGCCGCCCAGCGTATACATCAGAGTGTAGTTTCGATTGCCGCCATAGCTAGGTCGGAAGAGATTCTTGACTAGAGGCTCAAGGCGCTTATTTCGCAACCTCGAGTTTACGTAGAGCAAAAACTGCTCTTTCTGCTGCGGCCCTACATAAAACAGATCAGATCTCGTTTTGATTTCTTTCAACTGAGAGAAGTATTTTTCGAAGTTGGATGTAGTGGAATCATCGAAAACAATGATCTGCGGAGAATGTCCGTTTCTCCAGAAGTGCTCGTCGTATTCTCGGATTGTCTGTCCCACGTCACGCAGTCGATGTGTCGGAATGACAAAATAAACGTCAGGTTCGTGCATTGCCTATCTTCTCCCAGATGTCGAAAGAGGCTTTCACTTCGCTTCGTTCGACCTGAGGTTGATTGCACACCTCAATACATCAGGAAGGCATAAGTGCTTCTGTCGATTTTGACTGGCAGCTTGATCATGATGTTCTGTCAGGCGTGGGCCACTTTGCCGCCAGATTGCTGGCTGTCGGTCAGAGCAAGCTGTGTAACGGAGTTTCATCGTAAGCGTTTGGCCTTGGCCGTTTTTATGAGTGTGTCAGAGTTATGTATCCACACAGCGTTACGTGGGTACATAACTAAGCTGGTATGGGCTAAGCAGAGAGCGCGACGTTCCATGGCAGCAGTTCGTTGATCTTGGTTATGGGGTGATCGGCGATGTGTTCGAAGACGTGTTGCAGATAGACCTCGGGGTCGAAGGCGTTGAGTTTGGCTGAGCCGAGCAGGGAGTAGATCGCGGCGGCACGTTCTCCGCCAGCGTTCGATCCGGCGAACAGATAGTTTTTGCGTCCTAGCGCGACAACACGCAACGCTCGTTCGGCGGCGTTGTTATCGATCTCCAGTTGTCCATCGTCGGCGTAGTGTGTGAGCGCGGGCCAGCGCGAGAGGGCGTAGCGGATCGCCGCAGCTGTATCGGACTTGCGTGAGAGCTTCGCGCGTATCGTTTCAAGCCAGGCGTTCATGCTCTCGAGCAGAGGTCTTGCCCTGGCCTGGCGGATGCTCTTCCTGATCTCCGGCGTGCTGCCACGGATCTCAGCTTCGATGGCGTAGAGCGCGGCGATGCGCTCGATCGCTTCCGATGTGATGGGTGAAGGGTGCGCGATGTGGATCTCGTGGAACTTGCGCCGCGTATGCGCCCAACATGCGACTTCGAGGATCGATCCATCTTCATAGAGCTGTTGGAAGCCAGCGTACGCATCGGCCTGAAGCGCACCCTTGTAGAGGTTCAGGTGCTGGTGTGGGCGCTCTCCTCTGCGGTCAGGCGAGTAAGCGAACCACACGGCGAGCGCGGTCTTATCTCCTGATGAGCGGTGATCGCGAACATAGGTCCAGAGCCTTCCTGTCCTGGTTCGTCCGTTGCCGGGTGCGAGCACCGGGACGGGTGTGTCATCGGCGTGCAGCTTCGCCGCCGACATAACGTGCTCGCGAACAGCTTCGACCAGCGGAGCCAACAGTTCGCTGGTCGCTCCGACCCATCCGGCAAGCGTGGAGCGATCAAGATCGACGCCTTCACGAGCGTAGATCTCTGACTGCCGATAGAGCGGCATGTGGTCGGCGTACTTCGACACCAGCACATGGGCGAGCAGACCAGGGCCAGCGAGTCCGCGATCGATAGGTCGCGATGGGGCCGGTGCCTGCACGATCCGGTCGCAGGCATCGCAGCTCAGCTGCGGCCGCACATGGCAAAGCACCTTGAAGCTGGCCCGCACATACTCCAGCATCTCAGCCACGTCTTCACCCAGTTCGCGGAGCCTCCCACCGCAGTCTGGGCAGGCCTCATGGTAGGCAAATGGGTGTGTACTTCGCGCGGCAGATGCTCAGGCAGAGTGTCGTTTTTCTAATTATTTGGGTTCTGGTTCACTTTTGGTGAAAAGGGGTTGGAAATCGCCAAAAGAGCGCAAAAATTCAACGTTTGTCGCCAAAGGATTAGTTCGGCGACCCCGCAAGGCTTTTCAAATCAATAGCAGCTTACTCGGGCTGGTACCCAAAATTCCAGCATCACCAAAAGTGAGTCAGAACCGAAATAACTCGCCGGGATAATAGTTCTGTGTGCCGCCAGCAAACAGAACGTTGCCGTTCGGCAACTGCAGGTGTCTTGCGCAGAACAGGTCATTAGGCAGGGAACCGACGGAAGTGTCGGCCGGACTCGACGGCGAAGCGATCCGCGTCATGCCGCTCGAATCCGGCGGTGCCGTGGGGTCATACAGTGATGTATTGTTCGCTGCCGCATAGTCCACGGGCTTGACCCCAGCTTGCCTCTCACAATCAATACCTGGGAAAAGGAACTGGGTACCGCGCTCTTTGCAGCGCGGGCAGCCTCCATGGCTCTGGGCGTGCTGGGCGGTCTGGGTGCGATGCTGGCTCTAACAGGCATTTTTGGCGTCGCGGCGTACTCTGTGAGTCACCGGCTGCGTGAACTGGGAATTCGTATTGCACTTGGCGCACGGAGGAGCCAGGTGCTGTGTGCGGCACTGGGCCGCGTCTTTCGATTGTTGGCAGCGGGTTCCATATTGGGCCTGCTTCTAGGCATCGCGGCCACCAAGCTGCTGTCATTCATCGTGTACCAGGCGACTCCGCGCGATCCGCTGGTACTGGCTGGTGTCGTTCTGGCAATGTTGTTGCTGGGGCTGCTGGCGACGTGGATTCCTGCACAACGCGCTATATCGATCGATCCACTAATTTTGCTGCGCGAGGAATGAACTGTCTTTATGGAAGAGTGCGTCTTGGCACGTCATGGTAAGAAAACTGCGGGCCGAATTTTCGCTCATGCCAAATCACCGATGCGCTTAGTGACCCGTGCAATGGATGAGTGCATAGGCCTGTTCTCGTCAATCGACATCTTGGCGCAATAGCGTTGACAAAGTCATAGTTGCATCGCTCCTCTGAAATTCTTCAAACAGCGTGTCTACTGTTGTACAGGGCGCAGGGAAGCTTAAATCATTGTGATGAGGACTTGGGTGATGGAGCCTCACGGGGCGGCCCTCGACCCTCATGCGCCGCGCGGCTTCGTTCCAGTCCGGACGCTCGGCGTGCTCCTGATTCCAGTGGGCCACGCTTGCCTCGTCGGCCCAATCGGCGAGGCTTGGCATAGCCTCTCGATGCGATCCACTGGTCATGTAAGCCTTCATGGAGCGCTCATCCTGCCACATGGTCATCGTCCAGAACACGCGGTTCCTGTCTTTTAGAAGTGCCAGGGAGATGCACCCCTTGGCGCTTCTTATCTGGGAGATGCTGCGCTGTGCATGGTGCATAAACATCGGCACAAACCAGAATGCGCGAGCTCGAAACCTTGTGATGCTGACCAATGGCATCAGTTCCTCCTTCGTGTGCTTTGAATGCGGCATCCCAATTATTTGCTTGCGAAGTAACCCGGCCCGTTGAGGTCTGCGAGCAGACCCGGATGCGTGGGTTCCCAACCCAGTTCATTACGTGTGCGATCGCTGGAGGACGGGTTGTCGGTCGCAGCGAAGTCACCAAACCAACTAAACGCCTTGCCCGCTTCCTTCGCGGAGATGGACTCAACCGGAATGCTCAGTTGACGGCCAATGATCTCGGCGATGGAACGGAACGGGATGCCCTCATCGGCCACTCCGTGATAGCGCGCACCCGCAACACCCTTTTCCAGTGCAAGCCGGAACAGTCGTGCCGCATCGCGACGGTGCACGGCTGGCCAACGATTTTGACCGTGACCAACGTAGGCAAAACTGCCCTTCTTGCGGGCAATGGCGATCAACTGGGGAACCAGTCCGGTGTCGCCGTCGCCGTGAACTGAGGGCGCAAGCCGAATCATAGTGGCGCGCACACCGAGCGATGCCAGAGCCTCGACACTTTCCTCCGTCTTGGCGCGGGCGATGCCGGGCGAGAGAGGATCGGGCTCATCTTCTTCCGTCGCCGGCTTTGCGGCATGGAAGCCAACGTGCGAGAGACCCATGGTGCCAAAGGTTGCAACCAGCGGACGTCCCGACCCCTTGAGAGCGGCGCCAAACGTATCGATGGCGCGCCGATCCGCATCAGCAGCCACCTTCATGAAGCGGCCGGCGATGCCCGTGGGCAGGCCACCGAAGATCACCCCCATACGCTTCCAGAAGGGGATTTGCGAAGGGCCATGCATAAAGGCGAGGTGGATCACCCCGTCGGCTGCCGCGGCTGCCCTCCGCAGACTCTCCATATCGTCGAGATTGCCCAGAACCGGCTGGATTCCCTTAGCGGACAACTTCTTTGCCGTCTCCTCCGACCGCGCCAGCGCGCTGACAGTGTGTCCTGCGGCCATCAATTCTTCCGTGACTGCCGATCCGATAAAACCCGTTGCACCCGTAACGAAGACTCGCATTGCACTTCTCCTTTTTTGTGCCCGACCGCTTCTGGTACACGGACCGATGCTGTTTCCCGGCTATTGAAATCAACTTTAGAACCGAGGTTTTGGACTGTATATACTTGAAAGTCCGGTATTGATTATCAGGAGTCCAAATGGATCCACTGTCACAAATCATTGGGCTGCTCAAGCCGCAGACGGTCTTTTGGCGCGTCGTTGAGGCGCATGATGCATGGACGATCGGCTTTCGCCCAACCAACGTTGTGGTGTTCGGCCAGATCATCGAAGGGGCCTGCCACGTCGAGCGCGAAGACGGCATCGCATTTGATCTTGAGGCCGGGGACTTCCTGCTGATGACGGCCCCGCCGAACTGGACCATGTCAGCTTTTGGTGGAGGAGCCATTACGGTCGACTTTGGATCTGTGATTGAAGACCCTAGCTTAGTTCTTTCGCCCGCCAACAATGATCAAGTCACACGCTTTATGGCGGGAAACTTTGCGTTCTCAGTCGCAAATCGCGATCTAATCTCGACGCTCATGCTGCCCATCGTCCACGTCAGGGGTAAGGAGATTGCGGCTGCTCGGCTGGGCGCACTGCTGGCCACCTTTGGCGAAGAAGCGACCGGGGATCGGCCTGGCCGTTCGCTTGTGCTGGATCGTCTACTGGAACTTGTATTGATTGAGGCACTACGATACCGTCCCGCCGATATCGGCGACGGCAGAAGCAGTTTGCTGGCTGGTCTAGCGGACCCCAAGATCGGGAACGCGCTTCGCATTATGCATTCAGACCCAAAGCGACCATGGACGCTTGCCGCGCTCGCTCGCGAAGTGGGGATGTCTCGATCTGCCTTTGCCTCGCGCTTCGCAGAGACGGTAGGCGTTCCGCCTATTGAATACCTGGCTCACTGGCGGATGACGCTTGCGAAGAGCGCCTTGGCCACATCGGAGGTGCCTATGATCGATATTGCCGAGATGGCCGGATATCAGTCGGTGAGCGCCTTCAGCACGGCGTTCAAGCGTGAAATAGGCCTCTCGCCGACGCTCTATATGAGATCCCTTCAGGAGGCGAAATAAGGTCTGTGCGAGCTTGTCAAATCTCTGATCTCTCCGATGTATCACTCCTTGATAGGGGAGCCTATCGCACGAGCCGGAGATAGGCTATGAGAGAGCTTTTCACTCTTTATCAATCTCAAAGGCACTTCATTTCAGACGACCTTTTGACCTCAAAACGTAGAAGACTAAAGCATTCCCAGTTGTGTGAGCTTTTCGTAGAGCAAACGTCGGTGGATTCCCAACCTGCGCGCGGCATCCGACTTGTTACCGTGGGATGCCGTCAATGCTTGTTCAAGAAGATGGCGTTCCCACCTGGCGACCGCCTCGTGGAATGGCAGCGCTTCGGCTGCCTGAGCGTCGAAAATGCCCGGTGCGGCACTCTTCTCTCTCGCTAACTCTTCTTGGATGAGATCCGCTGTTATCGCCCGTCCCCCGGCCTTGACCGCAGCTCGCTCGATCAAATGCTCTAGTTCCCGCACATTCCCTGGGAAGGAGTAGTTTTGCAATGCCACGACCGTATCGGCAGACAGGCCAGTCGACACAAGCTGATTTCGTTGAGCATAGCGAGCAAGAAAATACTCCGCTAATGGAAGGATGTCGGAGTGGCGTTCTCGCAGTGGCGGGAGCCGAACCGTAAAGGCGTTCAGGCGATAAAACAGATCAGCACGGAAGGTCTTCTGTTCGACATCTTCCTCCAGCGGACGATTCGTTGCGGCAATAACCCTGACATCTGCATGTATGGAAGCCGTTCCGCCAACCCGCTCGAAGGTGTGCTCCTGTAGAACACGCAAGAGCTTGGGCTGAAGCGACAGCGGCAGTTCTCCGATCTCATCCAGGAAGATCGTTCCGCCGTCTGCGGCTTCAAACTTTCCGCGCTTTTGCGCGACTGCGCCGGTGAACGCACCGCGTTCATGTCCGAAGAGTTCAGACTCCAGCAATTCGGGAGGCAAGGCCGCACAGTTGAGGATGATGAACGGGCGACGGCTTCTCGCGCTGTTTTGATGGATTGCGCGGGCAACAACCTCTTTTCCCGTTCCCGATTCTCCCAACAGCAAAACGCCGACATCCGTTGCGGCGACTCTGCCGATGTTCTTGAAGACTTCAATCCATGCTGGAGAGTTGCCGATAAGCTGAGGCTTGACCCCTCCTTCGGATTCAGTGAGGTCATCAAGAGAACTGTCCTTGAACCGCTGCTGTCGTAATACCTCGACCTCACGCTGCAGTTCCATGTGGCGGACTGCGCGTGCGACGGTGGCGAGGGCCAGGTCGATATCGAGAGGCTTCGTAATGAAGTCATAAGCGCCAAGCTGCATCGCCTGCATTGCGTTCGGCCCGGTGCCGTGGGCGGTGAGAATGATGACAGGCATCGTGGTCAACAGCCCTTCGGACTGGAGACTCTTGAGAAACTGCTCTCCTCCGCCACCGGGCATCTTCCAATCGCAGAGCGTCAGGTCGGGGGTCGTTGTCTGAAGCAAAACGATCCCTTCTTCAGCATTCGTTGCGATGCGTGTCTGATATCCCGCATCCGACAGCAGTTCCCGCAACGTCTCTCGAAAGTTGTGATCGTCGTCTACGATGAGCACTTCAGACATCTTGTCCTGCCTCTTCATCTGCCTGTCTTAGCGTATCGCGATCATCTCTGTTCAGAGGAAGCCGGACTGAGGCTACAGCTCCTCCACCATCGCAGTCGGCAAGAAGTAACTCGCCTCCGTGAGCCTGCACAATCTCAAAGGAGATGGAAAGACCTAGTCCTGTTCCGGTGTCTTTTGTCGTATAGAAGGGGTCCATCGCATGACGCAAGGCGGCTGACGTAAATCCCCGCCCATCGTCCGTGATATCTATCCTGGCGAAGTCAGCATCGAGCGCCGTGCTGATCGTTACCCTTCCACCTGGCGCGATAGATTGCACCGCTGAATGAACGGCGTTCTCCATAAGGTTGTCGAGCACCTGCAACAATCGGCCCCTGTCTGCCGTGACAACAACGTGGGACGTTGCCTTACAGGTAACCTGGATACTCTTGGCCGCTTCTTTCTCCGCCCATGTGGAGGCAATGACCGCGCATAGATCATCGAGCGAGACGGGCTGAAGTTGGAGTTGGATCGGTCTGGCGAAATAGAGGAGACGACTGATGATTGTGTCGAGACGGTCAATCTCTTCGAGAATCACGGCGCTGCTCCGCTTGGCAGCTTCTGGATCGGCAGAACGCTGCCACATCTGGGTCCGCATTCTGATTGTGCCGAGGGGATTACGCAGTTCGTGCGCGATTCCTGCGGCAAACTGCCCTAATGCGGAGAGTCGTTCGTTGTGGCGTACCTGAGATTCCAATGTCCGCTCGTTCTCGATCTTCTCTTGCAAGGCGAGAGCCAGCGAGTCGATACCGTGGAGAACGCGCTCGAATTCTTCAAGCGGTGGACCGCCCTGCATCTGCTGTCTTGCTGCCGGCAAGCCGCCCTCCATTGAACCCAATCGTTGGAGGACGATGTTCACTCCGCTGCGAATCTCCGTCGTTACGAACACTGCGAGCAAGGCGGTCATCAGTGCGGCGATGCCAAACCCTACACTTCCAAACAGGAGTTCGCGGTTCTGTCCGCCCTCGATTCCGGGTAGACGCTCCATGAGCCAGGCAGCGCCAGTGACTTCGTCCGTTGTCTTCACGGTTTGATCTGTCCGCGACGGCTCGTGGATCGGAGCCGCGACGAAGAGGATGGCGTCATGCGGCCCCTCAAAGCGAAAGGTCTTGATAGCGTTTGCCGCTACCGCTTCTCGGGCGAGATTTTCAATGGTGGGCCGCTCTCGCTCCGGCATACCCTTTTCGGCACCTGGTCCCTCGTGGGTTGGAAAGGCATACCCAATGAGAGCATCTGCTCTGGCGGCGTAAAAACCTCCTTCGACGCCGTCCTCGCGCTCCAAGGTTTCTGTCGAGATCTCCTTGAGAGGATCGGGCTTGGGAAGAGGTGGTCCTTTACCCTGAAGGACACCGGGAGACGGAGGTGGGCCTATGGGAGGTGGAGGCGGAGGAGGTGGTCCGGGCTCAATCAATCGCAGTGAATTATCTGCCGTCCGGTGGTCGGTGTAGTTCCGTGCGAGGCTCGCAGCGACGCTGACAAGATGGTGCTCCGTCAGCGACAGCGTTTCTGCATGACGATTGCGGAGAAACGTAAACAAACTAATGGCGGCGGCCGCGAGGAAGAGAAATGTCAGAACGACGAGCAACAGGATGCGGGAGCGAAGGCTTCTCCAAAAGATCTTCGGCATTCGGCTCCTCTCTCGTCATGCTCTTCAGGACTTCTATCAAGCACCTGTCGTTATGGTAAGCAACTTGGCAGCCATCGGTATTGTGTCTATTTCGGCGGTTGTTATGAAAATCAGATGCTCAGAGCCCTCTGAGATTGAAAACGATCTGTACGCAATCCACACAGCAGGTGAGCGAATTGCGGTCATGCACTCGGGCTCCTAAAGTCTCGGCACCCTCAAATGCGCCGTCATTGCAGGACTTAGGCGGTTGAAGGATTGGCAGACCGCTTGCCCTATGACGGGCAGAGGTATTGCCGATGCACATTCCATCTTCCCTACAAATCACAACTCTCGGGCTCGCATTAAGCGCTGTGGCATTTGCACAGAGTCCGGCTCCTACACCACCAACTCCTGTTGCTCCTCCACCCGAAGCGGCTGCTGTGCCTGCGCCTACTCAACTCTCCATGGTCACCCAATCCTCTCGCGTCCGTGCTTTCAATTCCGGTCCGGGGGGAGAGGTACGCAGCTTGTACCTCCAGAATGGCAGCGTCGTCGATCTGGAGCCCGGACTCGGTGGGCAACTTGGCCCCGCCGTTCGCAAGGGCCAAAAGATAACTGTGACCGGCACGAAGTCAGAGATCAACGGACAGTCTTTAGTCGAAGCGGCAACCGTCCGGCTCAACGATCAAATCTTTGCAGCAAATGCGTCCGCTCCGGGCCCACTGGCTGAAGGGGCGGCACCACCGCCACCGGGCGCGCCGCAGGCACCTCCCGCACCCGCGCCACGACGCCGAAACAGAGCCGCCGCGCCCGCGCCTTGTGGAGCGACGCTTGATACGCCTCCTCCACCGGCGGGCCCAGACGGACCTCCACCGCCGCCTCCCGGATTCGAAGCTGGGCCGCCTCCACCTCCGCTTCCGAGCGGAGCAGCACCACCCCCGCCGCCGGACGGAATGGCTCCTCCACCGCCGCCTCAAAACTGAAGCTCCTCTGGTTTGCGCTATCTCCCAATCCTGATCGGATGCGCGGCGCTATATGCCCACGCATCCGAACGGCGCTGGAGCAGACCAGATTGTGACAAATAGCTGCCTGTTCGCTTGAGAGCGGCCGCAAGAACCTGCAACTCAAAAGTGCTTAGTTCATAGAAAGTGCTCCGAATGGTTAACGCTACCGAAGTCGATCCCGAGAAGAAAGGAAGTGTTCGCGCCCTGGAGGCGACGAACTTCTTTCTAGCCGACGTGCAAACCGGCCTCGGGCCGTTTCTCGCTGCCTACCTGGCGGGAGCAGGTTGGGAGCCGGCACGAGTAGGTATAGCGTTGACCATCGGCGGCATCATCACAGTTGTTCTACAGGCTCCGGCTGGCGCGATTGTCGATCAACTGAGATCAAAAAGATTGATTCTCATATTGGCCTCAGCCGTTCTCGCCGTAGGAGCTGTCCTGCTGAGTATCACCGCTGCACCCTGGGCTGTGTATACCTCTCAAATCCTCATCGGCGGTGCCGGTCCATTTCTCGGACCAACACTTGCAGCGGTGACTATGGGAATCGTTGGCGTCACCTTCTTTGATCGTCAGTTTGGGAAAAACCAATCCTTCAACTCTGCTGGCAATGTGGCGTGTGCGCTTCTGATCGCGGGCATGAGTCACTTCTTCGGAAACCGAGTCATCTTCATCACGGCTGCTGTGCTAACCATCCCTACCGTGCTCGCAATTCGAGCAATCAGGAGCAAAGACATCGACTATGACCTTGCCCGTGGCGGAGCGATCCAAGTAGACGGGAAGGAAGTCGCTGCCAGACTTTCTGTGACGAAGACCCTGCTTGGAGACCGGACTCTCCTGGTCTTTCTCGGCTGTGCTTTCCTATTCCATTTTTCGAATGCAGCGATGTTGCCGCAACTCGGCGAGATGCTTTCGCATGGCTCGCGCGCTTCCGCCGCTCCGTTTATGTCGGCCTGCATTATCGTGACGCAGGTTGTCATCATGTGCTTCGCCCCAGCCATCGGACGATTCGCTAACCTGCATGGCCGGAAGCCATTGCTGTTGGTCGGCTTTGGAGTCCTTCCAATTCGCGCACTTCTCTACACTTTGACCCACAACACAGAGAGCCTGATCGCTATCCAACTACTGGACGGTGTCGCGAACGCAATCTTTGGTGTCGTCTCGATCCTCGTTGTGGCAGATAGAACTCGTGCCACGGGCCGCTTCAATCTCGTTCAAGGCAGCCTTGCAACAGCAGTCGGGCTCGGCGCAGCTCTCAGCACGACGTTCGGCGGGAAGCTGATCCAGCACTTCAGCTACCGAGTCTCTTTCTTGTCTCTGGGAGCCATCGCCGTACTGGCGTTTGTCTTGCTGTGGATGGCGATTCCCGAGACTCTTACGAAGGCGAATGAGCCAGACAAGAACACATCCTCATCAGTCACTCCCCAGGAGATTCCCGCATGAACACTGTCGCATCGAAACGTCCATTTCAACCCAAGTCACCCGACGCTGCCGGTGTAGTTAGCTGGGTCCACCTTGGCGATCTCCACATGACCAAGGCCGGCGAGCAGAACCACCTCGACCTAGCGGAGATCGTGAATGAGGTCAATCGAGCCTTCGCCAATTCTGTGAGCTTCGTCTTCCTTCCGGGAGACGTGGCCGACGACGGTAGCCGCGACGCCTATGCAGTCGTGCGCG
>Ga0247783_1000355_pt1 | contig 14095 bp, 12 predicted proteins | sample UWRJL064202C5_FD_179911 | JGI IMG/M metagenome (GOLD analysis project Ga0247783, IMG submission 179911) | Plant litter microbial communities from Arlington Agricultural Research Station in Wisconsin, United States - UWRJ-L064-202C-5 | ecosystem: Environmental > Terrestrial > Plant litter >...
CTACAGGCCTACGTGCGGGAGTTCCGCGCCATCCTGGACAAGGAGGGTCTTTTCTACGGCATGTTCGGGCACGTGGACGTGGGCTGCTTGCACGTGCGGCCGGCGTTGGATCTGAAGGATCCCGAAGACGAGGCGCGCATTCGCCGCATCTCCGACGCCGTGACCGAGCTCGTGACGCGTCACGGCGGTTTGCTTTGGGGAGAGCACGGCAAGGGCTTTCGCTCGGAGCTCGTGCCGCACCATTTTGGCCCCGTGCTGTATCGCGAGTTGCAGCGCATCAAGGCGGTCTTCGATCCCCATAATCAGCTGAACCCCGGGAAGATCGCCACACCGTTCGGCAAGAAGTATCAGCTCGCCACGATTTCCGGGCCAACTCGTGGCGCGCAAGATCGAACGATCGCGAAGGGCGATCTGAGCGCGCTCAGCAGCGTGGTGAACTGCAATGGCAACGGCCAGTGCTTCGACACCAACAACGACAACGTGATGTGCCCGTCGTCCAAGATCACGCGCGACCGGATCCACTCACCCAAAGGTCGCGCAGGCTTGATGCGTGAGTGGCTGCGCTTGCTCAGTGAGCGTGGGCTCGAAGCCAGCGCGGCGCTGCATGGCGGAGGCGCGTTGCCGTGGCCTGCACGCCTCTATCAGCGCCTATTCGTTCGCGCTCGCAGCGCAGATTTCTCGCATGAAGTGTACGACGCGATGCAGGGCTGCCTGGCCTGCAAGGCGTGCGCCACGCAGTGCCCGATCAAGGTCGACGTGCCTGACTTTCGGGCTCAGTTTCTGGAGCTTTATCACCGCCGCTACGCTCGGCCGCTCGGAGACTATGCGACCGTCATGCTCGAGCGGATGTTGCCCTGGCTCGCGCTGGCGCCGCGCCTGTCCAACTTCTTCTCGCACAACCCGCTGACCCGGGTCTTGCTCGAGCACGCTGCCGGCATCGTCGACGCGCCGCGCTTGGATGCGGAACCGGCGCTTTCGCGACTTCGCAAGCACGGCATCCCGGTGTCCGACTTGGCCGCGCTCCGCGCATTGCCCAAGAACGACAAGCTGGTCGTGGTGCTGCAGGATGCGTTCACCAGCTTCTACGAGCCCTCGGTGCTCGAGGCATCTTGTTTGCTGCTTCGCGGCCTGGGCTTCGTGCCGCACGTGCTGCCCTATTTCGAGAACGGTAAGGCGCTGCACATCAAGGGCTTTCTCGGGCAATTCCAGCGCGTCGTGCACAAAAATAGCGCGCTTTTACGCCAGGTCGCGGCTTTGGGCTTGCCCATGGTCGGCATCGAGCCAGCCGTCGTGTTGACCTACCGCGACGAGTATCCGAAAGAGCTCGCTGAGCCCGCGGGCTTTCGCGTAGCACTGCTCCAAGAGTGGCTCGCCGAGCAAACGCTATCACCCGGCAGGGTGCAGAAGCAGGTCGCGTTTCGCCTGCTGTCGCACTGCACGGAGCAGGCGCTGGTCAGCAAGGCGCCCGCGCTGTGGGCCAAAGTCTTCGAGAGCCTGGGTGTGCCGCTCGAGCTCGTCAAGACGGGTTGCTGCGGGATGTGCGGTGTGTACGGTCATGAGGCGCGCCATTTGGACGAGTCCTTGGGCATCTTCGAGTTGTCCTGGAAGAAGAAGCTGGATCCGGCCACTGACCGCGAGCGAGTGCTCGCCACGGGCCACTCTTGCCGGCATCAGGTAGAACGCACCTTGGGCTTCACGCCGCGCCACCCTGCCGAAGCGCTCTTGTCCGTGCTGGGGAGCTGAGGAGTTCAGCGAGCCCTGCGATGAGGCTCTAGCGCGCAGGCTGCAGCCGCTCGGAAGCGTTCAGAACCGGGTAGCCGCTGCGAGTCAAGAGCACGCCGCGGCGCTCGTCCGGCGCGAGCAGCGCCAGAGATTTGCTTGGAGATTCGTCGACGCGGTAGGCGCCGCCCTCGGAGCTCGGGATGCTGGCGGTGAGCACGGTGCCGTTCGGGGTGCGGTAGCGATAGCGGAGCATGACCCGCATGCCGAGCTCGTCACGCTTGCTGTCGAGGATTTCCACCTGAACCAGCTGCCCCATTTGGGCAAGCTGCGTTGCCAAGCGCAGCCGGCCGAGGCCGACGCGCGCCGATCGGGCCGTGCTCCACACGAAGAACCCAGACAAGAGCGCGAGGGCAAAGGCCATGACTAGCGCGTGCCTCAGCGACTCACGTTCCCAGGAGCTCACGGCGACGGCCGGATCTTCTGCCGAGTAGCGGACCTGTAGCGCTGCGTCAGGCTCGGGCGCTGCCAGAAATCGCTCGATGCTCAGCCGGTGAAGGCGCTTGATGCCGCGCGAGTCGGCGTACGAAACCGTGGCGTCCGCGTGAGCGATGATGCGCTCGCTGACGGACATTTCAATCAGCCGCACCCGGGTCGCGGGCGTGCCGCTTTCGTAACGCAGCGACATGGCAATGGTGCTGCAGGCCAACCACACCGCGCCAACGCCGAAGAAGACGCCAAAGGGCAGGCCGAACAGCGCCGTGAGCAATGCGCCCCGCAGCTCGATGGCACGCAGACGCGGATGTAGCTCGAGTGCGGAGCTCATGCGGGTTTGGCTTTGACGTAGCTCGAGATCAACGTGAGCAGAGCCTGCGCATTGGTCAGCTTGCCGTAAGAGATTTTGACCCAAGCCGATGGCTCGCCTCGGCCAAATATTTGCAGCTCGCCGCGCTCGAGCGCGGCACCGGCCACGCGCTCCCAGGGCAGGGTTTTCGTGCCGTGCGTCAGGCTGCTCTCAGTCAGCGTAAAGGGCGCGAGCGCCAGACTCTCGCCGGCAGCCAGGCGCGCTCGGAGCTTGGGCAGCAAGCAGCGCGTGACCTGGTGTTCGACTTCGTCTGCCAGCGACTCGATGTCTGCCACGAAATGATCGAGCACGATTTTCTTGCCGCTGTCCGTCTGGAGAATGTGTTTCGCGATGCGGTGAGGGATGCCGTACTGAACCACCGTCAGCCGCTGGCAGATCAGGGACGAGACTTCGTCCCAGGCCATTTCGGTGCGCTGCTCGCCACGCTCGAGCACGATGCCGCGCTCGTGGACGTGGACCCGCCGGTGGCGTTTGTGCAGCACACTCACGACTGCAAAAACGCCGAGAAAGGTCAAAAATAGCCCGAGGATCGACACGAAGAGATTGGTGCCCAGGTCCGCCCGCGGATCAGGAAAGGCCCAGGGGCCCACGGTCGTGAACAGCCCGCCGCCCGCGACCACCAGGCCGAGTGGGATCCACCAGAATTTACCCTTGGCCGCAGCGTGCGTCCCCAATCGCGCACCGAGCGTCCCGCCGGTCGAGCTCATGGGCTCCTTGTAGCAAGCTTTCTGCCTCGACTCACCCCGCTAGGACAGCCCCTGTGGCCGGCTTCAGCGAAAAGCAATGGCCGTGCCGTGCTGGACGCTGATCTGGACGGCTTCCCAGAGCGAAAACCACACCAGTCGCTCGATACCGAGCCGATGCCCGCGCTGGTGCTCGTGGTTCGCCAAGAGCGCCGTTGCCGCGTCGGTGGGCTGCTCATTCTGAAGGTCGATCTCGAGGGGCAGCGCCACGCTGAGCAATTCGCGTCTGAGCGCGTAGCTCGAACCCAGCATTCCTCCGCCGGGCAGCTCGTCGTCGAAAACGATCTCGGGAAGCTCGACCGGCACGTACCAGCCGGCGCAGTCGGAATGGGTCAAGAGGTGCACGCACATCTGTCCTGACAGGTCCTCGATTAACGCTTCTTCCTTCCTCAGCGCGTCGTTCGACTCGAAGCCGAGCCGCCTGAGCCAGAGCGGCGGGCCCTTGGGTGGCTGCAGCTCGAGCTCGCGAAAATGGAGCGTGTAGGCGCGGCGCAAACGGTGGAGGTAGGAGTAAGGAAAGCTCGAGATGGCGCGGCGCGGCGCGGCGATCGCAATCGTTGGTTCATCGAACGTCGGGTAACCTTTCCGAGAAAGAACGCGGTTGATGCTGGCGAGCTCGGCGCGAAGCGCTGCGCGTCGACCCTCGTCTTCGTAATCGTCGGGGTCGGGGGCGAGGACGTTGAGCTGAATGGCGAGAGACATGGGACCTCCGAAGTCCGCCTGCGCTTCACAGCCCGCCGAGTACCCGAGTCAGCCAGGCAACGCAAGCGACGGTTCTCGCGTTCGTTCGCAGATCGGAGTGAATGACTCCCCACATTTCGCGCGCGGGCAGCACGCGGCGCGGCAACAATTGCTTGAGTCGCGGCTCACGATTCGCGATGAACGCGGGCAGGAGCGCAATGCCATGTCCCTCCGCGCAGGCCACCACCTGAGCCGTGGTGGTGCTGGCGCGTACCACGTAACGTGGTGCCGGCACGGCTCGGCGTAACCACTTATTTTGAGGGAGATCATCGAGTGCCGCTTCGAAGCCAACGAAGTCATGCGCGGCGAGAGCTGAAAGGCTGCGCGGCGCGCCGCGGCGGTCGAGGTAGGCCGGGCTCGCAAAGAGCGAGAAGCGCAGCTCGCCCAGGCGACGGGCGATCAATGCCGGTTCCTTGGGTTTGACCAGCCGAACAGCGACGTCCGCCTCACGTCGAGAGAGATCGAGCAGCCGCACGTCTGCCCGAAGATCGATGGTCAAGAGCGGGTGCGCACGCCGAAACTCGGCCAACGCCGGCAAGAGGACATAGTGGACGAGTCCGTCGGTCGCGGTGATTCGTAGCGAGCCCTCCAAGCGGGCGTCGGCCGCCTGAACCTCCCTCTCCGCCTGCAACGCTTCACGCTCGATGCGTTCTGCGTGCGGTAGCAGCCGCAGGCCGGCCGCCGTGACTTGTAGGCGCTCCGGCGTGCGCAGGAACAAGCGCGCGCCGAGCGTGCTTTCCAACGACGTGAGCCTGCGACCGACGGTGGTGGGATCGATGCCCAGCGAGCGCGCCGCTCGTTGCTGGCTTCCGAGGCGATGGATCGCCAGAAAAATGCGCAGATCGTCCCAAATCACAGGGGCTGCATTCTTGCATGTTCGAGCTGCATTTTCACGCACTTCCGCACTCGACGCTAGCGACGCAGGCTGCGGCTCAGTGAAGCGTTCGACCAGCCGGAGAAATTGGAAACATGAAAATGACGAGTTTGGAGAAATTGGGCGCAGTGACGGCCGGGCTTACCGTGGCGCTGATCGCCCTCGACGCACGGTCTGGCCCCGGTTCACGAGCACCAATCACCTTGCGTGCCCTCTATGGGCTAAAGGCAACGACCGAGCTGCGGGCCGCGCATACGGCGCTCGTACTCGTAGACTTTCAAGACGAGTTCGTGCGCGGCCGGTTACCGTTGCCCGAGGGGCACGCAGCCATCGAGCGCGCGGTCGAGCTCGTACGCTGGGCGCGCCGCTCGGACATGCTTCTGGTCTTCGTCCAGAATGTGGTGATCCGTGCCGGCAGTCCGCTATTCGTGGCGGGCTCCGAGCACACCGCGTTCGTGCCCGAGCTTCAACCAGAGACAGCTGACTTGGTGCTGCAGAAGTCGATGATGGGCGCCTTTTCGCGCACGAACCTCGACCGCGAGCTGCGCGCTCGCGGAATCGACACGTTGATCGTCGGTGGCTTCATGACCCATCTGGCCGTGCTCAGCACGGCCAGCGACGCGACCGTGCTCGACTATCGTGTGCTGGTTGCGGCGGACGCCACCGCCACGCGAGCGCTGCCGGGCGCGGGCGGGGAAAAAGCGGTCGACTCGCAGCTACTGCAGCGCGCCGCACTGGCAGCGATGGCCGACCGCGTTGCCGAGGTGATGCGGGTTCGGGACCTCGTGACCTTGAAGGTCACGCACGAATAGCATGCAGCGGCGCTCGTTGCGCGTCGCCGCCCCCTTGGAGCTTTGGTCATGGACCACGGACGCTCGGTCATTCCGGTTTCGCTTGGCCGCTCGATATTGGCGGTGGTCTCGGCGCAGCGCGGGGCCAAGCCGCGCGGAAAATCAGTGCTGCGTGGCTACGAGTCAGCTCGCCAATCAACCCCTACGGAGTCCCTCATGCCATACATTCATGTTCAGATCTCGGGTGACGCTGACCGCCAGCTAGCCGAAAATGTCGCTCTCAGCGCGACCGAGCTGACTGCGCGCCTGCTCGGCAAGGACCCAGCACTGACGGCCGTCGTCGTCGACTTCATCGCGCCCGCTCACTGGTTCATCGGCGGCAAGGCGCTGGCCGGCGGGGGCCCCCGCAGCTACCACTGGTTCGTCAGCATTACCGACGAGACCAATACGAAGCGCGAGAAGGCGGCCTACCTGGAGGCCGTGCACTCCACCATGCGCGAACGCCTCGGCGGCGTGGCCGAGCACTCGTACGCGCAAGTGGCTGACCTGCGGGCTAGCGCCTACGGCTTCGGCGGCCAAACGCAGGAGCACCGCTACGCGCACGCGGGCTGAGCTCGGTTGCTCCGTGACGACGTGCAGCGCCAAGGGCGTCGGCGCAACCGCCGCAGGCGTTGACCTGCGTCAGCGCGCACGGACGTGCCACACTGCACGGCAGCGGATGCTAGGGCAGAACTGTTGATGCATGGAAAAATCGAGTCTTCGCGGTGTCCCCGAGCTTTGACGTCTGGGCACGTGGCTTGCTATCCACGGTGCGATGGTCCAAGTCGACCGAGATACGCCTGCCGCGCTCCGTCATTTGATTTATGTGCTGCATAACGCCACTCGCATCGTGCGCGCGGTCGCGATGGCGCCCCGAACGCGCTCGTCGTGGGGGCGCATTTTGAACTTGCCCGCCTTCGGCACGGTCATCCCGCGGTGCGTCTATCGCTCCGGCGCACCCAAATCCGCAGTGCACTTTCGGCACATTGTCGAGCTGGGCATCAAGACCGTCATTTGCGTGCGTCGCGGGGGTCCAAACCATGAACTGCGTGAGCTCGCTGCTGAGGGACGTATCGAACTCGCAGTCTACGACTTGGTCCCCAACGGGCACCACGATCTGGACGCCGCCTGGCGTGCAGCCAGGGCCGCCCTCGATCCGCGCGCGCAGCCGGTGCTCGTGTGCTGCGATGGAGGCCGACACCATGCAGGCATGGTGGTCGCATTGCTGCGCCTCGTCACCGGACATTTTCTCGAGCAAGCCCTCGACGAGTACTACTCTTTCGCGGCACCTTCTCCTTTTGCCGACAACGTGCTGTTCATCGTGCGCGCAGCACGCGATTTGCGAAGCGGCTGACGGCGGACAGCCACGGCGGTGACGCCAGACGCGCTGTGGTGCGAGTCAGGCGCACGACGATGCGGTCCGTTCCCAACGTGCCACGATAGGGGACGTCGATCGCGGCTTCGATCGCGGGAGGAGCGCCGGCGTCGTGGCTGGCACTCGATGCGGAAGCCGCAGGCAGCGTCGGCTCGCTTGCCGCCCGGACGGCGCGGCCTGCCCTGAAGTCAGTGGAGCGACCGGCAAAGCGGGTGCAGGAGCGCCTGAAACAGCAGCGATCGGCGACGAATTCGAGGTCGCGGGAGCCCGCTTGCACCCGAATGAAGCGCAGCTAACCGAGAGCAGGACGAGCACGAGCTCGCGGCGGTGAGAGGAATCCCTCATGCCAGCACCAGCTCTTCTTTTTGCAGCTCCGCGATCAAGCATTTGCACCGGTACTCGAAGATGTTCGCGTAATCTCTACCGCCCGAGACGTCAGTTCGAATTCGAACTCGAGGTCCGGGTTCGCGAGGGCAGCTCCTTTGGCGCCCAAAGCCGACGCTCGCAAGGGTTACGGCTCTTGCGCGGCCTCGGCGTCGAGTGCGGCATCGACCAAAGGTGTGATGATGCTGGCTGGGCGCAGCAGGCGGCGCTTTTCGAGCTCGTAGTACGTCAGGAGCAGTCCTTCGTCTTCCCCGCCTTGGGTTGGCCAGCCCTGATCCGGACCAAAGCGCAGGCCCTTCGCTTCCACGCCGAAATTCAGCTCAGTAAAGAGATTGGGGATCATGTCGCGCACCGCTGGCGCCGCCACTTCCGCGATCAGCGCGAGCAGCCTTTCGCGGCGCTCCGGCAGGAACACGGTCTCGGCCCTCAGCATCTCGCCCGATGGAAACGTGAACGTGTACCAGGCATCCGATGAGACTCCGTGCGGTCCGGTGACGACCCAATCCCCGCTGGACGCATGCACGCTGAACAGGTCTCGTCGTTTGAACGTGATGGTCTCGACGAACGAGCTAGAAACACCGGTTTTGCACTCGGGCGGGGGGGCATCAGCGTTGAGGCGATGATTGAGCTCTGCCTCCGCGTTGGGCTCGAGAGCTGCGACGAACTCAATCACCTGAAGCAGTGCTGAGCAGTGGTCGGGGTTGCTGGTCGGCTTGCCATTGCCGAGCTCGGTTTTGCGCACTCTGATGGCACCCGCGGCTTGCGGCGAGCGTTGCGCGACTCGCGTCGCGCGCAACGGCATTGGCACGTCGTTCTTGGACCAAGTCCCGGAGATTTCTGATTCGGTCGTAAAAACGCCGCGTAGCGTGCCGCCGGACTCCGCTTCGAAACTGAACGCGCCGCTCTCCTCCACGGTACCAGTCAGGAGTGTATTGGAGGCGCTGTTCCTCTCGAAAAAGCGCGCCGAGCTCTGCCGGCCCGCGCGTGTCAGGCGCAGCACCACGGGCGCCTTCCCCAACGTGCCAGCGTACGGGAGCTCCCGCAGAGTCCCCTCCGGCAACGCAGCATCCACTGCGGCAATCGTGCCTGCGTCCGCGGGGGGAGCTGCCGTCGCGGTGCTGGAGGCGGTCGCTGACGCGCTGGGCGGCGTTGCAATCGACGCGACGGATGTGACCGTAGCGGGCCGTGTCGCTGACGCCCCACGCCGACAGCCCCAGCTGCTCATGATCGACGCCATTGCGGCGAGAGAAACCACCGTTGAGCGCGTGCCGCAGATGGACATCGGTCGACTACTGCCCTCCTTTTTCGCGAAAAGCTAGGCGGATCGATAGCGCCCATGCGACGCAAAAAAATGGGCGGAACGCGCTGTCGTTGCCTCTCTTTCCCGTGCTAATGTCGGACTCGTGGAACCGGGGACCTGGCAGGAACTGCCGCCTTTTGAGGCGTTGCGATTGAAGGCGGACAGCATCTCTGGCGAGGCGGGGCACCGTGCCTAACCCTAGCGCGAGCGTCACCGTTATAGGCTCCGGCAGCGCGGAAATCACCGTGCACCCGCCGAACTACTACGACGAGCCAGCGCTGAGGCTGGCCTACGACAGTTCAAGTAAGTTCAGCATCGACGAAGCGGGAGGAAAGTTCAAAAAAACCAAATCGAACACCCCGCTCGAGTACGTGAAGAAGCTGCAAACGGACCTGATCACGCTGGGCTATCTACCGAAGCCCAAAGATCCCAAACAGTCCGTCGCCACGGGGGTGTTCGTTCCAGCCACCAGGCGCGCCGTGCTCCGCTTTCAACGCCACGCCCGGCGCGTGTACCGGATCACGCGGCCAGCCAAACCCAGTTCGGTGCAGGAGAACGAAATCGACGACGTCGCCCAGGGCGAGACCTTCAAAGGCGAAATGACCGGAGTGTGCGACCACGCCACGGCGCTGGAGATCAAGAAATGGCTGGACCGAACTTGGGTGAATCCCGTTGGCCGGTTCCGCTTGCGGCTGTTGAAAGTAAAGGGCGTCTTGCCCAGACACACCATGCGACAAGACGCGGCCGACGTCTGGGAGAAGATCGTGGCTGACGTCGCGAGCGCGGGCGGGGTGCTCACGGCGACCCGCAATGGCTACGGCGACACCGTGCGTTGGCCGGCAAAATCCGTGGCCGCAAACAAGGTCGGAGCCAGTAGCTTCAGCTTCCATTTCAGCGGGCGGGCGGTCGACATCGATCAAGGCTTCGCGGGCGGGTCAAAGCGCTATTTCCTGCTGCACGAGCCCGCCGGCGATCGCACGTATTGGCGCATCCTCTGTAAAACCGATTTGCAGGACGGCAGCCAGGGCGTTCGGTACGAGACGGGCTCTGTCAAGCACATCAAGGACGTGATCAACCTGAGCGCGGCGGAGATTCCCGCTGGCTACTATCTCGACATGACGGCCGCCATCGAACAGAGCGGCAAATTCAAACGCATTCCTGCTCAACCCGGGTTCGACGACAAGACCAAGAAAACCCCTAGAAACTTGGAAGATCGTTACAACAAAACCGAGTGGTGGCACTTCCAATACACCGAATCCGTGCAAGCCACCTTTCAGGACGAGATGGAACTGGTTGGCTTCACCGAAGCAGACCTGCGCAGCAAGGGCTGGGCTCGCGACGAAGAGCTCGATCACCCTCCAGGATGAAAATGACCACGACCTCGTCTCTTGTCGGCTGCTCGCGCCAGGCTGCGCTGCTACCCTGCCTCCTTTTGCTTGCGTGTCAGACAGCGGTCCCGGTGTCGCCAGCACAAGGCACTCCTGCCCTCGCAGCGATACCGAGCACGCCTTCAGGTGCGGCGGCGGGCGCGAGCCACGACCCGCGAGGGCTGGCAGCGCACGACGAGTGCCCCAAGCCAGTCTGGGCAGATGGCTTACGACTGCAGCCGAGCGGCGTCGTCGGCAGCGTGCTGCTTGGCGCGCTCGGGCTAAGCGTGAGCGACGAGGCCGGTAAGGCACCCAACAAGCGCTTGAACGGAGCTCCGGCCGTGGTCGTCGAGCAGGCCGCGGCCGGTTATCGGCTGATCGGCGCGGACGGAACCATCGGTTGGGCCTCCTCCCCGTCTGGTTCGTTCGTCGCCGCGGGTGTTACGTTCGAGGACCCGAACACCGAGCTGTTCAGCGTGCTGTTCACGCCGCCCTCCGCTTCGCCGCCGGATCTGGAGACCACGGCGGTCGGCGCGGGTTTCGCAACCATCATTGGGGCATCCCCTCGAGCGGTGGCGGAAAGCATGTGGCAGCTGGGCGCGGGCGTCTGGAACCAAAGCGTCACTCTGCCTTGGCTGCGAGTAAAATCGTCGAACGTTACCGGTTGGCTGCCACCTTCCACGACCAGCGTCGTGTGGCAAGTAGCGGAGACTCAACGCTGCAACCCGTTCGCGAACCTGCATGGCCTCGTGCGAGGCTCGCGCCTGGCGCGCGCAAAGCGAGCGCTTGCCGAGTGGGCACCGAAGGCCGGATCCGTCCTGCAGCCGTTGGCAACACCGGGCGCGCCGCCTTTGCAGATCACCGCGCCATGCGCCGCGGATGCGGCTATTTTCTCTCGCGAGTCCGAACCACCGACTTTGGTTCAGTTCAACTGCGGCGGGTCACCGGTGTTCGCCTATTCCAACGTTGGAGAGCGGGCTTATTTCGCGCTCAACGATGACCGTACGGACATTGGCCGCTACGCATTTGTGGACGTGTTTGGGGATGCCAAACCCGAACTGGTGCTGGAGCTCGGGCTGAGCTGGAGTCACGACTACGTGACCACGTTGCTCATCCTTCCGAGCAAAGCCAATGCAAAGGCCCTGGGCTTGTTTCCCCTCAGCGGGCTCGAGGCAGACACCGACGCCAGTTGGTCGCTGAGCACGACCGCACGAGAAGTGAACGTCTCGCGTACGAGCGGGCGCAAAATCCAGGCGATCCGGTTGGTGGATCGCAACACGGCTAAACTTGCCCCGCACACGGCCAATGCCAGTGATGAAGAGCCGCAGTCGACGCAGCATTCGTTCGTCGAGCAACCTGGCTTCCTCGCGCTCTTCAGCCAGCACAAGACCTTGTCTGACGCCGAGCGCCAAGCCCTTGGCGATCCAGGCGCCATGGTCCTGTCCTTGTCGACCAAGAGCCCGGAGTCCTATGCGACGGGCAACGTGTTCGCCTCGCAAACGGAGGCCTGCACCGCGCTGGCGGCACATCGAACCACGCCAGCCGTACGTGCGCTCGCAGCCAACCGCCCCTGCCAGGGCGTCAGTCACAAGAAGTAAGCATGTTCATCGCTTTTCAGCTGAAGTTGGATCCGATCACGGGCGCTGGCGCCGGGGACGCGGTCCTCGGCATCGGCGGCGCAACGCTCAGCTTTCAGCAGCAGGGCGCAAAAACGACTAGCGCCAAACGAGACCGGCAACGGCCGGCGGGCGTCGAGTTTCAGGCCTCCCGCGCGAACTGAGTCCCCATGGCTACCACCACCACCACCGCAGCCCCCAAGACCAAAGCGGTCGCCTCGATCAAAGTCATCGACGGAGATACCAATAAACCGCTGGCGAAAGCGAGCATCGAGATCCACAGCATTGCGACCGCCAAATCCGACGCGACCGGCTCCTGGAAGTCGAAGCCGTTCGTGCCCGGCAAATACGACCTCAAAGTCTTCGTATCTGGCTTTGGCCCGCAGCCTCCGGAGGGACTACCACGCGCCGAATGGACCTGGATTCAGTCAGTGACGTTCGACCCAGTCACCAACAAGGTGCCCAGTACGAAGGTCGAGGTGAAGCTGTTTCAAGCGCTGCCCCGCGCCTCGATCAAGGTGAAGAACGCCAAGGACGAGAAAGCCCTCGTCCCCGGCGTGCAGGTGTCTTCAGGCTCGCTGTTCAGCGACAAGACGGACTCCACTGGCAAAGTCGTCAGCAAGGGCATTAAACCGGGAACCTACCAGATCGTCGCCAAAAAGCCGGGCTGGGGCCCGGTCGGCGCGGCAAAGCCGAGTGACGCCATCAAGTCCGTCACGTTCGATGGCAAAGCCGACGTCCCCGTCGAGTTCACGATGGAAAACATCTGGGGCAAGGTGAAGAGCAGCAAGATCACGATCAGCGGCCAGCACTTCGTCGACTGGTTCAACAAGACGTTCAAGCCTCGTTATCCAAAGCGGCATGCGACCATCAAGTATCCGACGCGCCCGGTCACAGCGAAGGATCCGTCGGGCGGCGACTTCGCCTTGATATATCCCAATTCGGTCGAGATGAAGCCGTTCGAGAATATCTTCAACCGCTGCGACCAAATTTTCGCGCCCGAGTTGAGCGTGGAAGAATTCGTCGCGATCTTTCTGATCATGTACAACGAGTCTGGCTTCAGGCCGGTGATGGAGGCTAACTATCTGCACTCCGAGTACAGGGCGATGAAGTACATGTTCAGCACATCGAGCAAGAGGAGCTACAATCAAGCGCCGAATTTGTTGGCGGGCAATCAAATGACCGACCCAACGCAGACCCCTTGCCGAATTTTGAGCGAAAAAGGCATCACGCTGACCGACGCCGAGAAAGCAGCTTGGAATAGCAGCACTGGGGGGCCCTTCCCGCTAACCGTCGACGACTCCACCGCGCCGCTGTTTAAAGCTGCTCTCGAGTGTGACTTTTACCGTTTCAGGGGGCGCGGCCTGATTCAGATCACCTGGCGCGACAATTACCAAAATTGTGTAGATCCGCATCTGATTGCGGCCGGGAAACGTCCGAGCGCTCTTCTGACCGACTCGGAGCTAGAAGACGCCATCATGACAAACGCAGACATCTACCGACCGATGGTCGGCAGCTTTCTGAAGCGATGCCCAAAGTGGAATGGCGTCAACTCACAAGATTGGTGGGCGTTCGGCAAGGCAGTGTCGAGCGGCGATGCGTACGCCAACATCTACGAATATCGCTGCCAAGAGCTGATCGCAGCATTACAAAAAGAAGAGGTCATCCTGGAATGAGCCGCCATCTCGGTCGACAGCAGCTCCAGAAGAACGAGGGGCGGACTGCGACGAGCTCCCGCTGCTGGCACTGGGGGCCCATTGCCCTCTTCGCATGGGCGTGCAAATCCTCCCCCACTGCGCCGCCTGCCCCCAGCGCTTCCGCGGCTCCGTCGCCGGTCTCCCCCACTGCGGACGTTCGGCCCAGCGCTTCGACCACGGCGGCGCTATCAGCACCCGCTGTGATCGTGTCAGCCGCACCCGCGTCCGCCTCGCCGGAAGGTTCTGCCTCAGCCGCCAGTGGATCAGCGCGCCCGACTTCGTCTGCGCCCGTCGCGGTATTGCCAACGACCGCAGCAGGCGCCGATGTGGAGCTGCCTTATCGTGGAACTTTGGGCAGCGAGCGCGTCGTGTTTCGCTTGACCAAGGTCCGCGCGCTACTGGAAGTGCGCTATTTTTCCGAAGCCACGGGCATCGATGTGCCGGCGAAGGGGCGAATTCGCCCCGACGGCAGCTTCGTACTCAAGGAGAAGGACTCCGCGGCTGAATGGAGCGGAGCGCTACATGGCGACCAATTGACCGGCTCGCGCACGCTGGCAGACAGCAAGCTCGAACTTTCAGCTACG
>Ga0247783_1000357_pt1 | contig 14055 bp, 10 predicted proteins | sample UWRJL064202C5_FD_179911 | JGI IMG/M metagenome (GOLD analysis project Ga0247783, IMG submission 179911) | Plant litter microbial communities from Arlington Agricultural Research Station in Wisconsin, United States - UWRJ-L064-202C-5 | ecosystem: Environmental > Terrestrial > Plant litter >...
CCGAGACGACGGTCTTCGGGACCGCCAAGAAGCACAACTTCTCTTTCACGAGCGAAGTGCAGTACTGGTTCCGCTACGAACAGGCCACCAGCGCGCGCCTCGACTTCACGGGCGATGACGACGTTTTCGTGTTCGTCAACGGTCACCTCGCGGTCGACCTGGGCGGCATCCACGTGCCGATGGACGGCTCGGTCACGATCAACGCCGCGTCTGCAGCCAAATTCGGGCTCACGGCAGGGAACGTATACAAGATCGTGGTGTTCCAAGCCGAGCGCAAGCGGTTCGGGTCTTCGTTCAAGCTGACGCTTTCGGGCTTCGAAGCCACGCCCAGCGATTGCAGCGCGGTCTGCGGCGACAACGTCCTGAGCTTCGGCGAGGAATGCGACGACGGCGTCAATGATGGCGGCTACGGTGAGTGCGCTCCGGGCTGCAAGCTCGGACCGTTCTGCGGTGACGGAATGGTTCAGGACCCCGAGCAATGCGACGTCGGCCCCGTCGGCACCCTGCTGTGCGCCGGCTGCCGTCAGCTATCGCCCCCGAAGTGAAGCGAAGCTGAGGGTGTCCTCGCAGGCTAGTGCAGCGCAAGTCCATCGCGGATAAGCGCTGCACTGGTGCGAGCGGCGGCGAGTGAACGGGTCCCCTGAGTAAACCCCAAAAATCTTTCTTTCCTCTTCTGGCGTTCTGGCGTTTTGGCAGTTCAAAATCTGGGCCTCGTCCGCAGGGGAAATGCAGCGTGCGCGAGCTAACACTACCAAGGGACTAGTTCGATCCGCCGGCGTGAAGGCACGGCGACTGCCTAGCGACGACTCGGATCACCGGTCGGCTTCTTCAGGCGCGTTTCGAGACTCAAGCCCGCGAGCACTTCGACGTTGATGCCGTCGGACAGGCCGAGCTTGATCTCCCGGCGCTCGAAGTGTCGAGGCTTGGTCTCGACCTCGACGTACGTGCGACCCTTTTCGAACTCGACGACGCCCTCGTTGATCGAAAGCACCCGGTCGCGGCGCTCGAGGATGATGTCTGCGTTCGCGCTGTAGTTCGCGCGCATCATCACGCCCTCCTTGAGCCGCAGCGCGGCTTTGACCTCGAACTCGATCGTCCCATCCTTCTCGACGCCCTTGGGTGCGATGTATTCCAGCTGGCCCTCGAAGCGCTCGCTGCCCAAGGCGCCGACGGCGATTGCGACGGGCATGCCCACGCGGATCTTTCCGACTTCGGATTCGTCGACTCGGCCTTGGAAGATCATGTCGCTCATGTCCGCCACCGACGCGATCGTGGTGCCCTCGTTGAAGGTGTTGGCTTCGATCACCGAAGTGCCAACCTTGACCGGCACGTCCAAGACCGTGCCCTCCACCGTGGAGATCACGACGTTGGACACGCGCGTGGACTTCTTCGAGCTGCCTTGAATCAACAGATCCCGATTGCTCTCGGCCGCGTCCAGCTCGGTTTTGCGTAGTCGCGCGGCCAGCTGATACTGGTTGAACTCGGTCTGCGAAATCAGATTCTGTGAGTACAGCTCCCGAAAGCGTTCCGCTTCGGCTTGGGCGCTCTGGAAGCTGATTTGCGCCCCGCGCACCTTGGCTTCGGCCGCGTCGACCTGCACCATGTTGGGCATGATGCGGATCTTGGCCACCAGCGCGCCCTGCCTCAGGCTCTGCCCTGGTTCGATCAGAAGCTTCTCGATCACGCCTGAAACACGCGGTTTGATCGCCACCTCCCGGCGCGGCACGAGCGCGCCCGGCGCAACCGTCTTCCTCACGATATCGGCCACCACCGGCAGCGTGGTCTGATACACGAGCGGCTGGGCTTCGGACTTCCGATACAAGAAGACCAGCGTCGACACGAACGCCGCGAACACGACGACACTGATCAGAACGGGGAGGGCACGGCGGATCATTCGGCCCTCAATGCTTCGACCGGCTGGACGCGGGCCGCCAGACGCGCCGGGACTATGCCTGCCACGGCGCTCGCGACCATCAGCACCAGGACCGCCGTGAGCGCGACTTGCAGGCTGATCTCGGGTTGACTGAGCGGTGCTTGGGGCACACGGCTGACCGCTCGTGCCACCGCCTCCAGGCCGAACACGCCCGCCACCACTCCGCAGTAGCCGGAAAGCGTGGTGAGTAGCAGACCCTCGGCGACGATCAGGGAAACGATCGACAGCGGAGTTGCGCCCAGCGCCTTGCGGATGCCGATCTCTTTCGTGCGTTCCTTGACGATGATCAGCAAGATATTGCTCACACCCAACATGCCTGCGAAAAGCGTGAGCGTGCCCACGAACCAGACGAAGCGGCGAATGCCGCGAAATAGTCCCTGAAGTTGCTGGAACTTCTGGGCCGCGTTGAAGGAACCGAGCGCCTCGGAGTCGCGGGGATCGATGCGATGCCCCTTCATGATCGCGTCACGCACGCGCTCCTCGACCAACGCTGCCGGCTGCTCACGGTGCGCGGTCAGCGCAAACCATCCCACTTTGTCTTTTTGATTGAACGCCGTTTGAAATGTCGAAAAAGGAACGTACACGCTGGACAAGATCTTGTCCGCTTCGTCGCCGCTCTTGTGCGTGCCGACGACACCCACGACCTGAAAGTACACGCGCTTGATTTGCACGTATTTGCCGATGGGATCGGCCGTGCCGAACAGAGTCCGGTGTGCCTCTTGGCCGAGGACCACCACCTTGCGCTCTTCGGCCATGTCGCGCGGGTTGATGAAGCGGCCGTGGCTCATGCTCAGCGGCTCGACGAAAGCAAATTCGGGGCTATCCCCCATCACCGTGAAGGTCGCCTTCTTGGCGCCATAACTCACCACTTGAGGGCCGCGCCAAGTGCCGAGCTGCAGACGCGGAGCCACGTGCTCCACCCCTTCCGTACGGGCGACTGCGCCGACGTCCGCGTCGTTCAGGCGTACGTAACGACCGGGCGGAAGGCCCTTGAACGGCAGTGAGCTGCGTTGGGGCCAGACATACACGCTGTAGTTGGTCAGCCCGCTCAGGTTGCGAATCACCCCGCGCTCCAAGCCGTTGCCGATGCCGAGCATCAGGATCAACAGAAAGACTCCCCAGAACACGCCGAGCGCGGTCAAGAACGCCCGCAGCTTGTTCTCGCGCAGGGTCGCCCAGACCTCTTGCCAGCTGTCCCAATCAAGCACGCAGCGCCTCCATGGGGCTGATGTTGGCTGCCTGTCGTGCGGGGAAGAAACCGGCCAAAGCCCCACATGACACCAGCACGGCGCTGGCCAGCAGCGCGACCTTCAGGTCCACGTCCGGCTGGCGCAGGTAGGGCACGTCCTGCAGGTAACGTGCGGCGAGCTCGACCACCCCGACCCCGGCAAGCAAGCCTGCGTAACCCGCCACCGAAGTCACGAGGATGGCCTCACCCACGACCAACGAGATGATCGACCAGGGTGTGGCCCCGATCGCCTTACGCATACCAATCTCGCGGGTTCGCTCCTTCACCGAGATGAGCATGATGTTGCTTACACCGACGACGCCGGCCAGCAGCGTGCCTATGCCGACGATCCACACGAAGCCGCGCAGCCAGACGAACACGCTATTGACGCGCTCGAATTGCTCCACGTTGTTCTGCACGCGCAATGCCTGTCGGTCGTCGGGCGAAACGCCGTGCCGCGCAGCGACGAAGCCTATCACTTGCTCGGCCAGCCGTTGACTCTGGGCGAGGTCGGCGTTGCCGATCGTGAACATCAGCTGATGCAAGCGCCCCGGTTGGCTGTACAGCAGCTGCACAGTGGTAATGGGTAGATAGATCTTCTTCAGCTCCGCCTCACCCCCAACGTCCTCGAACACGCCGACGATCTTGTACGACAGGCCGCGAATGTTCAGATACTCACCCAGCACTTCCTTCTTGCCGAACAAGAAATGGACCACCTTCGAGCCGATCACGCACACTTTGCGGCGCTCGTTGATGTCCGCATCGTTCAGGTACCGGCCCTGCGTGATGATGGTTTTCTCCAGGTATTGGTGACCTGGGTGGACGCCGCGAATGTCGAACGCGGAGTGCTTGCCGCCATAGCTGACCGTAAACTCGCCCCACATGTAAAAGCGCCCAGAGATGTGGTCGATGTCGGGGAAATTGCGGCTCAAGGCCTCGTAGTCGTCGTTCATCAACTTCACGTCCCGCCCGGGACCCCTGCCGGCAAAGGGGCGTGAGGTCTTGCCGGCGTAGAGAAAGAGCGAGTTGATCGCGTCGTCTCTGAACTCGTAGGCGGCGCCGTTGGCCAAGCCTCGGCCTGCACCGAGCAACACGACCAGCATCAACATACCCCAGGCGACGCTGAGCGCCGTCAGCGCGGTGCGCAACCGATTGCGCTGCAGCGTCGCGAAGATCTCTTGCAGTGCGTCGGGGCTGGGCAACCATGTCATGCCACCTTGCCGTCCTTCATGCGGATCACCCGGTCGGTACGCTCGGCGATGTCATGCTCGTGGGTCACGATCACGATCGTCATGCCCGTCTGATTCACCGCGCGGAATAGATCCATCAAGTGATAGGAGGTGGCCGTGTCGAGCGCGCCAGTCGGCTCGTCCGCCAAGATCAACTCCGGCTTGGTGATTAGGGCGCGCGCCACCGCCACGCGTTGCCGCTCACCGCCGGAGAGCTCGTTCGGCAAATGATTGGCGCGTGCCGAGAGCCCCACGCGATCCAGGTATTCGAGCGCAATCCGGTTGCGCGTGCGTCGCGCCACGCCTTGGTAATACAGAGGCAGGGCCACGTTCTCCTGGGCGGTCTTGAAGCCGAGCAGGTTGAACGACTGAAAAACGAAGCCGATGAAGCGGTTCCGGTAACGAGCCGCTTCGCGCGCGGACAGGGCGCGCACCAAGCGATCGCCCAGGTAATAGGCGCCCGTGTCGTAGTCGTCGAGGATGCCCAAGATGTTGAGCAGGGTGCTCTTACCCGACCCCGAGGAGCCCATGATCGACACCAGCTCACCACGCTCGACCCGCAGATCGACATCGCGCAGGACGTGCAGAGCCGCCTCGCCAGAGCGATACGACTTATTGAGCTGCTCCAAGCGAATCATCCACCCACATCATAGCAGTTGTGGGTGTGAGGCCAGGCGATCACTCCATGGTTCTGGAAGTGACCCGCTGAACGCGCGCGTCAGTTGATCTGAAAGCTCTTCGAGACCGTGACGGACGAGCCACTGAACGGCGGCACCTTCGCACGGCGGAACATGGATGCGACACAACCGCCGACGCCGGTGCCCGCGTAGGAGCCGCCGGCAACGGTTGCGGTCGTCACGCGACCGCTCGGCGCGAAGGTAACCGTCGCTTTGCCGGGGCCCGTCGGGCCCCCGGGCTTCTTACAGCCGCCGGCAGCCGAGGCCGCCGCACCCAACGCAGAGATCGCCGAGGCCTTGCTGAACGGTTGGGCATCCGCAGGGGGTGGTGCGTCTTCTTTGGGCTTCTTGGTCGCGACGCCACCGCCGATAGGAGCTGGCTTGGTCGACTGCGCCGCACTCGCGCTGGGCGCTGCGCTGGCGCTGGGCGCTGCGCTGGCGCTGGCTTCCTCCGCTGGCTTGGCCGGTTCTTCCTTCTTGGCTTCTTCGGCGGGCTTCTCGGCCACTTTTGCCGGCGCGGCGCTGACACTGGGCGCGGCGGAGTTATCGGCGCTGGCGCCGCTATCGGCTTTTTTGCCCGAGAGGAGCGCGAGTAAAAGCCCGATGATCACGACGCCGCCCGCCCCGCCCACGATGTACACGAGCTTGTTGCTCGGTTTGGACGCGTACTGCGCTGGCGCCGCGCCCGCGAATGAAGCTGCTGCGGCTGCGGCGGGCGGCGGGGGGGGCGCCGGCGCGGTCATCAAGGCGTGATTGTCGGCCCCAAACAGCGCACCGCCGCCGCTCATCATGCCCGAGGCCGAACTCATCCCGAAGGGATCATCCGGATTGGACGGTTGCTGCGGACGCGCCGCGCCGGGCGCTCCCTTGGTGGGAACCTTGGCCTGTGGCTTGGCTGCGGCGCTCGGTGCGCTCGGCGAAAAGCCCGCCTTCAAGGCATCGAGCGAGAACAATACGGAATTTTCGTTTCGCGCGCCGGTGAGCTTGCCGTCGTCGTAGGCGCCGCTGCCCGCTTGCGGGACGCTCGGACCGCCGACTTGAACGTCTTCTTCAGAGCCCGTGCTATCGAGGCTGCCGAACAAATCTTGAGTGTTTGGCTGGGTCGCGTGCGTGGTGGCCGCGGGGCGAGCCGCCTGGTTGGACGCGCCGAACAGAGGCATCCCCCCGCGCGCGCCAGCCAGCGAAGCGGCCGGGCCGGGCGCGGCAGCGCCTGCGAGCAGCGGGGCCAGCTCGGAGTCCAGCAGCGGGACCCAATCGGCCATGCCGTCCTTCCAGATGAAAGCATCCGAGGTGACGACCCCCGAAGCATAGGCCGCGACGATTTCCTCGGTGCTCATCGTGCGCGAATCGGTTTCGCTCAAATTCACTGACCAGGTCACAGGGCCCTCGGCTTCGAGTGCGGCGTCAGTCTCGGCATCGGAAATGCTCGGTCCCGCACTATGTTGTCCGTCTACTACGATCGGGGTGCCGCAACCTTTGCAGCGAATCTTGACTCGTCTACCCCGAACTTTGTCGTCAGCGATCGTGTATTTGGCGCCACATGCCTCGCAGGCTATCTTCATCGCGGCGCGACCTTAGCAAACTCTGCGTAGCTGTTGCTACTTCGGCGGCTTTCGCCAGGATTGTCTTTAAACACGAAGCTTTCAATTGACGGGTACGAGCGCGGCGCCGCAGCCGCCGCAAAACTGACTATCACCAGTATATTGCTTGCCGCACACGGGGCAGATCTTTTTCGTGGGCATGGCGTCAGTAGCTCTCACACCCGCCTGCATGGCCGCGGGCAGTAGCTCTTCGCCGTGCTTGGGACACGTGAGTACGCCGGGGTCGTACCCTTGGCCACAGATGGGGCAGATCCCGCCACTCGGGCCGGTGGGCTCCGGGCTGCTCCGCGCTGCTATCAGCCGATTGCCGTCGTTCGGGCAAAACGCTGCTTCTGGCGGGTATTCCTCGCGGCAAGTCGGGCAAACCTTGGCCAATGGGGGCGGTAGACTGTTCGGCGTGATCGCCGGGGCCAGCCGCGTCCGCGGCGATTTCGGTTCTGGCTCGAGCGGTTTTCTGCGGCTGTGTTGCACGAGTGCAAAGCCGAGCAAGCCGAGCACCAGCGCGGTGCCTCCGACCACGCCCACGAAGACGATGCGCCGCCGCTGCGAATCATCGCGCGTGACGACGCTGCCGCCGCCGAGGGCCGAGGTGGCGATGCGCGCCACCGCCACGTCGCTCGACTCACCCTCGGCGTTCAGCCCCTTTTGCGCGAGGAGAGCGTCGTAGCGGTCCTTGGACGCGATCTCGACCGTGACGCGTGTCGAATGCCCGGCGAGCGTGACTAGTAGCTCGACCGTCGATTCGGCGGCAGCGTCGGGCACTCTGACCCTGCCGGGCCCGGTCAGCTCGAGCGAAGCGCGGTCTCCAACCACCTTCCACAAGGGTGAAAGTGGCACCGCGCAGCGGGCGCTGTCGAGCACGGAGGTATGAAATTCGAAACTGTCGCCCGGGCGCAGCAGCTTTCTCGCGGGCCGAACTTCGAGTCGTTCGGGCGGTCCAGGAAGCGCACAAACTTTTGCCGCAGGTAGCGTCGCGCTCGCTGCCGGCGCGGCGCTCGGCACGGCTGGCGCTGCGCTCTCTCCTTCGCGTTGCACGAGCGACAAACTGCGCGTCCGGCGCACGCTGGCGGTGCAGTTCTGGCCGGTGATGACGAACTGATATTGCCCTGTTTCGTCGAAAGAAATCTGATTGTCCGTGGCGCTGATCGTCGTGACAATCGTGGCCTGGCGTGGGTCTCCGGCTTTGGTCTTGCAGGTACTTCGCCAGCCGCGCAGCCCGCCGCTGTGGCTAGTGCGAGACAAGCCCGGATACTGTTCCCAGCACTCGGCCGTGGAGAAGTCGCGCCCCGCTCCGCTCAGATGAAGCTCGCTGCCGCTGCTGGTGATCGTCACGCTGCCACCTGGCGCGCCGCCGCCGGCTGGGGGGGGGCCGCAGGGTTTGCCCCATTCGCCGATGACCCAATCGGATCGCATGGGGGTGGCGCTCCAACGGCCGGCGAGCGTCGGCGTCTCTGCGCGCAGCGAGCCCGTGACGGTACACAGCAAAAACGCGATCAGAAACTTCAGGAGCGGCAATCGGCGCATCGCGGACTTTGAACCTACACGCTCTGACGTCGTGGACGCATGGGACGCACGGCGTAGCGCGGGCGCATGCAGAGTAGCGTCACGAGCGGCGCTCCGCCTAGCGTTGTGTGGGGTTCGCCCGAGCACAAGGCGATGCGCGGGCGACGCACAATCGCGTTTCTTTCTAGGCATTTCCTGGTGGTCTCACGTTGACATGGCAATTTCCAGGATGCTACGGTCGGTCCTCGCTAAAGCTCTAGTAATTCCCCAGACTTCAGCGACACGAAAGGGCTACGAAGCATGCGGCGGATGCGGATCACCAGGCTTCAGCGGGCAGGTTTGCTGCCTGCTGCAACCCTCAGCGCAGCGCTCGCTTTCGTCCCCGGCGTCGCTCGGGCTCAATTCGCTTCGGCCACGCGTGCACCCGCCACCAACGGCGATGGCATGGACACGCACCTGTTTCGCCCCGCCATCGACTCCAAGGGTTTCTTCTCGGTCAACGGTTCGGACATCCTCGGCGCAGGCCGCTTCAGCTTCGGCCTGGTCTTGGACTACGGGCACAATCTGATGCGCACCCGGGCGAGCAACACGCCAACGGGCGACGAAGTAGATGCGGAGGGAAACCCGGTCCCGTGCATCGACGAAAATTGCAGCGGCGTCACCGGCGAGGGCGCGGGCGTCAAAGCGCTGGTTCAGAACTCGTTTCAAGGCACTTTTGGCTTCAACTACGGCGTCGCCAACTGGGGCGTCGTCGGCTTGAGCATCCCCGTCAACCTGATGACGGGTGACGCGGCCTACAACATCGGCCGGAACGACACCGGCTTATATAACTCCGCCAAACTCGACTCGCAGAAGCTGAGCTTCCTCGCCCTGCACGGTAAGTTGCGTCTGACGCGTGTGGATCGCGGTATCGGCCTGGCGATAGTCGCGCAGGCCGGTATCCCGCTATCCGGCGCGCCGCGCGATTTGGGAGCCGACCCCAAGTTTTGGTACTGGCCGCAAGCCGTGGTCGAAAACCAATTCGGCGCCGAGCGCAGGTTCCATGTTGGTCTCAACGTCGGCTTCCGTGGCCATGCCGGTTCGAACCCCCGTTTCGAGAACGACTCCACCAACCAGTCCCAGCTAAAAGAGGGCAAGTTCGAGTACTCGAACCTCGGGACGTATAGCCTCGGCCTTTCGTACCGCGTGCTCGATGCACTCGACCTGGTGGCTGAGTCGTACGGTACCTACCAGCTCGCCGGTAAGTCCGACAGCAAGCAAAAGTTCAGCAACGAGTTCTTGGGTGGCATCAAGCTGTTCATCGAGAGCAACAGCTACCTGATGATGGGCGCGGGCAGCCGAGCGATTTCGACGGGCTTCGAAGCCGCCGACGTGCGCATGGTGCTCGGCTTCGTGTACGAACCTTCGATCGGTGACCGCGACGGCGACGGCTACAAGGACGACCAAGATCAGTGTCCCGACGAGCCGGAGGACTTCGACGGCTTCAAGGACGAAGACGGCTGCCCCGATCCGGACAACGACAACGACGGCATCTTGGACGTGAACGATCGCTGCCCGAACGTCCCCGAGGATTTCGACGGAGACCACGACACCGACGGCTGCCCGGAAGTCGAGCGCGATGGCGACCGCGACGGTGACGGCATTCCGGACAAGAAAGACAAGTGCCCGGACGATCCGGAAGACAAGGACGGCTTCGAGGATCTCGATGGCTGCCCCGAGCCCGACAACGATCACGACGGCATCCCCGACAAGCAAGATAGCTGCCCCGACGACGCCGAGGACAAAGACAACTTCGAAGACGCCGACGGCTGCCCCGATCCGGACAACGACAAGGATCAGATCCCGGACGTGAAAGACAAGTGCCCGAACGAGCCCGAGACCTACAACGGCTTCCAGGACCAAGACGGTTGCCCCGACAAGGGCAAGGTCATCATCGAGGGCAATGACATCGTGATCCTCGAAAAGGTTCAGTTCGAAACGGGTAGCGCCAAGATCTTGCCCGGCTCGAACGGCATCCTCGACGCGGTCGCCGCCACCCTCAAGGGGCACCCGGAGTTCACGGTCCTCGAAGTTGCCGGCCACGCCGACGAACGCAACACCGACGCTTACAACTTGAACCTCACCCGGCTACGCGCTGCCGCCGTGATGGACGCGCTCAGGTCCCGCGGCGTGCAGGGTAACCGCCTCGTCTCCCAAGGCTATGGTGAGTATTGCCCGCTCGATGCGGCCTCCAATCCCGTCGCTTGGGAAAAGAACCGGCGCGTCGAATTCAAAGTCGTCAAGACCGAAGAAGGCATGACCGGCGTCGAACGCGGCTGCGAAACCGCGCGCGGTAAGGGCGTCGTTCCGCCAGTCGTTCAGTAGCGTTCTCCCGCGTGGACGTGCATGTGCCCGTTCCGTCTCTCTCTCCCGCCTGGTCACATGCCAGGGGGGAGTGGGCAGGTTTATGGATTGGTCACCGATCACGTCGCGCATCGTCGAAGCCTTCGGCGTCGCAGCGCGCCAACACGGCGCTTCTACTGAGTGGGCTCAGCGCACGCGATGACTGATCCGAGATATGGGCTCGCCCTATTGTTGGGCGTGCTTGCCGCAGAGCTGCTGGGCTGCGGAGGTTCGAATGCTGCGCCCGGGCCGAGCGCTGATCTCGGTTCCGTTTCGCTTCAGGAGCTCCCGGGGCGACTCGTGCATGCCATCTGCGATAACATCGGTGCTTGCTGTGAGTCTGCAGCGATTCACTTCGACTTGGCGACTTGCCAATTGAACGCACCGTCATTCGTCGGTCAGCTCTTGGTCGACGGACGGAGTCCCAGCATCAGCTACGACCCCGCGGTCGGGGCGCGCTGCCTGGCCGCCTACGAAAGTCTGATCAAGGGTTGCAGCTCCTTGGCTCGCGCGACGCCCAAGGCTTGCGAAGGGCTCTTCACCGGCACATTGCCCGTGGGCCAAGCGTGTTCGACGACGCATGAGTGTGCGAAACCCTCGCCGGGCGAGAGTGCTTACTGCGCTTCCGGTTCGAGCGGCAGCGAAGTCCCCGTTTGCATTGCCTTTCCGATTGCACACGCCCAGTTGGGCGATGCCTGCCACGGCACCTGCGACGGCGAAGACCGCTGTAGCGCGAGTGTTCCATCGACCGAGATCTGTTTCCTGCAGGACGGGCTGCAATGTCACCCACTCGAGCACACCTGTCGCAGGCTAGGGGCGCCTGGGGAGGCGTGCGGTGGCAGCGATGGCATGTGCGTCCCCGAGGCCTTCTGTAGCGACCATGGCAGGTGCGAGGCAGTACGCGATTCGGGCTCTTGCCTGAACGTTCCCTGCTCGGCCACGAGCTATTGCGAATCGACCACGCGGCAGTGCACGCCGAAGCTGGCCGATGGCGCCCCGTGCAAGTCTTCCGCAGAATGTAGCGGCGGTTCTTGCTCTGAGTTCGACGTCTGCGCCACGATCGTTAGCGTGCTCGCCACGGCTACCTCTTGTGCCGGCGTGCTCTAGCGAGCAAACACCCTCTCTACATTTACGCTCAGACGCTGGCCAACGCGTGAAGGAATGAGCAAATAGGGCCGAAGCGGTGCAGGGAGTGCGCGAAATCTGGTCGCTGGTTAGAACGACACTCCCATGGCTAGGCACGTGCTGCCGGTCGACGCGCTGAGCTGATACGCTTGCGGTTCGAGCGCCTTGGCGACGACGAGCTTGCCTCGACTCAGCGTGACGCCATCGATGTCGCAGCTGCCCTTGAGCACGAGCAGGTAGTTGCCCGGATACGCGTAGGAGGTGGCTGACGTGGTCTCGATTAGGGCGGCGCTGAGGCCGCCTGTCGCGACCACGGGTACGGCGTACGAGCGGACACCTGCAGCTTGCTCCGTGAACGAAAGAGTCGTGGTCAGGTCCGCGGCCGTGGTGTCGATGCGCACCGGTTCATACGCTTCGATCAGACTGGTATTGGCGAAGTCTGGGGGCGCGGCATACGCCAGCAGAAAGAAGCCGCTGCTGTCGGTGATCTGGTGCCCGCTGCCCGGCGGATTGAAGTACACGGTTCCGTCTGGGTAGACGCCCTTGGCATCGGTTTGAGTGCCGTCGATCACGTAAACCGACTCGGTTTTCGAATGGTAGTGCAGGCCCACTCCGCCATCGATGACCGTGTACCAAAGGATGGCGATGTGCTGAGTTTCGGCGGCTCCCGCCAGGATTAGCTTCTTCACGTTGGGCCGAAAGTCGAACCAAGTGTACGTGTCAGGATTGGTTTTCACGTCGTCGAGGTCGAGCACCGTCGACGAGGCGAGCGGATCGCTCGGCCCGCTTCCCGCGGCTCCGCCTGCGTCGCCCTCGCCGGCCGTACCGGCTCCAGCCGCTGCGCCCGCTGCACCATCTCCGGCTGCTCCGGCGCCGCCGATGTCGGTCGAGCCCGCTCCGGCTCCGCCTCCGCCAGCAACCGCGCCGGGACTGCTGCCGCCGGCCCCGGATTCGCCGGCCGCTCCGGACTCACCGGCCGTGCCCGCCGCAGCGGGCGTCCCTTTCGACTCGTCGTCAGTGCAGCCCACGGCGATCCCCAAGATCACCGCGCACAGCGCCCCATAACCATGGATCGTTCTCATATTCGTGAAGCGCAACCTGGCGCGGCTCGCATGTCATCGGAGTGACCGCCGGATGTCCCCGCGTCGTCAACGCGGAATGCTGCTGGCCTCTCCAGGCGGGACGCAGAACCCCTCACGGGCGAACGAGGTCGACCACCAAGATTTCCGGTTGGCAGTAGATGCGCAGCGGGGGATTGTCCGCGCCAACCCCTGCGGAAACGAAGAGATCGCTGCCGCCGACGTGAAAATGCCCCCTGTCGAAGAGCCGACCGAAGCGCGACGGAATCACAACCGGACCGAAGCCCGGCACGCGGATCTGTCCGCCGTGCGTATGCCCGGCTAGCACCAGCGATGCACCTCGCTGGGCCAGGCCGAAGACGTTGTCGGGGGTGTGACTGAGCACCAAGTTGAGCTCGGCTCGGTCGAGCGCGGAAGATAGCTCGGGTCCCCAAGGGGTATCGGTGCCGCAGATCGCAACTGCTCCGATGCTAGCGGGCAGATGCTGGCAACGACCCTCGACCAGGGTCACGTTGCTGGAGCGGAGCGCTTCGCGCACCCGCGCCGGATCGGTCCACAAATCATGGTTGCCCAACACCGCGAACGCGCCCATGCGAGCAGGCCAATGCCGGGCCAACAGCTGCGCCATGAGCTCGACGTTGTCGGAGTCCGCCACGTAATCCCCCAGCAACAAGATCAGATCCGCATCCTGAGCGCTGACCAGATCGAAGACGTGCTCGTAGTAGGCGCGGGGCAGCGCATGCGTGACGTGCAGATCGGCGAGCAAAACGAGCCGAAGCTTCTCCACGCTCAGTTGCTTCGATCTCAGCGTGTAATATCGGAGGACGACGTCGGTGGTCGTTATCGGACGCCACAGGCTCTCGGCTGGGCCGACGATCCTGCTCGCTGGGCTGGCTTCGTACTGGTGGCGAAGCACGAGCCGATACCACTGTGCTGCAGCGAGGTACGCAAACAATAGCCACGGAAGATGGCGCAGCGGGCTACTGGCAAAGCGACGCGCTGCCCAGCTGGCAGAGCCGACGACCGCGATGGACCCGAGTACGAGCGCCGCCGAGCGCAGCGGGCTGCCGGGAACTTCCAGTACCCTCTCCGCCACGAGCGCGGCCCACGCCCAACTCGCGGCGATCACCCAATGCAGCTGCGTCCAAGGCGCTTTGGGCAAGGGCCAATGCCAAATCACGAAAGTACGATACTACGCCAATCGGTGACGGCACTCTCGCTGCGCGCATCGCAGGCGATTTGTGCCTTGATCCTCACTTGCTTCGAGCAAGTGCATTCGGGCCGACAGACTCCGGTTT
>Ga0247783_1000358_pt1 | contig 14049 bp, 10 predicted proteins | sample UWRJL064202C5_FD_179911 | JGI IMG/M metagenome (GOLD analysis project Ga0247783, IMG submission 179911) | Plant litter microbial communities from Arlington Agricultural Research Station in Wisconsin, United States - UWRJ-L064-202C-5 | ecosystem: Environmental > Terrestrial > Plant litter >...
CTTTTCCGTCACTCGTGCACGAAGGACCGCGCTCGATCAACGAGCGGGTTTCCTGGATTTTGTTCGACGAAACGCTGTGCCAGCGCGCTCGCGGCCTCGGCCTGTCCCGCCCGCGAGAGCGCCTCGATCCTGAGCAAAGTTGCTTCTGCGCGCATCTTTTTGCCCTTGAGCACGCGATCGTAGTGATCCAGCGCGGCCAGCGCTGCTCGCGTGTCGCCGGCACTCAAGGCACTCGACGCGACCTTCAGCGCGCTCAGTTCCTCGGTCAACGTGACGGGTGCGGGCTGAATCGCAGCCGGACCGCTGGCCCTAGGCTTGGGCGGGGTGGGCATCGGTTGCAAAGCGGGCACGGCGGCGCTCGGGGCTTCGACTGGCGGAGCGCTGCGCGGCTCGGGTCGTGCGCGCGCGATGCTCGACGGTTCTGCACTGATCCCGACGCTCGCTTCCTTCGGCCGTAGCCAGAGCGCAGTGCCCGCTGCGAGGGCAACGCCGAAGCCCGCCGCCAGCCATTTTCGGCGCGCAGAAGGAGCTGCGTTTGCCGGTCTGCGCTGGCTGCTTTCGAGCCGGGCCGCCTCGAGTGCGCGCTGCTCCGCGCCGCGCGGGGGCGCTTCACTTCGGGCCGCATCGAACAGCCGCGCGCTGAGTCGATCGAGCGGGTCGGGCTTCACTGGTCGTCCCCGAACGGGTTTTGGTCGCGCATGCCTGCCAGCAGTGCTCGGAATTTCTCGCGCGCGATCCGCAGGCGCGACGCTGCCGTGCCCACCGGCACTCCTTCCAACGCGGCGATCTCCGGCACCTCGAGCTGCTCGATCTCCGCCAACACGATCACGCGCCGCTGGTTCTCGGGCAGCTTGTCCAAGATCTGCGAAAGCAGCAGACGGGCCTGCACGAGCTCCGCCATTTTTTCCGGTCCGCGCGACTCGAGCTCAGGTTCGTCGGAGGTTTCGTAGTCCAGCACCTCTCGCCGTCGACGCAGCCCGCGGCGAGCGTTGTTCGCCACACGCAACGCTGCCCCGTACACGAACGAACGAGCGCGGTTGGGGTCGATCTCGTCGAGTTTGCGGGCGGCGATCATGAAAACCTGCTGCGTAGCGTCCTCTGCGTCCGTGCGTGATAGGCCGAGTCCGCGCAGGATTCGCCAGACGAAGCCGTAGTGCTGCGCCACGAGGGAATTGATCGAGAGCCCGCTCGCGGCCGGCTCGCTGGTCCCAGCGGGGACGACCTTGGTGGGGTTCCCGATCACTTCGTCTCTCGAACGGGCCATGTCCGACAGCGCCCACGGCGATCAGGGCAATCGCAATGAAATGCCAAAGTTTGCGTGAAATACCAGCGGCGCATCGCGGTAGAGTGACTGCGAGCCCGAGTAAATCTCATTTCGGGTCAGAGGCACGAGGGCACCGCCGCTGGCTTCGAGCCAAAGCAACTTCGGCTGGAGGGCGACTGCCAGGCGAAGTTGCCCGCCGGGAGCCGCCCAAACCGAGCGGTCGTCGATGCCGTTTTCCCCATCTGCCGAGGCGCCGGTGGCACCGAGCTCGAAGCCGAAGCAAGGCCGAAGATCGAAGCGCGCGCCGCTCCAGGCGACTGGACAGGCCTCCGCGCGGCCGGCGAGGATCCAGCGCCGAACGGGACCGATGGCGGTGTCCGACGAACCCGCCGCGCCAACCACCGCCGCGCGCAGCGAAAGTCGCGCTAAGAAACCAGCCAGCGCGGGTCGGAAATCAACGAAAGCCTCGCCCCGCGGCAGCGGGTGCGTGGATATCCCCCACATCGGCCCAGCATCCAGGCCCACCGACCATTGACGCCCGGATTCGAGCACCGGCTCAGGGGCGCCCGGAGTAGGCGAGGGATCGAGCACCGCGACCGGGACGAGCGCCGGAGTCGCCGGCGTGGTGGGCGCCTCAGGGCTCGCGCTCACTGCGCCTGGCTCCGCGACTTCGGGGGTTGCCGGCGAAGGCTCGACTACGGGCGCCGCGCCCGACTCCTTCGGCGCGAGCGCGAGACTCAGGCTCAGCGCGAGTGCGTCAGCTACTCGCTCGCAGGTGGCGTCGCGCAACTCTCGGATGGCAACGCTGCCGCCGTTGGTCTGTCGCTCGAGCCGCCCCACCGTCTCCGTGCCATTGGCAACCAGCGTGACCACGAAGTCGATGTGGTCACCGGCCTCAGCAAGCCGCGCTTGTCGCGAGCTTTCCGCTAATTTCTGCAGAAACTGAGGGCCTCCCGGACATGCCTCGGAGGCCCGATACCAGACCGCTGGCGGCCCGGTCTCGGCGAAAGCGGGCGTGACGGCTGTCAGCGAAAGCAGCCCCCAGCTTGAGAAAGCTCGAACGTCCATCAAGAGTTCCGTCGCCCTTCATACGCGATCGGAAGCTCCGTTGCACTTGGCAGCGCAATTCGCTCGGCGAAGCGGATCCCCCGTCGGGGATCGCGAAGCGCGTCAGTCAGCCAGGGGCGCGAATAGGTCTTCGAGGTCGCCTTCGGTCAGGCGGGAAGGGACGCCACCGCTGCCGAGCAGGGTTGCCGCCAATTGCTGCTTCTTCTGTTGCAAGCGCAGCATTCGCTCTTCGACGCTGCCAGCGACGATTAGGTTGTACACGAACACCGGTCTGGTTTGGCCGATGCGATACGCGCGATCGGTGGCCTGGGACTGCGCGGCCGCGTTCCACCAAGGATCGTAGTGGATCACCGTGTCGGCGCTGGTCAGGTTGAGGCCGGTGCCACCAGCCTTGAGGCTGATCAAGAATACATCGGCCTGGCGTGACTCGAAAACATCACACACTTTTTGGCGATCGACCGTCGAACCGGTGAGCTCGACCGTTCGCACGTTGCGCTCCTTCAGTCCCGCGGAGAGCAAGGCGAGCATCCGGGTAAACTGCGAAAAAACCAGCACTCGTCGACCCTGCTCGAGTTGGCCCATGACCAGCTCGAAGAACAAATTGAACTTGGCAGAGCTGGTCACCGTGCGCGCCGAAGACACGGACACGAGCCGCGGATCACAGCACACTTGGCGCAGCTTCATCAACGCATCCAAGATCGCGATGGCAGAGCCCGGGATGCCCTTCTTCTTGATCGCGGTGCGCACTTCGCTGTGTGCGGCGGCGCGAATGCTCTCGTACAGCTCGCGCTGGTCGCCAGCTAGTTCGACCGGGCGGATCAGCTCGGTCTTGGGCGGAAGGTCCTTGGCCACGGTCTCTTTCATGCGGCGCAGGATGAAAGGAGCCACCGCGTTGCGCAGCGCTTCCAGCTTCTGAGCGTTGCCCTCGCGCTCGATCGGGTGGCGAAATGCCGTGCGGAAGCGATCAGCATCGCCCAAGAAGCCCGGCATCAGAAAATCGAACAGCGCCCACAACTCTTCCAGGTTGTTTTCCACGGGCGTGCCGGACAGGCACAGCCGGTGCCGGGCGGACAACGCGCCGACGGCCTTGTTGATCTGGCTGCGCGGGTTCTTGATCGCCTGCGCTTCGTCCAAAATCAGCAAGTGAAACTCGTGATCGCGGAAGTGCTCCAGATCACGCAGCACGAGTGGATAGGTGGTGAGCACGACGTCTGCGTCTGGCATTTCACGGCGACGCGCGTCGCGCTTGCTGCCGTGCAAGACCAACACCTTCAAATGGGGCGCGAATTTCTTCAGCTCGCGCTGCCAGTTGCCGATCAGGCTGGTCGGCATCAAGACCAGGTTCGGAGACATCATGCGCCCCGAAGCCTTCTCGGCCGATAGATGCGCGATGGTCTGCAGCGTCTTGCCCAGGCCCATGTCGTCGGCCAGCACACCGCCCACGTCGCACGCGATCAGGTGCTGCAGCCAATCCAGCCCCTCTTGCTGATAGGGGCGCAAGGTGGCGCTCAGGCCGGTCGTACTGATCGATACTTTTTCACGCGTGCCGCTGCCCAGCGCGCGACCTCGCTTGCGGACGTCGGTGTCACCACCCCAGAGCAACGTCGCTGCACCATCGAGCGCGTCGTCGAGCTTGGCTACGGTCGCGGCGCGTGAGCCGGGGAAGCTGAGCGTGCCATCAGCTAGCTCCTCGCCTCGATACAGCTCGAGCAGCACTTGCAGCACCGAGCGCAAACGCTCCGGCGGCACCGGCAAATAGCGGTTTTCGCCCACTGGAACGACGCGAAAGCGCGCAGGCATCCGGAGCAGCGCCTCCAAGCTCGAAACGTCGTTGCACTCTTCGAGCAGCTCGAGCAACGCGGGCACCAGGTTGACTCGCTTGCCGTCGATCTCGATGCCGAGCTCCAAGCTGAACCAATCACTGCGGCCGTCGTCGGCGTCGACCGTCGCGTACCAAGGGACGTCGGGCGAGACGACTTGGTACGGGTAGTCCGACGCGATCTCGATCTTGAAGCCCAGGCTCTCGAGCTGCGGCAGCGCGTAGGCAGTAAAGGAGCACAGCGTGTGCACGTTGCCGCCGACCTGCACGATGTAGTCCGCTTGCGAATCGAGATCCGCGGCGTACGCCGAGGCACACTCGACCTCCACCGCGCCGAAACCTTCCAGTAAACATTGGGCGCGTGTCTCGCCCGCAGAGTCGCGCTCGACGCGCGCTAGGCCGCCACCTTGACCGACGAAAAACTGCTTTCGTCGATCGGAGGCGCGGATGCGTGTGCCGGCGTACTCGAACGAAAGCGCGAGCACCGGTACATCGAGCTCGGCGAAGCTGCCGTGCTCGCTATCGTCCGCTTGTTCGACGGACATACGTTCGACGAACAGCCGCACGCAGGGGACGAACTGAATGGCTGGGGGAGCAGCCGCCTCGGGTTGGGTCGTGGCTTCGGCGAACAAGAGTCAGTCTTGGTTAGATCAAACTACAGAACATTTGTCGATCCCCTATGACGCCCATTTGTTCAGCGTCCCTGTAGGTCCATCGACCACATCTGAAATTAGCCGATCCCATAACGTATGGATACGTTTAACTATAACGGCGTGTTTGACATAATTTCCAACCTACGCCATATTGGCACCATGCCTGACGCGATGACAGAGGCGAACGACGAATTGTCGCCCAGCTCCCGACCCTCGTCCGAGTCTGGTGCCGACATCACCGTGCTCGTGGTCGACGATGAAGCCAGCAATCTGGCTTCGCTGGAGAAGATTTTTCAGCGCGAGGGCATGCGCGTGTTCACTGCGGACAGCGCAAAACCTGCGCTCGAATTGGTGCGCCGTCACCGCGTGCAAGTGGTGCTCACCGATTTGATGATGCCGGGCACGAGCGGCGCCGAGCTGCTGCGTGCGCTGAAGGAGGTATCGCCCGATACCGAAGTGGTGCTGATGACTGCGTACGGAACGGTCGAAACCGCCGTGCAAGCCATGCGCGACGGCGCCTACGATTTCGTGGAGAAGCCGCTCAAGCGGATGACCATCGTCAAGAGCGTGCGCAAGGCCGCCGAGCGCCAGTCGCTCGTGGCGGAAAACCGTTCGCTCCGCCAAGAGCTCAAGCTGTTGACCAATCGCGAAATCGTTGGTCAGAGCCCAGCCTTGCGGCGCGTGCTGGACGTAGCGACGCAGGCCGCGCCGTCCAGCGCCACGGTGCTCATCTTGGGTGAAAGCGGCACCGGCAAGGAGCTGATCGCGCGCTACATCCATTCCAAGAGTGGGCGCGCGAATGGCCCGTTCGTGGCCGTGAATTGCGCGGCAATTCCCGAGAGCATCCTGGAAGCGGAGTTGTTCGGGCACGAGCGCGGCGCGTTCACTGGCGCGATCGCCAAGCGCGAGGGCCGGTTCGCGCGCGCCCGCGGTGGCACGCTATTCTTGGACGAGATCGGTGAACTGAGTCCGGCGGTGCAGGTGAAGATCTTGCGCGTGCTGCAGGAGGGTGAGTACGAACCCGTCGGTGGCCACACGGTGAAGGCCGATGCCCGAATCGTGGCGGCGACGAATCGCGACCTGGTGTCGGAGGTGGAGGCCGGCCGCTTTCGCGAAGACCTCTACTATCGCTTGAACGTGATCTCCGTCACCGCTCCACCGCTGCGCGCGCGCAGGGAAGACATCCCGCTCTTGGTCGATCACTTCTTGGGCGTGTACTGCACCAAGAACGGTCGTGCTCGGCTCACGGTACCGAGTGAGGTGCTGCACAAGCTGATGGACTACTCCTGGCCGGGGAACGTGCGCGAGCTCGAGAACGTGATCGAGCGTGCGGCGGTGCTCTGCCGGTCGGAGCTGCTCGGTCTGTCCGATCTCCCGGATGCGGTCGCCAGCGCGGCCCCGCGCTTGCCGTCGGAGCTGACGTTCTCGATTGGCACGCCCCTGTCGGAGGTCGAACAACGCATGATCCGCGACACGCTCTCGCACACCGGGGGCGATAAATCGCTGGCCGCGCAGTTGCTTGGCATCTCGACTCGCACCATCTACCGCAAGCTGGGCGAAAACGAGTGAGGCCGCGATTGTCGGGCGTTTGCGCAACGCATGCGGGCTCGGGCCCCCGCGCCCTCGGCCCGCTTTTGCCAGTTTGTCGAAAGCGGCCGATCCGAGCGGGAAAGCTTGCCAGCTTGGCGCGGGCGCGTCGCGCAGCTGGGGGCAAAGCCCGTGGAAATTCGTTGGTTTTTCCGGTAATGAGCGCTGGCACGTCTCTCGCTTGAGGCGGCTCTGGGACCCGTGACTTTCGATCTCCTGCTCAAGAAATACTTTCTCGGCGTCGTGCTGGCGTTCGTTGCGCTTGCCGCCTACTTCCAAGCGGCGGGCGCCACCCAGCTGATCGGAGCTGCGTTCTCCGGGCCCGCCGCCAATGCGCCCACGTCGCGCGTGATGGCCGCCGCCGCACCGACGACCACGACGCACGAGCGCCCGACCGCGGACGCGATCATCGCGCGCAATCCGTTCGATTCGGTGACCGGGCCGCTCAATGCCGAAAAGATCACTCTGGAAGACGTGCCCGTGCCGGGCAAGAGCCCGATCGACAACACGGACCCACTGACGGCTCCCGTGTGTGACGCGCCCACCGTGTTCATCGTCACCGAGTCGCACGACCCGCTGTGGTCGGTCGCCGCGCTGCAAGCGCCAGGGGAGCCGCGTCCGCGCATGCATCGCGTGGGCGATGACGTGGGCGGCAAGAAGGTCGAATTCATCGGCTACAACCCGCGCGAGAACACGCCTGCAGTGTGGCTCTCCTCCGGCACCACGCTGTGCCAGGCGATGTTGTTCAAGACCCAGCCGACACTCCCCGCGGCGCCTGCGGCTGCGGCCGCGGCGCCGCCGCCACCTCCGCCGAGCGGCGGCCCCAACCCAGTGCCCGCGGACATCGCCTCGAAAATTCAGCGGATCAGCGACACCGAGTTCAACATCGACCGCTCCGTGGTGGACAAGATCTTGGAAAATCAGGCTGAGCTGATGAAGTCCGCCCGTATCGTGCCCGAAACGAAAGACGGCAAGGTGCTCGGCATCCGCCTATTTGGTATCCGGCCCGAGACGCTCTTGGGCACGCTCGGTCTGCAAAACGGCGACCGCCTGGAATCAATCAATGGCTTCAACATGGGCAGCCCCGAAAAAGCGTTGGAAGCCTACGCCCGACTCCGAACTGCCTCCCAGCTAGACGTAACCGTGAACCGCCGCGGCGCCCCCGTAGCCATTGTCCATCACATCAAGTGAGTGTTTTCGTGACGAGTTCCGTGTCTTCGAAGTTCAAGTTTTCGCGTGCCTGCCGTGCCTGTGGTCCGGTTCTCACGGCCTCGCTGGCATTGCTGTTCGCTGCCACGGCTTCGGCGCAAGATGCGCCGGCCGCGCGCACCCCATTGCCCGCTCCGCAGATCAAAGCGCCGCCAGCACGCCGCGTCGTGCCCGCCGGCGCGGCCGCGGCCGCCGCAGCACCCGGCGCCGCAGCAACGCCCGGCGCACCCGGCGCACCCGGCGCCGCTCCAGTGAGCAATCCGACGGATCGCGATCCGCCGGGGTCGGCCGCTGCGCTACCGACCACGATGGACAAGATCGCCACGGCGGCCGACGTGCCGTTCCGCGCTCAGCCGGGCGGGCATCTGGTCAAGTTCAACCTGCAGGATGCGGATCTAGCCGAGCTCGTCAATCACATCAGCGGTCTGACGGGCAAGCGTTTCATCTATGGCGCCAAGGTTCGTCAGATCAAGGCGACTGTCGTTTCGCCCGAGCCGGTGAGCTTGGAAGAGGCTTATCAAGCCTTCCTCTCGATTCTCGATGCGAATGGCATGACCGTAGTTCCGCACGGTCGGTTCTTGAAGATCGTCGACAGCGGCGGCGTCGTGACTCAGCCAACGCCGGTGATTGCACGTGGCGAGCCGGTGCCGGACTCCGATCGCTTCGTCACCCGCCTGTACCGTTTGGAGCACGTGGGCACCGACGAGGCGATGGCCTTGCTCAGCAAGTTCAAGAGCAAGGATGGCGACATCTCGGTGTACACGCCGGGCAAACTGCTGATCGTCACGGACACGGCCACGCAGGTGCGACGCCTGATGCGAATCGTCGAGGAGATCGACGTCGGCGGCTCGGGTCAGCACATGTGGATCGAGCCCGTGCACAACGGCACCGCGCAGGAGCTGGCCAAACGCATCAACGAGCTGTTCGAGCTCGGCGGGCCACCGGCCCCTGGCTCGCCGCCGGGCTCGGGTAAGGGTGCTGGCCTGAACAAGGTGATCTCGGACGAACAGACCAATTCGCTGATCGTGGTTGGTACCGAAGATTCATATCTGCGCCTGCTCGAGGTGTTGAAGCGGCTCGACTCGCAAGCCAACGCTTCCGGAAAAATCCACGTCCTGCCGTTGCAGCACGCGATCGCCGAGGAGATGTCGCAGACGCTGAATCAAATGCTGGGCGCCGCCGGTTCTCGCAACCCCGCGCCCGCCGGCACACCGGGTGGCGCGGCGCAGGGCACCTTCGAGGGGGAGCTGCGGATCACCGCGGACAAGAGCACCAACTCGCTGATCATCACCTCGTCCAATCGCGACTACGCGACGATGCGGCTGGTGATCGACAAGCTCGATCACTCGCGACGCCAAGTGTTCATCGAAGCGGTGATCATGGACTTGCTGGTCTCGGACTCGACCACGCTCGGCGTGTCCTTCCACGGTGGCAGTCAACTCGCCGGCGGCGACACGCTCTTGCTGGGCGGCTTCAATGCCGTCAAATCAGTCGGCTTCCCGGCGGATCCCAGCTTATTGCAGGGGTTTGCCGCCGGTATTCGCGGGCCGGCGATCCCCAACACCACCAATCTGATCGGCACTGGCTTGAGCATTCCCGCGTTCGGTGTGGTGCTGAATGCCGTGGCGTCCAGTGGTCGTTCGAACATCCTGTCGACTCCGCACATCATCGCGACGGACAACGTGGAAGCCGCGATCAGCATCGGTGAAAACATTCCGCTCCAGACCAACGTCGGCGGTGGCGGCGCGGCCGCGGCATCCGGCGCTGCAGGTGCTGCGGTCGGCCTCGGCTTGCTCAACGGTTTGGGCGGCTTTGCCGCGCCACGTCAGGACGTCGGCAACAAGATCAAACTCACGCCACACATCAACGAGTCCAATCAAGTTCGTTTGGAGATCGATCAGGAGAGCAGCGCTCCGGGCGCGACGTCCGGTACGCTCGGGGCGGTCAGCATCATCAAGCGCACCGCCAACACGACGGTAGTGGTGCAAGATCAGCAGACCGTGGTGATCGGCGGCCTGATGAGTGACGAGTACACGACCACCCGCACGAAGGTGCCAATCTTGGGTGATTTGCCGCTGCTCGGCGCGCTCTTCCGAACCACCGACACGCAGAAGCGCAAGAAGAACCTGCTGCTCGTGCTCACGCCCCACGTCATTCGCGACCAGGATGATTTGCGCAACATCTTCGAGCGCAAGATGCAGGAGCGTCAGGAATTCCTAGACCGTTACATGGTCTTTTCCGGCACGGACTGGAAACCTCCACGTGACTGGTCGCGCACCAGCGGTTTGGTCGAAGACGTACGCAAGGCGTACATGGAAGTCGCCGAGCAAGAGCGCATCGAAGCGGAGAGCAAACCAAAAACGGTGCCGCCGCGCGAGCCGAGCGAGCCGATCGAATTGGCGGGTGACGTGCACGGGGTTGGTGTCGTGGGGGCTGCTGCGCCAACCCGCGCGGATGCGCGCGGGGTCCGCGCACCCGGTGGCACGGCGATCTCTCCCGCACCCTTGCGTGCACCCGGGCAGCCCGGAGTGCCGGTGCAGCCGGGGCAACCCGCGCAGCCGGCGCAGCCGGCGCAGCCGGCGCAACCAGGCCAACCCGCGCAACCCGGGCAGCCAGCCCAGCCGGGGCAACCCGGGCAGCCAGGCCAGCCAGGCCAGCCAGGCCAGCCAGGCCAACCCGCGCAGCCAGTGCAACCCGCGCCCGTTCCTGGTCGCCAGGGCCAAAACGAACCGTCATTTCGGATCAATCCGATCGCGCGCAGCGTGAACGTGGATCGCGTGGAGTGAAGGATGCAGGAGCAACGCGCGCTCGGTAACATCCTAGTTCGCCAAGGCGTCATGGCCGAAGGCGCGCTCGAACCTTATTATGCACAGCAGCGCGAGAAGGCGACGCCGCTGTTCGAGCTCTTGCTGACCTCCAAGGCAACGAGCTCGAGTGCTTTGGCACGCGCGCTGGCTGCGGAGTGTCGCCTGCCGTTCGTCGAGACCATCGATGTCAAGAGCGTGCCGCTCGACATGGCCAACAAGTTGCCGATTGGCTACGCCAAATCGCACAAAGTGTTGGTGCTCGGCGACTTCGAAGATCGCGTGGAGGTGGTCTGCTCCGACCCGCTCGACACCGACGGTTTGGACGACATTCGGGCGGCATTTCAGAAGCCAGTCGTGCTCTCCGTCGCCCCCGCCGACACCGTCATCGACGCGATCAATCAGGTTTACGAGCGGCAACAGACGATCAGCGAGCTCGAAACCGACCAAGTCGAAGACGACGAGGAAATCGACATCCTCGACTCGGATGACGATGCGCCGATCATTCGTTGGGTAAACGGACTCTTTTCGCAGTCCGTGAAGGAACGAGCGAGCGACATTCACATCGAGCCGGAAGAGCGCGAAGTGGTCGTCCGTTACCGCGTCGACGGTCAGTTGTACGTCGCTCGCCGCGCCAGCCTGCAATTCATGAGCTCGGTCGTCGCGCGCGTGAAGATCATGGCTGGCTTGAACATCGCCGAGAAGCGCCTGCCGCAAGACGGACGCATCTCACTGCGCATCGCCGGCCGCAGCATCGATATCCGCGTTTCGACGATTCCGACCAGCCGCGATCACGAGCGGATCGTGATGCGCCTCTTGCACAAGACCAATAAGTTGCTCGATATCGCCGAGGTCGGCTTCGCCGAGCGCGACCGCTGGCTGATGGAGCACCTGATCCATCGCCCGAACGGTATCTTGCTCGTCACGGGCCCCACCGGTAGCGGTAAGACGACCACGCTTTACGCCTGCCTGAACAAGATCAACCGCCCCAAGATCAATATCCTGACGGCCGAGGATCCGGTCGAGTACGAGATCGGCGGCATCCACCAAGTAGCGGTCCAAGCCAAGATCGGCCTGACCTTCGCCAGTGCCCTACGCGCCTTCTTGCGCCAAGATCCGGACGTGATCATGGTCGGCGAAATTCGCGATCGTGAGACCGCGGAAATCGCGATTCACGCGTCCATGACCGGTCACTTGGTGCTGAGCACCCTGCACACGAACGACGCGGCGAGCGCCGTCACGCGCTTGGTCGAGATGGACATCGAGGCCTTCTTGGTGCGCTCCACGGTGATCGGCATCTTGGCTCAGCGCTTGGTGCGTGTGCTCTGCCCGCACTGCAAAGAGCAATACGAGGCAACTCCGTTCGAGCTCCAGCAGCTAGGCATCGATCCAGATCGCACGCGCCGGCGCGACGAGCGTGTGCTTTCTCCGCGCTATACCGCGCACGGCGTAACCTACGAGCCAGTCGGCTGGCGCGGTCCGGGGATGCCGCTTTTGTATCGAGCCAAGGGCTGTTCCCTGTGCGAAAACAAGGGCTTCACGGGCCGCATGGGCATCTACGAGTTGCTCGTGGCAGACGATACGGTGGGCGCGCTGGTGCTAGCTAGCGCCGACGCCATGACCATCAAGCGCGCCGCCCAAGGTCAGGGGATGGACTCCCTGCGTGACGACGGTGCCCGCAAAGTCTTGCTCGGGCAAACGACGGTCGAAGAAGTCGTGGCAGCGACCCAAGAAGACGTGTTCGTCGACTCATGAGTTGAACCATGGCTGTCTTCGAGTACCGCGGAATTCAGATTGCGTCCGGCAAGCCGGTCAAAGGCTATCGCGACGCCGACAACGCCAAGTCGCTTCGCGCTGTGCTGCGCCGAGACGGCGTGCTGCTGACCGAAGCCAACGAGGAGGCGGAGCGCGGCAGCAAAACCGGGCGGAAGATCGATCTGTTTGCGTTCATGAAGCGCCCATCGACTGCCGATGTCGCCGTCATGACTCGTCAGTTGGCCACGCTGGTACGCGCGGGAGTGCCGCTGGTCGAATCGGTGGCTGCGCTGACCGAACAGGTCGAAAAAGAGCAGCTCAAAAAGACGCTCACCGCCGTGCGCGAATCACTCAACGAGGGCACGGCCTTCGCCAAGAGCCTCGAAGCGCACCCCAAGATTTTCCCTTCTTTGTACACGAACATGGTCGCGGCAGGTGAAGCCTCCGGCACCTTGGAAGCCGTGCTCGAACGGCTCGCGGACTTCATGGAGGGCCAGGCGCGGCTCAAGGGCAAGGTCACGGCTGCGCTCGCCTACCCGGTGCTGATGATGTTCATCGGCATCGTCATGGTCAGCGTGCTGATGGTCGCGGTGGTGCCCAAAGTCACCAGCATCTTCGAGAACCTCGGGCATGCGTTGCCTTGGTACACGCAGCTTCTGATCACCGTTTCATCGATCCTGGCCGGCTATTGGTGGTTGATCATCGGCAGCGTGAGCGGCGCCGTGTGGTGGTTCCGGCGTTGGCGAGCCACGCCTGCCGGCAAGCTCAGGTTCGATTCATTCCGACTGGTGGTGCCGATCTTCGGCCGCTTGACGTTGCTGGTGAGTGTGGCGCGCTTCACTCGTACGCTCTCCACTCTGTTGTCGAGCGGCGTGCAGCTGTTGCAGGCCATGGAAATCGGGCGGCACGTGCTGGAAAACTCACGGCTAGAAAGCGTGATCAGTGAGGCCATCGGCTCGATCCGCGGTGGTGAGAGCATCGCCGAGCCGCTCAAGCGCGCGCGCGTGTTTCCGCCGATGGTAACGCACATGATCGCCGTCGGTGAGAAGACGGGCCAGCTCGAGGCGATGCTCGAAAACGTGAGCCGCGCCTACGAGGCCGACGTCGAAGTGCGCGTGGTGGCGCTGACCAGCTTGCTCGAACCGTTGATGATTGTCTTGCTCGGCGGCGTAGTCGGCTTCATCGCCATGGCCATCTTGATGCCGCTGATTCAAATGAACGAGCTGGTCCAATGATGACCTCGACCCGACGCTTCCCCGGCGAGCGAAGAATCCGATTTCCCTGGGAACGCCGCGCAGGGCTCCGCAGCCTGCTCATGCTCGGGCGAGTCGGTCCGGTGCTGGTAGTGATCGGAGTGCTCGGCACGATCGCCGTCTTGGGCGTGCGAGAGCGCCACAGCGCGGGCGTTCGTCAAACTCGCGCGACGCTGATCGGCGTGCGCCACGCGATCGACGCATTTCGTGCCGATAACGGCGGCGGTTGTCCGAGCGGACTCGACAAGCTCACGAGCTATGGAAATTTCAAGGATGCACCCACGGACGCTTGGGGGCATGCGCTCCGTTTCGTCTGCCCAGCTCATCGCGAAGGAGAGGCCTACCAGCTCTCGAGCGACGGTCCGGACGGCGAACCGGGCGGACTCGACCGCGTAGAATGACGAGGAACCCATGAACACGAAATCATCAGGAATGAGCTTCAGCCAGCGATCGTTTTCGACCATGCACAAGCGCTTGCAAGGCAGACGCCTACGCCGCGGCGTGACGCTGGTCGAGGTTTTGATCGTGGTCGCGATTATCGCCATGGTCGCCGGTGGCGTGGCCGTGTTCGCGCTGCCCAAATACAAGGAAGCGCAGATCAAGAACGCCGAGACTGGCGCGCGCATCGTGCGCACTG
>Ga0247783_1000360_pt1 | contig 14003 bp, 9 predicted proteins | sample UWRJL064202C5_FD_179911 | JGI IMG/M metagenome (GOLD analysis project Ga0247783, IMG submission 179911) | Plant litter microbial communities from Arlington Agricultural Research Station in Wisconsin, United States - UWRJ-L064-202C-5 | ecosystem: Environmental > Terrestrial > Plant litter >...
CGCTGGCCTGACGGTTCGCTCGCTCAAATCGCTACCAACCGCCGGACTCGGCACGGCGGGCTTCGTGGGTTTGGCGCTGGGCTCGGTGGTCTCGTTCGGACGGCGCCGACGAGTTGATGCTAAAAACCCGCGCGACTGACGGATGAACAATCGCTTGCCCCCTATCAGTGTGGTGCGTTGGGCCGCACCAGCAATCACCCTCCTCGCAGCAACCCTCGCCGGCATCCTTTACGGCGTCCAGCTGGTCGTCCTCGTCCTCGCTGCTTGCGCGCTCTTGCTCGTGATCTGGCTGTTGTGGAGCAGCGTTCAGGCGCTGGCCGGTGAATCCGAGCTGACCTTCGAAGAAGCGTTCGGCTTGGGTGCACGCTCAGCCGAATACGAACAGAAGCGAGCAGTTCTACGCGCGCTCAAAGATCTCGAATACGAGCGCAGCGTCGGCAAGATCAGCGAGGACGACTATCACGAGTACGCCGCACGCTACCGCGCCGAGGCCAAGCGCTTGATGCAAGGCCTGGAAGAGAACTTGACCGAGGGCCGCAAGCAAGTCGAAGCCGAGCTCGAGCGACGGCTGGCCAAAAAGGCGGCCAAAGCGCCAGAAAAAGCCGATGCCGATGCCGATGCCGATGAGAGCGACGAACCCGAGCTGGAGTCGGGGCCGACGAGCGCTCCTTCCGAGCCGAAGCAGAGCGCTCCGGCGAGCCGTGATTGCCCAGCGTGCCAAGTGAAGAACGAGCCCGATGCGCGCTTCTGCAAAGCCTGCGGCAAGATCATGGCACCCGCCGAGGAGGTTCAGTCGTGAACGGCGTGCGTCGCTTGATCGCGTTCTGCCTCGTGGCAGCGCTGCCGATCGGTCTTGCCCAAGCCGCTGACGCGCCGTCAGCGAGCGCGCAAGCGAGTGCCAGCGCGCAAGCGAGTGCCAGCGCAGCGCAGCACAAACCAGCCGCGCCGGCGCCGGCGAACAACGGTCACGAGGCGCCAGAGGCCCAGGGCGCGGCCGACACCAGCGGCTCCTCTGGCGCGCTGCCCGCGGGCCACCCGCAGATGGGCAATGCCGTCCCTCAGGCGGACGTCAACGAGGCCAGCCCCGGTCTCGAACCAGGCACGATTTCAGCAACGATCGTCAACGATCAGGGTGTGCCGCTTGCAGGCCAGCGCGTGCGACTCGGGATCATGTTCCAAAAGATCGCCGAGGGCGAGTCGCGCTCCGAGAAGTTTGCGCAAGCCGACGCACAAGGCAACGTGCAGTTCAGCGGCCTGACTCGCGGTAGCGACTACGCCTATCGCGTGACCGTGCAATACGGATCTGCCAACTACCAGACCTCGCCCTTCAACTTGAAGCCGGACCTGGGACAACGCGTCGTGTTGCACGTTTTCCCGGCCACGTCCGACAGCGAGCGCGCCGCATTCGGCATGCGTGGCTATCTGTACGTAGAAACACGCGATGACGTGTTTCAGTGTGAAGCGTTGTTTCGCGTCTTCAACGTCGGTCAGATCACCTGGGTCCCGAAAGATGTCGTGATCCAATTGCCCAAGGGCTTCAAAGCTTTCAAGGCGCAAGAGGGCATGACCGATGTCGGCTTCGAGCAAGTCGAGGGCATCGGCGCGCGCCTCAAAGGCACCTTCCCACCGGGTCAGGCGGAGGCGTCATTTCGCTTCCAAATTCCGAAAGCCAACGACGATTCCTTGGTTTTTAGGATGACGGTGCCACCGCACGTGGCCGAGATGCGCGTGATCGCCGAAGCCTCCTCGACCATGAACCTTTCAGTCGACGGCTTCCAACCGCCAGTCGCGACTGCCAATCAAAACGGTCAACGCGTGTTGGTCTCCGTCAAGCAGCTTCGTGAACGCAACGAAGAGCTCAAAGATTTCACGGCTACGCTTTCCGGCATCCCGACGCCGGGGCCTGGGCGTTGGTTCGCCTTGGCAGTCGCAGGCTGCATCGCGATTGCTGGCGTGTTTGCCGCCCGTGGCGCGTTCGACCAAGCCGCGGGTGGTGGCGATGCTACCGCCGACAAGAAGCGCGCACGCGAGCTCCTGCTGGGCGAGCTGGAGGCCCTCGAAGCGGCGCGCCGCGCAGAGCGCATTGGTCCACGCTCGTACCAGCAGAGTCGCGTCGCCTTGATCGACGCCATCGCTCGTCTGGGCCTCCCGCCCTCGCCAGGGGCGAGCCGCAAGAAGGGCAAGATCATGACCCTCCGCAAGCGCCCCAAATCGGCCGCCCAGCGGGGCTGAGCGAGCGCCGTTTTGGTGGCTCGAGCCACCGGGACAGCCTGGGGAAAAGTCTCTGGACTGCCCGGGTACGAAGCCTGTGGAAAGCTGCCCCGATCCAGTTATCCCGGATCTGTCCCAACCGGCGTCCCGGGCAAGTCCACAGCGCAATTAGCCAATTACTTGACTAATTTCAGAAGCTTCCAGAATTGCCCACAGTCCGCACAGGCTCTACTAAGACTGCTCTTTATTTATAAATATAAGAGAGAAGAGAGAGAAGAGATCCTGACCTGGCCCGTCCCCTCCGGGCCGAAAGGCCGAATCGCAAGCAGCCCGACGGACCTCTAGCGCCTCAGCGAAACCGCGGGTAGACGTGGGCGTTCAATGCACGTTGTCGTCGCCAAGAAAGACCTGCTCCGAGTCCTCGCGCGCTGCCAAGGCGTGGCAGACAAAAAGAGCACCATGCCGGTACTCGGCAATGTCTTGCTCGAAGTCTCGGGCACCGATCAGCTGCGCTTGGCCGCGACCGATTTGTATCTAGCCGTCAGCGGCAAGATCCCGGCGAAGGTCGAGAGCGGTGGGGCGATCGCGATCGGCGCACGTGACTTGTTCGAGCGCGTGAAGTTGATGCCTGACGGTCAGATCTCGATTGTCACTTCGGGTGGGGCCGCGACCACGATTCGCGCCGTTGGTGCCTCGCGCCGCTTCACGTTGCACGGCATTCCCGGCGAAGAATTCCCGAGCCTGCCGCAACCGGACGAAGCCGCGTTGCCGCTCACGATCCCAATCGCCACCGTGTCGTCGCTGATCGCCGGTACGTATTTTTCGATTTCGACCGACGAGACCCGACTGCATTTGAACAGCGCCTTGTTCGAGTGGGAGGGCGATCGCGTGCGCATGGTCACCACCGATGGCCATCGCCTTTCGAAAATGGACGCAGTTTTGCCGGGCAAACAAGCCTCGGCCACGATGCTCATTCCGCTGAAGGGCGTACTCGAGCTCAAGCGCCTATGCGATGAAGCCAGCGAAGAGTCGGGTTCGAGCGAGATTCGCATCTCGCAGAGTGGCCCGAATGCGTTCTTCCAACTGGCAGGCTTCCAGTTCAGCGTGAAGCTGGTGGACGCGCAGTTCCCGCCCTACCAGCAGGTCATTCCCGAGCACAGTGAGCAAAGAGCACGCGCGCCTCGCGCGGCCGTCGCGGACGCGCTACGCGCCGTCTCCGTGGCAGCAAGCGACCGTACCGGTGGTATCAAGCTCACCCTCGGCGGCGGCAAGATGCGCTTCGAGAGCGAGAACCCGGACAGCGGCGAAGGCTTCGACGAAGTGAACGTCGACTACTCGGGTCCCGAGCTCACGGTCGGCTTCAACGCGCGTTACTTCTTGGACGTGCTCGGTGCCATCGATTCGGAAGAAATCGAACTGGCAGTCAGCGGTGAGCTCGATCCCGCCGTGATTCGGCCAGCTCCCGGCGCAGAGAGCACGACTTCGTATCTGTCCGTGATCATGCCGATGCGTATCTGATGCTCGGCGCTGGCTGAGGTCATGGCGTGACGGCGCTGATTCGCTTCCAGAACGTCACCGCGCGTGCGTTTCGCAATCTGGGCTTGGTCGAGTTCGAACCCGCGCCCGGGCTGAACGTCATCTCCGGAGACAACGGGCAGGGCAAGACCAGCTTGCTCGAGGCCTTGTACTTCGTGGCCGTCACTCGCAGCTTCCGCGCCGAGAAGCTCGAGAGCTTAATCCAACAGGGTGAAGAGTTTGCCAGCGTGCGCGCCAAGATTCAGGACGGTGATCACACGCGCGAGCAACGCGCGGTGCTCGGGCACAAGGAACGTAGCGTGCTGCTCGACGGAAAGAAGCCGGAGCGTTTGGCGGCCTACGCGACGCGTACTCCCGCGGTCGTGTTTCATCCGGGAGACGTCGAGCTGGTCAACGCAAACGCAGCGGCGCGCCGCAAGCTGCTGGACCGAGTCGCGCTGTACGTCGATCCGCACAGCAGCGACGCGCGCTTACGCTACACGCGGGCACTGCGCGAGCGCAAAACGGCCCTCGATTTGCGCGGTCCACAAGCTCGGGAGCTGCCTGCTTTCGAGCAGGTCATGGCCGAGCATGGGGCGCGCTTTGCTCGCGCTCGGCAAGAGGCCGCCGAGCGGCTGCTGAGCGCGCTTCAGCCCGCGTTTCAGCGCATGGCGCAGCCGGGGCTCGAGCTGCAAGCCAAGTACAGGCCAGGCGGCACCGAGGACGCGGCGGAGTTCGCCGCGGAGCTCGCTGCGCGAAGAGCCCGTGATGCAAGACAGCGCGCAGCATCTTTCGGTCCACAACGCGACGAGCTGCAATTGGTCGTCGATGGCCGTTCGGCGCGCCACCACGCCTCACAAGGTCAACAGCGCATCTTGACCTTGGCCCTGAAAGTTGCGGAGCTGGAATGCGTGCGCGAAGCGCGCCGCGCACACCCCGTGCTGCTCTTGGATGACGTCTCGAGTGAGCTCGATCCGGCCCGAACCGGCGCTGTTTACGACTTCTTGCGTGAAAGTCAGAGCCAGGTTTTCGTGACCACGACGCGCCCCGAATTGTTTCCGACACCCGGTGCGAGCTCGCTCGAACGCGCCGATTGGCAGCTCGTTTCCGGCGTCATTCACGCGCTCTAAATCAACGCCCAAAAAATCCTCGCGACAGCCGTGAATTCAGCGGAATTTACGCCGGATTCAGCTTGCGTGGAGGGCCCTTCATGACTATAAAAAGTAGGTCGAATTCGAGACCTCTCCGGCCTTTTGCCGTGTCGGTTTCGCGATCCAGACCAGGACCTCCAAGTTGACGACCGAGGCAGCAGAAGACCAACCGCGCTCCGCGGAGACCTACGACGCTCGAAACATCACCGTGCTCGAGGGCCTGGAGGCAGTGCGCAAGCGCCCAGGCATGTACATCGGTGACGTGCACGATGGCTCGGCCCTGCATCACCTGGTGTGGGAGGCCGTAGACAACGCGGTCGACGAGCACTTGGCCGGCTTCTGTGACGGCTTCGTCGTCACCGTCCATTTCGACGGCTCGGTCACGGTGGAAGACAACGGTCGCGGTATCCCCGTCGGCATCATGGAAGACCGCGGCGTGAGCGCCGCGGAGGTCGTGATGACCGTGCTGCATGCAGGCGGCAAGTTCGACCACTCGAGCTACAAGGTATCTGCCGGTCTGCACGGCGTCGGCGTGAGCGCCGTAAACGCCGTTTCAGAAGTGCTCCGCTTGGAGATCAAGCGCGAGGGCAAGGTCTGGTTTCAGGAGTACCGTCGCGGAGTACCGCAAGCGCCCTTGGCCGCGATCGGTGAATCCGACCAAACCGGCACCAAGGTCACCTTCAAGCCCGACCACGAGATCTTCAGCAACCTCGAGTACGACTACGACATCCTGGCCAATCGCCTGCGTGAGCTGTCGTTTCTGAACTCCGGCCTGGGCGTCAAGTTGGTCGACGAACGCCTCACCGGCCGCAGCGACACCTACCAGTACAAGGGCGGCATTCGTGAGTTCGTGTCGCTCTTGGCTCAAGCCAAAGAGCCCGTCCACGAGGACGTGATCGCCTTCACGGGTGAGTTCCCGACCGGCGACGGCAAAGGCACCGCCGTGGTCGATCTGGCGCTGCAGTGGACCAACTCGTACGCCGAGCAAATCCTGCCCTACACCAACAACATCCACAACAAGGATGGCGGCACACATTTGACCGGTCTGCGCGGCGCGCTGACTCGCTCGCTGAACAACTACGGCACAGCCAACAATCTGTTCAAAGAGGCCAAAACCGGCCTCACCGGCGATGACACCCGTGAAGGCGTGATCTGCGTCATTCACGTCAAACACCCGGACGCCAGCTTCGATTCACAGACCAAATCGAAGTTGGTCTCGAGTGACGTGAAGGGCATCGTCGAGAACGCCGTCACCGAGCACCTAGGCCGGTATTTCGAGGAGCACCCGCAAGTCGCGCGCAAGATCTTGGAGAAGGCCGTGATGGCCGCCAAGGCCCGTGACGCAGCCCGCAAGGCCCGCGAGGTCGTGCGCAAGGGCGTGCTCGACGGCTCTTCTCTCTCCGGCAAGCTCGCGGATTGTCAGAGCAAAGATCCGACCATCTCCGAAATCTACATCGTCGAGGGTGAGAGCGCCGGCGGCAGCGCCAAGCAGGGCCGCGATCGGCATTTTCAAGCCATTTTGCCGCTCAAGGGCAAGATCTTGAACGTCGAGCGTGCGCGCCTCGACCGCATGCTCGCCTCGCAAGAGGTGGCCACGCTGATCTCCGCTCTCGGCTGCGGCATCGGCGATAACGGCGGCTTCGATATCTCCAAGCTCCGCTATCACAAGATCATCTTGATGACGGACGCCGACGTCGACGGCAGCCACATTCGAACTCTGCTTTTGACCTTCTTCTATCGTCAAATGCGGGACGTAATCGAAAAGGGCTACCTGTTCATCGCTCAGCCCCCGCTGTTTGGCGTGCGCAAGGGCAAGCGGTATCAGTATCTCAAAGATCAATCGGCGCTGGACCGCTTCTTGATGGAGAGCGGCATCGAAGACCTCACCGTGCAGGCCAGCAGTGGCCCCGCGTTGTCCGGCTTGCCGCTCTTCAACTTGGCCTCGCGCCTGCGCTCGATGCGCAACATCCTGGCCAAAATCGATCGCCGTTGTGATGCCCGTGTGGTCGCCGCGCTGCTGCGCGCCAACGCCATGACCTTGGCTGATTTTCGCAATCACCAGACCGTAGAAGCCGCGGCACAGAGCCTGCAAAAGTATCTGGAAGAGCGCTATCCAGACCTCATGCCGCTGACCGTGAGTGTAGAGTGGGAGAAGGCGCACGACGCGGGGCGTTTGAGCGTCAAGTTCCGTCCGGGCGCCTCGGCGCGGCCCGCCATCGCGGATTGGGAGCTGGCTGAGTCCGCGGAGTACCAAGAGCTGCTCTCGATCGAACAGGACATCCGCTCGATCGGCGCGATGCCGTACAGCGTGCGGGTGAACGACGGCGAGCCACGCACGTTGCCGGATCCGGAAGCGCTCGAGGCGTTCATCTCCGAGCGCGGCAAGAAGGGCCTTCAGATCACCCGCTACAAGGGCTTGGGTGAAATGAACGCGGATCAACTCTGGGACACGACCATGAGCCCGGACGCGCGCACGCTCCTGCAAGTCAAAGTGAACGATCCCGTACGGGCGGACGAGCTCTTCAGCGTGCTGATGGGCGACCAAGTCGAGCCACGGCGCAAGTTCATCGAAGACAACGCGTTGAACGTCCGCAATCTGGACATCTAGGCGACGCGGCCAAGGCGCGCTTGCGCCTCAGCCGCGCCCCACACCAGCCCACGCAAGCGCTCGTTGCCATAGTGTTTTCCGGCCGCACTGCCGTGGCACGCGCATTTTCTGGGCACGTGCGGTCGACTGGGCCGCACACTAACCCTCCAGGGCGGTGTTGGCGTGCTCGGCGATGTGCATCATTGCAACGCCATCAGTTCGACTCTGAGCTGTGCAAACAGGCTTTTGTCGGAATCCGCTACTCGCGGGTGATAACGGCGCAGCCGCAGTTTCGCAGTTGGTTGAATTCGAAGTCTCGCTGCGCGTCCGAACCAACACGAATCTTTCACTGTTCTCGGCAGTTGCGCGCGGGCGCGTGTTTTCGCGTCGACGCGTAGCAGAACGCTCACATCTGCCGCACTGGATCAGCGCTGCGAGAATGCGGCGATACGCGCCGAGTCCTGCTCGCGCGGACCGAATCAGTCGCTTTGTTCACGCGCCCATTGCGAACTCCAGCTGGCCCGGTTTATTCTACGTCTTACGAGGGTTTGCTTGAGTCCCCAGGGCGTTGCCCCAGGGTTTCGGGCAGAGCGTTTACTAGTCACTGCGGTCAGAAAGGAGGGGCTGCCCAGCGCAAGCCAATGGTGCCCCTCGCACCGGGTGCAACCGCCGGGTAGCGCGGGATTCCGATGGCGGAGAAAGGCACTACAAAAAAGGTCGGTCGGCTCATTCGCTCAGCGCGCATGGATCGCGGGTTGACGCAGAAGGACTTGGCCAAAAAGCTCGGAGTTCGCTCCGGAAGCTACGTGGGAATGCTCGAGTCCGGCTTGTGCAAAGGCATTGGCATCGGCAGGCTCGAAGAGATTGCCTCGTTTCTTCACGTGAACGGCGTCGAGCGTTACCGCTGGTTCGCTGCTGCGGGGCACCTGCATCCGCCACTCTTCGGGGCATTGATGAAAAGCCCGGAATTGTGGGATGAAGTCGTGCACTTGCTAGGTGTGCAGCTGCGCGGTCGGGTACGGAAGAAGGCGCGCGCTTGAAGGAGGCCAACGCGCCAGCGGCGCGTGGCTTTCCAGCCTACTTCACCCGTTTTCAGCGCTGATTGGCATTCCGGCGGCGCATGTGTCGCCGCCGGAATGGCTCGCATCCGGCGACCGCGCATGGAACACTCGCGAGCTATGTCTTCGCGAATTCTTCGTCTTTTGGGCGCGTGCAGTTTGCTCGGCGCGATCGCCGCACCTGCCTGCGGCGGTAGCTCCTCTGACCACCAGCAGAGCACGGCGGGCAGTGCGGGCAGTGCTGCTCAATCCGGCTCCACCGGCCACAGCGGCTCCGGCAACGGAGGCAAGGGTTCGACTCCAACTGCGGGAACCGGCGGTGTGCCGCCTGCGCCCTCGGCGAAGTGCGGGGGCGCGTCGTGCAAAGGCACCGTGATCCCGTTCGTCAACATTGCCGTACCGGCGTGTTGCGCCGACGAAGCAACGAACCAGTGTGGGCTCGACACTTCCGGCTTGGCCGACTTCGGCGCCTCGTTTTCGGAACCTTGTCAGGCGCTCGACCAGCCCGGCACGCCCGACCCGGCGTGCCCGCAAAGCACGGCGACCATGGTCGAGCTGCCAACCGGCGGCAGCTTCCCGCTCCAGTTCCCTGGCTGCTGTCGGGCGAATCACACCTGTGGCTACAACCTGGACACCGTCGGTGGCGCGTTCCCGTTGGGTCTCGGCTGCGTCGATGCCTCTCCCTTCCTTGCTGGCGAGGCGCCGCAGCCGTGCGGTGAGGCGGGCGCAGCAGGCGAGAGCGGCGTAGCAGGCGCTGGCGACGAGCCCAGCGGTGGTGGCGTCGGCGGAGTCGGTGGCGTCGGTGGAGTCGGTGGAGTCGGCGGAGTCGGCGGCGGCACCGGCGGCATCGGCGGCATCGGCGGCATCGGCGGCACCGGCGGCACCGGCGGCACCGGCGGCACCGGCGAGTCCGGCGGCACCGGCGGCTGATTCTCGGCACTTTTGCCTACAATTTCGGGGCGCACCGCCGCCCCTTGATCCGGCGCAAGCGAGCCTTACGTTGGCCGGGCACTGCTCGAGTGCCTGAGCCCACGGGAGTGAATGCCGATGCGCATGGATCGTTTGACCAGCAAGAGTCAGGAAGCACTACAGAGCGCCGCTGCGGACGCGTCTAGGCGCGGTAACCCGGAGCTGATTCCCGAGCATTTGCTCGCGGCAATTTTGGCGCAAGAAGGCGGCGTGGGCGCCGCGCTCGCGCAGCGCGCGGGTGCCGATCCCGCAGCGTTTGCCAAAGATTTGAGCGCGCGGATCGAGGGCCTGCCGAAGGTCAGCGGCGGCGCAGAGCCGAGCTTTGGTCGTCGCACGGTGCCGCTGATGAACCAAGCGGAAGACGAAGCCAAGCGGCTGAAGGATGATTTCGTGTCCGTCGAGCACTTCCTGCTCGCGGCCGTGAAGCACGACAAGGACGTGCAAGCGGTGGCCGACCGTCACGGGCTTTCGTACGACAAGCTCGTGCGCGCAATGGCTGAAATTCGCGGCTCTCAGCGCGTCACCGACCAAAATCCCGAGGGCAAATTCCAAGCGCTCGAAAAGTATACGCGAGACCTCACGGCGCTCGCCAAGCGCGGCAAAATCGACCCCGTGATCGGGCGTGATGAAGAGATCAGGCGCGTGATGCAGGTGCTCTCGCGCCGCACCAAGAACAACCCGGTGCTGATCGGCGAGCCCGGCGTGGGTAAAACCGCGATCGCCGAGGGCATCGCTCACCGCATCGCCAAGGGTGACGTGCCAGAGTCCTTGAAGGACAAGCGCATCTTGGCGCTCGATTTGGCCAGCATGGTGGCCGGCTCGAAGTTCCGCGGTGAGTTCGAGGATCGCCTGAAGGCAGTGCTGAAAGAGGTCGAGGCGTCCGCCGGCGGCATCGTTCTGTTCATCGACGAGCTGCACACACTGGTGGGTGCTGGTGCGGCCGAAGGCGCGATGGATGCGGCCAACATGCTCAAGCCCGCGCTTGCCCGCGGCGAGCTGCGCGCGATCGGCGCAACGACCCTCGATGAATATCGCAAACACATCGAAAAGGACGCGGCGCTAGAGCGGCGCTTCCAACCGGTGATGGTCAGCGAGCCCACCGTCGAAGACACGATTGCGATCCTGCGTGGCTTGAAGGAACGCTACGAGGTTCACCACGGCATTCAGATCACCGATTCTGCGCTGGTCGCAGCGGCGGTGCTCAGCCAACGTTACATCGCCGATCGCTTCTTGCCCGACAAAGCCATCGACTTGGTGGATGAAGCCGCGAGCAAGATCAAGATGGAGATCGACAGCTTGCCGTTCGAGATCGACCAAGTGCAGCGCAAATTGCTGCAACTCCGGATCGAAGAGCAAGCGCTGACGCGCGAGCGCGACAAGGCCAGCAAGGCGCGGCTGGAAGAGCTGCGCCGTGAAGTGGCGGAGCTGAACGAGCAGCGCGACGCGATGCGCGCGCAGTGGCTGCGCGAGAAGGAAATCATCGAGCGCCTGCGCAAGAATCAAGTCGAGCTGGAGGAGCTCCGTCAGCAAGCCGAGCTTGCCAGGCGCGCCGGCGATCTCGGGAAAGCGGCTGAAATTCAGTACGGCCGTATCCCCAACGTCGATCGCGAGTCGGAAAAAGACCGCGCTGAGCTGGCGCGCGTGCAGGCCAACGGCTCGTACCTGAAAGAAGAAGTCAGTGACGAGGACATCGCCGCGATCGTCTCCAAGTGGACCGGCGTGCCGGTATCCAAGATGCTGGAAGGCGAGAAGCACAAGCTTTTGCACATGGAGGAGAGCCTGCGAAAGCGCGTGATCGGGCAGGAGACCGCGTTGATCGCGGTGGCCAACGCCGTGCGCCGCTCCCGCGCCGGCTTGGGTGACGACAAGCGTCCGATTGGCTCGTTCTTGTTTTTGGGTCCCACCGGTGTCGGCAAGACCGAAACAGCTCGCGCTTTGGCCGAGTTTTTGTTCGACGACGAGCGCGCGATGATTCGCATCGACATGAGCGAATACATGGAGCGTCACGCCGTTTCACGGCTGATCGGTGCGCCGCCCGGCTATGTCGGCTACGACGAAGGCGGGCAATTGACCGAGCCGGTGCGCCGCCGGCCCTACTCGGTCGTCTTGTTCGATGAAGTCGAGAAGGCGCATCCAGACGTGTTCAACACGCTCTTGCAGCTGCTCGACGACGGTCGGCTCACGGACGGTCAGGGCCGCACGGTCGACTTCAAGAACACGGTCGTGATCTTGACCAGCAACATCGGGACCTCCGAGCTCGCCGCGATCGAAGAGCGCCGGGATTTGGACGAGGCCGAGCGCAAGCGGGCGAGCCAAAAAGCCGTCCAAGACGCGCTCCACGCTCACTTTCGCCCAGAGTTCCTGAATCGGCTGGACGAGGTGGTGCTCTTTCACCGGCTCGATCGCAGTCAGCTGCGCCACATCGTCGAGATCCAATTGGCCTACTTGGTGAGCCGCTTGGCCAAGCGCGATCTCGGCTTCGAGATGACCGACGCCGCCAAGGAGTTCTTGGCGGAAGCCGGCTGGGATCCGCAGTTCGGGGCACGCCCGCTCAAGCGAGCGATTCAAAAGCTGGTCGAAGATGGCCTGGCGCGCCGCGTCCTCGAAGGCGCGTTCTCCCCCGGAGAAGTGGTGTACGTGGATCACGACCCAGAGACGGGCCTCACCTTCACCAGCCGTCCCAAGGGCGCGCCCGCGCCGGACCCGCTGCGCCGGCCCAATGCCGCGCTCAACTGAGCGCGCCAGTCAACTCGCCGGCTCGTGCCCGAACTGCGCCACGCGGCGCACCAAGGCCAAGCCGGCGAAGGCGGCTCGACGTCGCACTTGATCGCGATTGCCGGAGAACACCACGCGTCGGTCGCTGATACCGGCGGCGGTGGCGACCGCGAAGTGTACGAGGCCCACCGGTTTCTCTTCCGAGCCGCCGGTGGGTCCGGCAATGCCGGTCAATGCCAGCGCGATGTCCGCGTTGAAGGCGAGCCGCGCGCCCTCGGCCATGGCACGCGCAACCTCGGCGCTGACCGCGCCGAAGCGCGCCAAGAGCACCGCAGGCACCCCCAAGAGCGCGATTTTCGACTCGTTCGAGTAGGTCACGGCTCCGCCTCGAAAGACGCTGCTGGCACCGGAGTGCGCGGTGAGCAGCTCCGAGACCAAGCCTCCGGTGCACGATTCGGCCAGCGCCAAAGTTTGGCCTTTGGCTTGGAGCAGCGTGCACAGCGCTTCCGGGAAGCGCGCCTTGCCCTCGCCGAAGATCACTTCGTCACCCAGCCGCTCGCGCACCGCGTGCGCGCCGCGCTCGGCGCGCTCCTGCGCCAAGGCGACGGTTTCGGCGCGTGCCAGCACTTTGACCTCGATCTCAGGCAGCGTGGCGCGGTAGCCGATCAGCACGCCCAGCTCCGCTTCGATCCCAGCCAGGCGATCGTTCACTTCACTTTCTGCCAAGCCGAAGGTGCGCAGCAAGACTTGGAAATGGCGATCACCGAGCAGCGGCAGGATTGAAGGCTCCACGAACGACTCGAACATGGCCTTCATTTCGAAGGGCACGCCGGGCATGAAGTACGCGAGCGCGCGGTTCAACTTCAGCTCGAAGCCGGGCGCGGTGCCGTTCGGGTTGGGTAAAATCCGGCTGCCGCGCGGAAAATCAGCCTGTTTGGCGTTGGATGCTGCCATCTGTCGGCCGAAGCGCAAGAGCCGCTCACGGATCAGCTCGAGCGAGGGCTGATCGCGTACGAGCTCCGCGCCGGCCAAACGTGCGGCGCACTCGGTGGTGATGTCGTCCGTGGTTGGGCCGAGGCCGCCCGTGCACACCACGACCTCGTGAGCCAGCGTCAGCCGAGTGAGCGCGCTCTCGATGCGCTCGCGATCGTCGTCCACGCAAGCGATGTCCAGCACCTCGAAGCCAATCGTAGTCAGCGCCTCGGCCAGCCAAGTCGCGTTGCTATTGTGAAGCTCACCGCGGGTGAGCTCGGTTCCGATGCACAAAATCGCGGCAGACATGGGCGCACAGATAGCACGCGTCGCCGAAGGCTTTGCCGCCCGCGTCGAATTTCGTGACCATAAAAACCCTCTGCCTACGTGGTTCGAATTCGAACTCTGATTTGCGTCTGCGGGACGCCTGCGGTTACTGATCGCTGCTATCAGCGGGGTAGGCGCAACGGAAGCCGACGTGGGGGGCGCGGGTTTGGCGGGGCTCGACGGCCCAGGTTTTCAGGTCAGCCGCCAGCTCCGAGCGGTACGAGCCGCCGCGCGCGCTGAATGAGCCGTCGCGCTCGAGTGTCCATTCGGCGAGGTTGCCGGCAAGGTCCAAGACACCGTCGGGGGTGGCGCCGTCCGGCCGCGCGCCCGCTAGATCCGGTCCGCTGCCGCCATCAGCGCACGGGCCAGTGACGAGTCCGAAACTGGCACGGCGGCAGACCAGGCCCGTGTTGCCCCAAGGGTAACGTCGCCCCGCGCTGCCAGCCGCGGCGAAGCGCCATTCATCGGCTGTCGGCAAGCGCCCGCCGACAAACGCGC
>Ga0247783_1000361_pt1 | contig 13997 bp, 13 predicted proteins | sample UWRJL064202C5_FD_179911 | JGI IMG/M metagenome (GOLD analysis project Ga0247783, IMG submission 179911) | Plant litter microbial communities from Arlington Agricultural Research Station in Wisconsin, United States - UWRJ-L064-202C-5 | ecosystem: Environmental > Terrestrial > Plant litter >...
GAGTACGCTGCTCGATAGTGGGCCCTTGGCTCGAGCCAATCTGCTCGACCGCACCCCAGGTGCGCTCTGGGCGGCCGCCGTAGCCTTACTACTTGCTTTGCTCGTGGCGCTCACTTTGTCGCGCAGCGCTCTACGCGCTACTCCGAGCGTGTGCTCAGATCCGTAAAGCCGATGCCGATACGAAAGGCCGTCGTCGAGCGATCGTAGCTGAGCAAGGTTTCACCGTAGCCAGTGAAGAACTGCGCGTACAAATACGGGGTGAAGCGCCAAAAATCCCCGTAGCGAGGCCGCCAACGCCCGTCCAACTCCACGCTACCTACGCTCCAGTTCTTCGTCCCCTTGCGCGCGTGACTCGCGAGCTCCCAATCACCGAGCCAGCCGCGACCGCGATCGCTGCCGACACTGAGTGACAGCTCGCCGTAGCCCTGATAGCTAGCGATGTCGGGGTTGTCCTTGATACCGAACGGCGGCACCCACAGTTGCAAGGTGATCGCAGCGTAGCGATGTGCGGGGTCATAGCAAGCAAAGCGCGACTCACCGTACACGCGGTTCCAACCGCGCGAGTTGTCGCCCTTCTCACCCGTCGATTCGTGAAGGACACCCACACGCTCGAAGAAAAACCCGCACCCTGGCTCTGGGTCGTAGCGGCCTTTGACGTGAAAGAAGCTATAAAACAGCTCGGGAGCGTAGTTGCTTTCCACGAAGGGCTGCGACGCTCGGTAGATGTCCCAAAGCGACTTTTGCGTAAACGCAAAGTAAACCGCGTGCTGACCACGGTTCGGCCAAATATCGAATTTAGCGCTGAACTGAAACTTGGCTTCGGTCTCCATGCTGAAGCCGGTGATGAAGTAGTTGTCTTTGTAAAAGGTGAGCAGATCGAGCTCTGCTTCGTGACTGGGCGCTGTCGTCGGGCCAGGCGGCGTGCCACCCGGTGACGCTTCCGGGCTCGGTTCGGCAGCAGCGATGCCGTGGCTCAGCAAAAGCGCGCCGAGCACGGAAAGACAGCGCGACCAACTCGACCATGCCATTGGACGCGCTCAGCGTAGCGCGTGCGGCCACCGAAGTGAGCTAGGGATTGTCGGGCCGGAGCAATTCAATCAACGGCATTCCCGCCTCAGGATCGAGGTCTCGCGGCAGGCCAGCGATTTGCCGAACCGTGGGCGCCAGATCTGCCAAGCGGCGTTGACGCCGGGCTGCCACGAAGCCACTCGCGCGCACGGCGCTGCCCGCAGCGATCAGCCAGACGCGCGCCGACTCTGGGAACTTTGCGCCGTGTTCGACGAAGCTATCGGCCCGGCCGTGGTCGGCGGTGATGAACAGTGCAGTCCGTGTGCCCTGAGCGGCCAGACCCGAAAGCACCTGGTCGACCTCCGCGATGCGTTCGTCCGCGCGGCGCACGGCCTGCAAGTAACCCGCGTAGTCGTTGCGGTGGCCGAATTCGTCTGGCTCGCCGAGGCCCAAAAACAAAAACCTCGGAGGGCGCGCCTTGAGGTGGGCAATCGCGAGCTCAGCGGTAAGCGCGTCCGGACGAAAGCTCGGGCTGCGCGGGACCGGTTCGAGAACCAGGCCATGAACACTCGCGACCCGCGCGATGTCAGGCCAAGAAGTATACATCGCCACTTGTGCGTCGCGCGCCGACCCGGCACTGAAGTCATCGAGCAGTGTTTGCGCTCCGCCACCGGTGCACTGATTGTCTCGGCAGCGGGTCGCCCGCCGACCGCTCAATAGCTCGGCATAACCAGGCAGGGACACGAAGTTTGGCCCTGAGGCGCTGATCGCCGCGCCGTGCCCAGGTGCGCCCAGCGCTGCTCCGTGCGTCGCCACGATGCGATGCAGATTGGGCGTCAATTCCGCAGCACTCACCACCTCACTGGGCGAGAGCCCGTGGCTTGCCGCCAGCTCTGCGTCTACGCCCTCGAATACCTCGTGCCAACGCACACCGTCCAGCGTCACGATCACAATCGTTAGCGCTGGCGCCGACGGCGGGTCAAGCACGCTGGCATGCCCCGCACGCTGGACGTGAGGCCCCCCCGCGCTCGGATTTGGCGAAGCAAGTAGGCAACCGGTGACAGCGAACGCCGCACATTGCAGGACCAGGCGTTGCAACTGTCGGCCGATACGGGACCGGCCCGTAGCGGCTACGACTTTGCTTTTCACGACAGCGAGCATGCACGCCCCAGATGGCAAGGCAGGAGCAATCAAGTGACAACAACGGAACGTCTTGGCACGAAGTTCGCAGCTTCGTTGCCGGCATTTACAGGGAGAAAACATGACCAATCGCAAAGTTCGCTACGCCGTACTCGGCTTGGGCAACATCGCGCAGGTCGCGGTACTGCCCGCGTTCGCTCACGCTCGGGAGAACTCGGAGCTCGTGGCCCTGATTTCGTCCGACGAACAGAAGTTGAGAACCTTGGCTGAGCGCTATGACGTGAAGCTCACCGGCTCCTACGCAGACTTGGATCGCATCTTGGCGAGTGGTTCAATCGATGCCTTGTACGTCGCCACCCCCAACACCGAGCACCGCCGGGCAGTCGAGCGAGCCGCTCACGCTGGCGTGCATGTGCTCTGCGAAAAGCCGCTCGCGGCCACTGCCGCTGATTGCCGCAGTATGCTTACCAGCGCAAACGAAGCCAATATCAAGCTGATGACGGCGTATCGATTGCATTTCGAGCAAGCCAATTTGCGCGCGGTGGAGCGCTTACGCCGCGGGGAGATTGGCGAGCTCAGAATCTTCAGCTCGGTGTTCAGTCACCGAGTGCGCGAGGGGAACATCCGCACGCGCGCTGACCTGGGCGGCGGCGCGCTGTTCGATCTGGGAGTTTACTGCGTGAACGCAGCCCGCTACCTGTTTCAGGACGAGCCCATCGAAGTCACGGCGTTCCGCGTTCAGGGAGAGAGTACCGGCGCGGACGAAATGACATCGGTCATCCTCGGCTTCCCCGCTGACCGCGTCGCACAATTCACGGTCAGCCAAGGCGCAGCTCCGGTCTCGGAGTTCCGCATCATAGGAACGAAGGGCGATTTACGACTCGATGCCGCCTATGGCTATCACGAGGCGAGTGAGGAGCTATTGACCATCGCGGGCAAAACGAAAACCACCACCACGGTGCCACATGACCAGTTCGCCGCAGAATTGTCGTATTTTTCCAAGTGCATCCTGCAGGACTTGGAGCCCGAACCGTCCGCGGAGGAGGGACTGGCGGACGTTCAAATCTTGGAGTCGATCGTGCAATCTGCCGCGCTCGGGCGGAAGCTGGCTCTCACTCCCATCCAACGCGCTCAACGCCCGAACGCCGAGTTGGAGATGCGCAAACCGCCCACTCGCCCAATCGAGCCGGTGAACGCGCCATCGCCGAGTAAGTGAGTCGGGGCGGCGGCGAGGTCCGCGATGGTCGCGGCCTCGCCGCTCGGTCAGGCCTTCTTTCGCGATGTCTTCTTCTTTCGCGATGTCTTCTTCTTTCGCGATGTCTTCTTTTTTCGCGCGGGCACCTTGGCCCCTGCCGCGCGCGCTTCCGAAAGGGCGATGGCAATGGCCTGCCCCCGGCTCTTGACCTTCTTTTTGGAGCGACCGGATTTTAGCGTGCCGCGCTTCTTCTCGTGCATGACCTTCTTCACGGTCTTGCTTGCCGCCGGCCCGTATTTCTTCTTGGCTGCCATGGCTCAACCTGCGGGCTTTCTCGCTACTGGGGCAGAAGAGCTCTTACTGTCAAAGCTCTGCTGGAGCTGCTTGGCCTGTTTTAGATGGGCCTCGACCGTCGGTTTGATTTCCCCCAAGTAGGCCTTCAAACCTGGGCCTTTCACGTTGGGCAACAGCTTGTCGTTGATGGTCTCCAAGACCTTCTGATGACCGGTGATCTGCGCAGCGATGTAGGCCTGGTCGAAGTCTTTGGCTGAGCTCGTCTTCAGTGCGTCGAGCGTCGCGCTCGCATCCGCATGCAGTGCGGTCGACACGCCACTTTCCTCCAGCTTTAGGTTGAGCTTGGCTTGCTTCTGCTTGGCCTCGCCATGATGCGTGAGCATCATCGCGGCGAAGGCCTTGACGGCTGCGTCTTTGGACCTCGTCTGGGCGAGCTTGGCCTGGGCGATCTCGGCCGTATTCGCGGCCTCGGTGATGGCCGCAATCTGCGCGTCGCTCAATGCTTCGGGTTTCGGCGGCTCGGCTGCCGTCGCAATGTCCAAGCCTTCCGGCGTTTGGGCGGTACCCGCGTCGGGCATCGTCTGATCGGTGGGCGGTTCGGCGCTGGGCATGGTCGGCGCTTCGGCGGTCTTTTGCTCGCCGCCACACTGGGTGAAAACAAGCGCGGACAGCGCCAGAAGAATGCTGGTTCGCAGGGCGGTCCTGGTGGTCATGGGCTACCTCTCAACGCTCGACAGCAGTGTCAGCGGACTGCGTTGGCGGAACGTCCAGTTTCGGCGTCGGCACCGTGGAAATGCGCCAAAATGAGTAGGCGAGCCCCACCACCAGCAGCACCGCGAGGGCCCAAAGCGCCTTCATGAACGCGGGCATCTTGCGCGTGGGGATCTCCGGCTTGGGCATGTCGTAGTACTGTCGATGGGTTTCGTTCGATTGGCTTGAAATCATGGAACTTCTCCCGTTTGCTGTGCTTCGACGGCGCAGGCTGCAATCGTTGTGCCGCAGCTGCCCTGCGAGCTGAAGCTGGTTCGCTGCTTGCAAAGCTGGTGAGGGCTGAAACCATGATCGCAACCAGATCGTTCTTCCGCATGCAGCGATTCGCGCTCCCGCTGGTCGCTGCGCTTGCACCCGCTACGCTCCTGGGCTGCGCATCCGAACCCGAGCGTGCGGCGCGAATGCAAAGCGGGGCAGCGCGCCACGCCCCGATCCCGACTGCCCCAGCCATCAGCGCACCTAGAGCGGAAAATACCCTGGGCAATCAGCACGACCGTGAGCCCGGACAGGCGTTCGAGCCCGCGGCAGCACTGCGCTTGCCCGTTCCCTTGCAAGCAGGCGAGCGCGTCCCACTGCTTTTGGTGTTACATGGTTTCGGCGTTTCGAGCGGGTTGCTGATCGCTAAAGCGGGCTTGAACGCCGTCGCGGATCAGAAGAAATTTGCCTATCTCGCGCCCGAGGGCGCTCGGGATACACTCGGCCGCCCCTTCTGGAATGCGGGGAAAAGTTGCTGTGATCTGGATCACCGAGCAATCGACGACGTCAAGCGCCTGCGCGAGTTGCTGGACTTCAGCTTGGAGAACCCGTCGATCGACCCGCGACGCGTGTTCGTGATCGGTTACTCGAACGGCGGCTTCATGGCCCAACGCTTGGCCTGCGACGTGGGCGACCGCATTGCGGGCGTGGTCAGCGTGGCCGGAGCTGCCCCGAGTCCGGAGATCCCTTGCACGCAGAATAGCGCGCTGGCGGTGCTGGAGATCCACGGCGATGCCGACCCGATCGTTCACTACTCCGGAGGCACGGTGTTCGACCGCACGGACGTCGAGCCACACGCTTCTGCTGCCAGCAGCGCGAAGTATTGGGCCGAGCACTTGTCGTGCGCCAGCGTGCCTCGCACGCTGAGCAACATCGATCTCGAACCCCACGTGCCCGAGCGCGAGACCACGGTCCAACGCTACGATGATTGCCGCGGCGCGGTCGAGCTCTGGACGGTCAAGGGCGGCGGACACTACGTCGCGCTACAACCGCCTGCGCTCGAGGCGATTTGGGGCTTCATTCAAGCGCATCCCAAGGGCGGCACGTGAACCCAGTTTACGATGCGGTGGTGCTCGGCGCCGGCATGGCCGGCCTGACCGCGGCGCGCGCGCTAGCCAAGGCTCGAAAAAGCGTGCTGGTGCTCGAGGCCGCTAGCCGCGTCGGTGGGCGCATTTGGACCGTGCCGGGCATCATCGGCGCGCTATCGAGCGAACTGGGCGCGGAATTCGTGCACGGCAAGCCGGAGCCGACGCTCGCGCTCGCGCGCGAAGCCGGAGTCGAGCTCCAGCCAGTGGCCGCCCGCCACGTCACCAAGCACGGCAATCAATTTCGCGACCTGCCCAATCCATGGCAGTCGCTTGCCGCGCTGCTCGACGCTGAGCCCCAGGAGAACGAGAACGATACGAACGCCGCCGCATTTTTGGCGCAGAAGGGCGTCGACACGCAGACTCACGAGCGCATTCGACAGCTGGTAGAAGGTTTCGAGGCCGCGCCGCTCGCCGAAGTCAGTATTCACAGCTTGGCTACGGACGCGCAGTCGCTCTCGACAGACGACAGCCAGTTTCGGATCACGGGCGGCTACGGTCGGCTCGTCGACTTCTGCCTGAACCAGCTGCTCGAGGCACGGGTCGAAGTGCGTCTGCAGTCTAGAGTCACGAACGTCAAGTGGCAGCTCCGCGGCCCGGTGGAGCTCAGCGTGGCCGGCGCCGCAAACACTTTGCGCGCTCGGACCTGTGTGGTGACCGCCCCCGTTCCGGTCTTGCGCGACCCTGAAAGCCTGCGCTTCGAACCTGCGGTGCGCACTTGGAGCGGCCCGCTCGCGCAGCTTGGCATGGGTCACGCGGCGCGGGTAATGCTGCAATTTCGGCGAGAGTTTGCGGAGCACGCGCTGCCCAGAGATGCCTTCATTCACCAACCCAATGCGCTGTTCGAGACATTCTGGGCAGTTCAGAACGAGAGCTTCGTGCAATGGACCGCCTGGGCCGGTGGCCCCAAGGCCAAGGAGCTCGCTCGCGAATCGACCGAGCAGCGCAAGCACTTGGCCCAGGCGAGTCTGGCCAGTCTACTCGGACTGCCCGAAGCAACGCTCGCCGAGGCACTGATTTGCCCCATTCAGCAGCACGACTTCTCGAACGACCCGTACGCGCGCGGCGCATACAGCTTCTGCCGGCCCGGGGGCGTCTTGGCCGCACGGGCATTGAGCGGTCCCATCGGTGACGCGCTGTTCCTGGCTGGCGAAGCCACCGATCACGATTACCCGGGCACCGTCGCGGGCGCCATCGCGAGCGGCGCACGCGCGGCTCAGCAAGCGCTGGCTGCGCTCGGCTAAGCCGCGCATAGGCCTGCTAGTGCTCGGTGATCTTGGCGGCCTTGGCCGCGGTCGGCAGCTTTTGGCGCGCCTTCAGGAGCGAAGTAAAGGGATCGACGCCGCGCGCCTTCAAGTACTTCGCGGCGCTGCGCACGTTGAAGAGCTCAGGCTTGAATGTGCGCGAAAGGTCGTCCCATTCGATGGGCATGGCGATCGTTGCGCCTTCGCGCGCGCGCGTCGAATAGGGCGCGATGAAGGTCGCGCCCCGACCATTGCGTAAATAGTCGACGAAGATCTTCCCCTTGCGCCTGGCCTTCGACATCGTCGCGAGGTAGCGCTGTGGGTCGCGACGCGTCAGCTCTTCGGCCACTGCGCGGCAAAAGGCCTTGACCTCGTCCCAACCCGCGCGCGCGATGATCGGGACCGTCACGTGCAGGCCCTTGCCCCCCGTGGTCTTGACCCAACTCTTCAAACCCAGTTCCTCGAGCAGCTGGCGGAGCGCTCGGGCGCCCGTAATCGTCGCCTCGAAGGGCAGGTCCGGGTCCGGATCCAAATCGAATACCAAGCAATCGGCGTGCTCGGCGTCGCTGGCGAGCGCACCCCAGATGTGCAGCTCGAGTGCGCCTATCTGCACCAGCGCGGGCAGGGCGCGCGCGTCGGCAATGGCAGCGTACTCTCGCGAGCCGTCGGAAGCCGGAGCTTGTACCCGAACCAGCCCCTCGGGCAGGAACTTTCCGGGGTGTTTTTGGAAGAAGCCCTGCTTGGTGCGGCCCTCGGGACAGCGCAACAAGGTCAACGGGCGATTGATCACGTGCGGCAGCATCAGCTCGCCAACGAGCTCGTAGTAGTCCGCGAGCTCGCGCTTGGTCAGTCCGAGCTCCGGATAAAGGACCTTATCCGGGTGGCTCAACTTCACGGTCGAAGCGAGCGGCGGGAGGTCTTTTTTCCGCTGTCCGCGGGCAGCCACGGCGCGGGGTTGCTCCAAGACGACCGCGCGCGCCGGCTTGTCCTCGCGCAGCCCTTTGAACGTCGGGTGACGGAGCAAACCGTCGTGCGTGATCGCCGCATACTCGACCTCGGCCACCAATTTCGGCTCGACCCAATGCACACCGCGGCTCTCGCTACCGCGCGGGGCGTTCTCGAGCTTCGGCTTTTCTAGCTCGAGCGGCACGAGACGGGCATGCAAATCCTCGAGTGAGCGCTCGCTGAAGCCCGTGCCAACCCGCCCGCAGTAGACGACTTCGTCAGCCCGACGCACGCCGAGCAACAGCGCGCCCAGATGTGAACGCCCGCCGCCCGGATCCGTGAAGCCGACGATCACGAATTCTTGGCGCGCGAGGCTCTTGCTCTTCTGCCAATCCTTGCCGCGGCCAGAGCGATACACGGAATCGGCACGCTTGGAGACCACGCCTTCCAGGCCCAATTTGGCGGCCTCAGCGAAGAAACGTGCGCCATTGCCGCGCACGTGCTCGCTGTAACGGAGCGTAGTTTCTGACTTCGGCAGGCGCCCGAACAATGCTTCGAGTTTCGCCTTGCGCTCGAGCAACGGCAAAGCTCGCAGATCCTCGCCGTCGAGGTAGAGCAGATCGAAGGCATAGTAGGCGAGCGGCGCCCGCGTTTCTCCGCTGAAGGCATTCTGGAGCAGCTGAAAGTCAGTCACTCCGTGCTCATTCAAGGCTACGAATTCACCATCGAAGATCGCGCTCTTCGTTTTTAGCTTGGCCAGGGCTGCCTGCAAGCTCGGCATGCGCGAGGTCCAATCTTCGCCGCCGCGAGTGAGCAGCGTCACCCGACCAGCGTCGACGTGGGCAATCACCCGGTAGCCGTCGAATTTCACTTCATGGATGAATGCATCACCCTCAGGAGTTGCGCTGACCAGCGTGGCCAGTTCCGGTTCGATCCGCTCCGGCATGACCGCGCGCGCGTCAGCGGGCTTGGCTACCTGACGTGCCTTGCTCGCGCCGCTTGCCTTGCTCGCGCCGCTTGCCTTGCTCGCGCCGCTTGCCTTGCTCGCGCCGCTTGCCTTGCTCGGTTTCGCCGCTTTGCCTGCGGCGATTGCCTTCAAGTCTCGGCCGGTGAGCGCACTTTTCGCCTTCTTTTCTAGCAAGCTCGTGTCCCCCACTTTGGCGGCGTCATCCTTGGCTTTGAACAATAGCCAGGTCTTCTGCTTTTGTCCGCCGCGCTGAGTCTTCACCAGATGCCAACCACCAGACAGCTTCTGGCCGTGGAGCTGGAAAGAGAGGTGCCCCTTTTCATACCCCTCTTTTGCGTCCCCGTCGGCTTCCCAGGTTCCGCGATCCCAAACCATCACCGTGCCACCGCCGTACTCACCCTCGGGAATGCTGCCCTCGAAACTGCCGTACTCGAGCGGATGATCTTCCGTTTGCACGGCCAAGCGCTTCACGCTCGGGTCGAGTGTCGGCCCTTTGGGCACCGCCCAGCTGAGCAACACGCCGCCCAGCTCCAGCCGGAAGTCGTAGTGCAGATGGCTCGCGTCGTGTTTCTGGATGACGTAGCTATTGCCTAGCTTCCGGCGCGCGGCGCCGGAAGGTTCTTTGGTCTTCGCGAAGTCTCTCTTCTGCCGATATTGCGCAAGGCTCATGGCCCAGCCCTCCGATCCCTGGCTCGAACGGTCGAATCAGGCGGACTTGCGCTGCTGTGAGCCCGCGTGAGTGCTACCTCGCTTGGTCGTGGAGCGCTTGCGCGGCGAGGGCGTTTCGCGGGCGGCGTGCCCGCGCTTAGCAGATGAGTGCGGCGCAGCTCGCCGCGGCTGCCCGGATTCGACGCTCTTCGCGAGCAGCGCCATCAAATCCACGACCTTGGCGGATTTGGACGGGCGTGCGGGCTTGCTCTGCTCCTTGGAAACGCTGTTCACCTCACCCGCCTTGGCGCGCGCGTGGATCAGGGAAAGGAGGTCCTTCCGGTAGTCATCGCGATAGCGCTCCGGCCGCCATTTGTCGACCATGCCCGAGACGAGCTTCTCGGCCATCTCGAGCTCCTTGCTGGTGATGCCGATCTTCTTCAGGTTCTCATCTGGTAACTCCAGATCGCTCGTATCGCGCAGCTCGTCTGCGAAGCGCAAAACGAGCAGGGAAAGCGCCTTGCCGTGCGGGATTACGGCGCACAAGTGTTGACGAGTGCGCAGCACCAACTTGGCGATCCCAGCCTTGCCGGAGCGCTTCAGCACTTCACGCAGCAAGGCGTACGGCTTCTTGCCGAACTTGCTCGGCACCACCACGTACGGCTTGTCGATGTAGTGCGGATCGATCTCCGCCAGCTCGACGAAATCCAAGATGTCGATTTGGTGCGTTGCCTTGGGATTTGCCTCGGCGAAGTCGCGCTCGGTGAGCACCACATACTTCCCGGTACCCGACTCGTAACCCTTGACGGTATCCTGCCATTTCACCTCTTTACCGGTCTTTTTGTTAATCCGCTCGTAGCCCACCGGCGAAAAGTCCCGCTTGTCGAGCAAGGTGAGCGACAGCTCATCGGTCTCCTCTGCGGCATGCAACGACACCGGGATCTGCACCAGTCCAAAGCCCAAGCTGCCCGTCCAAATCGCTCTCGGCATGTACTCAGCACGTGCATTGCTCGTGCCAATCGAAAGCGCGTTTGCAGCGACGACTCCCCGCGGCCGCGAACGACTGGGGTCGTGTCGAGTTTGCACGGGGCGGGGCATTTGGGTCGACGCACTCTCGCCTCTATCGAGCCCCGAGAACCTTAGACATTCGCCTAGAACGCGAACATTTCGTTACCGGTACGAGGTTTGCTTTTCCGCTGCCGCCGAGACTATGCCGATCACGCTCGACAAGCTGATTTGAGGAAGGGAACGAGCGACATGGCCGAGCTCTCGCAGATCTGTCGCGCCGCACGCGAAGGCGAGCGACAGCAACAACCGCTCTGGCTCGCCACCGTGATGCGAGTGAAGGGCTCAGCCTATCGCCATCCGGGCGCTCGCATGTTGTTCTCGAGTGGTCAGGTTTTGGCCGGGTCGGTCAGCGGTGGTTGCCTGGAAGCGACCATTGCCCGCAAAGGTCCCTGGCTGACGCGTGAACACCCCACCTGTGTTCGTTTCGAAGGCGGGCGGGAGGAAGAAGATGACAGCGGATCGCCGCGCGGTACGGGCTGCGATGGGCTGGTGGACATTTTGCTGGAGCGCGCCAGCTTCGATACCCATTCGGCCCCTTTGGCCGTGATCGAAGAATGCCTCCGGACCGAACGGCGCGCCATCTTGATCACCGTATTTGAATCGAGCGACTCACTGGCACCGGTGGGCGCGCGACTTTCTCTGGACGAAAGCGGCAAATTCACTAGCCGCGCGCTCAGCGGCCCCAGTTCGGACCAGCTCGCTCGAGCCGCTGAGCTGGCACTGTCCGAGCAGCAAGCGGGCCCTCGAACCGTGTCATCGGAACGTTGCCAAGCGTTGCTGGAGGTAATCGCTCCTCCCCCACATCTGTTCGTTTTCGGCGCGGGCCCGGATGCTCTGCCACTCGTCGACTTCGCAACCGCGCTCGGCGTCGGTGTCACCGTGTGCGACACGAGCGCTCGCACGGTAGTCCGAGAGCGCTTCGCTGGGCGCGCCGAGCTGCACCTGGGCAGCGTCGAATCCGTTGCACCTCAGCTTGCCCTTCGCCGGACGCCGGTTGCAGTCGTCATGTCGCACCATTACCCGACCGATCTGCAGTCGCTCGGCGTGTTGCTCGATTCGCGCGCGCCTTATATCGGTGTGCTCGGGCCCCGCCGCCGGACCGAGCATCTGCTCGATGAGCTATTTGCCACTCGGCCCGAGCTCGCTGGGCGCGATTTGTCGCGCGTATACGCGCCACTCGGCGTCGACCTCGGGGCTCAAACTCCCGTCCAAATTGCACTTTCTGCGATCGCCGAGATGCGGGCTGTGCTGGCGCGAAGCAGTGCATTACCGCTCTCTGTGCGCGGCGCTCGCCCGATTCATCGGCCCATCTCCGAACTTACCCTGTCCGCGCCGGTACTGGCCAAGACGGGCACCGCATGAGCCCCGTGCGCCAGCTGTTCTGGGCGGACGCTGAATTCGACGTCGATACCGTCGAGGCCGAACGAAGGCTTTTGCCATGAAGCCGCTCAAGGCCGTTCTGCTAGATGTCGACGGCACCCTCGTGGACAGCAACGACGCTCACGCCCAAGCATGGCTGGAGGTCTTTCAACGAAACGGTTACCCCGGCACGTTCGAATGGATCCGCGAACTTATCGGTAAGGGCGGAGACAAGCTTTTGCCAGAGGTCACCGGCTTGGCAGAGGGCTCGCACGAAGCGAAGCGCCTGACCAAGGAACGCAGCGTGCTCTTCATGCGCGAGTATTTGCCACAGATCAGGCCGTTTCCGCAGGCGGAAGCGCTGCTTCGCCGGCTCCGTGGGCTAGGCCTGGAGCTGGTCGTAGCCAGCTCGGCGAGCAAAGACGAGCTCCTGCCGCTACTCGAAGTATGTGGCGCATTGCCCTTCGTGCAGGAACGAACGTCCTCGGACGACGCCAAACATTCCAAGCCCGATCCCGACATCATCGAGGTAGCTCTGCGCAAAGCCGGCTGCTCCGCGGGCGAAGCGCTGATGCTCGGCGATACGCCATATGACGTTCAAGCGGCCACCAAAGCGGGTGTACGCACCATCGCGCTGCGTTCTGGCGGTCACTCTGACTCCGCGCTCAGCGGCGCGCTGGCCATCTACGATGATGTCGCCGATCTGCTCGCGCAGCTCGAACAGTCAGTGTTCGCGTTGCGCGACTAGCTTTTCCGAGCCATCGCGAGCTGAAGCTGCAGCGCGGCCCCGCTCGACCGATACCGCTCTGTCGTCGGGCGTGATGCGGGAGCCAAAGCGGCGCGCATACGCCTCCGTAAATTCGGCACCGACCAGCAGGACCTGCGCCGAGTAGTAGACCCAGATCACCAGCGCAATGATCGAACCCGCGGCGCCATAGGCCGAACCCACTCCGGCGCTGCCGAGGTAGATGCCGAGCCCGAATTTGCCGAGCGTAAACAGGCCGGCCGTCACCGCTGCGCCCACCCAAACGTCACGCCATCTGATCTGCACATCCGGCAATTTCTTGAACATCAGCGCAAACAAAGCGGTCACCACGCCGAGCGAGATGCAGAAGTTCAAGACCTGCCAGACCGCGGCGCCGCCGGGCAAGGACTGCTCGAAGACCTGTCCGACCCAGGTGAGCCCAGCGCTCACGATCAAAGAAACCAACAGCAAGAACGCCACGCCGAGCACCAACGTGAAGGAAAAGAAACGGTCCTTCACAATGCCCCAAATGCCACGCCCGGGCTTGGGCGCCACATCCCACACCGTGTTCAGTGCGGATTGCAGCTCGCCAAACACGCCCGATGCGCCGAACAGCAAGACCACCAACCCCACGGCGATGCTCAGCACGCCCGTGCCGGGAGTGTGAGCATTTTTGGCGATCGACTGGATCGCCTCGGCGGCGCCAGAGCCGACTACGCTGGCTAGTTCCCGTGCAATGTGTTCACGCGCGGCCTCTTCACCGAAGGCCAGGCCGGTCACTGCCACCGCCAAAATGATCAACGGCGCGATCGAAAGCAGCGTGTAATAGGCCAGGGACGCAGCCAAGCGAGTCACGTTGTCCTCGTCCCAAGCGGTCCCGGTTTCCTTCAGGAGCTGCCAAACCGCGTTGTCCTTGAGCGACTTCATCGCTCGAGCTCTTGCAATTTGCGTACACGAGCTAGGACTGCAGCAAATCGCCTCGCTTCCGGCGCTCAGCGCAGGATTTCGCGATAGCGCAAGCCGAGCGGGAGCAGTTGCGGCGTTTGCGCCGCCGCGCGCGCCTCGCTGATCAACCCGTGCTGCGGCGACAGGCTACACGCGGGGTCGGTCACGGCTGCGTTGCCCGTGAGGTGAAAGGCTTGGCAGCGGCAGCCCCCAAAGTCGATTTCGCGGCGGTCGCAGCTCTTGCACGGCTCAGGCATCCAGGCTTCGCCTCGGAAGGCTGCGAACGCGGCCGAGTGATGCCAAATGTCAGCCAGCGAGCGCTCTTGCA
>Ga0247783_1000362_pt1 | contig 13995 bp, 13 predicted proteins | sample UWRJL064202C5_FD_179911 | JGI IMG/M metagenome (GOLD analysis project Ga0247783, IMG submission 179911) | Plant litter microbial communities from Arlington Agricultural Research Station in Wisconsin, United States - UWRJ-L064-202C-5 | ecosystem: Environmental > Terrestrial > Plant litter >...
CGAATTTCAGCGTGTTTTCCACGCGCCCTTCGAAGCCGAGGCTGAGTTGCAGCGCGCGCGAAGGCTCGATTCGCGGGTTGCCGATGGCGGCCAGCGCTTGCCAGTATTGCGGCGCCTGACTGTAGTAACCCACGCCTGACTTGAGCGTGAGGCCGCGATTGACTTCGTAGCGGGCCGTGAGGCGCGGATCGATCGAAGCGTGGTCGACGTCCCCATAGTAGTCCGCGCGTACACCGGGCAAGAGCAGCAAGCGGCGCGTGGGGCGAACGCCGAGCTCGAGGTACGCAGCCGGTCGAATCACGTTCAGGGTCGGCAATACCGTCGACACGTTTTGGCGCGTCAGGTTCGAATTTTCGTCACTCGGATTGCCCTCGTACTGGCCGGGCGCGGGGCCGTGATAGCGGCCGCCCAAGAATTGCCCATAGAAGTCCAAACCTCCGGTCGCACTCAGCGCTGGCGTGAATTCGACCCGCCATTCGCTGCGCGCGTGCAGCTCGGTACCCGAGACGACCTGTTCGAGTGGCCCAATCACCTGACTGGCCGCGAGGTGCCCGACCGTGACGCTCAAGTTTTGTCGAGCGCTGTCCGCGATCTTGCTGTCCAGCTCCATTTGCACTCGGTGAAACGCCAATGTTCCCGCGATTTTTCCGGTCAACGACGGATCTTCGTCGTTCGGATGGGAGAACATCAGCTGGAGCGAATCACGCGAGCCGTAACCGAGGATGCGCAGCGTGTGACGGGCGTCGATGTGGTACGCGCCGATCGCCTGGTAATCGTAGTACACGGGCGCGGCGAGCACGGAGTACGCATCCTTCGGCACGAACTTGGAGAAGACCAAGTCGATGTTGCTGCGCCGCGCCGCCAAAGCGAAGCTCGCCCTGGAACCCGCGTTCGAGCTGACGAACGCGGAGCTGTCGATCAAATTCAGCTCGAATCCGGCGTGAAAGCCATCGCTCCGCGGGTCCTTGCTGCGCACCTCGATCACGCCGCCGGACACCCGCCCGTAGCGGGTGCTGAAGTTTCCGGGATAGAGGTCGACCCGTTCGATGTAACGGGAGTTGAAGAAGCTGGTCAGCCCGCCGAAGTGATACAAGAACGGAACCGGCGCGCCGTTCAGATAGGTCTGACTTTCGTCTTGTCCCGCGCCGCGCAAGATCGGGTCGCCATTATTCAGCGTGGTACGGCCAACGCCCGGCAGCAGCTCGATCGCGCGCAGCGCGTCGCCACGAGTGCCCGGCGTTTCGGTCAACATTTCCCCCGAAATACTGCGACGTGTGGCTTCGCGCGGCGGCGCTTCCACCGTAGCGACCGCGGAGAACTCTTCCGGCTCGCTGGTCGTTCTCGTTTTCGGAGCGTCGTCTGCGCTGGGAGGGGGGGAGGGCACGGGCACGGGCACGGGCACGGGCACGGGCACGGGCGCAGGTGTTTGTGCGGGGAACAGATAGCGGTAGCGGATCTTCACCGCGAGCGGCACGCCGTTGCGGCGCGCGGGTTCGAACTCGAACTCCTTCACCGCGGCCAGCGCGCTCTGGTCGAAGCGCTCACCGCCCGACTCCAGAATCTCGGTCTCCTGCACGTGTCCCGTTTCGTCGATGGTCAGCGCGAGCGTGACGGACACCGCTTCGGTCGGCGTTTCCGCGTCCGGCAGGATCGCCGGGAGCGCACGAATCAGTCGCGGAAGCGTCACGCTCGCAGTACTTTCGGCGGCTGCGCTCGGGGGCGCTTCTTCTGCCAGCACGCCTGAAGCGCACAGCACGACCGAACTCACGATGGCAAATCGCAATACACGCAGTTGCACCAGCGCACCTCTCCGCTCGAAGTCGGCCGCTCGTCCGCAGGACTCGCGAGCCTGGGGGCGCGAAAAATCGCCCCCAGGCTCGAACGAGGGACAGAGTGGCTCGGCTTGGATTCGCAGCTCAGTGCCCGGTCCCGACGGGATCGTTCAACGTCGACTGCCGAAAAGTGGCGGGCAGCCGCCGAACTAGCGCTGCGCAGCCGGGCCTAGAACGTCCTAGAACGTGGCCGAGCTGTCAGGCGGATGCGTCCGCCTCAGGCCGTGCGTAGCTTGGCCAGGACGGACGTCGCACGAATACGGACCATGCTGCGCCGCTCCTCGTCCCCGAAGGGCCCGATGTCGGCATCCGACACTGGACGTCGCGACGAGCGGAGCGCCGGATAGGAGGATTGCCAACCCACGAGCTCTTCTTCGACGATGCGCTCGGCAGCCATGGTCTCGAGCTCGATCTCGGCCGCGCGCGAGCCGACCCGTCCCAAGCGGGTTTCTTCCCAGATGCGGCTGGCCGCGTGCTCGGCCATGCGCACCAGGGCAGACAGCTCGCTGCTAAACGCGCCGCAAGCGCTCGAAAGCTCGGCTGCCGTGCGCAGATTGCGCACGAAAGGGTGGATTTGTGGCTCGATGCGCGCTTCCGGGATACAGAGCTTCAGTAACTGGCGACCGGCGTCGCTGCCACTGGCGCTCCACACCGGCAGCGTGCGCCAACCGGCCATTCCCAGTAGCCCTTCGCGAATCACGGCCAACACCGGTCGGAACGCACGGACATGTTTTTGGCTGGTCGAGACCAGGCTGAGCGAGCTCCGTGAGGATAGCACCAAGAGCGGCGCTCCAGCGCGCCCTGCCTCACACAGTAGGTCGCGAAGCTCGTCAGACGTCTCCGACTGCTGCGCAAAAACGGCACGTACCGACTCGGGCGCGTGCGTGAAGTCGATAGTTAGGCAGTGCAGACAGTCGGTTGGAAGCATCGCTTTGACCCTAGCGATCCAGAACGGTCGCCCGGGCCCGCGCCTTAACCGTGTCAAGACCTTGTCTGTACAGGACTTTCTGGCATGCGCCCGTGCGATAGCCGAGTTTCTTCCGACAATTCATCTGGTTTGACCGGCCGCGGATTATTTTCGGCATTTGGCCACGGAGGCGCGCTACGGTCTGAGTTGCTCGATGAACTATTATAAGAAGAAGACGGAAGCCGCCGAACGCGCACAAGCTCGACGTGAGCTCGAGAACGCGGCTCCGCGCCTGGCCACGGAAGTCCCAACGCTGCTGACCTTCAAGCTCGAGTTGGAAGAGCACGAGGGGACGTCGCGTCGGCCGGAGCAGAATCACATCCGTCATATCGTCGTGGCCAGCGCGCCCGCGCTGTTCATGGTCCCCTGCGGTGACTCTCGCTGCAAAGACGGCGGACACGACATCACGCGTGAGGTGATGCGTTCTCTACGCAGCGGTGAGACCAAGTTTCAAGGCAATGACGCCTGTCAAGGCTCGCAGGGCTCGGGCCTGTGCGTGCGTATTCTGCACTACACAGGCCTGGCCACGTACAAGTAACTAGGTACGCCTCGTCACCGCGCCTTGGCTTGCTCGCGTCTCCTTGGCGGGCTCGGTCCGGGGTTCTAGGACTGGCCCTAAGCCTGAGGCGCGTTCGCTCTCAGGCTGTATTCGCTCTCAGCGCGTGTTCGCTTTTTTGCCGTCGGCGGCAGCGACCCTGAGCCCCACGGGCGTGCCCGAGCTCAAGTCGTCATCGGTCAGTTCACTCTCGAGGATCTCGTCCTCACTGACCACCTCGTCGCCGCTATTCGAGGGAGCGGGGCTAGCCGGCGGGTTCGTGTTGCGTGAGCCCCAGTCGGCGTCGTCGCTGCCCGGCGCTTTCACATCGCTCGGCTTGGTGCCTGCCAGTAGAACGACCGGCTTCGGCGCGTAGTCGTGCGCTTCGGCGATCAGCGGCGTTACGACTTTTTCCCACAGGTAATCGAGGGCCACGTACTCGACGAGATCACGCGGGGGCACTGCACCGAGCAGATCCTCTTCGGTGAACTTCTCTTTGGTCTTCAAGCTCGCCTCGATGATCGAGCCGAGCTTCTCCTTCGGCAGGCACTGAGCAAGCTTGGTGACGGTGATCGCGTGGACCACCTCTTCATGGGAGACCAACAAGTTGTTCAGGGCGCGTTCCAAGATGTACGCGACGTACGATTTGGCTCGATCGTGCGTGCTCTTGGTAGCGGGCGTGGTTTTCCAGGGTTGGCCTTCGATGTCGAATGCCCAGAGTGCGTGGCGCTCTAGATAGCGCTGCTTGTCGTCCGGCTGAAACAGCTTCACGATCGCGGCAGCCGTAGTGACACTTTCGTCGAGCGCGATCTGCAAGGACTCGCCGGAAGCATCCGGCGACATCTTGTGCGCGACCTTCTCGTGCACGCCCGTCGACTGACTGACGATGCGCGCGCGCTCCATCGGCCGAGCCTCGAGCGAGCGCATGATCGCGCGGCAAGGGAAGTGGCGAAGGAAGTCTTCCGGCGTGCGCTCGCCAGCGCGCAACGCGAACTCGGTCACTTCGGCGTGGAACGCCTCGCGACCTTTACCCAAACCCGAAACGAAGGGACCCGACACTGCACCGCTCGACTCAGACATGTTCTCCTCCAAGACGGCGCGATGCTGATCATCGCTAACGCCTAACTTAAAATAATAGCGCGAAAGTTGCCGGCCCGGTTGGCTAAAGACATCGGACTGATCGAGTGTGCGGTTCTTGTCTCGCTCGCCTGGGCCGCCTGGCCCGCCGCCTCGCCGCGTGTGCTTGTTTCGTGTCGTCGTCTTCTCGTTTCAGTCAGCCTTGAGTCAGCGCGCGTCGCGCGCGTCCCGGACGTGTTGATTTGGGCCGTTAGTGCGTACTTTTGTCGCGGTCGAGTGTGAAGCGTCGCCCGCCCTTCGGCCGCTGGGGTACGATGTGCGTCTTCGCCAGCATGGAAACTACCTTGTCTATCGTGTCCGAGATTGTCGGTAGGTTGATTACCGGCAGAACGACTGACCAGCCGATCTCGCTCGATGAGGTCGCCGAGGCGATCGGCGCGGCAGCGATCACCATGCCGGAGATCGAGGCCATCTTCGACGCATTGGAAGCGGCGGGGCATCCGGTGAGCGCAGAGCCCAAGAATCCCCCCGCGGCCCTGGCGCAGGTGTTGTCCACCGTGCGCTCGTTCTCGGCCATCAGTGGTCGACGGCCAAGCGTTCCGGAAATCGCCCAGCACTCGGGGCTCAGCCTGGGTGAGGTGCGCTTTGCCTTGTTGTACGCCCGCGTGCTCGTGCGCTGAGCGCAGGAAACGGCGCTCGGGCGACGGCTCGCCTCACGCTGCCGCGAGCTTCACAGGCAGCGCGCGAAGCGGACTACTTCGCCGAGCCTGGACCGGGCCCGCTGACAGTGGTGGTGTGCACGGTGACGGGCGCGAGTGACGAAAGCGTGAACGGCTTTTTGTTTTGTACGGCGAGATCCCACCACTTGAAGGCCATGGCCACCGCAACATCCAGCTCGCGCGTCTCGCGAGTCGGTTCCAAGGTTGGTGGTGGGAGGCAGGCAGCAGCGATGGGACAGCCCGCCAGCATGTGCAAAATGCCGTCCGAAAAACCACTGCCCGCGTAGGTCAGGCACACGGACATGCCCATCGCTTGCATGTCTTGAATCGCGTACGGGATCTTTTCATCCACCGTGCCCGCGCTATCTTGGTATTTGCATTCGATGGCCAACGCGTGATCGGACTCCGCGTGCAGCACGAAGATATCCACGTGCCGGTTCTTGCCGATGATGGTCTTGCCCAGCGAAACCTCGCGGTAGACGGTGACGCCGCGCGCCGAGAAGTTCTTGACCAGATAAGAAGCGATCAGATCTGCGTATTCATTGCCGGTCATGGCAAGACCAGCGACAGGCGTCGCTGTCCCGGCGCAAGCTCAGCAGCAGGGAGGACAGCGCCTTCATGCCCGCCGAGCTGGGCAAAGCGGGCGCGGGCGTGGGCCAACGCCGAATCCGAAACGTCATTTCCGAGGAAGCGGCGTGATAGCTTCAAGGCGGCCGCGCCCACTGAACCGGAGCCCATGAAGGGATCGGCCACGATGTCCCCCGCGGAGCTGCTTTGCAGAATCAGCGTTTCACTCAACGCGGACGGCTTTTCAGCGGGGTAGCCGCCGCGTACGCGCGGCACGGTGAGCACGTCGGCGATGCCGAGGTCGTTGAGTTTGCGTTTGCCCTTCTCGAAGAACAACACGAACTCATAACGGGCGCGGTAGTGGTATCCCATGCCTATCGTGGCTTTATCCCAGATCAGCGGTTTCCAAAACTTGAAGCCTGCATTCTCGGCCATGGGCTTGGCAATGAACGCGGTTTCCTGATCGCACATCAGGTAAAAATGGCTGTTCCGCTTGAGGACGCGGTAAATCTCACTGAACAGCTCCGGGAAGCGCGCGTTGGGGAAGACGGTGAACCAGGGGTTGCTCGAGCCCGCGCTCACCTTCAGCCGGGTCGTCGTGCCGACGGCGCGGTGCTTCTCCAGTGATTCGTAGGGGGGATCGGTGACCAGCAAATCGAGTGAGTCACTGGGCAGCTTTTGCAGCCACTGGACTGCATCCAGCTGGCCGAGTTCGACGTTGGCCTCGGTCTCCACTTGGGCAGCAGTACCGCGCCCGACCGCCAAAATCTACACGGTTGTTCAGTACTACTGACCAATCAATGTCCGCCTAGGCCGCAAGTTCGGCAGGTGGTCCGTGCCGCAGCGCAATGACGGCAGTGCGGGGGGAGGGGTTCCGGTTTCTGATTTCGGCTACAGGCTCAGGAACACCGTCGAATCTAAAGGAGATTTTCAATATGCGCGCAATTCCCGCCCTGCTGGCCACGCTTCTCGTTACATCCCTGGCCGCTGCCGACTCTGCCGAATGGGCGATCGACGCATCGCACTCCCACGTGGGCTTCAGCATTTCGCACTTGGTCGTGAGCAGCGTCAACGGTCGCTTCAAGGACGTCAGCGGCAAGGTCCGGTTGGACGAGGCGGACCTGACCAAGAGCACGGTCGATGTTTCGATCAAGGTCAACTCGATCAACACGGACGACGAGAAGCGCGACGCGCACTTGAAGAGCCCGGACTTCTTCGACGCGGCGAAGTACCCGGAGATCAAGTTTCACTCGACCAAGATCGTGCGCGGCGGCAAGGGATTCAAGGTCACCGGTGACCTCACGATCCGTGACGTATCCAAGAGCGTTACGCTCGACGGAACCGTGAGCAAGCCGATCAAATCGCCCTGGGGCAAGGACGTGCGTGGCGCGAAGTTCGACGGCAAGATCAAGCGCGGTGACTTCGGGCTCAAATGGAACAAGACGCTCGAGGCCGGCGGCGTGGTCGTCGGCGAGGACGTCGCGCTCGAGATCGCGATGGAGATCAACAAGTAAGGACGTCGACGAGTCGAAGCCCGCCGCTGATCCGAACGCGGCGGGCGAACTTCCGTGCCGTCAGCGCCGGCACTGAGCGGTCACGGACACTCTTCGCTCTTGCACCTGCAGGTCGAGCATCAAGCCGGCCTCGTGCGTAACCCGAGCCAGGCCCAACATTGGCCGCGGAATACCGCCGGTGACCGAACGTCGGAGCTCTTCCAGAAATGTTTGCTCGGCGTTGGTCTTGAGCTTGAGCAAGTGCTCGTTCAACATGGAAATGCGCGCGGTAATCGCGTCGTTGGCGACCCGAACGCCGACCATGTTGTCAGACTCGATCAGCTCGACCACGATATCGCTCGAGACCGATCCGAAATTCAGCGCGTTGGACAACAGCTCATAGGCGCCCACGCTCAGCCGCTGCGCGACCGCTCCGCGCAGATGGTCAGCGGTATATGCGGTGATGAACGCATGGGTGTATTCGAGCGCTCCCGAGCCTGCAGTGCAGATCACACGCAGCAACGTGCGCCCACTCAGGGCGCCGCCGTCACCCGGTCGAGACATCCCACTCGAGCTCGCAGCGACAGCCAGCCGGGAGGAAGACGAAGGGGTCGACGGGTTGCGGTCGAAAGCGCTCACGGGACATGCTCAATCGCGAGCACTTCCTTGGCTAGGGACATCAACGCCATGAAACTCGTTTTCTGCCAAGTCACGTTGCGGCTGGTGACGAAGCGCAAGGTATAGCGATGCCCGCGCTCGTTCTTGACCCAGGTCGCCCAATCCACGAACAGACGAATGGCCGAAGAGTTCACGAATGTCAGCCCCGAGACGTCGGCCCGAACCTCGGCCAGTCTGTCGGATACCGCGGCGGTGTGCAGCGCCTTGAAGAAGCCTGCCAAATCGTTCGCGGGGTCCTTTTGCGTGATGGTGCCGGATAGCTTGACCTGGTTTGGCGCAGTCACCTGAATGGCGATGGTTTCGGCTTTGGGGACTTGAACGGAGGAGAACTGACTCATAGCTTGCCTGTGGCGGTGATGCGGATACGGCCGCCGGACTCTTCCTTCATGGACAACTCGACTCCACCTTCGTACCGAATCCGCGCCAAGCCCAGACGGGCAGACGCTTCGGGTTCGTTCGAGGCGCGGATGAACGCGGCCAAGTAGGCTTGTTCGGGATCGAGCGTTTGAATGCCGGTCAACTCCTCGCGCAGACTACTCAAATGCGAAGCATCTGGCAGGCTGGAGACCGAGAACTCGATCTGCAGCCCGTCACTCTCGATCGAGAGCTCGAGCTCGCTGTCCGCCGAATTGCTCGAGTATTTGACGGCATTCTCGAGTGTCTCTTGGATCACCACGCAGGCTCGGTCAGCGAGCTCCTGGGTGCCAAACGTGGTCTGACAGAAAAACCGACCAAACTCGCGAATTCCGTCGATGTACGCCCAAGCTGGCCGAAAGCGCATGAAGACCAGCGGGTACGGGGCGGGTTTCTTGGAAATAGGGGAATTTTCAGCGGTCTCCACGGCGACTCCTCGGCTAGTTGATGGTTACGGCCGCCTTCCCAGCGGATTCAGAGCCCCTGTCGTTTCCTCGTTCCTATTATGACCGCAGTGGAACTATGTTGAGCAAATTCTTTGTCGTCTGGCGCCCAACTTGGCTGCATCCAGGGGGGCCGTAGCAAGCCTGTTCGGTTTCGGCGAGTGTTAGGAGTTCCTGAGTGATAGTCGTTTGGGGTGTCGAGTGAACCTTTCGATTCGACATAAGCTGGGCTTGCTTGCCGGCATCCCAATCGTCGGCGCACTCCTGTTGGCTCTTCAGATCATCAGCGGTGCCCGACTGCAGGCCCGCAAGGCGGAGGCTCTGGGCTCGATCGAGAGTCTGGCCGAGCTGTCCGCGCAGATGACCAGCAGCGTCCACGCTCTGCAGCTGGAGCGCGCCTCGGAGTCACTCGCGCTCGGGGTCCGTCAGCGACTCGCCAAAGCCGCGCCGAATTCGAATGAAGAGCCGAGCATCGCACTTGCCGAGCGCGCGGCTGTCCAGCATGCCGACGAACACGCTCGCGCCAGTGATCTGGAGCTGAATCGGCTGCAAGCATTCTTGAGAGCGCGCGACGTCGCTCGCCTCCCACCGCGTCTGGCCGGACCGCTGCTGGAGGCCCAGCGACGGCTCGAGGGACTGCCCGCGCTGCGTGCCAAGGTCACCGCTGGCACGGCGACCGTTGCAGAAGTGTTCGAGCTGCACCGCGCAGCCATCCAAGCGTTCGTGCGCGCGATCGCCGGCTTGACCGACCTGAGTGATGACGGCGAGCTCCTGCGTAGCATCACTTCGCTCGGCTCTTTGCTGCAACTGGAAGAGCGCATGAGCCGTGAACACGCGCTTTTGGCGCACGTCTTTGCGCAGGGTGAGTTCCCCCCCGGCAGCTACCGCGACCTGGTGTCGTTGATTTCCGAGCTGGACATCTATGCGGACGTGTTTCGCACCACGGCCTCGGTCGAACATCAGAAGAGCTACGACCGCGCGATGGGCACGGAAGCCACCCGGCGCCTGCTCCTGCTGCGCCGTACGGCGTTGGAGACCACCGAAGAGGATCTGACGATCAGCGCCAGTGAGTGGTTCGAGCTGTGCACGCAGAAGCTTTCGCTCTTGGCAGGCATCGAGCGCACGCTGAACGACGAGGTGCGCACGGCGGCCTTGCAGAAGTTCCGCGCAACCCAACGTGCGTTGACCGTGAGCACGATGCTGGTCGCTGGCGTCGTGCTGTTCAGCGTCGTGTTCGCCTGGATCTTGGGTAGCCGCGTGACGCGCCGCGTGGAAGTCCTGCGAGATGCTTCGCGCCGAATCGCCGCGGGCGACTTGGAAGGGCGCGTCAGCATCACCGACGGCGATGAGCTCGGCCAGCTGGGCGGCGCTTTCAACGACATGACCGGTGAGCTCGGGCGAGCGCGTGCTGCGCTCAGCGATCAGGTGCGGATGGCTCGCGAGCTGGAAATCGCAGCGCAAATTCAACGCGCGCTACTGCCGCCCACGCCCAACCACGCGGACTTCGAATTTGCGGGGCGCATGGTCCCAGCCGACGAGGTCGGCGGTGATTTCTACGACGTGCTCTCCGATCCGAAGGATGGCGCGCTCTGGATCAGCATCGGTGACGTCTCGGGCCACGGCGTTGGCGCGGGCTTGGTGATGTTGATGGCGCAAGCCGCCTTCGCTTCGCACTTCCTCAATAATTCCGCGGAAGAGCCTGCGCGCGTGCTGCGCGAGGTGAACGCTCTTTTGTGCGAGAACATCACTAACCGCCTGCGCGACAACAAGTACGTCACCGCCCAACTTTTGACCTACCAAGGCGCTGGTAAGTTCGTGTGCGTCGGCGCGCACGAATGGCCGATCTTGTATCGCGCCAAGACCGGCCGCTGCGAGACCATCGAGGCGCCCGGTCCGTGGTTGGGCATCGTTTCGGAGCTGTCAGACGTGCCAGTGACCACGCTCACGGTCGATACGGGCGACGTCCTCTGCCTTTATTCCGACGGCATCACGGAGGCGCAAAACGCGGACGGTGAACTGTTCGACTTGGCGCGCATGAGCGCCGTGCTCGAAACCGCCCTGGCCCAAGGCAAAGCGCTGGACGACGTGACCCGCGCGGTATTCGACGCTGTGGAAGCTTTCTCCGGTCGCCACGACGACGATTGGACCATGTTGCTCGCGAAACGCAGCTAGAGCCTATCGCTGAAGTGCTGAGGCCTCGTAAACGTGCCCGTGCCCGTGCCCGACGCTCTTTCGCGAGATTTTTTGATGGTCGCGATTCCGTTCGCGACCGTCACAGCCTTCGGCGGCTCATCTCGGGGCCCAGCGCCACGGGGGATTAACCGCCAAAACGCCAAAACGCCAGAAGAGGGAGAGGAGATTGGGGGTCGCTCAGGTCGCGAGTTATCGTCTTAAAGCGTTAGAGCGCTGCTGCAGGCAGACCGTTGCAGGTGACCTGTGACTTGTGCCGCAGCTCGACATTTACTGTGAAGCGATGCGCCGCTAAGCGCGCCCCCAAATCTCTGCTTTCTTCATCTCTTCTGGCGTTTTGGCGTTTTGGCGGTTCAATCTGGGAGCCGCCCTAAGGTGGGCACCGCGTGCGAACGGGAGGTGCGATGCTGGATTGTGAGCGCCCACTTCCAGGCTCCTCGAGCGGGCACGAGCACGCTTACGGGGAGACCTGAATTCAGCGACAGACCTATCGTTCAACCGTATTTCGCTGCCAGCTTTTCGACCAAGGCCACGTAGGCGGTCATCGCTTGGTCCTTGCTCAGGCCTTTGCGCGCGCTCCAGGCGTCGAACTTGGCGCGGCCTTTGAAATCGAGCATGCCCGGTCGCTCGCCGCTCGCGTCACCCGAGGTGGCTTGCTTATAGTGGGCGTACAGCTCGAGCAGTTCATCGCTCGCCGGAGTGCGCGAGAGTTGTTTGACACGCGTTTGAGCAGCGGAAAAATCTTCGGGCAGTGCCATGAAGGAGAGCGTATCAGGCCTGCAGCGCGGGCAAGATTTTTGAGCGAACTCCGCCGGAAATTAGCCACAATTGCCAAACCGCGCGGGTCACGGCCACGTGCAGTCGGCGACGCGCTTCGTCGTGCAGCGGGTAGGCCGAGTCGTTGACTTGAGGCAAGAGCACGTAGTCGAACTCCAAGCCTTTCACGTTGTCCAGATCGGTCACGTCGATTCCGGCCTCGAACGTGAACTCGCCGGAGAGCACTAGGCGCGCTCGCGCGCGCTCGGGCAGGAGCGCGTGGAAGTGGCGCGCGGCCTCTGCATCGTGCGCGATCACGGCAATGGACGCATCGGGTTCGCGCTCTACTAAGTCCACGAGCTCACGGACGCAGAACAGCGTCGCCAGCTCGGCGCTCGGAAAGGCAAAGTGGCCGACCGGTACGCCGTCGCGCGCGGCGCTGACGGGCGCGGCGGCGGCGAGCTCTCCGAGGATCTGCTGGGCGAGCTCGAAGATCGGCCTCGGACAGCGGTAGGACACGGCCAGCCGACACACCTCTGCGTCGCGCGCGCCGAGCTCGGCCAGTGACGCCTCGAAGCCAGCGAAGCTCGAGGATGTTTGCTGCGCTTCATCACCCGCCAAGGTGACGCTCTTGTGCGAGCCTTGCAAACAGCCGAGCACGTGTAGCTCGAAGAGCGAGAAGTCTTCGGCTTCGTCCAGCACCAAGTGCGCCGCCGGGCCCAGCTCGAGCTGATTCCGCCACGCCAAAATGGCCAAAATAATCGGTAAATCTTCGTTGTCGAGCGTCCGCGCGAGCGCTTCGGGCGTGCCTTCCGCGATCGAGCGCCCGTCCACCGTGCGCAGACGACTGCGATCGACGACGCTAGCGAGCTGTTGCCCAACGCTGTCAGCGAGCTGGGCCATCGTGTGTCGAACGGTGGCGTCCACGGCTGCCCGCGAGAGCGTGCCCTGTGCGCGATCGACGACGTCGTTCAAGAAAGCGTGATCGCTGAACAGCTCGGCCAAGCGCCGTCTTAGGCGCTTGAAGCTCGGCTGAGCGCGGGACGCTTTCTGAGCTGCGAAGTGCGCGCGTAGCGCTCGGTACAAGGCCGGGTGTCGCTTGAGGCTCGAAACCAGCGCAGGTGTCTCGGGGCAGAGGGGCGGAAGTCGCGCTCCGAACACTCGCGGCGCGAGTGTCGACGCCCAATCGTCGAGGGTTTGGACGCGCGCTTCGGCAACGCCCAGCGGTGCGAGCAAGCGGCGTGACAGCCGCGCGAGGCCTTCCTCCGGAACGAGCACTTGCATGCGATCGATGGCGTAGCGCTCCGGACCGTACGCGGCGATGCGTGCCAAGCGATGCAGCGCAACCGTCGTCTTGCCGCTCCCGGCGCTGCCCAAAACCAACAGCGGTCGCTCGGGAGGCGCAGAAATCGCCGCAAATTGCCGCGCGTCGAGCAGCGCGGTCACGCTCGGGCCGTGGCTTTCGACGCTGCCCGAAAAGTCGTCTGCGCGCACGGCGCTGCCCGTGCCGCCAGCGCTGATGGCGTAGCTGGCACGAGCTTCGGCCTGCCATCGACCGTCGGCTAGCGTGAGCACGAAGCGATCGGTCAGCAACTTCTGCAGCTCACCGCCCTGGATCACTAGGATGCGGCGGGCTTCGAGTGTCCCTTCGGCGACGCGTCCCGGAAATTCTTCTTCGTACTCGTCGCCCTCGCGGTACCCGTAGAAAATGCGGGCGACAGGCGCAACGCGCCAATCCACCACGCGCACACCGAGGGCGGCGTCCAAGTGGCTGCTCTGGCCCAAGAAATAATCTTTGCGGAGCCCTGCCTCGCGCACCCGTAAATGGGCGATGTACGGGCTGTCTGGGTCGGGCAATGGCTCTTTCGGCACCCGTTCGAGCAAGTGGTGGCGCACGCTCAGCTCGTGCAATAGCGCGGGCAAGTCGTCTTCGGAGGCCGAAGCCGCCTCACTGCGCAGCGCGCGCACTACGTCCACGGCGTCCGGCCGAAGGCGCGCTTCGGCCGCCGCGCGAGCCTGTGCCGCTCGGGCGGTCGCCAGGGAGGCTCGAACACGGGTCAACAAACCGAGCTCTTCCTCCAAGAGCTGTCGTTCCTGGTCGGTCAGCACGCGCGTTTCTGTGGCCACGGGGTACTCCGGATTAGAACCGAGCTGCCGAGCAAGGGCTCGGCCGGGGCGAAAATGAGAGCCGGGTCGCTGACCGTCAAGGTCTTGAAAAATGCGCGGATTTCGTTATGGTATCGGGGTCGGGTTAGAGAGTGCTAAACGCTTGTTCGCCCATGCCGGCAGCGATTGATAAGCGAGAAATTCTGAGGCTACTGCGT
>Ga0247783_1000363_pt1 | contig 13995 bp, 14 predicted proteins | sample UWRJL064202C5_FD_179911 | JGI IMG/M metagenome (GOLD analysis project Ga0247783, IMG submission 179911) | Plant litter microbial communities from Arlington Agricultural Research Station in Wisconsin, United States - UWRJ-L064-202C-5 | ecosystem: Environmental > Terrestrial > Plant litter >...
ATCCAAGTAAACCCGTCGGCTAACAGATATTCAGCTTGCTCTCGTACGACTGAGTCGCCCAACGTAGCAGCTCGAGCCACGAGTGAACGGAGTTCCTGTTCAAAGCTTGTCGGTGTAAGACCATCACAGGCTGTCCGAGCAAAACGCAAATAGCTGATTGCACGTAATTGCCGTTTCGGGCTTGAACTTCCGAGCGCCAATTTCAATGCCAAGAGTCTAGTCCAATTTTTTCTATTTTCCTTCCACCACTTCTGTGCGATGCTGGCGCACGCCATTAGGTGTTGGCAATATACATCGTGCGAGGCTATCGGTGAGGCGGAGGTTGAGTGAGAACCTGTTTTCAGGTATTGCGCATAGTTGTCCCGGTGTAACTGTAGTAGGCTGTCTTCTTTGATTGGGGGACCCATATATCCAAAATCCTCAAATGTCAGTTCCTCTAAAGTCCAACCGGCTCGTACTGCAACCCAGTCCAATTCATAGGGTATAATCAGTCCATGCCCATAGAACTCCGTTATTAGCAAATGTATTTTGTCTTATCAATGGGGATATGCTCAAAAAAAGTTTTTCTATGTAGTGCATATGAAACGGTCGGAGATGCGGACACCCTTCCGTGTTAACACAAATTGACATCTTTTGCTTTAAATTTCGACTTGCCGAAATCTTTGTTATCTACCGGATAACTAACTCTTCAAATCGCTGCGTTTCATTAGTGATTTTGTCTGCTTCGATTGGATTTCGCGTAACGGGTTTAAAAGATTTTGATAACCTTGTGCATAATATACTCCATGGACAGGGACTTTAGAGATGATCTTTATACTGCGATCGCATGTTTTGTGTTTATGGCAGCGATCGCGCTTTTCAATACATGGTACATCAGGTGCCTATATATCTGTTGTCACCACACTGGTTACTTCAGCCACAGTCAATACGTATGCCCTTACCTTTCTTTCTGACTTTCTATATTACTGCCAACCTGTGCTACGAAAAAGCACCGCGTGGAGGGAACTTCACCTATACCTGCATCTGCCCTGGTCATTGTAGAGGGGGTGAACACCCCGAGGGATTCACTAATCGCTCGGGGTGTTTCACTGATTTTGGAGACGAAGAAGATCAAGTGTAAAACCTGACTGAAATACATCGAAAAAGGCTTATTTGCTCTTCTTTTTCTCCTTAGCCTTTGCCATTAATTTTTCCTTCATAGCCTCTTTATTTTTAACGTAGGTTTCGTATTGTGCGGGTTCGAGCACCTTTTTTAATTCGTTATCCTTTTCGTCTGATACGGCTTTTAATTTTTTAAGACGTTTGAATTTTGCGGTTTCCCCCTTGTAGGTAGCCCGCATTTTTTTTTGAATAGATAACGTTTATGTCACTTACAAGAGCCACCTGTTTTTCGGTAAGCGAAAGGTTCTCCTTCATGTACTCAGTTTGCATCTGAGCCCTCTCCTCGGGAGAGGATTTGGTCATAAATTCGTCGAGTTTTTCCTGCGCAAAAGAAGTGCTGCAAATGAATATGAGACTAAAAATTAGTGCAGTAACATTTTTCTTGGTTTTCATTGGTTATGTGTTTTAGTTTTGCGCAAAATAACGATATGCCTATGTACCTAATGTAATAATGTAAGTGAAGCGACCATATAAGCAGGCGAGACTGCCACGCATTAAGGTAATTTGTTATGGATTCCCGAGGTATTTTTCCTTTCGTTTTTGATGCCTGCATTAAGCGCAGCGAAAGCTGGGCAATGAAATGTAATTCTGCATCCTTAGTGGCTAAATTGTTGACGATGCGTTGACGGTTAGGGCGGAAATTACTGTTGTGTTTTGCTGCGGTTGAGCTCCTCCGCGGTCTGTCTCATAACGTAAACCTGGCTTGTATTCGTGCAGTCGTGTACACCAGTCCATTGTCGATATGGAAGTATTTAAGGGGATTTTTATTGTGGAATAAAGTTGTTTTGATGAAGGATAAGGAAGCTCGATAAGAGCTTTGTGATGCGCTTTGTCAGGTGATAGATGCCGTTTTTTCGTAAGAGCTTCTATCGCAGACGGGTCGGTACATGTTACGGGGATGCACATTGACCAGCTAAAAAAATTAATGGTCACAATTTGAATGAAGTATGCTTATCAATTTAGTTTAACCTCCGGAAACTTCAATACCAGACCCGTCTGCAAAATAAAGCCTTTGTTATTGACTTGCTGTATCGGTTCCGGTGCTTCTCCTATCGGCGTCGTAAGCAAAGTCCACCCCCTCGTATTGTTACTTTTATATAGCCCAAATTCCTGGGTCGGTATAAAGCCAGCGGTAAAGTTTAACCGCCAATTCTTCCAAAAGCGATACTCATAATAGGCAATGCATGAAAGTTGTTTTAAACGAATGTAGTCATCTGTCTCTGCCATCCTGAAGCTGATTATCCACAAATCCCATCCACCACCAAATGTTGACCTTTTCCCAGTTGTATAAACAAGCCGTCCATGAATGGGCAACCTGCACGTGATCCTCCACCGCTCATTGATATAGTAGTCCATGTCTAAAAGCGGAACGACCTGGTTACCGAAAAATTGTCTGGAAAAAGCCAAACCCATGCCCATGCGGGAATACTCCGAATATTTAATATGAAAGCTTCCAGCCATTGAATAAATCAGATCCTCGCTGCCAATATCCCTCCATTCGGAATTAAGAGAGACCACACCAGCCAGCGAAACGGAATTTACTTCATTGATTTTATACACTCCGACCAGGTCAATATTGACGTTGTGCAACTGTCGATTGAACACGTTTGGCATATCTTTCATCGAGACATTTCGATAGCTTTCACCAGTAAGCACAAACAAGTCGTTTTTTTTATAAACGGGCATTCGTATTTTTACATTGGCTATTTTTGCACTGGCCGATGTATCGTTGCTCCGAACTGGCGTATAAGTATAATCAATGTGAAATAGATCTTTATCTTGCGAATGTCCTTCGAACCATAGCATCATTGCCAATACCCCCGTTATTTGCTTAATAGACATAGATCATTGATTTATTTCATGAGCATTTTATATAGTACCGGCTCTACAAATCGGGTAATGAACAAGGAACTCAGTAACCCGCCGATCAACACCAATGCAAGCGGTGAAAAGAAATCAGAGCGCTCCAGTACGAGTGGGATCAGTGCACATACGGCCGTGAGTGTCGTCAGAAATATAGGTGTGAACCGCTCTTCACGGGCCAATTCGATAGCTTTGTCTATATCGTGTCCCTCCCGGCGCATCTGATTGGTAAAGTCTACGATAATGATCGTGTTTTTTACCTCCAGGCCTATGAGGGTGACGACTCCGATAAATGCGGTAAACGAGAAGGTATAGCCGGTTAACCAGAGTGCGATGACCGAGCCGACGACGCCGAGCGGAATAGCTGACGCTACAATGATGGTGCCTTTGATTCCGTTAAATGCTAAAACCAACACTACGATAATTGCCAATACAGCGATAATCAATGCGGTTGTAAGTCCGCCAAACGATTCTTTTCGTTTTTCCATTTCTCCACCAGCCTGAATTTTATAGCCTGCTGGTAATTTGATTTTTTCCATCTTTTTTAATACATCATTTGTGACGTTGTTTGTAAGATAACCCGGCAGTACACTTGCCGTTATAATAACTGTACGGTGCTTGTTATAATGCTGAATGCCGGAGGCTGAAGTTTCAAAATTCCACCTGGCGATTTCGCTCAGTGGAATCAGCTTTCCCCGTAATGAAGCCACGTAAATCGTACTCAGGAAAAGGAACGTATCTTTTTGTTTTTCGTCCACAGTAACCACAATGTCATAGCTGTTGCCATCCGAATCAGTGTAATCACCAGTAGGCAATCCTGTAAAGGCCATCCGTAGCGTTTTGGATACTTCGCTTAACGGTATGCCCAGCGCCAGCGCCTTTTCCTCTTTGATTTTCAAGTGCAGATCAGCCTTGGTTTCTTCCAGGGGATTCTCTACATACGTAGTTCCTTCTGTATGGTCCATCATGGTTTTTACTTGCGCCGCCAAGCCGCGCAGCGTATCCGTGTTATTACCAGCGATACGAATTTCTATTGGATTTTGTACGGGCGGCCCCTGCACAAATTCTTTAACCTGCACCTTAGCGCCGGGGTATGTATCGAACGATCGGCGGAGTGAGTCCAGCAATAGCGGCCAGGTATCCTTATCGTAACGTTCCAGTTGACAGAGTATCTGCGCCGTGTTTGATTGCTGTGATTGTTGCGGCAGGTTATAGTACACCTGCGGGGTGCCCTTCCCGATGTTGGTAGAGTACCGCGTTATGGCAGGGTGTTTTTGAATTTCCCGCTCGACCCAACGCGCAGTGCTGTCAACAGCGGCCATATTACTTTCAAGCGGCATGGTAACATTTACCAGGAATAGAGGCTTTTCGGCTGTGGGAAAAAATGCGACGCCAACCTGTTTAAAAAGTAATAAGCTTGCAGCGACCAATGCGGCAGCGACCAATAATGTGGTTTTGGGGAACTTCAGACAAAGGTGCAACATTTTGAGGAACGGACCTTCATTCAGCTTCATGACCGCCCGGTAGAACATGTTGTCGCCAATTTTGTCTTTTAGTATTGTGCTTGAGGCAAGCGGTGTAAGCGAAACAGAAACGAAGATCGATCCGATCATAGTATAAATGACTGCCAACGGCAAGCTGCGGATGAATGCCCCGGTAGACCCTTCCATGGTTACCAAGGGCAGAAATGAAAGGATGATACAAATGGTTACGGTTATAATTGCGGGAAGCAGCTGGTTGGTACCATTTACGGCCGCGTCAATTTTCGACTCTCCCTTACGCAGCCTGGCCACGATATTTTCTACAACAATGATCGAGTCATCTACCAAAAGCCCCAATGCAATGACAAGCCCTACAATAGAGAATTGATTAAGGGAATAGCCGGTAAGATCCAGCAAGGTAAGTCCGATAAAGATACAGGTGGGAATGGCAAACATGACTACGTAAGAAGCACGCAAACCAAGAGGCAGCAGCGTAAATAAGACCAGAACAATGGCGATGGCAAAATCGCGATACAGACCGCTAAGTCGGTGCGCCACACTTTTACTTTGGTCAAACACTTTTTCAATGATAACCCCAGGCGTATTGTGGAGATACGGTGAGATCTCGGCTTCTATCTGCTCGGTTATCCTGAATATGTCGGTATTATCCTGCTGGCTAACGGTAACGAATGCAGATGTTCTACCATTTTGCCGGGCATAGTATTTTTTTAGCTCATAGCCTTCTTTTACATCAGCGATCTGTTTCAGAAATACCAGATTTCCGTTTTCCGACTTGACGATCGTATTGCTGATCGCATCAATGGTTTCATATTCGGTCGATGTGGTAACATTGTACCGGTTAGTCGACACATCGATATACCCGGACGGTATTTTGCCCGAGGTACTTTGAATGGCGTCTGTTACACTTTTGAGCGTGACGCTGAGGGCAGCCATCCGAACAAGATCTATATTTACGTTTACCTGCTGTTGCGGCAGCGCATGTATAGCGACTTCGTTGACGCCCTTTACTTTCTCTATCGCGGTTTTCAGCGTTTCGGCTACCTTCTCCATTTCTTTGTATGACAACTCATCACTGGTAATGGCGTATTGCAGTATGTTCACATTAGAGGTAGATCCCTGAATCACCTCCACGCTGGTTACGCCGGACGGAAGTGTCGGCATGAGTTTGCTGATTTCGCGCTGGACCTCATCGTATTTCTGATTTTCGTCGGCGCTTTGCTGAAACCGGATCTGCACGTTTGCCACACCGTCGTTGATCTGGGTTCTGATAAAGTCAACTTCTGTCAGCGCTCCCAACGCCGACTCGATAGGGTTCACCACCATCTCCTCCATATCGGAAGGACTGGCGCCAGGATAAACGGGAATGATGATGAAATTTGCCAGCGGAAAAAGCGGATCCTCACTCTTTGGCATTAACCGGAATGATTGATAGCCCCAATAGCTCAACAGCAGAAAGATGCAGACGGTAAACTGCCAATTCTTTATAAAGAATTTAGGAATGTTCATAGTAAATGGTGTGCGGCGATGTTACTGTACGACTTTGATTTTTACACCTTCACGAACTTTGGTTTTTCCTGCAGTGACAATACGCAAGCTGGTGTCTAGCGATTCCTGGGTGGTTACGCTATAGGCGTTTATGTCGACAATATGCACAGTTTGTTTATGTACGGTGCTTTCGTTACTGACGACGAAGATTGTCGCCACATCGTTGTTGACGTTGAACAGTGCTTCGACAGGCAATGTGGTCATCTGCGTCATTTCGTATTCCGACACATATAACTTTCCTGTAAGCCCGTATACGATGGACTCGCCCGGATCGAAAGATGCGTAACAATCATATGTTCCCGTTTCTTCCGCGGGTATGTTAGATAAGAGAGTTACGATGCCCGGCATTGTTTTATCCGGAAGCACGTCGATCACGATCTGACAATTCTGACCAAGATGAAGCTTCATTCTATCTTTATCGCTCAATGATGTCTTGAATAGCCATTTTTTGTTTTGATGGTTGGCCGCTATTGAGAAACATGGTGCCCCCGGGGATTTGAATTCGCCATGGTTGACCTGACGAACTGTAACGAAACCGTTGTCCGGGGCAAAGAGATAGGCCTGACTAATATTGAATAAAATCCCGTCGCGTTGCGCGTGGGCGGTAGCCAGGCTAGTTTGTGTATTTTGCAACTGCTCTACTGTTGCCACCGTGTCTTTTACCAGGTTGGAGATCCGTTCCAAGTCGCGTACCAGTTTGGCAATGTTCTCATCGACCTGGCGAAGCTGTGTCGTTAGCTCCGTTGTATTTAACGCGGCCATTAATGTTCCTTTCTGAACGTAATCTCCCTCGTTAGTCAGCACCTTATCGACAACACCACCGGTTTTAAATGAAAGTACAACTTCATTCGTACTGCCGATTCTGCCACTGGACGCTACTACATCGGGCGCGTCGCGTTGCCTAGGGTTTACAATACGGACAGCAACAGCAGTCTGTTTCCGGGCTTCGCCCGCGTGATCGGCGTTGCATGCTATCGCCAGAACAGGCATAAGCAACGCCATGACTATATTTTTTTTATTCATTACTCTGAAATTATTATAATATATTTGCCGGCCACCTCGTTATATGACGTTGCTTTTTGAAGTAATTCATAGTACCACGACTGCATATCGATGGAGGACTGTATAAGTTGTTTTTCTGCGTCGGTCAACTCAAGGATGTTGGCTGTGCCCACTTTAAATTTTTCATGGATGACCTCGTAGTATACCTGTGCACTGGTGTACCCTGTGCGAACAGAAGACTGGTTTTGCAGTTGAGTGGCCATGTCATTATATGCCGTACGTTCGTTGAGCGCAAGCTGCTCTTGCTGCATCAGATATTGGGTGTGAACCGTTTCCATCTGAATAGTCGCCTGTCTGTATCGCGCTCTATTTACTCCGGTATGAAACAAATTCCATTTCAGCGATAGTTGTATGCTTGCGATTGGTAGTCGCTGATTCTCTAAATCAAATTGAGATCCCTGGATTCCCCCGAAGACTTTCAACTGGAGCGTAGGTAAACTGGCGGCACCGGCTACCTTTATTTGCGCCTGCGCTACGTCCTCCGTGTGGCCCAGATAGTCAAGCTTATAACCTGTATATATTGTATCGCTTTCTTGTATCGCACTATACTGCGCATTGTGCTTCCATTGGTATTGAGCGTCTACTTCTATAGGTGTTTCAGCCGGTCTGTTGATCAGGAAATTGAAGTAATATTGTGCCCTCGCAAGATCGTTTTGAGCGTTACGCTGCATAGCGTCCATTTCACTTGCGGTCGCTTTTGCCTTATACAAAGCGTCTTTTGTGGTCTTTTGATTCAGAATCAGCTTTTCCACTGCCGAAAGGCTTTCGTGCGCCAACGTCACGCCCTGGCCAGACGCCTTTAGAATGCCGAACGCCTGGAGATACTGGAAGTAAGCGATCCGTATATCGGCTTCGAGCTCTCTCTTAAAATCCTCCAGTCTTGCCTTATTGGCTTTCACCGAAGCTTCTTTAGCCTGCCTGTTATAGGCCAGTTCAGCACTGTAGACAGGCTGTGTGAGCTGTAATCCTCCCTGAAACTGGGTGGGCGGCGGGAAATATATATTGTTGCCATCGACCATTCCCATATTGCTATTCTCCAATAGTTGAAGAAGCCCCCGCGCAGCGTCAGAGGAAGCCGACGCAGCCGGAATTTCCGCTGGCTTTCTAAAATTATGTGTGTAGGTAGCCACTACGTCCATCGATGGCCCATACATATTCTTTGCCTCTTTCAATGCCCAGACGGCCTTTTGGTAGTCGCCGTCCAACTGCTTCACTGATAGGTTTGTCTGAAGACCTTGCGCTACATACTGGTCAAGTGCGCTCTGACCAAACAACGCTCCTGACGTACACAATAAGGTAACCATCAGCACCCGACTGACTCGTTTGATTTTCATGTTGCTGTTATTTGTCGGAACGGTGGATTACCGAATCCATAATCTGGTCTTACTGAAGAAGCCTTTCCCACCTGTGATTTCCAGCGTGTTGCTGTTTTTGACTACAACCGTGCATGGTAGCCAGACATTTTGGGCAGGAACATATACCAGTCCCTTACTATATCTGCCGTCTTGGTATTGAAGTTTTTTGACAACGATTGTACCGATCTTTTTATCCGAATTTTCGTCGTTTATCCAAGATAATTTTGCCGCGTACGTTCCGTCAGTGTCCTGGTAAAATTGAATTTTCCGATCCGCTGTTTCATTTTTCCATTCGCCGAGGATCTTGTTGGCATCTTCCTGAGAGCTGGCCGTTCCTGCCTGGAAGAGAACCAACGCGAGAACTGTTAAGATGTGCCGTGGTGTCGCTCCTGCTATGTAAATTAACGCTTGCATCATATGTTTTCCTTATTTGTTAATAACCTGATGCAAATCTGCTAATCAGGACCGATGATGAGGAGACATATCGTTACCAAGCGGGCAATAGTCCATTTTAAGCGGACCTCCGTGGTTAGCTTTGAAGCCAGGAGAGAAAATAGGAGGATTTGACCTTGCTTATTATTACAGGTTCTGGAACCTCCAGTGTAAGTGCTACAACCAGTTTACGACCAAAGTGCCTATTTACTACCTGAACGGATTTGCGATTGATGATGAATTGGCGATTGGCCCTGAAGAACATATCCGGGGGCAACTGACTTTCCAGCAGTTCCAAAGATTCGGTGACATGATATATCACATTTTTCAGCGTGACCAGTTTCACAACCCCTTCATTCAGGTAAAAAAACGCAACTTCTGCTGCTGGAATTGGCAATAATTTGTCCTGATAGTGAATCAGTAACGTGTTTTTGTAGGAAGGCTGGAGCTGCTGCAGAAGCTGTTGCATGATCTTTCGGTTACCGTCGATATGCCCCAAGCCAAAGGCCTTTTTCATGCTTTCCAGTTTCTGAAGCGACTCCGCGACTTTCTTCTCAATGATCGGCTTCAAGATATAGCTCACAGCATTGGCGTCGAAAGCCTGAAGCAGGTACTCATCGTACGCAGTGCAGAAAATTACAGGTGTGTTAATTTCGGTGTTGCCAAAAATAGAAAAGCATAGGCCATCACCAAGTTGTATATCCGAAAATATTACGTCGATCTTGCCGGTGTAGTTATTGAACCAGTTTACAGATGCCGATACCGAATCCAGGCAAGCCAGGATATTACATACAGGCACAAGTTTTTCGAGCAGATGCTGCAACTCCTGAGCTGCTCCAGGCTCATCTTCGATGATTACAATGTTCATAAAACTATTGGAAGTTTAACACGGAATACCTGGTCTGTTTTTTCTATTTCCACGACCTTATCGAAAAGTATTCCATAGCGTTCAATTATGTTATTCAGCCCAATCCCGGTTGTATGTTCGACCGACTGGCGTGGCTGGTAAGTATTCTCGACAACGATTAGGTCGTCTTTGCTGACTACAGTTATGTGCAGAGGTCTAGATTGCAGGACTATGTTATGTTTTACAGCATTTTCGGCCAGCATTTGCAAGACCAGCGGAGGTATTTTACAGTTATAATATCGTGGTTCAATATGGATAGTTATCCTCAGCGATTGGCCAAATCGCGCATTCAATATGTGAAGGTACGATTGAAATCCGCCCAGTTCAGTTGCGACCAGTACATAGTTTTTTGACTGAGTTTGTAAAATATAACGGTATACATTACTCAACTCGTTAACAAAATCTTTCACAGATGATTCCCGCGTAAGCGTTGTGAGTGTATTGAATGTGTTAAACAAAAAATGAGGACTTAGCTGTTCTTTAAGCGACGAGAGCTTCGCCTGAAGATGGGCTTGCTTTAAACGCTCAATCTCCAGTGATGTTTGTTGTTTCTCCCACAAGATGTACAGGTAGTAGCTTAGAAAAGATGAGAGACCGCCGATAATCATTCCCCTGAATGTGATCAACATCAGTCGTCGATCGCCGTGTATATCCGGCGCGAGGTGAAATCTGGGTGGTACAAGCTCGTTGTACACAATGTCGGTTAAGTAAGAGAAAACCCCCGACACCAAAATGCCAGTGACGACATACAGAATTTTATTAATTGTTTTATTTATCGCCTTTTTTTTGGACAATAAAGATGCAAATAGCATATGCGAAAAATACCAGCAAAAAAGTGTGAACCCCGAATAATACAACAGCGCAGCGAGATAACGTGATATTTCATCAGTCGATAATCGAAGTAACAGCTGAAACGTACCGATAATTGACATGCCGATTGAAAAGGTAATACCAACAATCCAATTGTATTTCTTCATTTTCACAAAGGTAAGCTTGCAAAGTGGCAAGTTTGCAAAATTTCGGCACAAGATGGACATGGAAGCACTTGAAACGGCCATAGCCTAACGGTGGATAGTGCTATTGTGCAGGTTGGACTTTTATTATTTTGTAAGGAACGGCCGTCTGGATCACTTTAAAGCCGGGCGCGACCGTAGGGAAGATTTTACACTGAGGAAACGAAGCGGCTAAAAAATGCCGCGCAAGCATTCGATTAAAGCAAAAATTTAGTTGCCTTCTTTCAAAATAAATTAAATGAGATTCTAAAATCCAAAGGAGTTTGGTTAGTCTTACTTTTAAAAAACTTGGTAAATGACTGAGGATGTTCAAACCCCAGTTCATAAGCAATTTCGGATACACTTAGCTCGGTAGCGGATAGTTTTTCTTTCACTTTTTCAATTAATTTATTGTGGATATGCTGCTGGGTATTTTGCCCTGTTAATGATTTTAGTAAAGTACTCAAATAAGTAGGTGATAAATTCAATGAATCAGCAACAAATTGGACCGTTGGAAGGCCATTCATATTTGGATTGTTAAAGTGGGCATTGAGTAATCTTTCAAGGTTTTTCAATATTTTATGATTGCTTATTTTTCGAGTTATAAACTGTCGCTGATAGAATCTCTCGGAATAATTGAGCAAGGTCGCTATTTGAGAAACAATAAAGATGTAATGTTCACTAAAAGGATTACAAATTGGCGCCTTACCGTGTCTCAATTATCAATTTGGTTCGAAGGAGGTGATATTTAATTTTCATCTACGGCCACACTTTCCAAGTTTAACCGCATTGGTACGCAAGCTGGTTTAGGGAGCTCAGATGTCATATTACACTGTATGCAAGTTGGTGATTTTTTTGCACTCCCGCCGTCTCAGGTCCCAGGCAAGTTTTTCTTTCATTGCCAACGCCTCTGTCCTTGTCATAGACATCATGTTCAAATGTTCGTACAAGCTCGGACGCAGATACCGCCCGTATTTCTGTACAATGTTGGCGGATAGCTTGTGCCCTTTTTTGTTGACGTATCCTGTTCGATGCTGCATAAATCGTTCGGCAGGTGTCTTACTCGTCATGCCGACATAAAGGCATTCCAGTACGCCGTTGAATTGTGGAATGGCAACCCGGAACTTTGTGTTTTCGGTAAAGACTTTTCGCGAGAGCTCAAACACATAAACCCTGTACCTCATACTTATTGGTGTTAACGATGCAAGACGTTAGGTGCCTGATCCGAGACCTCATCAAATTGCTGTGTGATCGTATTTATAATGTCGGCTATCGGCTGTACACGCTTTACGTATTCAATAGCAGGGCCAGCGCACCACACTGTTTTATAGGTAGCGCCGAACGCAGCTTTTTCAACTGCTTTCATCCCACGGAAAGCAATGAGCATTTTGGCATACTTCTTTAAGGTCTTGTTGTTATTGAGGATCAACTCTAAAAGATTGGCTTTTGTGCCGAGCTGTTGAACGTATGGTGTATTAATGACCGTGAGCGGTGAGCCAGAGAGCTTTGTTGTCATGACAATGTCTTTTTCGCCATAATCGATCATCGCCTGTTTGTATTCAGCTGTGATATCCGATTCTTCGCAAGCGATAAAAATAGTTCCGATTGATGCTCCCGCTGCACCCCAATCGAGCACTTGTTTAAGATCTTTCCCTGTCGCAACACCACCGGCGGAAATTACTGGAATGTTGCAGTTGCTCTTTAACAGTGTTATGAGCTCATAAGGCGAAACTGCTCCTGCATGTCCTCCAGCCCTGTTGTTTACCGCAATCAAGGCGTCTGCACCCATCGCCTCCACTTTTTTCGCATATTTTAAGTCAACAACATCACAAAAGACTTTTATTCCTAACGGCTTGCATTGCTCAATTACTTCCTGGGGGCTACCCAGGGAAGTTATAATGAAATCGACTTTTAACTCCAGCAACGTTTTGAGTTGTGATTTGTACTTAGGATTGGAGCGGTTTACAATGAGATTTACACCAAATGGCCTATCTGATGCGTGCCTTATCTCACGAATGGCGGCTCTAAGCTCCTCATCCGTTCTATAATTAAGCGCCGGAAATGCTGCAGTTACGCCACTACGCAATGCAGCAATAATCATTCGACTGTTCGAGATGAGGAACATCGGTGCTAAAATGATGGGATACCGGATTCCGAGCAGCTTGTCAAGAGTTGTCATTATCAAATATAACAAAGCCACGCTATGTTAGCGAGCGCTGACTGTCAAGATTGAGACTTTGTATCCGGGAGTAACGAACCTAACATCTCCAACGGGATCACCTTATCATGGTGTGTTATGGCCAGATCCTGGGCACGCACTGCGGCTCTGGAAAGCCCGGTATGCCCGGTGTAATGGATAGAAATCTCATGGAAACGTGAATGTCAGGCACAATCCAGCCAATTTGGGCAAATTCGAGTTGGTCAAGGGTGTATTATGTATAGAATTAAGTTGATATAGTGTTTGGATGTAATATTTTCCACTATTATTCCATTTTTTATTGATTTTGTTAATTTGGTGATTGTTCATGTAACGTTTAAGTAATATATATCCGACATATAATATATTGGATATATATATCAGGATGGTGTATTTTGAATACGTTAAAGCGTTTTGGGAGAAAGCTTCTCTTTTTTCTGCAATCGATTTTGGGTTTGTCTGTTTTATATTTAAGTTTTCGTAAGCTTTTATATTTAATTGAATCTTTTTAATGAAAAAGGGTGAATAGATTCGCTACGTCATCCTGAATTGTTGTCTGCCTATGAACCAACCCCGTCACTCCAAAGAATCTATTGCTATTGTAGGTATGTCTTGCCGCTTCCCCAACGTCTCTTCCCTCGATGAATTCTGGGAATTGCTGAAGCAAGGGAAAGACACGATTGCCGAAATTCCAGCTGAACGTTGGAACTTTCAGAAGTATTATGACTCTGACCCTTCTGTTATGGGTAAAACCAATCAGCGTCATGCCTCTCTACTGAGCGGGGTACACGATTTCGATCCGTTGTTTTTCAATATTTCCCCTGCTGAAGCGATCGAAATGAGCCCTTCGCAGAAATTGATGCTGGAGCTGGCCTGGGAAGCGATTGAAAACTCGACCATGCCCTTCCATCGTATACAGGGACAAAATGTGGGTGTGTATGTGGGGAATATCTGGACTGATTTTGAGCATTATCGCAAA
>Ga0247783_1000364_pt1 | contig 13985 bp, 13 predicted proteins | sample UWRJL064202C5_FD_179911 | JGI IMG/M metagenome (GOLD analysis project Ga0247783, IMG submission 179911) | Plant litter microbial communities from Arlington Agricultural Research Station in Wisconsin, United States - UWRJ-L064-202C-5 | ecosystem: Environmental > Terrestrial > Plant litter >...
GAGCCGGTGATCCCTTGAAATAGGACCTTGGTGTTCTTATCGACCAGAATTGCCATGCTCTTCTACCTTCTTCACGCAGCGCGCACGGCGGCGACGATCTTCTTCGCACCGTCGGACATCGTGTCGGCGGGCTGAATCGCTAGCCCGCTGTCTTTCAAAATTTGCTTACCGAGCTCTACGTTCGTGCCTTCCAAACGCACGACCAGCGGTACCTTGAGGCCGAGCTCCTTGGTCGCCGCGACGACGCCTTCGGCGATCACGTCACACTTCATGATGCCGCCGAAGATGTTGACGAAGATGCCCTTCACCTTGCTGCTGGAGAGGATCATCGAGAAGGCCTTCTTGACTTGGTCTTTGGTGGCGCCGCCGCCCACGTCCAAGAAGTTCGCCGGACTTCCGCCCTCGTGCTTGATGATATCCATCGTCGACATCGCCAAGCCCGCGCCGTTCACCAAGCAGCCGATGTCACCATCGAGCGAGACGTAGCTGAGGCCCGCGTCTTTGGCTTCGAGCTCGACCGGATCTTCCTCGGCCTTGTCCATCTGCTCGACCCACTCCTTGTGGCGACCGGAGGCGTTGTCATCGAAGGTGATCTTGGCGTCGAGCGCCACGACCTTGCCGTCTTTGGTGACCACCAGCGGGTTGATCTCGCACAGCGAGCAGTCTTCCTTCTCGAACAAGACGCCGAGCTTCGTGAGCAGCTTCACGAAATCTGCGACCGTGTCCTTCGGGCTCGGCGTGCCCTTGCCGATGTCGAGCGCGTACGCCAGCTTGCGCGCCTGAAAGCCGCTCAAACCCGTCACCGGGTCGATGTGCTCGATCAGGATCTTTTCCGGCGTCTGCTCGGCGACGGTCTCGATTTCGACGCCGCCTTCGGTCGAAGCCATCACGGCGATGCGACGTGCTTCGCGGTCGACGACCAGGCCCAAGTACAGCTCGCGCGCGATATCGAGGCCTTGCTCGACGTACAAGCGCTGCACCTTTTGCCCCTCGGGGCCGGTCTGGTGCGTGATCAGCTGCATGCCGAGCAGCTTCTCGGAGACGGCCTTCACCTCCGAAGGGCCACCCTTGACGACCTTCACGCCGCCGCCCTTGCCGCGGCCGCCCGCGTGGATCTGCGCCTTGACGACGACCACTGGGATCTTGGTCTCGTCGATCAGCTTCTTGGCCGCGTCCTCGGCCTCCGCGGGCGTGAACACCGGATAACCCTTGGGGGTTGCGATGCCGTACCGCTGGAAGATCTGTTTGCCCTGGTATTCGTGAATTTTCATGGGAAAAAGCTCAGGATTTGGCTTTGACGATGTCGACCACTTTTTGCACGCTGTCGGCGCTCGTCTTGAGCATCGCCTTCTCGGCGGGGCTCAGCTCGATCTCGATGATCTTTTCCACGCCGCCTGCGCCGATCACGACCGGCACGCCCAGGTACAAGTCCTTGTAGCCGTACTCGCCTTCGAGATACGCGGCGCCGGGCAGGATCCGCTTCTGATCGTACAAGTAGGCTTCCGCCATGGCGATCGCGCTCGACGCGGGCGCGTAGTAGGCGCTCGTGCCCATCAAGCCCACGATCTCGCCGCCGCCCTTGCGGGTACGATCGACGATCGAGGCCAGGCGCTCATCGGAGATCAGTTGCTGCACGGGGATGCCGTTGATGGTGGTGTAGCCGAGTACGGGCACCATGTCGTCGCCGTGCCCGCCGAGCACGGTGGCTCGCACGTCTTTCACGCTGGCGCCGGTTTCACGCGCCAAAAACAGTGAGAAACGCGCGCTGTCGAGCACGCCGGCCATGCCCACGACCTTCTCACGCGGCGCGCCGACGCGGCGCTTGTACTCGTAGACCATCGCGTCGAGTGGGTTACTGATCACGATCACGAATGCGTCCGGACAATACTTCTTGGCGTTGTCGGCGACGTTTTGGATGATCGGCAGGTTCGAGCCCACCAGGTCGTCACGTGATTGGCCAGGCTTGCGCGGGATGCCCGCGGTGATGATCAAGACATCGACGCCCGAAAGGTCTTCCCAGTTCGAGGTACCGGTGACCTTGGCGTCGCTGCCGGAGAGCACGGTCGACTGCTCGAGGTCCAGCGCCTTGCCCTGTGCGAACTTCTCCTTTGCGGGGATGTCGAACAACACTACGTCGCCGAGCTGCTTGGTAACCGCGAGATTCGCGAGCTCGCCACCGATGTTGCCCGCGCCGATGAGACCAATCTTCTTTCGTGCCATGTCGAATTACTCCTGAGTAATGCTGCTATCTCTCGCTAGACGAGAGCCACGTGGTCCGTACCACTTATGAGAAAAGTTACCGTCCAGCTTAGTGTCTGCGCCTGCGGGTTTCCGTGACGGTGACGGGCAGAACGGGTGAGCGAAGTAGACCAGCAACTATCCCGCGGCAACAGCCCATCCGCTCAGGCTGAAAGCTGCTGATCCAGCTGGCATTTCGCGCGCCCCGCGAGGGCAGGATGGCCTGGTGTATGGTCGTTTGGTGAATTGGCATGGCGTTGGGATCGGGATGGCGGTGCTGCTCGGCGCGTGCCTGGGGGCCTGCGGCGGGGCACCGGAGCCACGGGCGAGTGCTCCCAGCGGGCGTCCCAGCGCGGCAGCGGGCGTCCCGCCGCAGCCACGACCGCCAGTGCCGGACGAGTGCGAGGCCGAGCCTGGCAAACCACCGCCGGAACCGCTCGAACGCAGCTACAGCGGGGTCGCTGCCAAGGCGCGCTGCCAGGGCGAGCTGCACACGATCATGTCCGGAGTGAGTCACTCACTTGGCGTGCAATGCGAGTATTGCCACTTGGTTCCCGACTACCGCGCGATGACGCACCGAAAAGAGATCGCCAACTGGATGGCGACCGCGCTCGTCCCAGCGTTGCGCAAGAAAGGCAGCGGTGGTGCACCGTGGTGCAATGATTGCCACCAAGCTCTCGGCAAAGGTTCAGCCAAGTTTCTCGGCGATCCTCGAAACACTTCGTTCGCGATCGAATGGATGACGACTCACCTGGTCGAGGATTTCGAGACCAAGTCCGGCTCAGCCTTGCGCTGCAAGAGCTGCCACCGCGGAAACCTCGGGACGCCGCAGTTTCAGCGTAAAATTATACTGACTGATCTGATACCCGGAGACTGATCTGCGGCGCACGGCGCGCAGGTGAGATAGGCGTTTCTCGCGGCGTTTAGCGGCCAACGGTTTCGTGACATAAAAATGAGCGTGCGCATTGGCACGACGTCCGTAATAGTCGGCACACAGTTTTTTCGAGGAGCGAGATCATGCAGAGTGCGCGGTACAGCGTGTTTGCGATCGCGCTGTTGGCCGGCGCATCGTTCGCAGGCTGCAGTGGATCGCCCAGTGTCAATCATGCTGCGGCAGCCGGTGCCACGAGCGTCGCGGGCAACGCCGGTTTGGACGGCACGATTGAGCCGAGCCTGCCTGCTAGCGCCGGTTCAGGCGCGCAAGGTGGAAGTCTGTTCGTGGATTTACCGGAAACGATGGCGGGCAGCACGAGCGTCGGTGGCTCGACCAGCCAGCCCTACCCCGACAAGCTGCCCGACGGCTTCACAGCCGCGAATATGTTCGGCGGCTTTCGCGTGGGTGAGGCAATCGTTGCCGAGTCCGGCTCACCCGCTGAAACCCCAAGCGCGGGCACCGAGCGCTGCGGTACCACGATTTTGGCTGTCATTCGCGACTTCAAGGTCGACGGTGAGAACTTCGGAGGCAAAAGCATCGGTGACGACAAGGGCCTGGTGGAGCCCACGCTCGGTGCTGATCGAAAGCCCGTGTTCGCGCATTCGGGGCCGTCGTCCACGGTCACCGACCCCGCAGAGTTCGACAATTGGTACCGCACGGTGGACGGCGTCAACAAGGCGTACAAGCTCGAGCTCTGGTTCGGCCCGAACGCTGGCGTGAGCAGCTTTCAGAGCACCGACTTCTTTCCGCTCGATGGCATGGGCTGGAACGACATGGACCCGGAGTTTCAGCACAACTTCTACTTCACTACCGAAATTCACACCCAGTTCAGGTACGAAGGCGGTGAGACTTTCAAGTTCGTCGGCGACGACGACGTGTGGGTGTTCATCAACAGCAAGCTCGCGATCGATCTCGGTGGTGTGCACCCGGCGGCCGAAGCGACGATCGACATCGATGCACGCGCGACCGAGCTCGGCCTGGAAAAAGGCAAAGTTTATCCGTTCGACATGTTCCAAACCGAGCGCCACAAATTCCAGTCGAATTTTCGGGCTGACACCGATCTGAATTTCGTCGACTGCGGCACGATCGTCCCCGAAACCATTCCCAAATAGAGGGATTTTGGCCGGCCACGCCGCCTCCTCGCCCAGCGCTCTCTTGTTCGTGTACGGCTCGCTCAAACGGGGGCGAGCCAATCACCACGAGCTCGTGGCGGCAGAATACCTATCGCTCGCGCGGACGGCGCCGCGCTTCGCCTTGCGAGTCGTCCACGGTTATCCGGCGCTCGTGCCCGGCTCACGCGCGATCCTCGGCGAGCTGTATCGTATCGCCGCGAGCGCCTTGCCCGCCCTGGATGATTTCGAGGGTGCCGCCTACGTTCGTCGAGAGATCGAGCTCGATGACGGCGAACGCGCGCTCGCCTACCTGTCCAATCTGCCCGAAGCTGGCGCCCCCTACCCGGGCGACGAATGGCCCGTGCGTTGATCCGCCTTCGTTAGCTCGTTATGCTGCGCGCGGATGGTGCAGGAGGATCCGCCCCGGCGTTGCTCGACCTGTCAGTGTGGGCTGCCCAGTCATGCGCGCTTCTGTCCCAGCTGTGGACGCGATAGCCAGGCGAGCCTTGCCCAGCAGCGTCCAGTCAGCGGCGAAAAAGTGCGGGAGGCGCTCACGCCGAGCGCACCGCTGCCGCCCATGCGCATCGCGCCGGGCACGCGCATCTCGGTCTATCGCATCGAGGGTGTGATCGGCGAGGGCGGTATGGGCGTCGTTTATCGCGCGCACGACGAAGCGCTCGATCGGGTGGTGGCGCTCAAATGCCTGCATTCGAACTTGGCCGGTGATCGCGACATTCGCATGCGCTTCGCGCGGGAAGCGCGGATCTTGAGCGGCTACGGGCACCCGAACGTCGTGCGCGTGTTCGACTTCGTGGAGCAGGATTACTTCTTGGCAATGGTGATGGAGCTCGTGGAGGGCCCGAGCTTGGTCGAGCACCTCGCCAAGTGGCGCGGGCACATGCCCTTCGACGAGATTCGTCACGTCTTTCAGGGCGTGCTGTCCGCGGTCGAAGCCGGGCATCGCCAAGGGGTCATTCACCGCGATCTGAAGCCCGAAAATATTCTGATCACCGGTACGGGTGAGGCGATGCGCCCAAAGATCGTGGACTTTGGCATCGCCCGGATTTTGGAAGGCACCACGTACACCATGACGGGCGCGTTCCTCGGCACCTGTTGCTACATGTCTCCGGAGCAAGTGGAGACGCCGCATGCTGCTGACCCGCGATCGGACATTTATTCGCTGGGCGTGACGCTCTATCAGCTGTGCACGGGTAGGCTGCCTTTCGAAGGCAATCACTTCGCGGTCATGATGGCACACGTGAACCGAAAGCCAGTGTCTCCGTCGAGCTTGCGAGCGGACCTGCCAAGTGAGCTCGAACGCCTGATTGTGGACGCGCTAGCCAAGGACCCCGCGCAGCGACCGCCGTCCTGCGCCGTGTTCAGCGAGCGCTTGGCGGCGGCCTTGCCAAGCCATGCTTCGCCGAGCACGGTCTCGGATTTCCCCAAATTGGTCGCAGGCGCCGGCGCGGGCAGCGAGATGGTGCTGATCGCCGAGGGCTCGTTCGGCATGGGGCAGAAGCGCCGCACGGTGCACCTGGACGCTTTCTACCTGGATCGCGCTCCGGTCACCAATCGCGAGTTTGCGCAATTTTTGGAGATCACGGGCTATCGCCCGACCGACGAAGATGCTGCCCGTTTCGTGCCGCACTTATTGGGCGGAAAGTTGAGCAAACGCGAACAGAATCACCCGGTCGCCTACGTGTCCTGGCTCGACGCGCGCGCGTTCGCGGCCTGGGCTGGCAAGCGCTTGCCGTCCGAGGCCGAGTGGGAAAAGGCCGCGCGGGGCACGGATGGCCGGAAATATCCTTGGGGGCGAGCGCAGCCCTCGCCGCTGCGCGCCAACTATGGCAACAACGCGGGCGGCACGGTACCGATTGGCTCTTACCCCGAAGGGGCCTCGCCCTACGGCATCTTGGATCTGGCCGGCAATGTCTGGGAGTGGTGCGAAGACTTCGACGATGCTGCGTTTTACGAGGACGGACCGCCCAACAATCCGCTCAATCAGTGCGCGGGGCAGCGCCTGGTGATGCGTGGCGGCTCGTACCTGTTCGGCCCGGATGCGCTCCGCACCTACGCGCGGACCAGCTTCGAGCCTCATTACCGCTTCGCTGGCGGCGGGTTTCGCTGCGCGCGCTCTGCCTGACGCGACGCTGTGCGTTTTGCTCCCACGTGTGCGTCGCGCTCCCGGCCCATACCTGCTCTGAATTTGGGCGGATTTCGGCCGTTTCCCAGTTACCGCCGGTATGGTCACTTTCTCGGACGCAGCCAAAGCCACGGTCGATGCCTTCGTTACCCCGGTTTGGGTGGTCGACGTCGAGCGCGCCGATCTGATTTGGGCAAATCGTTCGGCACTGACGCTGTTTGCGGCGCTCACGCTCGAGGAGCTACTCACGCGCGAGCGGATGAGCGGTGCCAATGCATTTCTGGTGGGAGAGCTTGCGCGGCTCGTGCCCGGCGCGCGGCTCGAGAGTGAATTTCGCGTTCTACAGGCGGGCTTCGAACAGCTGGTGACCTGTACCTTTACGGGCGTCGAGAGCGACTCGGGTCAAAAGTTGGCGCTGGTCGAGGCTCATGCCGATCGCAACGCGCCCACCTCGCTGCGCGCGCCCGAGTTCGAGCAACGCCTGCAGAGTCGGGATCGCATGGCGTCGATCGGGACGCTGACTGCCGGCGTGGTGCACGGCATCAACAACCCGCTGTCGTACGTGATCGCGAACCTGGAGTACGTGAAGCGCCTGCTCTCACCGGGAGCCGAGCGCCTCGAGGCGAAGGCCCTGTCGGAGCTCGGTGACGTGCTCGACGACAGCCTGGATGGTGCCGAGCGCGTTCGCAGCATCGTCTCGGACTTGGGTAGCTTTTCTCGTCCCATCGACGCGCGCGTGGTGGCCGTCGATCTGGAACGCGCCGCCGAGCGAGCGCTCAGCGTCGCGGCCAACGAGATCCGTCACCGCGCGCGCGTAGTCCGGGAGTTTACGCCCGTGCCGGCTGCGCTGGGCACCGAGGCAAAGCTTGCCCAAGTGATCCTGAACGTGCTGATCAACGCAGCGCATTCGATCGAAGCGGGGGCAGTCGATCGCAATGCGATCACGGTCCGGACCAGGCTCGATCCGCAAGGCCGCCCGACGCTGGAAATCGAAGACACCGGCTGCGGCATCGCCCGAGAGAACCTGAGCCGGGTCTTCGACCCGTTCTTCACGACCAAGCCCGTTGGAGTCGGCACCGGGCTCGGCTTGTCAATCGCGCATCGCATCGTGCGCGAGCTGGAAGGCGAGATCCACCTGGACAGTGTGCACGGTCGCGGGACGCGCGTGCTGATCACGCTGCCTACGGCGCCGTTCTCGGCCGCGGCGTTACCCCTACTCGAAAGTGTGCCGCCCTTTTCGACCGATCGCTTTCGGGCGCGGATTCTGGTGATCGACGACGAACCGGCGATTTTGCGCGCATTCCGCCGCGTGCTTTACGCGCACGACGTGGTGCTGGCGACCTCCGGACCCGAAGCGATGTCCAAGTTCGCCGACAGCCGACGCTTCGACGTAATCTTCTGTGACGTGATGATGCCCGAGATGTCCGGCGTCGAGGTGTATCAGCGCATCAGTGAGCAGTACCCGGGTCAGGAACGAAAATTGGTGTTCATGACCGGCGGTGCCTTCGCTGAACCCGCCGCGCATTTCATCGAAGCGGTCGAAAATCCGAAGCTGAAAAAGCCGTTCACCGGCAGCTCGCTGCGAGCGCTGGTCGCAGCGATCACCAGGCTTACGCGTTAATCGCGCGATTCGTACACGTTCATTGCGGGCAGCTCGAAGGCGGTCAAGAAGCCGCCGTTGCCACAGCCGGTGTCGATACCGACCACGTTTTCGCCAGCCCAAAGGTCGGTCGGGTCTTCCGGCGTGTAGCCCGACAGCTCGGGCGGTAGATACTCGGTCCGGGTGTGGCCGAAGACGACCAGCTTGCCCCGGTAGTTGCGAAAGAAATAGTCGTCACGTAGCCACAGCAGCACGATCGGATCGGGCGCCGCGCTCGGGTGGATGAAGCCTTCTGCGCTGCGTGGCAAGCCGGCGTGCACGTAGATCGCGTGCTCGTCCTCGTACCAATAGGGAAGGCTGCGGAACCAATCCACCACCTCTTTGGGGAAGAACTCTCCGGAGGTGAAGAGCTCGGCCTCATTCTGTTTCGGCAGCTCGTCTTCACGAGGGACGGGGCCACCTACGAACGAGCGGTAGGCTGCTAGGCAACCGTTTCCGGGTGGGGTCACGAACTCGTCCCAGCCACGATCGAGCACGCGCAGCCAGGCGTCCTCGTGGTTGCCTCGCAAAGCCACGACTTTAGCCGGCGTTTTCTGGTGCAGCGTGCGCACGAACTCCACCACCTCCGCAGAGGCTGGCCCGCGATCGATGTAGTCACCGAGGAAAACCAGCGAATCTTCCGCGTCCAGCTTCGGCAGGCAAGACATCAGCTTGTACAGGTGCTTGGTCTCGCCGTGGATATCGCCGATTGCGAACGTGCGCTGTGCCATTTGTCACACTCACGCTATCACCAGCGCGTGCCGAGCGTCACGCGGCAACGCGCCGTTATCGTTCCGCTCGCAGCCGAGCGTCTGCTAGCTTGGGGGCGTGACAGCGCACAGCGTGTCGACCCTCCTCGCGGGTATGGTCGTAGTGTGCGTAGCTGTATGCTGCGAGAAGCCAGAGACACGGCGCTCGGGCAACGCGCAGGCGCAGGCGCAGGCGCCGAGCGTTGCCGCGCTGAGTGCGCTGCCAGCGGTTGCCCTGTCAGCGAGCAGCGCCTCGCCCCGGTCGCCCTCGTCCGTACCAGCCGAGCCGGCGCAGTTGGACCCCGATGGTGATGACGACGAAACGAGCGATCAGCTCGGGACGCCGCTCGGTCCCGGCCAATTCGAGCGGGTGGGTCGTGCTCCGCTTGCGCTCCAGCGTATTTGTGATTTGACCGCGCTTGGCGGCGCCCTGTACGCGGCCCACGCCACTCGCCCACTCGGCTTGGATGGCGCGACCATCAGTCGTTTTCGGCCCGCAGATTCGCGACCCTGGTCGCTCGCCTTCGATTGGAATCGATCCGGTGAGCCCAGCAAAGGTGGCGGAGCTGGCCAGGGTTTCCTGCGCGTGCACGCGATCTCCGGGCGATTGTTCGTGCCCGACGCCGATCCTCCGTACAACGGCTTTGGTCTATCCGAGCCAGGGACGGAGGGCTTCGTGTTCGTGTCGACAGCCGAAGGTGAGTTCGCCAAAGCGCGTATGCCAGGCCATCTCCCGCCCCGAGCGCCAGACGCCGCGGGTAAAGCCGGCGCCGTCGTGTTACCGCGCGCGTACCACGTGATCGACGTGATTCGGTTCCGAGGTAACTGGTATGCCGCGACCGGCGCTGTTCCGCCTGGCCAGCGAGCATGGCACGGCGCCTCGCCTGGAGCCCTGTTGATCGAAACGGAGCTCGGTGCTCGCTTTGCTTATGCGGCCGACTATCCGCATCCCTATCGAGATGGCGTTTGGCGGCTGACCTTTTTGGTGCGCTTTCGCGACCGACTGTACGCCGGGCTACAAGATTACGAGCAGCGCGAGCCGAACGACTACGTCTACTTCGCACCGGCCCGCGACCGCGCCGTGATCAGCCAAGACGATCTGCACGCCGTGCGCGTCACTGACGCCGGAACCGCGCAGACCCTACGCTGGTACGCGGACGGCGGTAGGTTGTATTGGATCGCCTGGAATAGCGAGGGCGTGGCTCTGCGTGTGAGCGATGACGGCGACAGCTGGCGGGTCGTAGCGCTGCCGGGCGATCTGGGCGTGCCCACGGACATCGTTCGCTTCCGTGGCGCGCTGCACGTGCTCACGTCGCGCGCCCTGGTACGCCTGGACCAGGCGGGCCCGACAGTGCTTGCGCGCTTTCTAGGCAAGCGCTCGCCGTTCGAACTAGACGACAGTTTCTGTGCGGCGCCGTTGGCCGTTTTTCAAGGGGAGCTGTACGCCGGTGGTCAGCGTGACGGCGCGTTGTATCGGTTCAAGCCAGATATTTAGCGTGATTTGTACCACGTGACCCGAGCACGGTGTAGGCTCCGCGCCCTTCATCGTGTCTATCGTCACCGCACAAAGCGTTCACCGAGCATTTGGTACCCACACCGTCTTGCGAGCAGCAGACATGTCGATCGCGCCCGGTGAGCGTGTGGGCGTCGTCGGCCTGAACGGCGCGGGCAAGAGCACGCTGTCGCGCATCTTGGCCGGGACCGAACTGGCTGATTCCGGGACCGTCGCACGCAGGCGTGGCGCGTCGATCGCATACCTCGAGCAGGTACCGCATTTCGAAGGCGATCCGACGGCGTTCGAAGCCGTGACCAGCGGCCTGGTCGGCTGGTCCGACGCCGTGGCGCGCCACGAGGCCGCCAGCTCGTCGCTCTCGCGCGGCGAAGGCAATCTAGAGCTCTTGCTCGAGCAGCAGCACGCCGCTCAGAGCGACGTCGAGCGTTTGGGCGGCTGGGATCGGCAGCACAAGGTGGAAGCCTTCTTGGACCATCTGGGCATTCGGCGTACCGACGCGAAAGTTTCGAGCATGAGCGGCGGCGAGCAGCGGCGCGTGGCGTTGGCCCGCGTGCTCATCTCCAGCCCAGACTTGGCGATCCTCGACGAGCCGACCAATCACTTGGACGCCGAGACCATCGAGTGGCTGGAACAATATTTGATCGAAGAGTACGACAACGCGATCTTGCTGATCACGCACGATCGCTACCTGCTCGATCGCGTTGCGGAGCGCACGGTCGAGGTGGCCAACGGTGAGGTGTACAGTTACGACGGCGGTTACCAGCTGTACCTCGAGCAAAAGGCCGAACGCCTGGCTCACATGGAGCGCACCGAATCGAACCGTCAGAACTTCCTGCGCAAGGAGCTGGAATGGCTGAGCCGCCAGCCCAAGGCGCGCAGCACCAAGCAGAAAGCGCGCATCGATCGCGCGGAGTCCGCCAAAGCCGTGACCGGTCCGCGTATCGATCGCACGGCCGCGCTCGAGCTGGATATCGTGCGCAGCGGCAAGACCATTCTGGAACTGCGCGATCTGCGGGTCGAGATCGCGGGCCGGGTACTGATCGACAATCTGACCATGTTCCTCACCGAAGGTGAGCGCGTCGGCATCGTCGGTCCGAACGGCAGCGGCAAGACCACGCTGCTCAAGACCATGTTGGGCGAGCTTCCGCCGGCGGGCGGCACGGTGGTGCTCGGGCAGAACACCAAGGTTGCCTACTTCGATCAACGGCGCTCCGGCTTGGACGACAGCAAATCGATTTGGGACAACGTGGTCGGTGATCAATCCAAGATCGAGCTGGGCGGTGAAATCATCGAGCCCCGCTCTTACCTCGAACGTTTTGCGTTCGATCCGCACAAGCAGCGGCAGCAGGTCGGCTCGCTGTCGGGCGGTGAACGTGCGCGCGTGGCCCTGGCGCGGCTGCTCCGGCAGAGCGCCAATTTGGTGATTTTGGACGAACCCACCAATGACTTGGATACGGCCACGCTGGGCGCGTTGGAGAGCATGTTGGTGGATTTCGGCGTGACCGCGCTGGTCGTCACCCACGATCGCTGGTTTTTGGATCGCGTCGCGACCAGCGTGCTCGCGTTCGAGGAAGGCGGGCGTGCCATTCGCTACCCGGGCAACTACCAGACCTACCGGCGGTTGAAGGCAGAGCAGCAGGCCGATCGCGCGTCGCGGCCGCCGGTTGCCGCGGCGCCCGTCGCGGCGGCCGCGGTGCCCGCGCCGCAAGCCGCGCGCGGCGCCAAAAAGAAGGGCCTGAGCAACAACGAGCAGCGTGAGCTCGGCGGCTTACCGGACGCGATCGAGAAAGCCGAACTGCGCGTGGCGGAGCTCGGTCAAACGCTGGCCGATCCGAAGACTTACGCGGCCGGCGGCAAGGAGATCGCGCGCGTTACCGCTGAGCTCGAGCAAGCCAAAACCGCGGTGGAAAAGCTCACCCTTCGCTGGGAAGAGCTCGAGCTCAAGCGGGCAGAGTGAACGCCGAGCTGTACGCGCTCACTCACCGCGGCAACCCGGGTGATATCGCGTTCTACGGCGACGTGTGCCGCGGCGCAAAGAGCGTGCTCGAGCTCGGCTCCGGTTCCGGAAGACTGCTGCTCGCGCTTTCGAGCCCCAAGCGTCAGCTCGTGGGGCTCGAGCTCGAGCCGCAGCTGCTCGGCTTGGCCCAGCGCAACGTGCGAGCACTGCCCGCCGCGAAGCGCAAATCAGTGCGCGTGCTGCGCGCCGATATGCGCTCTTTCACGCTGCCTCAGCGCTTCGAGCGCGTGTTACTGCCGTACAATGCGCTCTACTGTTTGCTCGGCAAACGAGCCGCGTTGGCCTGTTTTCGCGCGGCGCGGCGCGCCCTCGTGCCAGGCGGAGTGCTCGCCCTCGACGTCTGGAACGCCGAACCGTTTCACCGTAGTCCGGCGCGAAGCGGCGCGGACGACTCCGAGCCAGTCGTGTCATTCCGTCATGCGGGACGCACGTGGGACGTGTTCGAGCGCTCGCGGGTTCGTCGGGCCCAGCAACGCCTGGACGTGAGCTACGAGTATGTTCCGCGCGAGGGCGGCACGACGTATCAAATTCCGATCGCCCAGCGCTACTTCTTGGCCGACGAAATCTCGCAGCTGCTCGAGCGGGCGGGCTTCGCCGTCGAAGCACGCTATGGGGACTTCTTGCGCCGCCGCTTCAGCGCACGCTCCGCGCAGTTGATCGTGCTGGCCCGTGCGATCTGAGTCGCGTTCGGGCCGAGGAGTTGGCTCAAGCTCTTGGCACACTCCAGAATTTAGCGGCATATCTGGCATTGGCTCGTTGGCGCGCCGTTTGCTTGACTGAGATGGATGCGCTCAGGCTGCTTCCCCATCGTTGGTCTCCTGGTTGCCCTTGCCGGTTGCGGCGGACAGTCCCGCGCGGACGGACAGCTCGGTAGCCAGGCTGGAAGCGGCAATGCTGGGGGAGCGGGCAGCGCGGGCGCGCTTGGAGCAGGTGGGGCGGGGGCAGGTGGAGTCGGAGCGGGTGGGATTGGAACCGGTGGCCAGCCCGCGGAGTGCAAGGGTTTCGTCGACGAAAAGCCGCTCTCGGTCCCGGTGTTGATCCGGAACGATCTGAATTTTCCCATTCACCTCGGCGCCCGCATGGAGACCTGCGCGGAGCTGTCGCTGTTTTCGGTTCAGGACGCTTCGGGTGCAGCGGTGCGTGAGCCGAATCCATGCCGCACGCCGTGCGAAACCCTCTTGGCGGGTAACCCGGTCGGTGGCTGTCTTGCCATTTGCCCCGTCCAGAAGGCAGTCACGCTCGCGCCTGGCGAGACCATCACCACTTCCTGGGCAGGGTTGTTCGGGGTGGAAGACGACGTCCCGCGCGCATGCGTGCCCAAGCGCTCCGACGGCCTCGACTTCGGAACTCGATGTAACCATGCGCTGTCGATCGCGAGCGGGGCATACACGTTCGAGGCACAAGCCGGCACGACGCTCGAATGCTCGCTCTCGCCGGGCGGTTGCAGCGCGTGTGAGCCCGATGCAGGCGGCCTGTGCACGGTTTCCAACGCATTGGTCGGCGGCAAGGCGCTGGGCGCGCGAGCCGTCGTCGAGCTCGACGCTGATCGACAGAATGCCGCAATCACGCTCGTTTTCGAAGGGTGAACGTTCTCAGCCCGCTGGCAATTGCGCCAAAATCGAGGCCAGGCCGAGGCTCGG
>Ga0247783_1000367_pt1 | contig 13931 bp, 13 predicted proteins | sample UWRJL064202C5_FD_179911 | JGI IMG/M metagenome (GOLD analysis project Ga0247783, IMG submission 179911) | Plant litter microbial communities from Arlington Agricultural Research Station in Wisconsin, United States - UWRJ-L064-202C-5 | ecosystem: Environmental > Terrestrial > Plant litter >...
ATCCAGTTGCCGTCGGTGTACTGCCAGACGTTGGTGGAGCGACGATGCAGCAGTTTGCCTTTGTCAGGCCCAAAAGCAGGCGTGTAGCTGTCTTCGCCCATGGTGACGGCGACATTGCCGATGAACTCGATTTTCTCCACTGTTGTTTTGTAACCAGTCTCGTAATCGAGCTGGCCGTTCTTCATGCCTTCGAAAATCTCGGCGCGCGTGAGCACGGTATTGCTTGGGCCGTTGACGATCATTTGGGGCGACCAAAGCTTTTCGAGCGCAACTTGGTCGTGTGTCGCAAGTGCTTTCCCCAGAGCCTGACCAGCCATCGCCAGCTTGCGTTTCGCCTCTACATCCTGAGCATGCACGGTTGAAATCGACGTCAGCAACGAGAGCAATAGAAGACTACGAGCGAGCATTTGGAAAACCTCCTGTGGAACAAGACTGGCTAAAATCTCGTTGCAAAGCGATGCAGAGTGAAGCCCGGATGCCGCGAGCAAGTCGTGTACGGATCGATCCTACCAAACCCGCTTCACTCTAAGGCCTGTGGATGGGTGCCCGATACTTTCCCAATAAAGTGGGTCCCTCGGATTTCACACTCCGAAAGGAGTGGGTACCAGTGAGCGATATTCAACGCTATTGATGGCTTAACGTGTCCGAAGGCCTAACACGTTCTAGGCCAAGTTACAGAAGGAACGTAACTCGGGAGGCGCCGGAACCCGAGGATCGATGTCGTCCTGCGGCAACGATCCTCGTTGAAAATTTGCTATCTAAGTTCGTTAGCTTCCTACGTGAGCGACTCTCAGCACCACTCTGGCGGTAGCCATGGAACACACTCTCATTGAGCGAGTTGGCTTAAGAGTCGTTGCAAGGACCTGTCGTCTTTGGGAAGCAATGTAATAGGGCTCTTGCACAAATGCTGGGGTTTAGCTTAGTTGAGCTTCGCATTCGTCCGAAACTGATTGGTCTCCGCTTTGACTCGACCCTGAAAGCGAAAGCTCAATACCCGAACTACTCGGTGCGCAAGGCTTCAGTCGGATTTATAGAGGCGGCTCGTCGCGCCGGAACATAGCTGGCCGCGAAAGTAGCCAACCCGAGTAGCGCAGAGACACCGATGAGGTTCACCACATCCCAGGCCGCGACACCGAAGAACAGCTTGCGCATGAGAACCGATGTCGCAAGAGAGCAAATCAGACCCAGCACGAGACCGATAAGCGTCAAGGATCCAGCTTCGCCCAGGATCTTGCGGTATACGGTGCTTCGCTGTGCGCCCAATGCCATACGCACACCGATCTCGCGAGTTCGCTGGCTTACGGAAAAGGCCACGACACCGTACAGGCCAACCACGCCCAGCGTGAGCGCCACGACTGCGAATCCGCCCACAATCCAGGCTGTGAATCGATGAAGTAGTGCAGTCTGCGTTAGGCTTATCTTCTGATCCATAGTCGCCTCGTCGCTTATCCCGATATCGGGATTGATCGAATGCAACGTGCTGGCAAGGGAAGGCAGTAGAGCTGCGGCGTCAGAAGAAGTCTTCACAACCAAGCGGAACGTACTTTGGCGCGCCTGGCTCAGTGGGAAGTATTCGGCAGGGGCAACTGCGGCATCGAGCGCTCCTTCCCGGATATCTTCCACGACACCGACGATCTGCCAGACCGTCGGATGTCCCCCCTCCTCATCCGCTAGCCTCTGTCCAATCGGGTCCTCGTTCGCAAAGAGCTTCTTTGCCAAAGTGCGATTGATAATCGCGACGTTGGGATGCGACGAATTGTCGTCCTCTGTGATGTCGCGTCCTCGAATCAACGGCACACGCAACGTACGCATGTAGCCAGGGCTGATGTGGCGCTCATCCACTTCATTCAGCGCGCGATTGTTCTGACTTCCTTCGACTCTGATGCTGTCGGTAGAACAATCGCATTGCACGGGCAGCATGCTCGTCATCCCCACGGAGGTGACTCCAGGCATGCCGGAAACACGACGTCTAATCTCGCGGTAAAGCCCAGTAATTTGCTCATCCCTCGCGTATGTAGTTTTCGGAGCTGTGACTTGCAACGTAGCTATGCGCTCTGGATCAAAGCCGAGCGGCACGCGCATCAGGCGGTACAGGCTTTTTCCCAGCAGACCCGCTCCCGCTAGCAACACCACCGTCACCGCAAGTTCCAGCACAACCATGTTGGCGCCCATGCGTCGCCAACCTCGGCCAGCCGATCCACGGCCACCTTCGGCCAGCCCATCGCTCACTTTCTGAAAAACTAAGCGAAATATAGGAACCGCTGCCAAAGTGAGCGCAACACCAGCGATCACCACCGTGATAAAGGCTGTTGTGCGGGCGTTCCATCCCGCAACCGCCAGGAATGGCATGCCTGCGGAGAGGTTCTTTGGCGTTACGCGCTTCACCATCTGAATCAATCCGTATGCAAGCCCCATGCCACCCAAGCCACCCATCACCGTCAGCAGTAAGCTTTCCGTGATGAATTGCCGGATGAGCCTTACCGGTGTTGCACCTAGAGCGCTACGAACTGCCACCTCACGCCGACGCGACTCGGAGCGGACGAGCATAAGGCTGGCAACATTGACGCACGCGATCAGGAGAAGCAGCCCCGAACCTGCAAGCAATACCAACAGGAGCGGGCGAACATCCCCCGTGATGATCTGCGCGAGAGGTGTCACTGCGGCGTTAGCCTCTTGCCCTGGTGCAGGGTACTGTTGTAACAGGCGTGTGGCAATGGCGCGCAGGTCCGAGAGAGCCATGCCGGCCGTCACGCTGTCCTTGATCCTTCCGATGCCCATAAACGTGTAGAAATTGCGCGATTGCTCGTGGAAACTAAGTTTGTTGATCGGCACCCAAAACTCTGCATTGGCACCCGGCGCAAACACAAAGGATTTAGGGAGAACACCAATAACCGTGTACGGCACGCCATCAAGATCAACCGCTTCGCCTACAACTCCCTGGCGCGCATTAAACCGGTTCACCCAGGCTCCGTAACTGAGCATGGCGACATTGGGTCCGCCTAGCTGATCTTCACTCACGTTGAAGTCCCGCCCAACGATGGGCGTCACCCCAAGTGTGCGGAAGAATCCACCGCTCACGCGCTCACCCGCGACCGGCTCCGCTCCTGAGCCGGTACGAAGCAGGAACCCGATTCCGCTGTAAATGTCGAGCGAGACAAAGGATCGGTTGAGGCGTTGCCAGTCCAGGTAGTTCTTGTAGGAGAGAGGCCAGTTCGGTGCCTCCGGTTTTCCCTCGCTCACTTGCATCAACCTAGTTGGATCGGCATAGGGTAGCGGTTTCAACAACGCCGCATCCACAAATGCGAAAATGGCGAGGCTCGCGCCGATACCTAACGCGAGTACCAAAACGACAACCGCAGCAAAGCCTGGGCTTCGTGAACACTGGCGCAATCCAAACCGGACATCTGCAAACGAACGATCAAGCCACTGAACACGATGGCGCAACTCGAACCTTTCCTTCGCCGACTGGACGTTGCCAAAGTGAACTCTGGCTCTGCGCTGGGCCTCTGCCTCACTCAATCCCTCGGCTTTCAGCTCGTCAGATTCAAGTTCAAGATGCGACCGAATCTCTTCTGCAAAGTCCTCTCTACTCCGTCGAGATTTGAACATCGTCACGCTTCCTTTCCTGCCGGTTGAAGCTTCAGAACCAGGCCCATCGCTCGCGTTAGCCGAAGCCACTCGTCTGTTTTCTCTTCCAATTGCTTCAGGCCTTTGCGCGTAAGCGAGTAAAACCGTGCTCTGCGGTTGTTTTCACTCAGTCCCCACTCCGCACTGATCCAGCCGCGCTCTTCAAGCCGTTGCAGCGCAAGGTAAAGAGAACCGTGATCGACTAAGAGAACTTCTTCCGATTCACGCTGAATAGAACGAGCGATTCCTTGGCCGTGGCATTGGCCTGCATGCAAGGTTCGCAAGATCAACAGGTCGAGCGTGCCTTGAAGGAGATTGATTCGGCTATCAGAGTTTCTAGGGGTCGGCATCCGACACAGAATGCACCCTGCTTGGGTCGGATGTCAACAGGAAGGATTCAAAGCGGCTGACCAGTTCCGGCGAAGCTGAGAGCAAAGGCGGCAGATTGGCCGACGCAGACCGAGTAGTCGCTTGAAGTGGTAAGTTTTCGAACCCGCTTCAGCACTCTCCCGAACTGCAGGCATGTCACAGCCCAAGCTGAAATTGAGCGAAGAATATACGAAATGAGCACAGGCACCCTCGTTTTGGCATATTTCAGCAACGTGGGCACAATGGCCACAATATATGTTTAGCGATATAATCAAGATTTGATATATCTCATGGCATCTATTCAGGAACAAGTTCGGATAGCACGGGACTCGAAGGGTCTCACGCAGGCCGATCTCGGTTCGCGTATCGGTCAACCCCAGAGTGCCGTTTCCCGCATCGAGCGTGGCGGCGACCTTCGGGTCTCCACTCTGCTGGAGATGGCCCGTGTTCTTGAAATGGAACCGATACTGATCCCGAAACATCTGGTTCCCGCAGTACGGGCTCTTGTTGGACAGGCTAGCGACGGAAGACGCGTCTTGGAGGCAAATATCCCCTTGGTAGGCGGAGCACCGGAAGATGCCGAAGACGACGAATAATACGAACCGGCCTTCGGTACTGGAAGTGCGCCTCGGAGAGGCGCTGGTGGGTACGCTCACCAATCTCCCGAATGACCAGAATCTTTTTGTCTTCGATGATGCCTATATCGCCGATGCGAACCGACCTGTCCTGAGCCTGAGCTTTTACGACGCCTACCGGAATCCGATTCCGGACGTCCGTCCCGTAACGCGCAGACTGCCGCCGTTCTTCTCCAATCTTCTTCCCGAGGGAACGCTGCGGCAATTCATTGCCGAGCGCGGCGAAGTGAACGCACAGCGAGAATTCTTCCTGCTCTGGCTCCTGGGGAATGACCTTCCAGGGGCCGTCACCGTCCGCGACGCGGAGGGTCGTGCCCTGCCCCCGTCAGAAAAGAATCCCGCTGTGGCCCGTGCGCGCGCAGGCCGAGATGTCCTGCGCTTCTCCCTTGCGGGCGTACAGTTGAAGCTTTCCGCCATCGGAAACCCGCACCGTCAGCTTTCAATTCCCGCCTCCAGCGTGGGCGGTCATTGGATCGTCAAACTTCCATCGCCTGCCTTTCCGGGACTGCCGGAGAATGAATTTTCCATGATGGAGTTTGCACGAGCGGTTGGTATTCAGGTGCCAGAGCTTGGGTTGATTCCACTGGACAAGATCCCGGGCATCCCGGAGCCTTGGCAGCAGCTCAAAGGAAACGCCTACTACATTCGGCGATTTGATCGTGGTCCTCATGGCACGCGCATCCATATCGAGGACTTCAATCAGATCTACGGTCAGTTCCCGGAAGCCAAATACAAGAACTACAGCTATACGAATATGGCTACCGATCTATGGCGCCTGACGGATGAAACAGAGTTTGCCGAGTTCATCCGCCGCCTGATCTTTAACGTGGGCATTGGCAACAACGATATGCATCTGAAGAACTGGTCTCTTATCTATCCGGACGGACACACGCCACGGCTCGCTCCCGCTTATGATTTCGTATCGACCGTTCGCTATATCGCCGATGACCGGCTGGCGCTCTCGATCGCCAAAGAAAAGTCTCCCACGGAATTGAACATAGGGTTGTTGCAGCGCTTCGCCCGAAAGGCCCAGGTACCGAGCAAGCTGGTGCTCGATACTGCCAGCGAAATTGCGGACAGAATGATGAGCCTATGGCCTGCGATCCAGAAGGAACTACCGCTTGACCAGGCCGCGCGGCGTCAGATCACAGCACATATGAAGTCCATTCCACTTCTCCGACCCAGATAGCGGGCTATCGGAAGGCTCACATGAAGGAACATTTCAAGCATCGGCTATTACGTTTTGGAATAGCCAAACATCGTTTTGTTATTGGACACCGAGAGCAGAGCAACCTTAGGTTTGCGCCATGCTGACGCCGAGTCAGCGGAGGTGCAAAGATGCTCAGAATCCGCCGCGTTATCCGGTTGGGAAAGACTCTCAATCGGTCGTCCATCTCTCCCACCAAACGGTGGGCTAAACCCCTCTCCAAGCAATCCCTCCGCAACGCCCTTCAAGTGATGGGACCGACGCTCACTGCACTTCTGTTTGCGGGTGTTGGAAGCGGCGTCGCTCATGCTCAGGGAACGATGGACTTCTCTGGCGCTCAAACGCTGATGACAACCTTCAAAACTTTCGCCATGTACGCCGGGGCTGTCATCTGCCTTGGAGGGCTCATTCTTGCGGGAATTCGCATGATGAGTGGGCGGTTCCAGGACGCGATTCCAGGGCTTTTCGGCGCGCTTTTCGGCGCTGGAGTGCTCGGTTGGGGAGCCGGATGGATAGGATTTGGTTCGCTCCGAGATTCACCCAATGGAGGAAGCACAGGGCTTCCGCGCCTTGCTGGACTTGGAAGAGCCCAAGTACAGCATCGACCAGATCGGAGCGCGCGTCGGGAAAAGCCCTGCGTTCGTCGCGCAGCGCCTCAAGCTGACCGACCTCATCCCGTTCGCTGTGGATGCCTTCTATGCTGACGAAATCGGCGTGGGGCATGCGCTGTTGCTGGCGAAACTGCCAGCCGACCAGCAGGAAGAAGCGCTCAAGGCGTGCTTCAAAGAGGTTTATAACGGGGCCTCGAAACCTGCCCGCATTCTTCTGCCCGTCCGCAACCTGCAATTCTGGATTGACAGCAACATCCTGCTTGTCTTGAAGGACGCGCCGTTCAATAAGCGTGACGCGCAGCTTGTTCCCACTGCTGGCAGTTGTGCCGATTGCCCGAAGCGTACAGGTCACAACAAGCTGCTGTTCGGGGATGACCTCGGCAGACAGGGTGACCGCTGCACCGATCCCACCTGCTATCAGGCCAAAGTCTCTGCGCATGTTGCCAAGACCATCGCCGCCAAGCCGGAGCTAGTGCAGATCAGCACGGCGTATGGCGGGCAGAAGGAAGGTAGCCCCGTATTGCCACGGAACAAGTACACCGCCATTCGGGACGCGAAGCCGAAGTCTACCGACGAAGCGAAGCGCGCGGAGTTCAAGGTGTGCAAGTTCACCACCGAGGCCATCATTACCGAAGGCAGCGATGTGGGAACCATCCATAAGGTGTGTGCCAATCCCGCCTGCCCGGTACATCATCCGAAACAGAAGGCCGACCGTGACGACCAACGCTGGAAGGCGGAACAAGAAAAGCAGCGCAAGGAACAGGCCATTGCAAATGCGACCGGCCTTCGCCTCCTCTCTGCCATTGGCTCCGCTGTTCCGGTGCGTTTGCTCAAGCGTGACCTGCTGTTCGTCATCGAGCGGCTGGCATCGATACTCGATGAGAGCCGCCTTGAGATGCTGGCGCGACAACACGGCATCCGTCAGAAGCGAGACGATGGCGGGTTGCAGAAGACCCTGAACGCCTTCCTTCGCCGTGCGGATGAAGGCACGCTCTCACGGTTGCTGGTGGAGGCATGCATTCTGTTGGCAGCCTCGCGTGGCAATCCAAGCACTGTTCTCAAGGAAGCCGCCGCTGCCTACAAGGTGGACACCGACGCCATCGCTGCGAAGGTACGGCAGGACTTCGCCGCGAAGGAGAAGGCAAAGAAGGCACTGCAGACAGCAACCAAGATTGCGAAGAAGGCGGCCTAGACAATTCCATTCTTCTAGGGGCGGCGAACCTGCCGCCCTTCCTCTTGCGCCGAAAACGGCGGCAGGGGGAACACATGCTGTTTTCCCCCTGCACCCTCATTCGCTCCACTCCGGCCCCGCTCGCCGGCTGCGCGCTATTGCTCTCCCATCCCCATGTGTGCTAATCAATTAACATTCAATGTGCTAATTGATTAGCAGATAATGGTGCTCATGAAAAAAGATGCCGCTACCTCTCCAGACGCGCAACTGGGTCGCCGAGAACGGCAACTCATGGAAATTCTCTACAGCGGAGAAGCGTTGACGGTAGCTGATGTACGCGAACGGCTATCGGACCCGCCCACCTACTCATCGGTAAGAACGATGTTGGGCATTCTTGAACGCAAGGGTTATATCTCCCATGAAGAACGAGGGAGAGCATTTCAATATAGGGTCAAACGTCCTAAGAAGGAACTTCGGCACAGAGCGTTGAGTCACCTCTTGGAGACGTTTTTCGATGGCTCAGCAACAGACCTAGTAGCTGCGTTAGTAGACCCGAAACGAAGGCTAGAGACAGAGGAACTGGATGAGCTAGCAGTTCTCATCAACAAAGCTAGGCTGGAAGGGCGATGAACCCATGATCCAAAACATCGTAGCTGCGGCCATACAGGGAACCCTATTCTACGTAGTCGCGCTTCTTGTCACATCTTTCCTTCGCCGCGATACTGCTCGTCTGAGGAGTCGGATATGGATGTTGGCTGTTCTTTCTCAAGTAGCTCTGGTTCTACTTCTAAGCATCCGGTTGCCGATGCATCTCACTATCCCGATCAAGCGGCAGGCCGTACCACGATCAGCAGAAGAGCGGCTCACATTCGCCATCAGTTCGTCTCATATCTTGCCGACCCAAGCAGAGTCAACAATTGATAGGCATAACAAAAGGGGTACTTCAGCGCCGCTACTATGGCAGATCGCGAATTGGGGGTGGGCACTCGGAACCGTCATCTGTCTTTTCCGCTTGGGCTTTGGTTTACGCCGACTTCATCAACTCTCGCGCGAAAGCAAAGCTTTGAACGCTGAGCCTTGGCTTGAACTTGTCCAGCGATTAGCGAAGCGGCTGCACATTGAACGTCCTGTCAGGCTTACTGCCAGAAGTGCTGCAACGGTGCCCTCGACGTGGGGAGTTGTATATCCCGTTATCGAACTTCCTGAGACAGCCGACAAGTGGAGCAAAGACCAGCGAGAGTTCATTTTGCTACATGAGTTGATCCACATTGTGCGGTGGGACGCGCTCATGGACATCGCTGTCGGCATAATTACATCGATCTTTTGGTTCGACCCTCTCGTATGGCTTGCGGCAGGCCGGTATAGGAGTGAGAGAGAGATCGCCTGTGACGAAGCTGTCCTCTCATTCGGAGGTTTGCCATCACGTTACGCCGAAACTCTTCTGGCTGTAGAGCAATCTGCGGGTGCGGATTTCAACCTCATTCCTGGGTCGCTTGCAGCCGTCGGATCAAATGAGTTGCGCAGGCGAATTGTGGCAATCCTGACGGAGAAGAAAGCAAGCAGTCCAGCGAGAGGCCTATGGCACATTAGCATTCTGACTTGCATTCCTTGCCTCTGCCTCACGCTCGCATCGATGCGCATGCCTTCCGTAACGGCTGCGAAGACGCTCGCAATGGCAAATAGCTGCACGGTCCAAAAGAACGGCCTGATCGACGTGACCTTGAGTGTGCCGAACGCACAGACGGTCTCTGTGGCAGGGGCGCACGATAACGGACAGACCATTTTGACAGCTTTCGATGGGAAATCATGTCCCACTGCTGTCTTCGGCGGGCAAGTCCAAGTCTCAGACGCATTGGATGACGTGGTCGATTTCTCGGGGCCTGAGGATTCATTCAAATTCGTTGATTCAGTCGATTCACAAGGACGAGCTGTATTCATATCGAAAGCTCACGGCGTGCTGGCTCATCGGTACACAGTCTCGGGCGCCGAGCATCCTTGGTCAGAAGGCCGCGCATGGTTTGCTGAACAGTTTGGAAATCTCGTTCGAGACTACGGCTATGAGGCAAATGCTCGGGTCAACCTTCTCTTGCGTACAGGCGGGACAGAGGCGGTGTTAGAAGAGGGCCTTCGGACGAGATCGGCTCTGGGCAAAGAGCGCCTGTTCGATGCGCTATTAGATCAAGGGCATTTGAAACCAAATGATGTTGCTCGGGTCGCTCAGATGGTGATGAGCCTCGAACCAAGCACCAAGAGAGATGCGTTGCTGCAGCGCATTCGAGCAGACCAATAGCTTCTATTTTGCGAAATCCAGAGAATCGGAGGAGATTCATTATGTCGGCACTTTCGTTGCACCTCTGCCGCTTCGTGGCTGTTGTGATGTTGAGCGCTGTGGCTCAACCCGTTTTGGTTCGCCAGAACACTTTCACGCGCGCATCTCTTCCAAAGCCCACCGGAGAGTTCGGGGTGGGCCGCACTTCGTTCGAACTGACTGATCCATCTCGGGATGAGCCGTTTGCGGGCACGACGAGTGCACGACGCAAGATCGTTGCGTATGTATGGTACCCCGTGGACAAAGCAGATTTGAAAGGAGCTACACCCGCTCCCTATCTACCTGGATTTGAGCGAGTGAGACCGCTACTTACAGATGCGGACGTCAAGGGTATGTTTCGCCCAGCCACCTACTCTGGTCCGGCGTCTTTGCCTGTGACAGACGTCTACGAAGAGGCTGGAATGTCGAAAGGGAAGCAAAAATTCCCGTTGGTCGTGTTTTCCCACGGCTGGGGGAATCCGACGTTTCTTTATACGACGGAACTAGAGGACATCGTGAGTCACGGTTATATCGTGCTGGCGGTCGACCATACCTATGACACAGCATATACAGAGTTCAAGGATGGGACTTTAGCCCTCTTCGCGCAAAAGGCCTTTGATGAGGCGGTCAAGCAGCCACATGGCTTTAATGATTACGCACGGGCCCGCGTAGCGATCATGGCCCAGGACAATCAATTCGCCCTTACAGAGATATTGAAGATCGCGTCCAGCAAGACGCAGGTTCCTTTTTACGGAAGAATTGACGACCAGAGCATCGCAGCAATCGGCCATTCCATAGGGGGGCTGGCGTCGGCACGGACGTGTCAAATCGACCCTCGAATTCGGGCCTGCATGGACCAAGACAGTGTTGATTATCGCGGCTCAGCCTTTGCGGTCTCAGATCTTGAAACGGTCGAGCATCAGCCGTTCTTTCTATTTGTTGTTTCGTCTGCCGACATTTGGAGCTCGAAGATGGTCAACCCAACCGATCATGAACTGGCTGTACAAAAGATGTCCAGAGTCGAGTACGGCAATCTCATCCGTAGCGAGCAAGCAAATCAAGATAAACAAATGGCGGCGATCAAAGGCGGAGCGTATCGCCTGATGCTGTTCAACGTTCCTGACTTCTCCCATCGGAGCTTTACAGATCAAACGCTCTTAGTGACGGACGAACATCACGAGGCTGCAGTCCACAACTACAAGATAGCGGAAACATACACTCTCGCTTTTCTCGACAAGTATCTGAAAGGGCTGGCGGCACCCGTACTTGATGCAGACACCCAGGCAGACGACCACGCGGTGCTACAGACCTTCGCGCGTTGAAATCGTCCTTCGGATGAGCGGTGATGAGAGGCAGAGTCACTTGTGCCTCCGCACAGAGACTGCGCCAACCTCATGGGGTTAAGACAACAGGATTGTTCAACAACGACCTATTTCCGTATGCCGATACAACAGGACCGAAGTGATTGATGGGTCCTTATCAGAGTCGGAACGGATGTGGGGATAAATCGATCGATGCCGCGACTACACCCAATTACGCTGCCCTGGGAACATGCACACGAATGCCAAACGTGTGGCCACGTCGTACGGATTGATGACATCGATGCCAAGGTGATTGCTACAGGGATCGTCACCTGCCAGAACTGCGATGCTTCCGGACCGGTAAATGTAAAGATCGTAGATGCCCACAGAGTGTCGGGACCAAATCATCGCTCACGTTGAGAGAGCGATGAAGACGACGCAGCCAGCAGACAAGACTGCGAAAAAAGCAGCTTAAACGACTTCGTTTCTTCGAGGGCGGCGAAACTGCCACCCTTCCCCTTGCGCCGAAAACGGCGGCAGGGCGAAAACAAGCCGTTTCCCCCTGTACCCTCATTCGCTTGACTCCGGCTCCCCCGCTCGCCAGCTGCGCGGCAAAGAGTCAAGTTCCTCCTCTTTGCATTCTTCCCCCAGTTCAGAAAACACTACCGACCGAGTTCCACCAAGCGTTGACGCCCTTGTTTGCTCATCTTCAATACGGCACCAGATTTCAATACCAGCGAGGAATCCGTGCGCCCTTCACGGTAAACCTCGCGGATGCGCTCTACGTTCACAATGGAAGACCGATGTACCCGTACAAAATTCTTCGGATCGAGTTTGTCGTTCAGATCCGTAATCGTCTCGCGAAGCATATAGCTCCGCCCGGTCACGTGAAGGCGGCTGTAGTAGGCATCCGCTTCGATCCAATCAATCTCTGACACTGGAAGCAGGATCTCTTTGTCTCCGTCACGAATTAGGAAACGCAGAGAGTACGATTTGGGTGGATCATTTGCTGGACGTACACTGTCGAGTAGCGTTCTAAGTCGCTCTTGCGTCAGGTGTGCCGTTTGCGTCAGCAACTTCTCCCGAACGCGCCGCAATGCCCGCTCTAGCCGTTCCAGAGTGATTGGTTTTGTCAGGTAATCAATCGCCTGGACGTCAAAGGCACGCACCGCGTGCTCCTGGAATGCTGTCACGAAGATCGTCGGTGGGAGGTCTTCAACACCGACTTCCTCGATGACATCGAAGCCATCCATTTCTGGCATTTGGACATCGAGCAGCAGGACATTGATTGAGCGGTTCTGTAGTGCGTCCACTGCATCCTCACCATTTGCACACTCTCCGACCACTTCCACGCCATTGAGTTTCTTCAGCATCGAGCGAAGAAGATCACGCGCCAGTGGCTCGTCGTCGACAATAAGAGCCTTCAATTGCATATGGGAACTTCCTCAAACGGAATCTGGATGGTCACCTGATAGCCGCCGTTGGGCGGCGATTCAATTTCGAATTGATGCGCGTTAGGGTAGAAGAAAACCAGACGTTCCTTGATGTTGCTCAACCCGATGCCATGCCCTTGGGAACGAGATGAAGAGGTGCCGTTCCCGTTGTCGCGTACTCTCATCCAGAGCTTGTCTCCGAGCCTCTCCGCTCGTGTCTCAATCCTGCCTCAGGCTTCTTCCATTCGACCCCGTGGCGCACTGCATTTTCCACCAGTGGCTGCAGGAGAAACGACGGCACGAGGCCCTTACGTGCCTCAGATGTCGTCTGGATATCTATTTCGATACGGTCTGCAAAACGCACCTTCTGAATCGCTAGATAGCTTTCGACAAGTTGAAGTTCCTCAGTGAATGGAACTTTTTCAGGGCTCCGCCGCTGTAGCGTCGTCCGCAAGATCGTATTCAAGTGTGCGAGGGTTTCCATGGCCGCATCGTTTTTGTTTTGCGACACGAGGCTTGTGATGGCGTTCAGCGTATTGAAGAGGAAATGCGGTTCCATCTGCATCTGCAAGGCTTTGAGTTGCGCCTCGGAAAGTTGCCGCTCTATCTCCAGCTTCTGCACGAAAGCATTCTGACCCTGCATTCGCGAATAGAGGAAGGCGCAAACTCCGTAGATGAATCCATAGATGACGATCTCGACACCGAAGTGCTCAGGATCGTCCACCCGATGCGTTCTGTAGAGACCTCCCCAACTAGACCATTGAGCGGTGGCAAAGCGGACGGTGTATTGGATAAGGAGCAAATGAGCGGCTGCGAGCGTTCCCGATACCGCGAGCTGAGCAGAGATCATTTGTGCTGAAGGCTTCAGTATGGACGGCCATCGTGCCGCGATGTTCCAAAGCAGAATCGTGACTGGAATCCACCAGAGCCAGATCACGCATCCATAGAGGAGGGACGGAGTGAAGGACGCGTGGAGACCACGCAACATCAGATTCTGATGGCATTCTCTCGCAACTTCAAACGCGAGAATCCCCGCGATCAAGGAAACCACGGTAAGCGCTGCGCCGGGTCGCACTGGAAGAAGCTTCGTGCTGTTGGAGTTACTCATGACAGCCTCTCTGGCTTGAGAAAATTCTAGTCTTCTGTCGCTGCAGTTGCATCTAAAACTCGAACCTCGCCCCAAGTTCCAGCCGCCGCGCTGGTCCGGCAGCAATAGGCTGTCCAACCGTCCCAGACGAGAGAACCGTATTCACGGTGGTCACGTTGGTA
>Ga0247783_1000369_pt1 | contig 13920 bp, 11 predicted proteins | sample UWRJL064202C5_FD_179911 | JGI IMG/M metagenome (GOLD analysis project Ga0247783, IMG submission 179911) | Plant litter microbial communities from Arlington Agricultural Research Station in Wisconsin, United States - UWRJ-L064-202C-5 | ecosystem: Environmental > Terrestrial > Plant litter >...
TCGCGGCGGGCCCGGGCGTGGCGGAGGTGTACGTGCTCGCACCCGACAGCGGCGCAAAACCGGGTCAGCGCGTGCACTGACCGCCAAACGCGAAAAACGTCGAAATGTGCGCGCCGATTCGCTCACGGCTGCCTCACTACGGCGAACCCCCCCCGAAGGATTTCTCATGCCTCGCTAGAAAAGTTCGCGGCAGTGCGGAACGGTTTGACGGAGCCCGTCCGGAAGTGCACGCTTTTTGCCCTGGATGACGGAGCCGGTCCGCCCGTCCCACAAACTCTCACCATGCGTATCGTCCTCCGTTTGCTGGGTTCAGCCTGGGTGCTGTCCCTCGCTGTCGCTTGCTCCAGCGCGGCGCCGACCACGCCCTCGGTCGACGGCGGGCCGCCCGGCGCTCCGGGTGATGGCTTGGTGTGTAAAGCGGACCAACACCCGGCCGCGCCCCTCTCGCTCCTCACGCGTGCCCAGTACGATGCGACCATCTCCGATTTGTTGGGCGACAACAGCCAGCCCTCGTTGAGCTTCCCACCAGAGAACCAAGTTTCGGGCTTCAACAACAACACGGAAGTGCACATCGCCAACCCGCTGTTGGTCGAGCAGTTCATGGACGCCGCGGAGCTGATTGCCGGACGCGCGGTCGCTGCCAACCTCGGGACGCTCGCGCCCTGCGCCGGCACGAGCACCAGCGAGCTCGCCAGCTGCGGCGCTGCCTTCGTGACCAGCTTCGGCAAGCGCGCGTTTCGGCGTCCGCTGACGAACGACGAAGCTCGGGCGCTCGATACCCTGTTCGCCGGCTTGAACGCCACGCGCGACTACTCGGCGGCGGTCGAACTCACGCTGCAGGCGGTCTTGCAATCGCCGCAATTTCTGTATCGGATGGACTCCGAACTGGCGGCAACGCCGGAGACCGGCGCCGTGCCGCTGGATTCGTACCAACTCGCTTCGCGGCTGTCGTATTTTCTGACAGGCTCGATGCCGGATGCGCAGCTGTTTGCGGCCGCGGACGCCGGCGCGTTGGCGAGCGTGGCCGAAATCGAAACGCAGGCCCGGCGCTTGCTCGAGACCACTCGCGCCAAAGCCGTGGTCCGTGACTTCAATCAGCAGTGGCTACAGCTCGATCACATGTCCGGGCTGGCGCGCAACCCGCCCCCGGGCATGGCCGACGTCAAAGGCATCGGTGCCGACTACCGCGAGTCCCTGCAGCAGTTCCTGGACCAGGTGTTTTGGGAGCACGGCGATTTGTCGTCACTGTTCCTATCACCGGTGACATTCGTGAACGCGCGCTTGGCAAGCGTGCTCGGGCTGGCAGCGCCCGCGAGTGGCTTTGCCTCCGTGAACACCGCAAAAGGCAGCGTGGGGCTCTTGTCTCAGCCTGGCCTGATGGCAATGCTCGCGCACTCCGATCAATCGGGCCCGATTCAACGGGGCGTGTTCGTGCGTCAGCGCATCTTGTGCCTGGATGTCCCGTCACCGCCGCCGGGCTTCAACCCGATCCCACCCGATCCGGATCCGAGCCTGACCACGCGTGAGCGCTTCCGCGTGCACACGATGTCGAAAGCCTGTTCGGGCTGCCACAAGTTGATCGACGGCACCGGTTTCGGCTTCGAAAACTACGACCACCTCGGCCGCTACCGCAGCGAAGAAAATGGGCTGCAAGTCGACGCCTCCGGCAACATGCTGGAGACGGGCGAAGCCGTGGTGGATGGACCATTCAACGGCGTGCTCGAGCTGTCGAACCGCCTGGCGCTCAGCCAGCGCGTCGAGCGCTGCTTGGCAACCAACTGGTATCGCTACGCGATGGGCCGCGTCGAGACCGAGGCGGATGGCTGCAGCTTGCGTGAGGTCGAGCAGAAGTTTCACGCTTCTGGTGGCCAATTCAAGGAATTGCTGGTGGCAGTGACCTCGAGCGAAGCCTTCCGCTATCGCCCCGCCATTTCGGGAGACAAGTGATGACACGCGTGCGCAAAGATCCCGGGCTCACCCGTCGCCACTTTCTGCGCGCTGCAGGTGGTGCAGCCGTGGCGTTGCCGCTGTTGTCCTCGCTGCGCGCAGGCGCTGAGGGGGAGACCTTCCCGAAGCGCTTGGTCTTGTTGTACACGCCCAACGGCGTGATCCCGGACGCGTGGTGGCCGCTGAACGTGACTAGCGAGTCCAACTGGGACTTGAACGCCATCCACACCCCGCTTGCGCCCTTCAAAGACCGCTTGCTGTTCTTGGGCGGCATCGATCTCAAGGTGACCAACGAGGGCCCGGGCGGCCTGCACCAAAAGGGCATCGGAGGGCTCTTCACCGGCCAGCAGCTGCAAAGTGGAGATCTGTTCGTCGATGGCTGTGGGCAGCGCGCGGGTTGGGCGAACGGCATCAGCGTCGATCAAGAGGTCGCCAAGACGCTGGGCGTCGGCACGCCCATCACCAGCCTCGAACTCGGCGTGCGCGCGACGGAAAACGACGTGCAAGGTCGGATCGCCTACGCCGGTCCGGGCGCGCCACTGCCGCCCATGAACGACCCGAGTGAGGTCTTCCAACGGCTGTTCAGCGGTTTCGGGCAGAATACGGACCAGCTCGCCGAGCTGCGCGCCCGTCGTCAATCGGTGCTGGACACCGTTCAGGCCCAATTCAAGTCCGTCTCGGCTCGCGTGAGCCGCGCCGATCAGCAAAAGCTCTTGGCCCATTTGACTCTGGTGCGCGACCTCGAAAGTCGCATGGCCGCTACCGGCAATGGCAGCCAATCGTGCGTCGCGCCCGCGGTGCCTGCCAAGGTCGAGCCGGCCAGTGAAGACGACATGCCCGTCATCGCCGGCCTACACCTCGACATGTTGGCTACGGCGTTCGCTTGCGACCTCACGCGCGTGGCAAGCCTTCAAATCTCGACTTCGCTCAACCACATCCGCTACCCGTGGTTGAACAGCATGGGCGAGGGCCATGCTTTGTCTCACATGGGACCGAGCGACAGCGAGGCTCACCAGCAGCTGGTCGCCCGCCAGAAATGGCACAGCCAGCTGCTGGCGAATTTCCTGAATCGCCTGAGTCAGATCCAGGAAGGCTCTGGCACGGTGCTCGACAATACGCTCGTGGTCTGGGGCAACGAAATCTCCGAAGGCAACACGCACTCCCACGAGAACATGCCGTTCGTCACCGCTGGCGGCGGCTGGCATTTCCGCACCGGACGTTCGCTCCAATACGGCAGCGCCTCCCACAACGATTTCTTGGTCTCGATCTTGAACGCGATGGGCGTCCCGGCGACCACCTTCGGCCAAGCGGATCTCTGCAAGGGTCCGCTGCCAGGCCTAGTCTAAGCTGTCCCTGAAAATCACGCCCCCGTAGTCGTGGCCCGTGACCCGATCGTCTAGTCCGAGCATGGCTGGTGTTGCACTCTCGCAGGTCGCTTTTTTGGAGTGGGCGCCCGCGGTCCAGCATCGCAGCTCGTTGCGCGCCGAGTTTCTCGTGATTGGACGCCGAAGGCCATGCCGTCCGCGCTGCGCCGCGTGACCATCAAAAAATCTCTTTCCCGAGCGTCGGGCACGGGCACGGGCACGTTTACGGGGGGAACTGGTTCGTTCTTTGCGTTCGGCTCGGATTTGCGCTTAAACGCCGGCATGGGCGTCCTCAATCGCGGCCTGTACGGGCCATTCCTGGCCCAGCTCGTGGTCGTGCGGCGCTGCAACCTGAGCTGTACCTATTGCAACGAGTTCGACGAAGAGTCGGAACCCGTGCCGACCGAGCTGCTGAAGGCTCGCATCGACAAGCTCAAGGAGCTCGGCACCTTCAGTCTGGAGTTCACCGGTGGCGAGCCCATGCTGCACCCGGACATCGCCGAGCTGATCCGCTACGCGCGCACGAAATCCTTCCACAAGGTGATGATGATTTCGAACGCTTATCTGCTGAACGAAAAGAAGGTGCGCGGGCTGAACGACGCGGGCCTGATGGAGATGCAGGTCAGCGTCGATGGCGTGCTGCCCAACGAGATCACGGTCAAGGTGCTGAAGCCGATGCTGCCCAAGCTGCGCATGCTCGCGCGCACCGCCAAGTTCCCGATCGTCCTGAGCGCGGTGCTGGGCGCGACCACTCCCGGTGAAGCCCTGCAGGTGGTCGAAGCCGCGCAACAGTTCGGTTTCCGGCCGCGCGTCTTGGTGCTGCACGACGGTACGGGACAAATGCACCTGGATGAAGCAGGTCAAGAGGCCTTCGCGCGCGTCAAGGAGATGCTCGGCGGTCGTCGTTTCCGCGAAGCGCACGGCTATCGCGAGCGCATCTTGCAAGGTGGCACCGCGCCGTTCAAATGCCGCGCCGGCAGCCGCTACCTGTACGTCGATGAGTTTGGCGACGTCCATTGGTGCTCGCAAACGCGAGGCGTGTTCAAAAAGCCGCTGCTCGAGTACACGACGCGCGACCTAAAAACGCAATTTTACACGAAAAAGACCTGCGCGGACGCGTGCACCATCGGCTGCGTGCGGACGCAGAGCGCGTACGACGAATGGCGCAGTCAGCCGCTCGATTTCGAAGGCCCGCGGCGTTTGCCGCTGGTTCAGGGCTAGCCCAGTTGACGCGAGACGCTGGTCGCTTCGTGATCGACGCGCGTTACGTATCGTCTCGGCCGAGCGGGATCGGTATCTGCGTCGCCGCGCTGATCGCGCGCTTGCCGGCCTTGGCACCCGAGGCGCGCTTTCATTTGTGGACGCATCCGGAGTGCCCAGATCCGGTGAGCGCGCCCAACGTGACGACTTCCGTGGTGTCCGCGCCAGCGGATGGTTTGCGCACGCTGCTCATGCCGGCCAGAGTCGACCCGCTTGCGGCGGAAGACGTCGTGCATTTTCCGTTCAGCTTGCTCGGGCGCGGCCTGCCCTGCGCAAGCGTGGTCACGATTCACGACTTGATGTGGCTCGAGCACGCGGAAATGGTGGATGCCCGGCCGCTCATGCGCCGCGTTCGCGCTGGCTTCTATCAGAGCGGGATGCGCTACGCCCTGCGCCACGCCACCCGCCTGATCGCGGTCTCCCGAGCCACGGCCGATCGCATCCACGCTGTATCGCCCGCGAGCGCGCGGCGCGTGCGCGTGATTCACAACGCCGCGAGTCCCGCCTTCGTGCCGCCCAATGATCTGGACGCCGCGCTCAGCCGTGCGGCCAAGCTGATCGGGAGCAACGCACCCTACTATTTGGTGATCGGGAAAAATGAGCCATACAAGGCTCACCAGCTGGTGCTCGAGGCATTCGCGCGCGAGGCGCGTGCGGACGAACTGTTGGTGCTCGTGCAGCGCACGCGGCAGGGGGCAGGCCTGTCACGGCTGGCCGAGCAACTCGGCATTGCACATCGCTTGCGTTGGCTGCCGACGCTCTCCGAAGCCGAGCTGGTCACGGTGGTGCAGGCCGCGCGCGCGCTGCTGCAACCCTCGTTGGTCGAAGGCTTCGGGATCCCCGTGTTGGAGGCCATGGCCGCAGGCTGCCCGGTGATCGCCAGCGACACTCCGGCGTTGGTCGAAGTGTTGGGTGGCGCCGGTTTGCACGCCAGCGTGGGCGACGCTGCCGGCCTGGCATCGGCCATCAACCGCCTTCGCTCGGGTTCCTTGCGCGAGGAGCTGCGCACGCGCGGCTTCGAGCGCGCGCGTGCCTTCAGCTGGGACGTCGCCGCGCGCGAGACGCTCGAGGTCTATCGCGAAGCCGCGGCCGCGGGCCCAGGCGAGGCTCACCGTGCTTGACGTCTTGGTCGACATGACCGCGCTCAACACGCCCTCGCGTGAACGCGGGATCGGTCGCTACGTGCAACACCTGTGTCGGGCGCTGGCCGCACGTGACACTTGGCCGGACGCCGTCGTCGGCCGCGACTTTCGCATCGCGGGTCTCACGCGCCATCGCGGAGCGGTGTCCGGCGCGCTCGACGAATCGCTGCAATTTGCGGGCGATCCGCGCATCCAGGTGAGCACCTGGCAATACCAGCGGCACAAGCTCGAGCGGCGCTTGTTCTTGGGGGGTCTGGCGCGGCGTGTGGCACCCAGGCTCCTGCACTTGCCCGATCCGCCCGGCACGCCGATGGACATGCGACAACCGCGGATCGTCACCTGTCACGATCTGATCCCGCTGGTGCTGGCCAAGCAATACTTGGCGCCAGTGCCGGGAGCGCGCCTGCTGCAATGGTTGCGCGACTATGCACGCTATCGAACCGCGCGCCGCGTGATCGCGATCAGCGAGGCGACGCGCCGCGATTTGATCGCGCACGTGGGCGTCTCGCCCGAGCGAATCGACGTCGTTCACTCGGGCGTCGACCACGGCCGTTTCAGGGCCGACGCGCTCGAGGGCGAACGGGAACGGGTCGCGCTACGGCTGGGCTTCGAGGGCCCGTTTTTGCTTTGTCTGGGCGCCAGCGACGCACGTAAAAATCTGCCGCTCTTGGTGCGCGCGTTCGGGCAAAGCGGCGTGGCGCGCGAGCTGATGCTGGTCTTCGCGGGCCCGATTTCGACGCGCCAACGCGCGCGCTTGCTCGAGGCGGTACACGGCAGCCGAGTCGAAGGCCGAGTGTCGATCTTGGGCTACATCGACGACGCGCTGCTCGTTTCGCTGTATCGGCAATGTCTGGCGTACGTGTTTCCCTCGTCTTACGAGGGCTTTGGGCTGCCGATTTTGGAGGCGATGGCGTGCGGAGCCGCGACTCTCACGAGCGGTCTGTCCTCGCTCGCTGAAGTCGCCGGCGACGCAGCCTTGATCCTGCCGTCGTTGGATCAAGACGTGCTGGCCCAGGGCATCGCTCGCATCGCCAGCGATTCTGGGCTGCGCGCCACGCTGCAAAAGCGTGGGCTGGAACACGTCAAGGCGTTCACCTGGGAGCGCTGCGCCAGGCAGACTCTGGCTTGCTACGCGCGCGCGCTCGCCGAGGATGCGCCGTGAATCCGCTGCTGCTGGCTGCTGCGGCCGTGAGCGGAGGCCTGGGCGCGTTTGGCGCGCTGGGCCTGAGCTACCGCGCGCGGGTGAACGGACCATTTCAGCCCACGCGCTACGTGTGGAGCCGTGGGCTCGGCTTGCTCTGCGATCACAACGGCGGAGTCGGCTTCGTCAAAGGTCAGCGCGGTTCACGCGCCCCGCTGCGCTTCGACCCCGCACTCTTCGACCGCGTCAAAGATGGCGATTTGGTCTGGATGCGGCTGATCGCGCTGCCACAGTTCCTGCGCGAGGCCCTGCCGCGCATTCGGGCGCGCTTCGGCTTGGTTACGGGCGACGAAGATTGGGCGATCCCTTCGGGCTTTCCCGGCTCGGCGCAGCTGCTCGCGGATCCACGAGTGTTGTGTTGGTTCACTCAGAACCACGACGGCACGGCGCCGCACCGAAAGCTGATGGGACTGCCCATCGGACTCGATTTTCATACCATCAGCAACGGTCGCAAATGGGGGCATTGGCCGGCGACGCCAGCGGCTCAAGAGGCCGAGCTCGAGGCGCTGCGCGATCTGGCCCCAGCCAACGCCGAGCGCGCTTTACGCGTGCATGCCGATTTTCACTTCAACAAGCACAAGGCGCAGGTTTGGGGGGACGACCGCGCCGCGGTGCAGCGAGCCTTGGAGGGCAATCCGGATGTGCAGTTTCAGACGCGCAAGGTGGCGCGCCTCGAGCTTTGGCGCGAGAAGACGCGCTACGCCTTCGTGGTCAGCCCGCACGGCAATGGTCTGGATTGTCACCGTACCTGGGAGTCGCTCGTTCTGGGCAACATCGTGATCGTCAAGCGCTCTTCGCTCGATCCGTTGTACGAGGGCTTGCCCGTGGTGATCGTCGACGACTGGACCGAGATCAGCTCGGACAACCTGCGCCGTTGGCACGTCGAGCACGGTCCAGCGTTCCGAGATCCGCAGGTTCAGGAGCGGCTGACCAACCGCTATTGGATCGCGCGCATGCGCCGAATCGTCGCCGAGCGGCTCACGGAAGCCGGGATAGAGCGCTAAAACCAATGGCAAACGCCGAAGTACCCCGAAACGTGTGCTAATCGGCAAGCCCTGACCATGCCCGGAACCGTGCATACGATCGTTTGCTTGTCGTCCCAAGATTGGGGCGATCGCATGTGGACCAACAAGCAGCACATCATGAGCCGCTTGGCCAAGCAGCACCGGGTGATCCACATGGATTTCCGGGTCTCCACTCCGGTCACGTTTGCTGCGCGGGCACTGCGCCACGACCCTTCGCTGGTGTTCTCACCCAAGCGCTTGTGGAGCGAAGGGATCCTGCCCGAGCGGGACGCCGGCAACCTGTACGTGGGCAAGTCTTGGGGGCCGCCCGGACTCGAGCTCTTGCCGCAGACCAACGCCGTGCGCGGTCACTTCCAGTACGACGAGAAGGTCCGCATCGTGCAGCAGTTTCTGCAGCGTGAGCGAATCGACGACGCCATCATCTGGGTCTATCACCCGGGCTTCGGCGAGGCCGCGCTGCGTTTAGAGCGCAAGCTCTTGGTCTACGACTGCGTCGACGAATACACTGCGTTCCCGGCCTACAAGGACTGCAAAGAGTGGCTCGCCGCCCGCGAAGAGCAGCTCTGTCGCCGCGCGGATCTGGTGTTTACCACCGCGCCCGCGCTGTACGAGCGCAAACGCGTGTTCAATCCACAGGGCACGCACTACGTCCACAACGTGGGTGACGCCGAGCATTTCAAGCAGGCGCTCGCCGCGAGTACGACGGTGCCCGCCGATCTCGCGGCGTTGCCCAAGCCATTGATCCTGTTCGTCGGCGCCGTCAGCAACTACAAGCTGAACATCGATTGGCTGCTCGAGCTGGCTCGTAGCCGCCCGAACTACCACTTGGCGTTGATTGGCCCGATCGGCATCTCGGATCCGAGCACCAACGTGTCCAAGCTGAAGTCCTTGCCCAACGTGCACGTGCTCGGTACACGCGACTATTCGCTGCTGCCCGCGTACCTCAAGGGCTCGGATGTGGCAGTGATCCCGTATCGCTTGAACGAGTACACGGAGTCGGTTTTTCCGATCAAGTTCTTCGAATACATGGCTACTGGCAAGCCCGTGGTCGTCTCACGCTTGCCTGCGCTCGATGGTTTCCTCGATTCCGTGCGCGTCGCGGACGACGAACTCTCGTTCGTGGCTCAGTGCGACGACGCGATCGAAAGCGGCGGCTCGGGCGCGGAGGCGCGCGTAGCGCTCGCTGAGGCGAACTCGTGGTCGAAGCGCGTGTCGGACTTGATGGGGCTGATCGAGCAGCGGCTGGCTGAAGACGATTCGGACACCGAGCGCGCGGCGCAAGTCTCGCCCCGGGTGCGGGTGTAGCGCCGAATGGCGAAGTCTGATTCACCCCTTCGGGTGTCACGGAGCGCGTCCGAGCAGGCCGGCGTGCTCGTGCTGGGCAAAATTTTGGCGACGCTTTCGGAAGCGGTCGTCCCGCTCGTGATCGTGCGCTTGCTCGGCAAAGCGGACGTCGGGATTTTGTCGGGGCTTTTGCTGGTTTACTCGACGGTCGCCTTGGTGCTGACTGCTGGCTTTCCCGAGACGCTCACCTTTTATCTGCCTACGCGCGCGCCCGAAGAGCGCAAGGCGATCGCGAGCAAAGTCGCGCAGGCGCTGCTGTTGCTCGGCTTGCTGGGCGCGCTGGTATTGCTCGCGATTAGCCTGCTCGCGCGCTTCGCGCCGAGCTGGGCGAGCAGCATGGCATCTGGCCACGATCAGTCCGGGGTCGAGAGTCTCAAATACTTGGCACTGCTGGCCGTGTACCCGATTGCGGATCTGCCTGGGCGCATGCTGCCCAATCTGCTGATCGTCGAGCAGCGAGCCAAGGCTGCAGCAGGCATCGGGATCGTGAAAGCGATCGGCAGCGCGGTGGCCGCCATCTTGCCGATTGCGCTCGGCGCGCCGCTGTGGGTGGTGATCCTGAGCATCGGCAGCTTCGGTTTCCTGTTTGGCGCCGTGCTCGTCTACTACATTCGCAGGTTGTATCCCGGCGTACCTGCCATCGAATCACCGATCTCGATGCGGACCTTGCTGCGTTTCGGCTTGCCGCTCGGACTCACCGATATCGTGTCGATGCTGAACAATCAGCTCGACCGCTACCTGATCGTGTTCTTTTTCCCCGTCACCGCGGTCGCCGAATACCAAGCCGGTGCCTGGCAAATCCCGATCATCATGACCATCCCGTACACGGTGGGGGCCGTGTATGCGCCCCGCTTCGTGGAGCTGTTCAAGGCGGGGCAGAGCCAGGAAGCGATCGGTATCTGGCGGCAATCGGCGCTGAAGTCGGCGTTGCTCGTGGTCCCGATCACGATGGTCTTCGTGGTCGCCTCCGAAGAGACGATGGAACTCTTGTTCACCAAAAGCTACCTGCGGGCGGCGCCGGTGTTCCGCTGGTATTGCATCCTGACGCTCGGACGTATCGCCACCTTCGGTTCGGTGATCTTGGCGGCGGGCGCGCCGCGTTTGATCTTTCAGGCCGCAGTGGTCTCACTCGTCAGCAATGCGCTGTTGTGTTCGGTGCTGGTCAAGGTCGTCGGTTTCAACGGCCCCGCGATGGGAACCGCACTCGCGTTCATCCCCTCGGTCGCTTACTATTGCGTGTGCATTGCCGCCGCGACGAAGCTGAAGTTCCGTCAGATCTTCCCGCTGTTCGGCTTCTTGCGCGTGCTCGGCTTGACCTGCGTGGCCTCCCTTCCGGCTTGGTGGTTCAAGTCGGCAGTGAGCTGGTCGGCCGCTGTTCGGCTGCCAGTCGAGGCCGGCTTGGTGCTGGGCACGTTCGCTCTTCTCGGCACTCTGGCAGGCACGATTCAACGTCCGGATTGGACGTTTCTGGTCAACTGGCTGCGGCTGCGCATGCTTCGCGAGAGCTGAGCGCCGGAGGCGCGATCCTGGGCCAGAAGCACGAGCTCGGCTGCTCGGCAGGCTGCCGCGCGACGGGCAGGCTACATAGCGCGCTCCCGCTGTTTGGGCTATGAATCCAGGCGTCCCCATGCTGCCCTTCTTCGAACGCCTGCTGAAACCCCTGCTGCGGCCGCGCGTGCACTTGAAATCGCGCGCCCAGTGCGAACAATTGCTGCTCGGTACGGAGTACGGCGGCTACGCCGTGTGCCCCACGGGCATCGGTCCCGAGTCGGTGGTTTACTCGTTCGGCGTGGGCTGTGACGTGTCTTTCGATCAGGGGCTGATTGCCGCGCGGGGCGTGACCGTGCACGCCTTCGACCCCACGCCGCGCTCGATCGACTGGCTGAAGAGCCAAACGCTGCCCGAAAGCTTCCTGTTTCATCCCTGGGGCATTGCGGATTTCGACGGCACGGCGCGCTTCCACGCGCCGAAAGACCCGACGCACGTTTCGCACACGCTGCTCGAAGGCGGCAATGTCGGCACGGGCACCGTGGAGGTTCCCGTGTTTCGCCTACGCACGATCATGGACAAACTCGGGCATGAGCAGATCGACATCCTCAAGATGGACATCGAAGGCGCCGAGTACGGCGTGCTCGGCGACGTGCTCGGCAGTGGCATTCGGATCGGGCAAATCTTGATCGAGTTTCACCATGGCCGGTCAGGCGTGCCATTGGCCAAGACACAAACGGCGGTGGATGCGCTCGAGCGCGCGGGGTTTCGCGCGTTTCACGAGTCGCCCAGCGGTTACGAGTTCTCCTTTCTTCGCAGCGAGCTGCCGAAGGAAGGCAATGCTGGCCGAGCGGCGTCGGCCGAGTGAGGCCAGGCCGTACGCCTGTGATGGCAAAGCCAAAGCTCCCGCGCCTGATCAGCCTCGTTCCGCAGCGTTTCGAGGACGGCGGCTTTTCCGGCGTGCCGCGCTTCGATTGGGAGCTCCGCAAGGCGCTGCCGGAGGTCAACAGCGTCAACACCAAATGGAAGACGCGAGCCTGGCTGCGTTGGCTGGCCGTTCGCGAGCCCGACGCCATCGTGATCACGGGCAACGAAACCTCGCTGATGGTGCCTGATACGCTGCGCACGGTGGTGCTTCACCACGGCTCTGCGCAGACCCATTTCGATCGCGATCCCGCCTGGCGCGGCAAAATGGAGCGCGGCTTTTGCCAGGCGCAACGCGACATGTATTTGCGCCCGAATCGCTGGTTCGTGTCGACCGCGGCCTGGACCACGCAGCAGTTTTCGCAGCACCACGGCGTACCCGAGGCAACGCTCTTGCCCAGCTGGGTCGAAAGCATCGCGCGCCGGGTGACGAACAACGCGCGTCCGATCGTGCTCGGTGATTTTCGAACCGTGAACAAAGGCAGCGACGTGATCGAGCGGCTCAGAGCGGCCATGCCCGGAATCGATTTTCGGCTCTTGGCGTGCACCTACGAGCAACGCAAGGACGTGTACGGCAACGCGGATGCCTATTTGTGCTTGAGCATGTCCGAAGGCGGCAGTTTCTCGGTGTCCGACGCGGAAGCCACTGGTTTGCCGCTGATCACCACGGACGTCGGCAATTACCTCGAATACACGGAGAGCCAGGTCATCCCTTGGCAAAAGCGCGACGACACTGCCTTCGTCTCGAGTGAGGTGGAGCGCGCGTTGTCTTCGCCTCGCGGCCCCAGCTTCTTCGACAGCTGGACCTTCGATAAGTGGCGAAAAGCTTGGCGAACGCTGCTCGAGCAGGTCGCGGACGTGAAACACCGGGAGCCGGTGCTAGGAACTTCCCGGTGAGTCTCGCACACTGGTTCTTGCCGAGCCAAGGTCGCCTCTCGCACGACGATCGGCGTCTGCTCGCGCGCGTCGCCTCGGTTCTTCCGGAACGCTGGCGTGTCGGCATTTTGCACCCCGCCCGTGAAGACGTCACGGTCTCGAAGCGCTTCGAGGCGATCACACCGCGCAGCTGGGATCTGCGCTTTCGCAGTGCGCAGCGCTACGATGCGCTTCTGGCGGGGCGCGTGCCCGGTTTCAACGCGGACGGGGCAGAATTTCGAGCTGCGTTGGCTTCTTGCCAGTTGCTGGTTGCGCTCGACGCGCCCTCCGCGAGCGCCGCTCGAGTACAGCCGCTAGCCGAGCTTTCGCTACCTGGCGGCACGCTGCGCGCCTATCGCGGGGCACTGACCGATCCACTGCTCCGAGTGGACGACTATCCGACCGGTGTACGCCCGATCCTGGACGATCTGAGCTCGCTGCACGACGTGCTGTTGCAGATCGACGCTGCCGGCTTGCCCTTTCATCTCGGGGTCGTGCCAGCCTTGCTGGACGAGCGAATGGCCGAATTCTTGCGCGGCTTGTCGCAGCTGGTGGTGAGCATGCATGGCTTCGAGCACGGCTATGCCAAACATTCACGAATCTTGCAGAGCGCGGGCGACCCGCTCAACCAACGCGGCACCGTGAGTGGCTTCGATGAATTTTCGGGTCAGCCTTACGCCGAGATTTTGCAGAAGATTCGCGACGGGCGTGGCTTGCTCGAGTCGCGCGTGGGTCAGCTGCCTCTCAGCTACATCCCGCCTTGCAACGAGGGCAACCGCAGCACGGGTCGAGCATTGCTGGCGACCGGCTTCGAGTACGTGCTGACCGAGAAGCCCATTCCGGGCTGTGAGCTGCCCAGCATTCGCTCCGAGTTCTACGACCGCTCCTCGGCATTTCCGCCGGATTTGGCGCCCAACGTGGCCTCGCTGCACGCTACCTGGGAGGCGGACATGCTGCGGGCAGGGGATGTTCAATCGTTGCCACGCTTTTTGGCGGCACTCGTGCAGCAAAGTACACGAGCGCGCGCGCAGGTGGCGAGCGTCACAGCCGAGCTCGCGCACACGCTCGCTCGCGGCTGAGCTCAGCGCGTGATGCGCTCCAGCACGACGCGCCGACCCCGAGGTTTCGCCGAACCGATGCTGAAAGCCGCTCGCACGCGAGCCATTTCGCTGACGGCCAGCGCTTCGTTCCGCGCGTGAACGAAGGCGAGCGGTTGCCCGCGCGTGACCCGCTCGCCGCGTTGCGCGCACAGCTCGATGCCAGCGCTCGGATCGACGGCTTGATCAGCGCGCGTGCGACCGGCGCCGAGG
>Ga0247783_1000370_pt1 | contig 13902 bp, 11 predicted proteins | sample UWRJL064202C5_FD_179911 | JGI IMG/M metagenome (GOLD analysis project Ga0247783, IMG submission 179911) | Plant litter microbial communities from Arlington Agricultural Research Station in Wisconsin, United States - UWRJ-L064-202C-5 | ecosystem: Environmental > Terrestrial > Plant litter >...
TTTGGTCAATTCATCATCATTGGCACTCAGGGCTTTTTCCAACAATTCAGCGCGGTATTCTTCATCCTTTAAGATCATATTCAACGGGATGTGCATTTTTAAATGGCTTTCGCACAAGCGTTTCAAATTCCATAATTTATCAACCAAGGCCACGTTGTAATGCTGGTGTTTGTGGGATTTGGGGGACATAAGACTCTCTGCAATTCATCGACGAACAATCAGCCAATAGCCTTAGGCCATCGCCAATCTGTGAAGGCGATCACTATATTACGGGTTTGTGACAGCGGGATTACACACCACCTTCTCTCGTCACACCTCAGCGCTATAGATAAACAGGATGGCTTGTTATGATGCGCACCTCCGAAACCTTCCACACAAGGCAGCGCAGTGAATACACCACCACCCTCGATCACACTATGGCAGGCACTCAAGTTTTGGCTAAAACTCGGCTTCATCAGTTTTGGCGGCCCTGCAGGGCAGATTGCCATCATGCATCAGGAGTTGGTGGAGCAGCGCCGCTGGATTTCCGAGAAACGTTTTTTGCACGCGCTCAATTACTGCATGCTCTTACCTGGGCCGGAAGCGCAGCAATTGGCCACCTATATCGGCTGGTTAATGCACCGCACCTGGGGTGGAATCATTGCCGGGGTGCTCTTTGTTTTACCCTCACTGTTTATTTTGATTTTGCTGTCCTGGCTCTATATCGCCTATGGGCACCTGACATTCATTGCTGGCATTTTCTACGGCATTAAACCGGCGGTCGCGGCGATTGTGGTACAAGCGGCACATCGCATTGGTTCGCGCAGTTTAAAAAACAATTGGCTGTGGGGCATTGCGCTTGCCGCCTTTGTTGCGATTTTTGCACTGCAGTTGCCGTTCCCGCTAATTGTTTTAGGTGCAGGCATTATCGGTTGGTTAGGTGGAAAATTTGCGCCGCAATTATTTAATGCCAGCGCCAAACATCAAGCCAATCAAAAAAATTACGGCGCAGCGATTATCGATGATGCGACCCCCACCCCCGAGCATGCACGCTTTCGCACATCGCGTTTACTATTGGTCATTGCGTGCGGATTATTGTTGTGGCTGTTGCCCATGGTAATGCTCGTCACCCTTTATGGTTGGCAACACGGGTTTACCCAAATGGCCTGGTTTTTTACCACCGCTGCACTGATGACCTTTGGCGGCGCTTATGCGGTATTACCCTATGTTTACCAAGGTGCAGTGACCAACAATCACTGGCTAACCCCAACCCAAATGATGGATGGTTTAGCGCTGGGTGAAACTACTCCCGGTCCACTGATTATGGTGGTCGCTTTTGTGGGTTTTATCGGTGCTTACACGCAGGAGTTTTTGGGCGGCGATCAATTATTTTTAGCCGGTGCTATAGCAGCAACCCTGGTCACCTGGTTTACTTTTTTACCTTCATTTATTTTTATTCTCGCCGGTGGGCCACTGGTGGAATCCACCCAAAGCAATCTGCATTTCACTGCACCACTCACGGCCATTACCGCCGCGGTTGTAGGTGTGATTGTAAACCTCGCACTATTTTTTGCGTACCACACCCTCTGGCCGCAGGGCACCGAATCCAGCTGGTTACTGCAATTGGATTGGATCGCATTGGCGATAGGCATTCTCGCCAGCGGTTTATTATTTTATTGGAAGATGGGAATTATTCGGGTGCTGGGGATTTGTGCGCTCTTGGGTGTTGCAGTAAAAACCTTGGCTTATTGAATAACAAAGGCACTGTTAATATTTTTTAGCAAGTGCCTTTATTTTTTTACAATAACGAAAAAATTATTGAGCGGGTTTAACAGCGCCACAATCACGGCTTAACCATTTCCCTTCCATGGTGAAATCCATAGTGCGCTTTTCACCATTGGTTACTTGATTCATCTTGCCAGTCCCCGTGTAATGCTTGGGTGATTGAAAAGTAACTTCACTTTCGCCTGTGCCGGAGTATTGGCCGGAACAAACATGAGTCGATTTAAACTGTGTAGCGCTGATTTGTTTAAGCACTGACTCACAACCCTGTACATCGTCCGGCAATTCACCGCGATCAATTTGTGCTTGCGTGACGCAGAGTTTTGCAATTGTACCTGTGGGTGATATTTCAACCTGGTTATTATTAAAACTAACACCATCATCGGTCACTTTCATACCCGATTGCGCCATCATTGCTTCCACTTGTTTACGCTGTTCTGGTGTCATAGTGGCCAGTCGTTTTTTCATTTCCTCCATCGCAAACTTAACTTGATCGGGCTGTATTGCCGGAGTACCTTCAGTGCCCCCACCACCCCATACGACTTTGTTTTCCCACAGGCCGGGCACCATATCCACTTTGACTGGATCAGCATGCAGAGGTACAGCCGTTACGCCTAATGCCGCTACCAATATCGACAATAGATTTTTCATGGAGCTGTCTCCTAAATTAGGTTGGATATAATCTTATATAGGTCCGGGATGAATAGAGTATTAACAGAGTCAATCTTTGCTGCGCCATACATAATCCTGCCCTACGTTGGTCGCTTTTTTAACCTAACCCTTTTTACGATGACCAATGCAATCACCGCTAAAAAAATCGGCGCCCCAGGGCGCCGATTTTTTCGCTTTGCTATTTGATCAGCTTGTGCAGGTGCGGCTCCAATGCATCGGCTAACACGGCATAGCCTTTTTCATTGGGATGCAACAAATCCGGCATCAGCTCTTTAGGCAATACACCATCTTTGGTGAGGAACACCGAATTCACATCGGCAAAAAATACTTTGTTGTTATCGCCATAGGTTTTGATGATGGCATTAACCTTTTCGTTGATCTGGCGCAACTGTCCCTCCGGTTTTTCATCGCGCGGGAAAATTGCCAGCAACAAAATTTTGGTGCTGGGCAAACGCTGTTGCAATTCAGCAATCACTTTTTTAATGCCTGCGGCCGTTGTTGCCGGGTCTTCATGGCGATGACCGGTGTTATTGGTGCCGATCATTAGTACTGTAACTTTCGGATTCATCCCATCCACAGCATTGTGCTGCAAACGCCAGAGCACATTTTCGGTGCGGTCGCCACCAAAGCCGACATTGAAGGCGTTGTATTGGGTGTAATTCTTTTTCCAAACCTCTGCACCTTCTTTTTCCCAATTCTGGGTAATGGAATCACCGATAAATAATAAATCGATTTTTCCACCTTTGGCTGCAATGGCTTTTACATCAGCCAGTTTTTGCTCATGGCGCGGCAACCACCAGTCAATCGCCCACCACTCGTTCAGCAGATCGGGAGTGACGGATACGGTTTTATAATCCGGGCAAGTGTGCAGGCTCGCATTTTTAGGTGTTTGAATGAGCAGCTCAACATTAGCCACGGCTACGTCGCCAACACCACCTACTTCCAACGCAAACGGCATGGTGGTCGCACTGAAATTATCTTGCTCCTGTTTAAAGCAACTCAGAGGTACATAGATTTTTTTCCAGCCCTTACCCACCAGATCGCGCGCGGCAAGCGTAAACGGCACTACACGCTCACAGTTTTCTTTCTGGCATTCCATTTTGAACGAGACACCGCCTTTGGCGAGTTCATTAATTTTAATATCCAGCGCCAGCACACCGGTTTTCATATGTGCGGTTAAATCCAAGGGTTCACCGGTTTCGAGTGTCATACCCGCGCGCCAGGTATCATTCCAAGTGAAAGTCAGTGCATCTTCCTGCACTTCTTTATCGGTGGTTTGTACTTTGACATCGCCTTTAGGCAAGGCAGCAAATGCACCGCTGAGAATTTGTTGACGCTCATAGTTCTCAATGAAAATATGCCAAGGTTCAAGCGGGCGACGCACGTAGAGTTTAATATCCTGCGGCTCACCACTCGCGATACCGACGACTTGTTCAGGCAAATTTTGTAGGCCAGTTTTTCCAGCTTTATAGCTAAGCCCATAGCCCAATTTAAATAATGGATCATATTTTTTATGATCCTTATTCAGCACGTCTTGCAATGGCAATTGTGGCCAAGAGAAAGATAAGGTGCCTTTGAAATCGTAGTTGGCTTTACCGTCGGCTTTGGCAATTAATACATCTGCCACACCTGCGCCCTCTGAACCTGGCAACCAGGCAGCAACAAATGCATCCGACGCATTTACTTCCGGATTAACCCAGAGCGGGCGGCCAGATAAAAATACCGATACAACAGGAACACCTTGCGCTTGCAGTTTTTTCAGCAGCGCGAGGCTTTTCTTTTTCGCGGGTTCAAACTCCAAAGTATCACGATCACCACTGCCCTCGGCGTAAGGGTTTTCACCAAACACAACTATGGCTACATCCGGTTTTTGGCCCCCTGAATTTAGTGTAAGGGAACCATCGACCGATAAAACAGTTTTACCGCCGGCAGCATCGACAGCAGATTTAATTCCTGCATAAATAGACGTTGCGCCGGGAAAACGGAAATTTTCTTTAGCATCAGCGACACCTTGCCACCACACACTCCAGCCACCGGCTTGCTTGCCGATATTGTCGGCGCCATCACCGGCAACCAAAATCGTTTGCTTGGGGTTAATGGGTAAAACATTTTTGGTATTTTTTAACAGCACCAGACTTTCACGCACGGCTTGGCGCGCAATGGCGCGATGCGCTCCGCTACCTACTACAGATTTATCGGCGGCAAAGGCGCGCTGCGAAGGTTTTTTATCCCACAAGTGTGCGCGCATTTTTACGCGCAGGATTCTGCGCACCGCATCGTCCAAACGCGCTTGCGGGATCTCGCCGGATTTCACTTGTTTCAATGTGTTTTCAATCATGGCCTTCCAATCGTAGGTCACCATGAGCAAATCGATACCGGCATTAATGGCTTGCGGGCAAGAATCGTTAGTGCAGCCAGGAACCTGGCCGTGGCCATTCCAATCGCCCACCACCAAACCATCAAAGCCCATACGATTTTTTAATACATCGGTGAGCAAGTATTTATTGCCATGCATTTTTTCGCCGTTCCATTCGCTGAAACTGGCCATCACGGTTTGCACACCGGCATCCAGCGCTGGCACGTACCCGGCGTTGTGAATCTTGACTAATTCTTTTTCGGAAAGGCGCGCATTGCCCTGGTCATCACCACCTTCAGTGCCGCCATCGGCGAGGAAATGTTTGGCGGTGGCGATCACGCGATCTTCCGCTAAAAATTCGTTGGTGTTGGGTTTGCCTTGCAGGCCTTCCACCATGGCTTTTGCATAATCAGCAACGAGTGCTGGGTCTTCTGAATAGCTTTCGTAGGTGCGGCCCCAGCGATCATTTTGTGCGATGGCGAGTGTGGGTGCAAAAACCCATTCAGTTCCGGTTGCACGCACTTCTTTCGCGGTAGCGGCGCCGATTTGGCGAATCAGCTCCGGGTTATGCATTGCACCCAAGCCAATATTGTGAGGAAAAAGTGTGGCACCGGTTAAATTGTTGTGGCCGTGAACAGCATCTGTGCCCCAGAAAATAGGAATGGCTTGTTTGCCATCGGTGGTGTCCATGGAGGCGATATAGAGTGCATCGAGAAACTCAACCCAATCTTTTGGCTGGGCGTTGTCGATGCGATTGGGCATAGAGCCGCCGCCATTCAGCACCGAACCCAAATGATATTTTTTAATATCGTCTGGCGTAACCGTTTGGATTTCCGCCTGCATGATTTGCCCGACTTTTTCTTCGAGCGTCATTTTTTGCAGAATGCTTTCGAGCTTTGCATTAAATTCGGCGGAATCTTTAATCGGCGATTGGGCTTTTGGCCACAGATTGATATTGGTTTTTTGTTCGGCGTAGACAGAATAATTTGCTGAGCAGAGTGCAGCAGTGAGAAGACCGATGGTTGCCAGTTGATGGAGTTTTTTCATTTCGCGTTTACCACAACCTGTTTTTGTACGCCCATCCCTTCAATACCCAACTCAATCACATCACCTTCATTCAAATACAGTGGCGGTTTTTGCCCGAGGCCAACACCGGGCGGTGTACCGGTGCTGATAACATCGCCCGGTTGCAAACTCATAAATTGGGAGAGGTAGTGCACTAAAAATTGCGGGCCAAAAACCATTTGATCGGTAGAACCATTTTGGAAAGTTTTACCGTTTACTTTTAGCCACAAATTTAAATTAAGCGGATCAGCCACTTCATCTTTGGTCACAAGATATGGGCCGATGGGGCCGAAGCTATCGCAGCCTTTGCCCTTATCCCATTGGCCACCTGGACGCTCCAATTGAAAGTTACGTTCCGATACATCGTTAATGACGCAATAACCAGCGATATAATCCATCGCCTCATCCAGCTCAACATAGCTCGCGTGTTTACCTATGACGATTCCCAATTCCACTTCCCAATCGAGTTTGGTGGAGTTGCGCGGTTTGATAATATTGTCATTGGGGCCGGTAATCGCACTGGTTGCCTTCATGAAAACCACAGGTTCTGATGGCACAGCAACACCTGACTCTGCAGCGTGATCGGCATAGTTCAAACCGATGCAGATAAATTTACCTACGTTATTAACACAGGCACCAAAGCGCACCGGTTCATTCACTAATGGCAATGAATTAATATCCAGACTGGCAATTTCTTTCAGCGATTCTTCGCTCAGGCTTTTGCCATTAATATCGGACACCACCGAACCCAACTCACGCACCTTGCCGTTGCTATCCAAAATTCCCGGGCGCTCTTGGCCTGCATTGCCGTAACGAAGTAATTTCATAAATAGGATTCCACAAAAAAATTAATTGCTCCAACCACCATCAATGATATTAATGGTGCCGGTGGTAAATGCTGAGGCATCGCTCGCTAGATAAAGTGCCAGCTCTGCCATTTCACGCGCAGTGCCTAAACGCCCCATGGGTTGGCGGGCGACAAAATTTTTATAGGCTGTTTCATAATCGCCGGTTGCATGCAACCGCTGCTCTAGTGAAGGCGTTTGTACTGTGCCGGGGCAGATGGCATTGCAGCGCACGCCTTGGGTAACAAAATCGGCGGCGACGGCTTTAGTCATGCCAATCACAGCCGCTTTGGTCATACCATAAGCAAAACGATTGGGGGCGCCTTTGATGGAGCTGGCAACCGATGACATATTAATAATAGAGCCGCCGCCGTTTTCGATCATGCCCGGCAAAAAAGAGCGGATCATGCGATACATGGAACTCACATTTAAATCGATGGAAAAATTCCAATCTTTTTCATCGCAATCCAAAATGGTGCCGCTGTGCACATAACCGGCGCAGTTAAATAAAATATCGATATTGCCGATGTCTTTACTGAGTGCGCGAACTTCTTCGCTGTTCAATACATCCAGCTTGCGGGTTTCGCAGCCCACCAATTCACTCAGGGCATCGATATTAATATCCGTCGCAATAACACGCGCACCTTCAGCAGCAAATAATTCGGCGCTGGCGCGGCCAATCCCTTGGGCGGCGGCGGTGATTAAGGTGGTTTTACCTTCCAATCGTTTCATTGTTTTTGTCTCACGCAATTTGTCTAACTGGCAAACAACTCGGGCCAATCGGTTCAAAGGCTTTATAGGTCAAAATAAATTCCTGATGCCCAAGCTCTTCCGACACACTGCGCTTGCCCGATGCAACATCAATAACGTTTTGCAGAATTTCTTCGCCCACTTCATCGAGTGTTGCTTCGCCTTCCAAAATTCGCCCGGCATTCACATCCATATCGCCTGCCAAACGGCGATAGGTTTCCGGATTGGCGCAGATTTTTATTACCGGAGAAATCGCCGAACCTACGACTGAGCCGCGCCCGGTGGTAAATAAAATCACATGCGAACCGCAGGCAATTAGTTCGATAATTTCGGCGTTATCGGAAATATTCGGAAAACCAAAACGCGGCTCGCCATCGGGCACTACGTCCAATAAATATAAACCACCTGCAGGAGGGATATCGCCCGGTTTAATCAACCCGCTAATGGGCGATGAACCGGATTTTGAATAGGCGCCCATGGATTTTTCTTCAAGCGTGGTGAGGCCGCCATCGGCATTGCCCGGTGCAAAACTGCCAAAACCCATCACGCGATAATAATGTTCTGCCTTGGCAACACAGGCTTCAATTTCTGCGCCCAATTCCGGCGTCACCGCACGGTCCGCCATAATAGTTTCGCAGCCGATTAATTCGCCGGTCTCTTCAAAAATACAGATGGCATCGGCGGCAACCAGCGCATCAAAACAGCGTCCCACTGCCGGGTTGGCGCTGATACCACTGGTGCCATCGGAACCGCCACAAATCGTCCCCACAATTAATTCATTCAAATACATGGGCACGCGCGCCACTTTTGCGGCTTCGCTTTGCAAACGTTTTACGGCGGCAATGCCTGCTTCAATCGTTGCTTTAGTGCCGCCAGCTTCTTGAATTACCAACAATTCAGCCGGGCGGCCGCTGGCGATAATTTCGCTTAATAATTTTTCGCGATTCATGCTCTCGCAGCCAAGCGAAACCAAAAGCGCGCCACCAACATTTGGATGAGTGCAAACCGCGCGCATCATTTCATAGGCGTATTGATTCGGATAACAACCGGGGAAACCGATGAGATGTACGTCCCCAGGTAAATTTTCATCAAGAGATTCAGCGAGATTTACAATCCTGCGCGTGACGTGGTGCGCACACTCCACCAGATAGGCAACCACAATGACATTGCGGATACCTTTGCGGCCATCCGCGCGCTGCCAACCTGAAAAACTTACTGTGCTATTAATGGGACTACTCACAACTCACTCCTGTTTTTATTTTGGCGGCTGCGGGTGTGACTGGGGAGGTAATCACTTTTCATATTGTGCATATGCACGTGTTCACCTTGTGCGACAGCGTCGGTCATGGAGCCGATGGGCGCGCCGTAGCGATAGACTTTAGCGCCCGCCGTTAATGCAGCGCGCGCAATTTTGTGGCCCACATCGATTGCAGCAGCGCTGGTGATAGTTTCACCATCAATCAACAACACATCGCCAATTGAAATATGTTTTACACATACCAAAATATTGTCGTTCGGGTGTAGCAGTATCACTGGCGCTAGCGCTGGTTTTTGCGGTGCGACTGGGTCAGCAGTTTGCGTCATACATCATCCAAAAAATTAAGGGCGATCCGAAAAAATTATGCAGGAGTAGGTGCGGCCGGGTGCAACAATTCACACTCGCGCAGCTGCTGCCAGAGTTCGTCGGGAATCGGGCTATTCATCCAGGCCAGTGCTTGTTGCACTTGGGCATCAGTCGCAAGCCCAGCCAATACCGAACAAATTTGTGGATGTGCGCTTGGAAATTGCAAGGCGGCAGCCGCAATCGGCACCGCAAATTCTTCGCACACAGATTCAATTTGTGCGACGCGATCAATAACTGCTTGCGGTGCAGGTTCGTAGTTGTAGTGCAGCGGCACTTTGCCGCTGGCACTAGCAGCGCTTTTGACACCGGTCGCCAAAATACCGGAATTAAATGGCCCACCAAGAATCACCGACGCACCGCGCCGCGCGCACAGCGGCAGAAAAGTTTCGCAGGCACTTTGCTCCAACAAGGTGTAACGGCCAGCTAACAAAAAGCCATCAAAGTCGCCGTACTTTAACGCCGCTTCACAGATCTGCCATTCGTTGGTACCCAAGCCAATCGCCGTAACCTGCCCCGCCGCTTTCAGTTCATGCATGGCGAGGTAACCGCCATCCATAAATTCGCGAAAGAGCGCCGGATGATCCGCACCGTGGGTCAATGGCCCCAAATCATGGGCAAAAAGAATGTCAATATGATCGCGTCGCAAGCGCTTTAAGCTGGCCTCGAAGGAGCGCATCACACCGTCGTAACTGTAATCAAAGCGCGGCTCCAGCGGCGGAGCATCAGCAAAGCCATGGCGCAGGCTGGCAGTAGAGGTACTGGGCACCAGTATCCGCCCCACCTTGCTTGAGATGACCAGGCGTCCATCAGGTGGAGTGTTGTTGGCAAGCGCAGCCCCCAAACGGGTTTCACTCAGGCCAAAGCCATAGTGGGGGGCGGTATCGAAATAGCGGATACCGGCAGCCAGGGCGGAATCGACGGCGTTTATGGCCTGTGCATCGCTGAGTGGTTGATAGAGGTTACCAATCGGCGCTGCACCAAAACCCAATAGGGATAGTGGTACAGAACTACGCCCGAAATTACGCGTTGGCAGAAGTTTTAACTTACCCACATAACCTCTTTTATAATTAATTTTTTATAATTAAAACATAATTTGCTAATAAAAATCATTTTAGCCGAATGCGATTGGAAAGGACATATAGTTATTTAGACTTTTTCTTATAAGTGCGCCAATCCTTAGCTCATCTGCCGGCATGCGTTTTTTAATCGTCCATAAAAATGACCGGGAGCATTTTAAACGTCGCGTAGCGACGGCTCGACGGGTGGCCGCCATGGATGGCAGGCCATAAAAAAGCCGACTACAGGAGTCGGCTTTTGGGCAGATAACCAAACAACCTAGTCGATAAGGCCATTGGAGATCTTGTCGGACGCCTGCAGCAGGCGCTCCAGCACACGCTCAGCACTGATCGATTGGGATTTGATATGGATAAACGGAATGATCAATACCGCTGCCGCACCATGAACCCCGATGATGGGCACACAGAAATCCGTCACGCCATCCACAAAATCGCTGGCAAGTTGGATATAGCCTTGATCCACCCCTTTACGCGTTTTGGCCAGGAAGCGTTCGATGCGTTCCAGATCCACCGTTGCCGATAGCAGGGGCAGCCAGCCAGCCTGCACATCCGGCGTGGCAAAACCATAGAGCAATGCACCTGAGTTGGTATCGATCAAGCGGCGGCGGTAGCCCACACGCACGGAGAAACCGAGGTCCATCGGGCTTTCAAGGCGCGCAACTACCACGATTTGGTCACCCGAAGGCACCACCAAATGGCAGGATTGACCCAGCTCCCGGGTCAATTCTTTCATCACCGGCAGCGCTACTTCGAGCAGGGTCTTAGCCGTGCCCTGGGAGATGCCAAGGGTGAAGAGTTTGTTGGTGAGCATGTAGCCGTCGCGCCCGTCCGGCATTAGGGTGATAAACCCGCGATACTCAAGTGCGAGCACCATGCGGAAGAGTTCGCTCACGGAGCGCCCGAGTGCGGCGGCCATTTGCGATGTGGTCATGGGGGATGAATTGCGCGCAAGCAATTCGAGGATATCCAGGCCTTTCTCCAACGCTGGAGCGCGATATTTACGCTCTGCGTCATCGCCGCTTTCCAAAAACGTACTGTCGATTTCTTTATTCATAGTCGAAGTCATAGTGTTTTTCTCATTATTAGTTTCACCGAGTCCTTTACCGATTTATAGCCGGCGTTACAGCCACAGCCAAACCTTAATCCGGCTGTCCTAGGATTCTACTCACAGACTCCTCCAGCAGGCGTTCCACTTTACGCAATTCGATAAAAACGCAAACTTGTACCTATGAAAACACTTTCAGTTTCGCTCACTTTGCATCCAGCAAGTGCATGACAGACAAGATTAAGCCAGTTTTTATAGGTAGCCAGCTGCTTGTTGGGCGCCAACCCAATGACAGGCCAGTCGCTGCCCCACATCAACCGCTCAGCACCAAACACCCCCAGCAGGTGCTGGATGTAGGGCTGCAATTCCGCCACCCCCTGATCTTTACCCGCCTCCGTCGGCAACCCTGAAATTTTACAGTAGACATTAGTCAGCGGGGCGAAGCGATTCATGGCATGGCACCAGTCTTCCGCCGGGCGATCAGTCGCGATAACTGCCGGTTTAGCCGCATGGTCGATAACGATGGGCAGATCCGGATGGCGCCGTGCAAACTCCTCCAGATACGGCAAGTGGCGGGTATAGACCAGCGCATCAAACGCCAATTTATTCTCTTTCATCGCCGCAAGGGCAGGTTCCAACTCCGGCCGCAAAATCCAGCCGTCATCCGGGATGCCCTGCAACATGGGGCGCAAGCCACGCACTTTGGGTCGTTTTGCTAACTCGGCGATACGTTCAGGTGCAGCGGAGGAGGCCAAATCCACCCAGCCCACCACTGCCTTGATAAAGTCCGACTGCTCCGCCAGTGCCAATAAATAATCGGTATCCGCATCACTCTCTTGCGACTGCACCAGCACCGAGCCGGTCACGCCCGTAAGCTGGGCCAGGGGCAATAAATCCTGCACACCAAAATCGCGATAGATAGCGGTTAGATCCGATGTCGGCCAGGTGCAATCATGTTTGCCGATTTGCCAGAAATGTTGGTGCGCGTCGATCATTGGGCGGCCACCCCGGCCTTATCGCGACTGCGGGCATAAAGGGCGATCACTGCAAAACACACCGCCGGTACTACCTCTGCCAGATGGATAGAGGTGATATCCGAGACAAAACCCATCACCGCCGTCAGCACCGCGCCACCGATAATCGCCATAATCACCAGCGATGAACCCACCTTGGCCAAGGGTCCGAGGTTTTTGACGCTCAGCGCAAAAATGGTCGGAAACATCAGCGACATAAAGAAGCTGGTCGCCGCCAGTGCGAGCAGGCCGGAATGGCCGGGAACCAGCGCTGCGTAGGCGCACAGGGCAACGTTGGCGAGGGCGTAAACCCACATTAGCCAAGCGGCGCGGAAACGCCCCATCAGCGCGGTCGCCACAAACCGGCCGACCATAAAGATCACCAATGAGCCCATCAGGTAATTGGCGAGGGTTTTCTCGCCGGTACCCGGCACCGCTTCCTGCCCGTAGCGGATCAGGAAGCTCCAGATACACACCTGCGCGCCCACATAAAAGAACTGCGCCGCCACGCCAAACATAAACTCGCCATTGCGCAGCAGGGTTTGGTAATCCGCCCAACTACCGGTTTCGTCATTAGTCGCCTGAGTGGCAATCCGCGGAAATTTCACCACCAATACCAACAATGCCCAGACCAATACCAAGAGACCAATCACCAGATAAGGCCCTTGTACCGAATGGGATTCCAACTGGTAAAACTGCTCCAGCTGCTGCGCACTCATCGCCGCCAGCTCTTCTGTCGTCGGCTCATGGCCAGAGAGGATAAATTCGCGCCCGACCATAATCCCGGCAATACAGCCGAAGGGATTAAACGACTGGGCAAAGTTCAGGCGCCGCTCGGCGGTAGCGGGATCGCCCATGGCGACAATCAAGGGGTTGGCCGAGGTCTCCAAAAACGCCAAGCCACTGGCGATCACAAACAGGGCGCCGAGAAACAACGCATATTCACGCTGCGCGGCGGCGGGATAAAACAGCAAAGCGCCGGTCGCATAGAGCAGCAGGCCAAATACCACCGCCGCCTTGTAGCCAAAGCGTTTCATCCAGAGCGCAGCGGGAATGGAAAAAACAAAGTAGCCCGTATAAAAGGCCGATTGCACCAACCCGGCTTTGAAATCCGACAGGGTGAACACCTTCTTGAACTGGGTAATCAGGATATCGTTGAGGTTGTTGGCCATTCCCCATAAAAAGAACAGGCTAATAATCAGGATCAGCGGCAGCAACAGGTTTGCAGGTTTATCATTATTGTTCATTAAAGCTCCACTGGGCGCGCCCACGTTAAACCGCACCAGCAACTACCACATTGTCATTATTAGGATGAAGAGTGCCCGTTATTGGCCGGGCGTCTAGTCAGTGTAGAAATCCAGCGTTTTTCCACAAGCATTAACCCTTAGCGAGAAGCGCAACAAGATTTACTTATGAAAGATGGTTTATAAATAAAAGATGCTAGCATAGAGTCATAGCAACTATAACAACTTTTCCACGAGTTTAACCCCATGATCTTGGCTAACATCGACGATTACCGCACCCTCGCGCGCAAACGCCTGCCCCACTTTTTATTTGAGTACATCGACGGTGGCGCCTTTAGCGAATCCACCCTGCGCAATAACCAACTCGACTTGCAGCAGATCGCCCTGCGCCAGCGGGTGTTGCGCGATATCTCCAGCATCTCCACCGAGACCAAATTGTTCGGCCAGACGT
>Ga0247783_1000371_pt1 | contig 13879 bp, 7 predicted proteins | sample UWRJL064202C5_FD_179911 | JGI IMG/M metagenome (GOLD analysis project Ga0247783, IMG submission 179911) | Plant litter microbial communities from Arlington Agricultural Research Station in Wisconsin, United States - UWRJ-L064-202C-5 | ecosystem: Environmental > Terrestrial > Plant litter >...
CCGGGTCAGACCACGGGCGACTTCGACGCCGTCGAGGCCGACCAGGCGGACCGCGTCGCCTGCGTTGAATTCGCCGCTGACGCCCACGATGCCGACTGGCAAGAGGCTGCTCCTGCCTTCGCGCATGGCGCGCACGGCGCCCGCGTCCAAGAGCAGCGCGCCTTTCGGGCGCAGGGTAAAAGCGATCCAGTGTTTGCGGGCTTTGAGCGCTGGACCGAGCAGCGGGAAGAGCGTGCCCACGTCCGCGCCGGCGACGATCTCGGTCAGCACGCCCGGGCGTGCGGCGGGGGCGATCACGACGGAAGCGCCGGAACGCGTGGCTTTGCGGGCGGCTTCGACTTTGCTGGCCATCCCGCCCGAGCCCATGCGGTCGGCCTGGGGCGCGAGCAGCACCATTTGTTGCTCGGGCGTCATGGTGGGAATGCGCTGTGCGTTTTCGTCGAGCACGCCTTCCACGTCGGTCAGCAGCACGAGCAAATCGGCGCCGACTAGCGGCACGACCATCGAGGCGAGCTGATCGTTGTCACCGAAACGGATCTCGTCGGTGGCGACCGTGTCGTTTTCGTTGATGATGGGCACCGCGTTCGCGTCCAAGAGCGCGCCGAGTGCCTCGCGCGCGTTGTTCAGTCGCTCGCGATCCGCGAGGTCGGCATAGGAGAGCAGAACCTGCGCGGAGGTGAGTCCGACTTCACCGAAGGCTTCGTCGTAGCGGCGCATCAAGACGCTTTGACCGGCGGCGGCGGAGGCTTGCAGCTGCGCGACCTCCTTCGGCTTGGCCCTGTAGCCGAGCCGGTTCCAGCCGAGTGCGATGGCACCGCTGGTGACGACCACGGTGCCGCATTTGTTCTGGGCAAGGTCTGCCACTTGGCGCGCGAGGCGCGCCGGAAATTCCGGATCATTCGCGATCGTGCGTGATCCAATCTTGACGATTAGGCGTCGGGTCTTCAGGAGCTCAGGACGAACGGCCACGCGCGCTCATTAGCATAAAGAGATCCAAGAAGCGGCCTCTTGGCCGTGTCTACCGCGTTTGCCGCTCTGGCGCCCCGTTGCCCTGCGCTAGGGGGACTGTAAGGTTTGCCCGTCCTCCCGAGTTTCAAAGGCGAAAATGAAGCGATTCCAAGCGTTCTGCGCGCCCGCTCTGGCGCTGCTGCTGGGCAATGCATGTGCGCAAAAGCCGGCCGCGACCCCGAACAGTGCTCCCCCGTCACGGCAGAGCTCCGATGCGCGAGCGAGCGAGCGAGTGTCGCTCACCGTATACAACCAGAACTTCGGCTTGGTGCGCGAGGTGCGAAAGGTGCACCTCGGTACGGGCAACGTCGAGCTGTCGTACGCGGACGTGTCCGCGCACATTCAGCCCGAGACCGTGCACCTGAAGAGCCTGGCCAGTGACGACGACCTGACGGTCTTGGAGCAGAACTATCGCTACGATTTGCTGAACCCCGACACCCTGCTCAAGAAGTACGTCGGCAAGACGATCAAGGTGTACCGCTACAACGAGCACACGGGCGCCGATGAAGAGAAGCAAGCGCAGCTGCTCTCGGTCGAAGGCGGCGCCGTGCTGAACATCGACGGCCAAATCACGTCCAACTTCGCGGGTCGCTTCGCGTTCCCAGAAGTGCCCGGAAATCTCGTCCAGAAGCCGACTTTGGTCTGGCTCGTCGCGAGCTCCGCCGCCGATCAGCGTCTGGAAGTGACGTACCTCACTCGGGGTCTCGATTGGCGCGCGGACTACGTGCTGTCCGTCGCTGCCGACGATAAGCTCGGGGATCTGAATGCTTGGGTCACGCTGAAAAACGAAACCGGCACGAGCTATCCGAGCGCCGAGCTGAAGCTAGTCGCGGGCGACGTGCAGCGCATCAACCCCGAAGAGCGGCCTGACAGGCTGGATTCGGCGAGGCCCCAGCCTGCTCCTGCCACCGCTCCGCCCCAGTTCCAAGAAGAGGGCATGTTCGAGTACCACCTGTATACGCTCGATCGACCGACGACCCTATTGGACAAGGAGCAGAAGCAAGTCAGTCTGCTTTCGGCCACGAACATCGCGCTCGACAAGAAGCTGATCTTGTTCGGCGCGCCGCAATACTTCCGCGGCCCTTTGGGCGAAGCCCTCCAAAATCAGAAGATCGGCGTGTACCTGGATCTGCAAAACAAGCAGCAGAACCAGCTGGGCATGCCACTGCCCAAGGGCATCGTGCGCGTGTACAAGTCCGACAAGAACGGCCAAAAGCAGTTCATCGGTGAAGATGCCATCGAGCATACCCCGCGCGACGAGAAGATCCGCATCAAACTCGGCGAAGCGTTCGACGTCGTAGCCGATCGCAGCGAGAAGGCTTTTCGCGCGCTCGGCAGCTGCAGCAGCGAGAGCGAGTGGGAGATCAAGCTGCGCAATCACAAGGACTCGGCGGAGAGCGTGGAGGTGAACGAGCCCGCCGGAGGCGATTGGGAGCTCGTGTCCTCCAGTTTGCCGGCGACCAAGAAGGACTCGAAGACCTTCAGTTTCGAGCTGCGGCTGGCGCCGCGCTCGGAGACCAAATTGACTTACGTCGTACGCGTGCGCTGGTGTTGAGAAGGGCTGAATTCATGAACAAGCAATCGATCTCCTGTTTGGCAATCTCCATCGCCCTGGCCGCCTCTGGCACCCACGAAGCGTTCGCGGACACGAAAGCGCCGGCAAAGCCCGCGGCCACGGCGCACAATGTCTCGACCGCCAGCGATCGCAAGGCGGTCAGCATCACGGTCTACAACCAGAACTTCGGCCTGGTGCGCGAGGTGCGCGAATTGCCGACGCTCGGCAGCGGCAAAGTCGAGCTGGAGTTTCGCGACGTCGCGGCCAACATTCAGCCGGAGACGGTGAGCATCAAATCCGTCGCTGGCGGCGGGCTCTCGGTACTGGAGCAGAACTATCGCTACGATCTGTTGACTCCGCAGACGCTGCTCGAAAAATACGTGGGCAAACGCGTGCGTGCCTACCGCTACCACGAGCAGACCGGCAAAGAGGACGTCGTCGACGCGGATCTGTTGTCGGTCGAGGGCGGCACGGTGCTCGGGTTCAACAACGAGATCACCTTCGGCTATCCCGGGCGCTTGGCCTTCCCGCAAGTACCGGACAACTTGATCGCCAAGCCCACGCTGGTTTGGCTGGTCGATAGCGCTGCCGCGAAGCAAACCGTGGAGGTGACGTACCTGACCCAGAACCTGAATTGGTCCGCGGACTATGTGCTGGTCGTCGATGACGCGGAAAAGAAGGGCGATCTGAATGGCTGGGTCACGCTGGTGAACCAATCGGGGACGAGCTACGAGAACGCGGAGCTCAAGCTCGTGGCGGGCGACGTGAATCGCGTGCGGCCACCCGCCGCGCCCGCGGGCTACGGCTACGAAATGAAAGTCGCAAGTGCGCCCGCGCCGCAGTTCAAGGAGCAAGGCCTGTTCGAGTACCACCTGTACTCGTTGCAGCGGCCGACCAGCGTGCTGCAAAACGAGCAGAAGCAAGTGAACCTGCTCAACGCCGCCGGTATCGGCGTGAACAAGAAGCTGATCTTCTTCGGCCAGCAGTATTGGTTTCGCGGTCAGTATGGGCAGGTGTCGTCGAACCAGAAGGTCGGCGTGTACCTGGATATCCAGAACAGCGAACAGAACCGCCTGGGCATGCCGCTGCCCAAGGGCACGCTGCGCGTCTACAAGGCGGACAAGAGCGGTGCCAAGCAATTCGTCGGTGAAGACGCCATCGATCACACCCCGCGCGACGAAAAATTGCGCGTCAAAATGGGCGACGCCTTCGACGTGGTCGGCGATCGCAAGCAGACCGAGTGGCGCACGCTCGGCACCTGCAGCGCCGAGAGCGCCTGGGAAATCGAGCTTCGAAACCACAAGGACACGCCGGTCGAAGTCGAAGACTACGAGCCCGTCGGCGGTGATTGGACCATCATCTCCTCGAGTCTTGCCGCGGAAAAGAAAGACGCGAACACCTTCACCTTCAGTGTCAAGATCCCCGCGCGCGGCAGCACCAAAGTGAACTACAAGCTGCGCGTGAAATGGTGCTGAGCCCGAGCACCCGCTAGAAGACGGAAGACGAAGGGACGATAGTCGGGCACGGCACGTCTCAGCCGACCGGCGAGCACACGACGGCGTAGCCGACTCTCTGGCTCCGAGAGCGCCAGGCTCTCCCTGAATTCAAGCGCCGAGCCGCAGAGATCGCAGAGATCAGAGAAAGAGGGATTGGGTTTTGCGAGGCTCGGCTGGTTGCGTCGTGGAAAAAGCGAGGCTCCGATGCGGATCGCTAGCGCACGCAAATTCACCTTTGCTTCGACGTGACCCACCGCTCCTCTGATCGGGTCCGCTTTGACCTCACCCGGGGGACCGTCAGTGACCTTGCCCCCGGAGGAGAGTTAACCGCCAAAACGCCAAAACGCCAGAGGAGGGAGAGGTGATTGGAGTTTGCTTTGCACGGCGAGCCGCGTGCTGGATCATCTTGGTGGTGCAGACCGTGTAGACCCATTGTGCAACGGCATCCCCAATGCCTCGCTGATTGACCCCGAACTCCAATTCCCGCAGCGCTCCTGTTCAACGAGTGAACGGGCGCCCTGAGTAAACCCCAAATTTCGCTCTCTTCCCTCTTTTGGCGTTTTGGCGTTTTGGCGGTTCAAAATCTGGGAGCCGTCCGCACCTGAAATGCGGCGCTCGCGAGCTGCGATGCTGGACCACGAGCGCCCCCTCCCAAAGATAGGGGTAGGTCACGTTGACCTCACCCGGGACCGGTCTCGTGGGCTAGAGTCGCCGTCATGGACCAACCCAGCATCGTGATCCGTGAGGCCACGCGGGCTGATGTGCCGCGGTTGGTCGAGTTGAACCGCATCGCCTACCCGGTGATGGCCAAAGAAGACGTGGTGTGGGGTGAGCGGCATTTGATCAGCCACCAACGGATGTTCCCGCAGGGCCAGCTGGTCGCGGAAGTTGCCGGTAAGGTCGTGGGCTCGGTCGCGACGCTGGTCGTCGACCTGGGCGCAAATTCGCTCCGTCACCACACCTGGCCCGGCATCACCGACAGCGGCTATTTCACCAACCACGATCCCAGAGCCGACACCCTGTACGGCGCGGACGTGTACGTGGATCCCCAGTATCAAGGACGGGGCGTCGGAGCGGCCTTGTACGAAGCGCGCCGCCAGCTGTGCAGGCGCCTGAACAAGCGGCGCATCTTGGCCGGCGGCAGGCTCTGGAATTACCACGAGCATGCTAGCAGGGTGTCGCCTGAAGAGTACGCACAGCGCGTGGCCGCCGGCGAGCTGCGGGACAAGGTGCTCAGCTTTCAGCTGCGCGAGGGTTTCGTTTTGCGCGGGGTGATGCCGAACTACTTGAGCGACTCGTTGAGCCACAACCACGCGAGCTTGGTCGAGTGGTTGAACCCGGACCATCGTCCAGTGAGCACGAGCGATCGCAAGGCCCGCATCGCCTGCGTGCAGTATCAGATGCGCAGGATCTCGAGCTTCGAGGACTTCGCGACACAGATCAGTTACTTCGTGGGGGTTGCTGGCGAGTACCGAGCGGACTTCGTGCTCTTGCCGGAGTTCGTCTCGGCGCAGCTCTTGTCGCAAGAACCCGCGGTGTCGGCGCTGGAGGGAATTCGTCGCCTCGCGGGCTACGAGTCGCGCTTCGTGGAATTGATGCAGGGCCTGGCCGCGCGTTACGGCCTGACGGTGATCGCCGGCAGCCATCCCGTTGCGGAGGGCTCGAAGTTGTACAACGTGGCCTGCGTGTGTCTGCCCACGGGCGAAGTCGTGCGCCAACCGAAGCTGCACATCACCCCGAGTGAGCGGAAGTATTGGGGGATCTCGGGCGGGCATTCGTTGTCGGCGATCGACACGCCCAAATGCCGGATCGGTGTACTGATTTGCTACGACGTCGAGTTTCCCGAAGCATCGCGCTACCTGGCGGACGATGGCGCAGAGATCGTGTTCGTGCCTTTCTGTACCGACAGCCGCCAGGCATACCTGCGCGTTCGCTATTGTGCGCACGCACGCGCGATCGAAAATCAAATCTACGTGGCGCTCGCGGGCACGGTCGGGAATCTGCCGTCGGTCGGAAATTTGGACGTGAACTACGGCCAAGCAGCGGTGCTCACTCCTTCCGACTTCGCCTTCGCGCGTGACGGCATCGCGGCCGAGGCGGACTCCAACGAAGAAACCGTGCTGATCTGCGACGTCGACCTGAACGCGTTGCACGGGGCTCGCGCCGGAGGCTCGGTGACGCCCCGACTCGACCGCCGAGGCGATCTATTCCGCTTGGTCAGTCACTTGCCCGCAGACCAAGCGCCGAACGGCCCCGGCGACGGACCCCTCGGGGGACAACCGGGCGAGACTTGAGGCGGAGCGTGAAGCAGGCGCCGAAGCTCGAGCGCGCCCCGGCTTGGCTCACCACGTGAACCGCTGCACTTCGTAGCCTCCCGGACAATGGGCCTCGTTTTGGGCGATGAGCACGATGCCCGTTGCGCTGCTGGTGATGTAACGCGCGCTGTTCAACGTAAAAACGGGATCCCCGGACGAATCCCAAGCGGTGGGGTTCCCGGCCCAGGGCGATGCCAGGATGCCGTCGTTCGGCGCGAGGCTGACACCTTCGCCAACCGAGTTTCCGCCCGTTCGATCCCAGCGGTAGGCGCCTTCATTCGACAAGGAAAGGACGGCGCTACCCATGTACGCGCTGCGCGCTGCGCTGCCGGGTCCGGGATCGAAGTCGACATGGCCGCTCAAGCGCAGGCCGACATACACGCTGCCCCCTGAGCCGATCGCCAAGCCCGCGACGCTGACCGAGTCATCATTCGATAGGGTGAACGCGCGCTCGACCGTGCCGTCCAGTGTCGTGCGCAGAAAGAACGGCGTCAGCGGCTGACGCCCTGACGGATCGCCGTTCGGCGCAAGCTCGATTTCGGAGCTGGTCTGCCCGGCGCAGCCTTGGAGCCAACCGCCAGCCCACAGCGTTTCGCCGCTCACGTCGACGCTCGTCAGGCCCGATGAACAACGGGCACTGCTGGTCGAACGAGCCCAGCGAAAGCCGCCCGCCGCGTCCAGACTGAGCAGAAAGTCGCCGCCGTTGTTGCCGCCGATACCGAGCAGCTGGGGCTCCGGCCCGGGATCGGCGTCCATCCTGCCCACGAATTGTCCCACCACGTACGCGCGACCCGAGCTGTCGAGCGCCGCGTCGATGATCGCGGTGCTGCCGCCCCAGGTGCGCCCCCAAACGTACGAACCCGTCGCGTCGAGCTCGAGCAAGATGGCGCCTTGGGTGCGCAGATCGACTTCTGGTCCTGGGTCCAAGTCCAACTGGACTTTCGAGGTCCTGACATCAGGCTCGGCTTCACCGAAGACAGCGATCGAGCCGTCCGAGCCAGCGTGCAGCCCGCGGATCCAGAACGGGCCCGTCGGGCTGGACCAGGTCTTCGTCCAAGCGTAGCTACCGTCCGGATTGAACTTGCTCAGGTAGGCGCCGCTCGCATGCACATCGACTGCGGGCGAAGGATCGAAATCGTAGTCGATGTAGGATAGGCCGCTGATGAACAGCGTCCCGTCCGTCGCCAAGGCCAGCCGCGAAGCGCCCAGGATTTCCCCGCGCACACACCACGAGGCTAGGGGCGTTGGACCGCAGGTCCCGCCCGTGGCGAGCGATTCGCAGTCGTTGCTGGCCCGATCGCAATTGGCATGGCCCGGCGCACACGCGCCGACTTCACACTCGCCGGCGCAGCCACACAAAGCGACGGTGTGTGCCAGAGGCGAGGTCGCAACGACGCCGCACGCGCCGCAGTTGTCGGGCAGATCCAGCTTCACCGCGCAGCCGGGTTCAGTGCAGCTCGCGCTACCCGTCGGACATGGCTCGGGGATGCAGCTTCCTCGGTCGCAGCGCTGGGAGCCGACGTGGCACTGGATGCCGCAACCGCCACAGTTGGTCCAATCGTTGAAAAAATCGACGGATTGGTCGCCGCACGCAGCAAAGCAGCCCTCGCCGCTCCAACCGTCACCTTCGAAGTAGCTGCAGGGGAGACCGTCCGCTTCACCGCCGGCCCCCGCGGCCTCTGGCGGCGCGCCGCCCGCGCCTGCCAGCGCGCCAGCAGCTCCGGCATCGCTGAACGCTTCGCCGCTGTAGCCCGCAGTCGCCACGCTTCCGGCGCTTGCCGCGCGTCCGGCGCTTGGCTGAGAGCCGCCCATCCCCGACGATGCTTCAGCGCCAGACTCGCCGCCACCCCTGCCCTGCTGGGCGTTGCCTCCGCAAGCGGCCCAACTGAGACCGAAGCCGAGGAAAAGCAGGTGGCGGAGACCCCCCGAAGCAAGTGCCATGGCAGGCTAGCGTAGCAGCGACGCGGCTGAAGCGCCCGTGAGCTCGAAGCGTTGGCGCTGGTTCAAACGCTGAGCAGCGGTTCGAGTTCGACGACGATCAAGCCGTGGTCGAGTGCGGCGTCGAGCAGCAAATCGGTGCTGCCGCCTTCAGGGAGCTCGACGCTGAAATGACCGCCTTGGGCGGACGGCTCGAGGACGACCCCTGCTTCACGCAGGGCCTGGGAGAAGGCCGCGATGCCCGTGCCTTTGACGGTCAGCGAGTAGCGCGCACCGCTGGCAAAGACGGAGCTCGGCGCGCCGTGCGCCAGCAGCGCGCCGTGCTTTCGCAAAAACAACTCGTCACACGTGTCTAGCAGGCTGCGCTCGGGGCTCGCGGAACTCGGCAGGTCGGAGGACAACACGAGCCGACCGTGGGCGGCTGCCTCGACGCACAGCCGCTCGATATAAGCGGCAGAGGGCGCGTCCAGGCCGCGGAGCGGCGTTTCCAAGCAAACCACGGCAGGCGCGGTCAGCGTGGATAGCGCGATGCCCAAGGCGCGCCGCTGATAGAGCGCGAGCTGTGACAGCTTGCGATTTCCGAGCTCGGCCAGCCCGTAACGGTCGAGCGCGCGTTGTGCGTCGTGCGCGGCGCGGCCGCTCGAACCGTGACTCAGGCGCGCCGCGTAGCGCAAATATTCGGCGACGGTGAACGCAGCGGGTAACGGGGGGTCACACGCGGCAAACCCCAAAATACCCCGAGAAATAGCCGATTCCAGCTCGCAACCCAGGATCTTCGCGCTGCCGCTCGCAGCCTCGACGCTTCCGGTCAAGAGCTGGAAGAGCGGCTCCCAATCGCCGACCAAACCGACCCGCGGCGCCACCGAACGCAGGCTGAGCGGTGTGGCCCAGTCCGCGCCGGCCGAGCGCAACGCGAATTGCTGCAGCTCGAGCGTCGGCGCGGCGCCGTCCGAGATCGCCGCCTTTGCGCTCATCGCGTCACGGCTCGATCGGCGCCATTTCCATCAGTGCCAGCGGCTTGTCTCCCGCGTGGGCGACGAAGGGCGCGAGCGCGCGTACCAAATCGAAGAACTGCGAAGGCAACAGCGCGGCTGCCGCGGGCGGATCTTCCTTGACGCCCTCGATGCCGAGGATGCGACCGAGCAAGGTCGTATCTGGTGGCGGCAGCTCGACGATCGGGCCGTGCTCGGAGACGTTCCCGAGCTTCCGCGCCAGGGCCAACGCTTGGCGCAAACCGCCCAATTCATCGACCAACTTGCGCTCGAGCGCTTGCTGGCCGGTCCACACGCGGCCCTGCCCAATGGCGTCGACTTCGGCCTTGCTCAGCTTCCGACCGTTGGCCACGCGGGTCACGAACACGTCGTAGAACTGCGCGACCTTTCGCTGAAGCTCGCTGCGCTCCTCGGGCGTGAAGGGGCGGAAGATCGACTCGGCATCCGCGCGCGGCGTGGTCTTGTACACCTCCACGCTGACCCCGATGCGTCGCATCAGCTCGGCGACGTCGGCCTTGCCGTAGAAAATGCCGATGCTGCCGGTGATACTGAGCGGGTTGGCAAACACGCGCGTGCCGGGCGCCGAGATGTAATAGCCACCGCTGGCGGCCGCGCTGCCCATGCTCACGATCACCGGTTTGACTTTGGTGGTGAGTTGGATCTCGCGGTAGATCACGTCAGCTGCCATGGCCGAGCCGCCGCCGGTCTCGACGCGCAGTACGACCGCGCCGACCTTGGGGTTTTCGCGAGCTTTCTTCAGGCTTTCCGCGATCGTGTAGGAGCCGACCAAGCGCATGCCCAAGAACGGAATGGTCTGACTGCGACCGTCCACCATGTCGCCATCGACGTAGATGATGGCGATGCCCGCGTCGTCCCCGAAGAACTCCGGCGCGCGTGGCGCGCGCCGGTCGTCGATCAAGCGCAGTTGAGAGCCGACTAGCGCGCTTACCTCGTCTTGGAGTTGGTCGTCGAACGCGAAGCCGTCGACCAGGCCGGCGAACTTCGCCTCCGATGCGACGAATGGCCCCTTGGCAATACGCTTGCGTAGCTCGGCCGCGTCGATGTGGCGGCCGGCCGCGACGTCGAGGGTGAAGTTCTTCTCCACCTGTTGCAGCAAATCGATGTGGTCGGCGCGCGCGACGTCGCTCGCGCCGTCACGCATGAACGACTCGGGCGCGCTCTTGTGCTCACCGATCCGCACGAAATCAGCCCTGATCCCGAGCTTTTCGAGCAGGCCGCCAAAATACATGAAGCGCGACTTCAAGCCCGCGAAGCGCAGCCCGCCAGCGGGATTCAGCAAGATCCGGTCTGCCGCGGAACACAAGTACAGGGACGAGCCGTCGCCGTCTTCCAGGTGACACAGCACGCGCTTGCCCGCCTGACGCAGGTGAAAGAGTGCGTCGCGCAGCTCTTGCGTGTGGGCCATGGAGCTCGAGGGCGCGCTGCGCAGCTCCAGCACCACGGCGGCGACCGTGGGTTCGTGCTCGGCGATGTCCCACAGCTTACGCAAGAGCGCGGTGTGACCACGCACGTTCGGCGTGTCTTCGATGCGCAAGCGAAGCGCGTAGCTCGGTGACTCGGCCGCTGCGGCCTCACGAAAACTCTTGGCTGCGACTTCGAAGCCGAGGTTCTGCTGCGCCTTGTCCTGCGCTTCGGAGCCGAGCGCGTCGCCGAAGAAGCTGCCACCAGCCAGTTCGCCCGAGCCCGAGGCGCCGTTGAAGTTGAAGGCGAACGAAGCCGACGCGAGCCATTGCCTGCGCCCGGCGTCGTCGCCCGGATCGGAATAGGCGAAGTCGCCGCGCAGCCGACCGAGCTGGGGCACGTCCACGCCTATGGTCGCTTTCGGCACCCAATAGTCGTCGCTATGCTCGATGTATTGCGCTTCGAGCCCAACCTCCAGCGCCCGGCTGCGCAGCGGACGCACGGCGACCGCGAAGTTGTAGGAGCGATCGACGAACCCGCCAGCGCCTGTCGTGGGCGCGTTCAGGTTGTGCCCTACGACGGCGAAGCCAAAGTAGTCACTTGGGCGCGAGGTCGCGCCCAAAGACCAGGACGAAAGACCGTGCGCCGCGGTCTGATTCGAATACGAGTGCTGGTACGAAAAGCCGAGCGAGAAGGCGTTGCTGGGTCGAAGTGCCAGGCCCCAGGTGAGCCACTCGTAGTTGGCCTTCTGTGTACCGAACAGCTGCTCGGCTGCCGCGTTCGGCGGCGACACGAGGTCGAGCCGCAGGCCGGTAGCGAGCGACAGGAACGGGATGGGGAAGGCCAGGGCGAAAGCGTGCCCCTGGTAGGTGGCGGTCGAGCCCTCGTTCATGAACATGCCCGTCCAACGCAGCTCCGCGCCAGGCATGAAGCCGAGGTTCGCCGGGTTAACGACCAGCGACGTCGAGTCGTCGTCGCTCACCGCGCTGCGTCCGAGCGCCGGCAAGCGCGTGGGCTGATCTGCCGGGAATTGCGCGCTCGCGCGGCCTGCCGAGAGCAAGCCCGCGCAGAGCAAAAGTGCGCGGGTCGAGGCGAGTGAATGCCGGCGATCGCCCAGGGTCATCAGACGATGCCTCGCGCCTTCGCGACGGCGGCGATTTCCGGCCCTCGCGCCGCGAGTTCATCGTTGTCTTTCACCGGCAGGAAACGCGACACGGTGCCGGTGCGTGGCAGGTGCAAGTACGAAGTGGGCAAGTGACTCGTGACCTCGTTGACCAGGCGCTCGAACTGCACGACCGGCTGATCGTCGACCTTCTTGTGCACGGTGAAGTACGTCCAGTTCATGTCGAGTTCGAGGATGGACTTGGCATCGAAGTAAAATACGTTGGTCGCGAACACGCGGACGACCTTCGGATCGAAGCTGGGCGGGATGCGAAACTCTTCCAAAATGCACAGCGTGTCGTCGACGTAGGCGGGGATGCCGCCGCGATCACTGGGCAGCTTGTCCACGACCTCGGCGGTGACGGCCGTACCCTGCGCCAGGTGCAAGCCGATGATTGCCTCATCGAGCGTGCCGCCCATGTTGTCGATGTTGGTGATCATGACCACCTTGCCGCCGCGTTTCACGAACGCCTCGAGCAGCCCGCTCTCGCGCAGCGCGTCCGGAAGATCGCCGTGACCCGGTGCGTGCTCGCTCGGTTGCCCCTTGCCGTCGAAGAAGATCTGGCCCGCCGGTGTCACGCGCAAGGACAAGTGCTGGTTGAAGGTGGCGATGCTTTGCCCGTCCAAGTCGTCGCCGAGCGCAGCGCGAATGCCGGCGTCGGTGGAATGGCTGGTCATCAACCACAGCGGCGGCGCAACGCCGTGGCGGCGCTCGATCGCGCGCATCTCGGCGCGCCGCAGGTCGAGGAAGCTCTTTCCGGGGATGGCGTCGACCAAGGCCTTGATCACGCCGCCCATGCGCGTCGCCATGCCACCGGCCAGGACCAACAGCGCGACCTGCCCTTGTTGCAAGGCGCGTGCGCCCAGCTCGCTCAGGCGCGCATACTCCGCGCTGCCCGGCGCCGGCAGCTGCTGCAGATCCTCCGGTTTGGGCGGGCTGATCTTGCCTTTGACGAAGTTGTCCTCCGCGCTCTCGCTGCCGAGCCGCCCGGCCAGCTGCTTGAAGCGCTCGGGATCGAAGCGGTGGTGCGCGAGACGCGCCTGAACGTCGGGGGGGAGCTCTGCCAGTTGTCGATCGAGCGAGAGTGCCATTCTGCGCGAGGCTAGCACTGGACGGTTCCGGCGATCAGCACTCATGCGCGAATGCGGCGCGAATGCGGCGCGAATGCGGCGCGGCGCCGTCGCTGCCGCTTTCGGGATGGCCTCTGGATTTTCAGGATGCTAGCCTGCCGCCCAGGTGAGGATTTTGGCGCGCACATGAAGGGTATCATTCTGGCGGGTGGTAGCGGTTCGCGGCTCGATCCGTTGACGCGGGTCGTCTCCAAGCAGCTGCTCCCCGTCTACGACAAGCCCATGATCTACTACCCGTTGTCGGTGCTGATGTTTGCCGGCATCCGGGAGGTGCTGATCATTTCCACCCCACTGGACCTGCCGCTGTTCGAGCGCTTGCTTGGCTCCGGTGAAGAGCTCGGGATGCGCTTCAGTTACGCGGTGCAGCCCGAGCCCAATGGCTTGGCCGAAGCCTTCATCATCGGCCGTACCTTCGTGGGTTCGGAGCCGGTGTGCCTGATTTTGGGCGACAACATCTTTTATGGCTCGGGCCTCGCCCCGCAGCTGCAGAGAGCGCGCGCCGAACTCGCGGGCGCGACTCTGTTCGGCTACCGCGTCGACGACCCGGAGCGCTACGGCGTGGCCGAGGTGGGCGACAACGGTGAGCTGCTCGGCATCGAAGAGAAGCCCAAGCACCCGAAGAGCCGTCTGGCGGTCACGGGTCTCTACTTCTTCGACAACCAGGTGCTCGACATCGCCAAGAATCTCCGGCCTTCGCCACGGGGCGAGCTGGAAATCACCGACGTCAACAACGTCTACGTCGCGGCTGGCCGCGCGCGTTTGGAGATCCTCGGCCGGGGCCAGGCTTGGCTCGATACCGGCACCCACGAGAGCTTGCTGGACGCGGGGCACTTCGTGGCCACGCTCGCGCGCCGGCAAGGC
>Ga0247783_1000372_pt1 | contig 13854 bp, 20 predicted proteins | sample UWRJL064202C5_FD_179911 | JGI IMG/M metagenome (GOLD analysis project Ga0247783, IMG submission 179911) | Plant litter microbial communities from Arlington Agricultural Research Station in Wisconsin, United States - UWRJ-L064-202C-5 | ecosystem: Environmental > Terrestrial > Plant litter >...
GGCCGAGCAAGCGCGCCGCGCGCTCGCGGATGGCAAGTCCACCCGCACGGTTGACGAGCGTTACCAAAGCGCGGTCGCGGCGCGTGCTCCGGGTGAGCGACTCAAAACGGAGGCGGAAACGAAAGCGGGCCTCGCGGAAGCGAACGCGATCGAAAAGGGTAAGACGAAGGAAAAGGATTCCGACTTCCAATCGCGCCGGCTCAAGTACGGCGAGAAGAAAGAAGCCGAATCTGCCGCGCGCGTCGTGGTCGATAAGCTCGGCGCGAATATCGGCGCGCGGCGCAATCCACAAACCGGCATGTGGGAAATGCCTCCGGGCAAGGAGGTTAACGTGCCGGGCCATGGCTCGGGCGCGTGGAAGCCGGACGCGGCCGCAACTCAGAAGGGGCGCGACTTCCGAAACGATATGGCGGATCTCGTTTTGCAAACCGGTAAGGCGGTTAGCGGCGCGGATGTGCCGGAGGGCACGCTAAAGCAGATCGAGAAAATGTCCGGGGCCTCGGGCGCGGACTCCGACATTTTGCCGGGCTTGAACCGCTTGCAAGCCAAGCTCGACGCGGCCGCGCTAGACCGCGACGCGACCTATGGACTCGACGTTAAGGAAGCCCACGAGGCCGAGCGGCGCAAGGTAGTCGCCGCGAACAAAGCCAATCCAGCCAACGCAAAGCGAACGCCCGAATGAGCGAGCCGGCTACCAAACCGGCCACGCTAGTCAAGGGAGGCAAGGCGTATCTACGCGACAAGCACGATAATTTTTTCTCGGTAGACCCCTCCGCTGCTAACGCAGTGATCGCGGAGGGCGATAGCTTCGCGGTCACGCCCGAGCAATTGGCCGAGCATGAGCGGGAAAAGAAAAACTCGGGCCTCGGCGCCAAGATCAAAACGGGCGCGGAGTCGTTCGGGGCCGCGGCTATCGACACCTTGCAAGCTCCGATCGCGCTGCCCCTCCGGCTCGGCGCGGCAGCCCTCGGCAAGGGCGACCCGCTCGAACACCTCGGCGGCCGGGCGACGATCGAAAACCTCGCTTCCATTTTCGGCGGGGACGAGGGCGGGGCAATCAAGCCGGGCGAGTTCGGGGGGCAGACCGGCGAATCGTACGCCCGCGAGTATGGCGAGAACGCCCGGGCCCGGGCCGAGGCTAACCCCCTCTCTGCCCTGGCTGGCAGCGTTGCGGGCTCGCTAGCGGCCGGTGGCGCGCTTTCGGGCGGGGCGGGCGCCATCGGCGGGGCGGCGGGCAAAGCCCTCGGCGGCGGGGCGGCAGCGCGGGCGGCGGGGGCATTGACCGCGGGAGCTCTGGAAGGGGCGGCATTTGGGCAAGCGCAAGCGGCGGACGAGGCCTACCTAGAGAACATTCCCCTAAGCGCGGAGAAATTGATCGCGTCTATGGGTTGGGGCGCGGTGCTCGGCGGCGGGGTCTCACTAGCTGCCCATGGCGCGGGCGCATTGTTGCGGAAAGGATCGCGAGGAGCCACGCCGATCGATTCCCCCCGGGTGAGCGTGGCCGATGACGCGGCGGACGACTGGCTACGCGCGCGCCCCGCGAACGATGTGACGGCAGCGGCGGAGGACGTTACCAAGATCGCGGGCCCCGAGGCTCGGGCGGTAGCAGCCGAGGAGCGGGCAGCGGCAGCCGAGGCGCGCACGGCGGCGGAGGACGTTACCAAAGTGGCGGGCCCCGAGGCGCGCGCCATGGCGGCAGAGGAGCGGGCAGCGGCGGCCGATACGCAAGTCGGGCCCCGGCCGGTCGACAGCGCACCATTGCCGAAAACGGAACCTCTGCCCCCTCCTGCCGAGGCGGCAGCCATGCCCACGGCAGGACTCGAGGCGGGTTCGAGGACGGCGGCAGAGGGCGCGGCGCTCCCCGGGGCAGCGGCAGCGCTCGGCCCCGAGGCGGCGGTACTTGGCGCGGTCGGGAAGGAGCCGGGCGTTCTGCGCGAGCTCGCTAGCGACGTCGCGCGTAAGGCGCTCGGGGCTAAGAACGCCAAGATTGTCGAGGGCGTTTTTAGCGGCAGCGGGAAGGCAATGATCGAGGGCGCGCGCGAGCTCGCGGAGCACTACACGGGCGAAGCGATCGGCGCCATTGCGGGCGGGCTCATTGGTGGCCCGGTCGGGGCGCTTGCGGGCGCGGCGCTGTCCAAACTTGTCGAGCGGCATACGGGGCAAGCGGCGGCGAACATCGCGCAGCGGCTAGCGGCTAGCCTCGACGGTAAGATCGATCAAGGGCTTGGCGCATTCTTCCGCGAGTCAACACAGCGGGCGCAAGCGGGCGCAACGGGCCTCGGCAAGGCAGCGCCCGTGCCACTCAAACGGCTTGCCACGCCCTCCGCTGTCGATGCTTTCCAGGGCAAGTCGACGGATTTGCAAGACGCCTACCAGAAGCGCGTGGCGGAACTCACGGACGCAACGCGGGAGATGGGCGCGGGCATGCGCACGGCCACGCTCAAGGCCATGGGCGGGGCGGGCGACGCGATGCCACGCCTCGCGGCGGCAGCAACCGGGACGGCCAGCAAGGGCGCGCAGTACCTAGAAACGCAACTCCCGGCGGGCACGAAAGCCCCGACCATGTTCCAGCCGTCGCGAACCTATCAGCCGAGCGATTTGCAGATCCGCGAGTTCGCGCAGAAATGGTCCGCGGTCGCTAACCCGCTTAGTGTGATCGACGATTTGCGCCGCGGCACGGTCACGCACGCGCAGATTGACGCGATCAAAAACGTCTACCCGGAGCTATACTCCGAGGTGCGGATCAAGGCGCTCGAACGGGTGCGCGAGATTGACGAAAGCGGCGCGCGCATGGCGTTGAACGATCGGCTAGCGCTCGATCTGTTTCTCGATCTCGGCGGAGCCGGCGAGCCGACTCTCGCCCCTGGTTTCGTAGATCGCATGACCAAGGCGCAAGCGGCGAAAGCCGAGCAAGTCGCGCAAGGCACGCCCGGCAGCTCGGGCGCGGGTCTCGACAAGATTGGCAAGTCTCGCGTGTCGGACGCTCAGCGCGCCCTAGGAGGATAGCAACATGGTGCTTCGTGTAACTAATTTGGAATCGGCTAGCGGCGCGCGCGTGGCGTGGACGACTACGCCCACGAATTACGATATTGGGTTTAACGATCCGTTTCGGCTTTCCGAGCCGGGCCTAGCGAACCCGAGCGAGGGGCGCCCGTGCCGGCGGCTGAAAGTGCAAGGCGCGGGCACGCTCGTTTACACCGGGATCGACGGCGTGAACGTCACGCTCCCCTGCCTCGCGGGTGACACGTTCGACGTGCAAGCGGCGGCACTACTCGGGGCCGGGTCGAGTGCAACTAACGTGATTGTGTTCTGGTAATGCGCATTCATGGCGGCGGCATCGCAATCCCAGGGGGGCCGTATGGCGTAGGCGCGGCCGGGCCTCCGCCGTTCGATGGCAATTTCGCGGGCCTCCTCCCGGGCGCGTATCAAGTCGTCCAGGCTGACAGGGGCCTTACCTATGGCGGCCTGATGAGGCTTACCGCGGGGGACATTTCGGGCACGGTTGTCACCCTAGGGGGCGCGCTCGCTACGCCCCCCGTGCCGATCATGGTGAAAGCCACGAACACCGCAAGCGTCGGAGCGGGCGCGACTTTCAATGTGTATTACGACGGGCTAGGCGTGACCCCGGCCATGGTCGGGCTAACCCCTACGGGGGGCGCATTCATCGCGCTAACTGGCGCGGCAGCGGGGCTCAATCTCACCTGGACGGCTGACCCCTCGGTCACGGGTAACACTTGGAAAGCGACTTGCGCAGCGCTCGCAGACCAGAGCGGGAACGGCTGGCACTGCTCGCATTCAGTCCCGTCGCAGCAACCGGTCGTAACGGCCGGGCTCAATGGTTCGGTCGGGCTAGCTTTCGAGGCTACTCAAAGCCTTGGGTCGCTGCTTAGTTTGCCCAAACCTAGCACCGCTCCCTTTTGTATTTTTGCAGTACTCCGCCGCACGTTCGGACACTCTTACGGGCGCTTTACCGCGAACCCGGCTAACAGCAATCTGCTACTGTTAGACGGGACCGGTACTAATATCACCACGCATAACGCGGGCATCTTCGGCTCTCAGCAACCCATGCCGCTTGCTCAATGGGTGGCCGTCGATTGCCTATTCTCCGGCTCCGTCGCGGACTATATCCGTTGCGGTTCACTCCCCGCAGCGAGCGGGCTCGCGGCCGGCGATAGCGCTGGATCGCAAGTAGCGATCGGCGACTATTTCGCCGGCCAACAAAATAATTTCGATCTCCTAATGCTCGCGCATGTGCCGCAAACCAGCGCGGCCGCCTGGCGCGCGGCAGTCACCAGCAAGTATGGACCCACGGTGCAAGTATGAAACACATCGAATCGGGTGCTGTTCAAATCGACGCGGAAGTCTGCAACGCGCTCGAACCGCCGAGCGTAGGTTGCCATGCTGGGCAAGGGGTACACGTTGAAATCCCCGATAACTGGAAAGCCCGAATCCACGGGAATCAACAAGTCCCCGGATGCACGTATCACTCGCTACAACACCGCGGTCGCCCCCCTGAAACGCCCCCTACCACGCCCCCCGGTCCGCCCGTGCGGGACGCCTTGGCCGTTAGCGATCTCGTGGTCGCCAGGCTGCACGCCCCCGCCTACGTTATCGCGTTGCCTCAGCGCTTACAGGATCACGCGCCGGTATTGATCGCGAAGCTCGACACAGCAACCGAGATCCCATGACCCCCCCCGAGTTCGCGCTAGCCGCTGCCGTTTCGCTCCTGCTCTGGATTGCGCTCGGGTGCACGGTCGCGGCCGTGTCGGTTGATTGCCCGATCGCTACCGACGCGACGGGCGAGGCGGGCTCCCCATAGGCGCAAGCCTTCCAACTCCCCTTGCGCTTTGCCGAGCTCGTAATTCAGCCGGCAGATTTCGGCGATCAATTCCTCGCGTGTGCACTCGCGCGCTGGCAGCTCGATCATACCCCCCCCCTAATAGCTCAGTCGTCCGCGTCAACGAAAGAGGCCAACAAATCGGGCTTGAATTGCTGTTCTAGTTTTTCGACTTGGCGATTGCATCGCTGCCAGGCCTTCCCGAGCTCCGCATGCTGGCTAATGCTGAGCTGCCCCGACTCGCGCGAGCGCTGGATATCGCGCGTTAGGGGCGATTGCTTCGCCTTGCTGCCGAGCAGAGCGCGAAGCGTAAGCGCGCTCCCGTAGTCCTGGCACATCGGGATCGAGTTCTCGATCGTCGATAGCGATTCGCTCAAGCGCTCGAACACTTCCGGATCGGGCGGGAAGGCGGTCGGCTCGTCGGAGTCGTCCCCGTGCGCGGTAATGGGCCGGCGTACAACCTCCGTGGTTTCGATTTGCTCGACCCGCGTGTTAATGATCGGCTGCGCGTTCGCGGCTTGCTCCATTTCAACGTCCGTATACAGCCCGCCGCAATCCTCGGGGAAAGCTTTGCGGAAGGCTTGTGACTCCGCGCATTTCGCGAGCTGATTAAACGGCATGCCGGCCCAGAATTTGGTCGGGTGCCCGTCCTTTAGTTGCACATACTCACCCCAATACGCGACGCCTACGGCCGGGCGATCCCAGTCCTTTCGATACACGCGAACCTTTGCCCATTGCGGGAAGCCTTTCGCGTTGACGGGGCCGAACTCGGGCTCGTCTTGCCCGTTGTAAAGCCGGGTGCGCTCGGCGATTGCGCGCATGCCGTCGATCGAAACCTGGACAGCCCACACATACCGGTTTTTTGCCGTGTCCCATCGCTTGACGAAAAAGACCTGGCGCATGAGCGGGTTCAAGCGGCGGAGCTTCGCGACTTCGAGCAGCCACGCGAACTCCTCCGGGGATGCGCCGTTCGCGCACGTGTCCCTGATCATGCTCTCTTGCTCGGGCGTAAAACGCAGCGTCCCGACCGAGTTGGCGGCGAGCACTCCGGGGCGGACGACTGCCAGCGCTTGCGGTTTATACAATTCGGTCATGCGAACACTTGCCTCTAGCTGCTTTTCCAGCGTGGTCATTTGGTAGCAATCGCCGGCACGCTCGCCGGTTTGGTTTTGGCGAGGCCGGGGCGGTCGCCACGTCCCGCGAGCTCGTCAGCGAAAATGCGTTCGTCCTCCTCGGCTTCGAGCCTTGCTAGCTCCTCTCCGATTTCGTCCCCGCCTCCGTCGCGCAACTCATCCCAGGGCATTTTTAAAAACATGGTTTCTCCATTCTGACGCGCGGATATCTGCGCGCTTGTATCTAGTTGAGAAAGTGCACGGTCCGCCGCCTCGACTTGCCCGGCTAGGACGCGGAGGGCGGCTAGCAATTGGCGCGGGCAGTCGCCTTGCTCGGCCCAATAGGTGACCGAGCCGAGCTGGATAAGCGCTTGCCCGAGCAGTATACGCGCGGCCGCGTTCGCCTCGCCCGGCACTAGCGCACCCCCCGCGGCACGCGTTCCATGTAGCCGGTCCGGAACCATTCGAACGAAATCCAGCGGAATTCGTCATTCCGCGCGCGTTCGCGCGCGGCCGCGTAAGCCTCAGTCGATTCGCGAAAGCACCGATTGCACGCGATTAGGCCCGGATCGTCGCATTGCTCGCCGAGCTCGGCGCCACAAGCAATGCAGATCGGGCGATACGGGAGCACCTAAGCAGACTAAGCCAGCTTAGCGACGTAAGCAAGCCCGAACCGACCCCCCGGTATGTTGCACTATGGCAAGTCAGAAAAGCGCCGGACACGTGCCGGGGCTCTGGACGCCGTGCCGCGGGTGTGACGTGATTGTCCTATGTTGGGCCTTTTGGGATCGGGTGAGCTCATTTTGTACCGCCGCGGGACACATGGCGAATGCTTGCAATGGGCGCGGATCGTAGGGGACGAGGAGAAACTCGCATTGGCGCTGCAATCGGCGCGCGAGATCGAGGCGGAGATTTCAGCGATCGGCGGCTGGCCTAACGCTCTGAGCCTCGGCAAATATGCGCATGAACCACGCGAGGCGGGGAAGGTCATAACCGGGGTTTTCCCGCAAAACTCGGGCGATCGCGTGCTCGGGAAGGTCAAGGTTTCGGGCCGACTCGATCGCCCGGGCCCGGTTCGGGTAGCGATCCAGCGCTGGCGTGTCGCCAGTCACGGCTTTAACCGGTAGCCCGAGCGCCTCCGCGATCTTTCGCGCCGTGTCAATCGTCATAGTCGCGTCAGGGTCCGCCTTAAGCCGAGACCTGAACTGATGTAGGTAAGAACGCGACAAGCCGCACCCCTCCTCCGACCAGAACACATTAGCGGAGGGGAACCGCCCATCTGCGACAGCGGCTTTTACCAGGCGATCTATTCGGTCTACTATCGTTTCGCGGGCGGGGGGCACGACAAGCATGTAACACCGCTTAGCGCGGGAAGCATCTCCCTTTTTAGGGTGGCATAGTCGCGTAAGTATGTTACTGGGCTATGAATGCGCGCGCCACCCCCTAAGACCCTCCCTCAACGCATCCGCTACGCCCGCGGGAAACGCGGGTTAACTCAGCGCGATTTGGCCATTTCTGCCGGGCTTTCGAACGCCTACGTTTCCAAGCTCGAACGGGCCGACGCTGTTTTTGGCGCGGGATTCGGCGAATCGATCGAGGCCCCCAAGGCCGCGACCCTCGAACGGCTCGCGGGCGCCCTCGGCTGCTCCCCGGCTTGGCTCGCGTTTGGGCTCGGCCGGCCATGCTGGATCGTCAAGCCGGCGCGGGCAGCATGAACGACTCGAACCGTGTGGGCTGGCTAACGCTCGCCTTCCTTTTTGCGCTCGGCTTTGTCATGGCGATCGCGGCGATCGCTCGGGCGGATTACTCCCGCTTGGCCGAGCGCGTTACCGCACTCGTCCCCCGGCTAGGGGCGCGAGGCGTCGTGCTGGTCGAGCCAGTCGAGTTCGGTAACGCGCTCGCTCAAGCGTGCAACCAGGAGCGCGAATGTGTGGCCCGGCTCCTGACGATGGCGGTCATGGAGTCGGGGCTTAGCGCGGCCGTTGCGCGGTCGGAGTACACGACACACCAGGGCGACGCTTACACCGATCGCAACGGCGTTCGACAGCATCGCGCATGGGGCACGTATCAGCAGCACAAGTGCCGGTTAAACGCGGACGTGTGGGGCGACGACGATCCGTTAGTGCAAGCGCGGGCAGCTCGGGCGCGGCAGCTCGGCGCGCTCGCGGAGTGCCGAGCCTTCCGCGTCGTGCCCGAGATCGGAATGTGGCGACTGCTATCGGGGCGCGGGTGCTTGCACCCGTACCAGGGTGAGACGGCGCGAATGGAACTGCTAGCCAAAATCAGGAGGGCGCTGTGATTGATCTGCTGGACACGTTGAACATGGGCCTAGTGTTCGTCTCGGCTCTATTGCTCGGGCATTTCGTGCTTGAAATCATGGAGTATCGCAAGGGGCAGCGATGAAACTAGCCGATGGCCGAGTGTGTATGGCGAAGCTCGCGCAGATTGACCACGCGCTAGCCGAGCTGGATGCACAGCGCGCGCAACTCGGCGCGAAGCGTGCCGCGGTTTGGGCGGAGCTCGCGGAGGGCGAAATCGTGGACCCCCGCACGCTACGCAAACCGAAGACCCCGCATGAGCCGGTGCTAGTGAGGCCGGCAAACGAGATTGACCGGGCGCGCGCTCGCGCCTACCTCCGACAAAGCGATCTCGATCGTAGTATGAAGAAAGGTTGACGAACAATGACGAAGAGTAAACAGGGCGGCGGAACCACGCGGACGATCCGCGATCGCGCTACGGGTGCGGTGTTGGGCTATCAGGCCCTAATGCCTCGGGGCATGAGCAAGGCCCCCCCCGGGTGCAAAAACCCAAAGACTTATCAGCAAAAAGTCGGGCCGCGCTGTGCTACGCGGGCGGCCGCGCTGCTAATCCTGGCCGAAGCAATCACGGCCCGGAAAGAGGTGGCGACGCTATCGCACGGCCTCACTTTTTCCCACTACTTGCGGCAAGAAATGAAGGTCCGACACCTCAAGGCCAAAACTGATTTCAAGCTAGCCATGGCGGACGATCCGCACGCGGCGGCCGATGCGCACCTAGCGGCGTGGCGCTCCGCCGATCGGATCCATTTTAGCAATGCCTCGTTTTACGAGTATCCCCCGAGCGCGATCGAGATCGAAACGCTGCAAGCCTGGATCGATTCGCTGCAAACCGACTACGAAAGCAAGCGCACGGGCGAACCGCTATCGCCCGGGAGCGCGGCGAATATCGGCGAAATGCTGCGCGCGGTTTTCGACCGGGCAAAAGTGAAACCGAACCCCATGAGCTCGGTTGAATTGCCGAGCAAGGGCGATCCGCGCTTTGTGCACCTCGACGGCTCCGAGCAATTCTGCTTTTTTGGCTCGGACGAAATCCCGCTCCGCGATCGGGTCATGGCCGGATGCATGATGGCCATGGCGGGGCGCATCGGCGAACTAATCTCGCTCGAACCAAAGGATTTGCATATCGGGCCGGACGCGGTCCATGGCCCGCATGTAGTCGCGCGTTTCGGCGGTCGGAAGCACCGGCCCACGAAAGGGCGGGCGCCCGGGCGGGTCGAATTGTTCGAGCCGGGGCTAGGCTTTTTCCGCCTATGGATGCGCGACTACTACCGCGGCGGAGCTCGGGTGTTCGAGGGGCCGAGCGGCGGAGTGCTCAGCAATTGGGCGCTGAATTTTTCGCGCGCGCCCGAGGAGGGGAAGCGGTCATGGTCCGAAATCGTCGGGAAGAAAATCACGAGTCACGTCATGCGCCACACTCACGCGGTAGCGATGCTGTCCGGGACTTGGGGCTATGACCCGCAATCGCTCGATTTCGTCCAGGGGCAGCTTCGCCATTCGAGCCGTGCCGTTACCGAAAAATACTACGCGGCCTATGAAGATGGATCGCGGGCGCGTCAGGTGCGGCACATGACCGGAAACGAGATCCGCCTCCGCGGCCATGAGGTTACCGCGCTCGCGCTCCTCGGATTGGCTGATGCGTCGTTTGATGCGTCAGGGCCCAAAAACCTCGCTAAAATCGCGGTCCGTTCGGTTGATGGTCGACCAGAAAACGGGGCACAAACCAATTGGAAAACGGGGTCAAGTGATGCGTCGACGCATCAAACTCTAGTCACCCTCTCTCGCGAGGTTTTGCGGGCAGTCCAGGCGGGCGAACCGCTCCCGTATATCGCAACGCTCGCGGCCGAGCTAGCGCGGCTCGCGGGCAGTAGCGTTACCCAAACCGAGGCCGGGGCGGAGTAATGGGCAAGCTGATTAGGTTGGCCGATCGGCGGAGCCTACTCACGCGCCCGAGGCGCTTCGCCATGAGCCTCGAAGGGGCTCCGGGTGTCGTGCGGCTAGTCGTCAACGGCTCCCGGATGGAGCTCACGCCACGGCAAGCGCGCGCCATGGCAACCGACCTAATCAACCTCGCGGCGCATGCCGAGTGGTGGCGGCCGTGATTGCCAGCTTCGATCGGATTGTGGCGGGGGTAGCTTTTGCGTTCGGCGTGCCCCCGCTCGCAATCCTCGGGAAAGAGCGGGCCAAATCGCTGAATGAAGCGCGCTTGGTTGCCTATTACGTGGCTCGCCATTGCACGCGCATGAGTTATCCGGAGCTCGGGCGGGCGTTCGGACGCAATCACACGAGCATCCATGCCGGCGTTCACCGGATCGGCCGCGTCTATGCGCTCGATCCGTGGCTTGCTGAAATGGTGCGGGTTCTGGTCACTCGATTTGAAGGGGTCCAGCAATGACGGTCACGATTATCCACATCGGGGGCACAACCAAGCTGTGCACGTTCGACGGGTTCGATCCGCCCCGCCCATGGGTGCGGCTCCGCTACCCGAACGGCGGGGGCTTGTGGGCGTTTGCGCTCGCGCACGGCGGCATTGAAGCCAAGCGCGGCACGCTGCCCGAATGGCGGATCTCGGACGAGGACCTAACCACGCTCCGCGCCCTCGCGCGCGATGGCGGGATCTCCTTCCGCTCGGTCCCATTCGCCCGAGCTCAGCAGCAACGGCCGGGCAAGCCACGGAAACCAGTCCCGCAAAAGCAATTGGAGCTTTTTGACAAATGAGCTGGCTTCGAATCGACGACGGTTTTGCGGCCCACAATAAGGTTTTGGGCATTAGCGACGCGGCGCTCCGACTCTGGCTTATGGTCGGGTGCTGGTCGCGGAAGCTCGAAAACCTCAAACACGAGGGGCGCATTTCTGCAACGGTCCTGCCGGGCGTTTCGCAACACCGCTGGCCAGCCAAGCGCCTTGCGGAGCTCGCGGCCGAGCTCGTTAACGCAACTGCCGGAGGCCTTTACGAGCAAGGCCTATGGCTCGCGACGGAGGGCGGATGGCAAGTCCACGACTGGCGCGTCTATGGCGTGCACGGCAGCGAGGCCGATTCGCTATCAGCAAAACGGAGCGAGGCCGGCAAACGGGGCGCGGCAAGTCGATGGCAAACCGATGGCAAACCCGCTGGCAAACAGACGGTTAGCCAGGCGGCAAACGATGCGATTGTCAATGCCCCCAATCCCAATCCCAATCCCAATCCTAAGATCCCCCCAACACCTACGGTGTTAGCCCCCCCGGGGGCCGACCGCGACATTGGCTCGGATGATTTGGCGGCTTTCGCTCCGGAACCGCCCAAAAAGAAGCCAAAGCCGCAACAATGGAGGCGGTTTCCCCCTGATTTTGAGCCAGACGAGACGCATAAGCGCCTCGCTTTGCAGCTAAACGTGAATCTAGGCCGCGAAATGGCGGCAATTCGCGATCATGAGTTCGCCAAACCGAAGTCAGATCCAGCCGCGACGCTGCGAACCTGGCTTAGAAACGCGCCTAAATTCGCTCCTGGCCCGAGCGGCATGGCCCGCACGCGAGCCGACCCACGGGCAGAAATGGCCGAGTTAAACGCCGATTTCGATGCCCGGGCAGCCGCGGAGGGCTCCCGTCGAGTGCAAGAATTGTTGGATTTTGCCGATAAAATGAGGGTGAGCAATGGACGCTGAGGAATGGGACCCCGAGGATTACGCGCCAGATCTGAACGGACCGCTCAAAAAACCGCCGCCATCGGTGCTAACCGACCGGCAAAACGCGGCAATCTTCTATGCGCTGGAAGGATTCCACGGATTAATAGCTGAATATGAGCTCTCGATCGGACGGGAACTCACGGCAACCGAGAAATACACCCATATCCAGCGCTTCGAAGGCCATTTGAAGCGGGCTTATGGGCATGTCCGCCCGGACGATCACTGGTTAGCCCGGCATAATGCCTGGCAGGGGCGGCATGGGGGTGGGTTTTGACCCCGGAAACCCGGAAATGTCGCGGGTGTCAGCGGTTTTTGCCGCTGGATAAGCAGCATTTTTCGCTCCATCCGACGTGTACCGGGGGACTTAACAGCCGCTGCCGGCAGTGCACGAAAGCCGCTAAGCGGGCCGAGCGCCGGCTAGTGCCCATCGTGGACGGCCGTCCCGCCCTCAGGGCGGGCCAAATTTGCGACGACTGCTATGGCATCAGCGATAGGCGCCCGTTCACCGGCTGCCCGCGTTGTAAGGCCCCCTACGCGCCCGAGCGCCCTGTCGAGCTGGAAGTTCGGAGGACGGCATGACGGCGCGTGACGAGCGGCTGACCCCGCGCAAGCAGGAGCGGACGAGGGCGGCCTACCTCAGCGCTCCGAGGCCGGCGGAGGGGCAGCGCTTGCGGGGCGAGGCGTGGACGGAGCTCTCTTTCCGGGAGCGGTCGTGTACCCGGAAGCTCCCGTTTCGGAGTCGGGCGGCAGTCGTGAAATGGATCCGGGCGCATCCGCCATCGGGGGACATGAGCAAGTGTGTCCCCTACCTCTGCCCACATTGTAAGCAGTGGCACACAACCAAGGCTCGGCCATGACTCGAGGCGAGCTCGAGGAGCGCTCACGCCTACATGTGCGCTATTGTGAGTGCGATGAGTGTCTGCCCGGGTGTCCGACACCTCCGACACGGGTGTACCTACGCGGCCGGAAGTACACCTATTCGAGCCTAAAGGAGCGCAAGAGCGCGGAGAACAAGCGGGCTTACCTCCGCCGGACGGGACTCGGGCACCTTGTCGCTTGAAGCGATCCGGGAGCTCGTAAAGGCACGCCCGGGCTTTGCGCCCACGTGGCTAGTGCGGTGCACTCTCTGCCGGACTGAGTACCGGCGGACGGGTACGCGAGCGGGTATCGATCGGGCGCGGAGTTGCAAGGCATGCGCGATCGATCCGGAGCAGTGCCGGGCAGCGGGGCGGAAGCGATGGAGCAAGCGTGAGTGAGACCGGACTCTCGAAGGGGATCCGGGCAGCGCTACACGCGGCGGGCTTTTGGGCGATACGAGTCCAGTCCGGATCGCTGCTAGTGGCCTCGCATAAGCCCGGAGCTCGCCCCTATCGGGTAGCGCTAGCGGAGCCAGGTACCCCCGACCTATGCCTACCCGCGTTAGGGTGGCTCGAAGTGAAAACTCCGGACGGCGCGCTATCGCCCTCTCAGGTGGCATGGCATGCCCGCGCCGCTCGCTCAAGGGTGCGCGTGGCCGTCGTGCGCAGTATCGGGGAGGCGTTAGCCGTTGCGCGAAAGTGGGAGGCGGATGCGCGTTCGGGGGCAGCGCGCCCGAACTCCGAGCAGCCCGAGCAGAGCTCAAAAGGGGAAAGGCGGAAGCGCAAATCTCCTCTGAATGCAGGGTATTAGGGGGATATGTAAGGGGGTGCGGTGAACGGGGAGTCAAGGGGGCATTTTGCGTGCCGTGTCGAATCAATCCGATCGTGTTGGTAGCGGTGCGATTGTGGGGATAGTGGGGATTGTGGGCGCACCATGAAACCTCGGGCAGATCGGGGTGGGTTTCGTGTCCGGGGAGGCGCTCGCAGCAATCGGGGGTTTGCTGCTTTGTGCTTGCCGTGCTGTTTTGGGCCGGTTTGGGGTCGATTGCAGGCGCTTTTGGCTCAGTCCTT
>Ga0247783_1000373_pt1 | contig 13839 bp, 12 predicted proteins | sample UWRJL064202C5_FD_179911 | JGI IMG/M metagenome (GOLD analysis project Ga0247783, IMG submission 179911) | Plant litter microbial communities from Arlington Agricultural Research Station in Wisconsin, United States - UWRJ-L064-202C-5 | ecosystem: Environmental > Terrestrial > Plant litter >...
GAGCCGGGCTCGGAAAACTTGATTGCGTTGGAGAGAAGGTTGGTGACGACTTGTCCGATACGGTCGGGATCGGCCTGGATGCCGCTGGATACATCGGGTGGTCCACTCATCTCGATGCGGACGTTGGCCTCGTTGGCAAGTGGCATCAGTTCGTCGACGGAGTGTTCCAGGATCGCAGCGAGAGAGCAGGACGAGGTACGAATGGGGGCCCGGCCAGATTGGATGCGCTCCAGGTCAAGAATGTCGTTGATCAGACGGATGAGGCGGTCGGTGTTGGTCAGCGCAATCCGTAGTAGATTCTGGGCCTTTGGGTCATTATTTCCAAGCAAACCGGCAGAGAGCAGGCCGAGTGCGCCGCGGATACTGGTCAGCGGCGTGCGCAGTTCGTGAGAGACGGTCGAGATAAATTCGTTCTTGACGTCATCGAGATGCGTGCGCGAGGACATCTGCTCGATGTGCTCGCGCCTGGCGAGATCGAGCGCACCCACTGCGAGGAGGTGTCTCTTCTTTTCCCGCGACCAAAGGAAGACCAGGACCGCCGCAAGGGCAGCCAGTATAACGATCGCGAAGAGGAGCCCAGCCTGCATAGATAGGAGCATGGTATCCCAGGTGCCTGGAAAGGGGAGGCATCGATATACACTTGCACGATCCGCTTTTGTTTATGGAGGCAGCACCTTGGCCCGTTTTACCGGATTGATCGGACTTGTTGTCCTGCTGGCGGTTGCTTATCTGCTGTCGACCAACCGGCGCGCGATCAAGTGGCGGACCGTCCTCTGGGGCCTGGGACTACAGATTTTCTTCGCAATTCTAGTGATCAAGTTTCCCTTTGGGCAGCTGGTGCTGCAGAAGGGATCGGCGATCATCACGTCACTGCTGGGTCATTCGGTGGACGGATCGAGGGTTGTCTTTGGTTACATGGGCGCACCTGGGCCGATGAGCGTGTTTGCCTTTGAGGTTCTGCCCACGATTATTTTCGTATCCGCTTTTTTTGCAGTGCTTTACCACATCGGCGTGATGCAGATCGTTATCCGCTGGGTGGCGTGGCTGATGCAGTGGACAATGGGAACGTCGGGCGCGGAGTCCACCAATGTGGCGGCTTCGATCTTTATGGGACAGACGGAAGCGCCGCTGACGATCCGTCCTTTTCTCGATGGTGCGACGCGTTCGGAGCTGATGACGATCATGACCAGCGGCATGGCGCATGTCTCCGGCGGCATCATGGCGGCGTATATCTTTTACGGCATTCGAGCGCAGGATCTCCTGAGCGCCGTGATCATGACGGCTCCGGGGACGATCCTTCTGAGCAAGATGCTGGTGCCGGAGACGGAGGTTCCTGCCACGGCGGGAACGGTGACCATTCCGAAGAACGAAGAGCACAAGGAAGACAACTTTATCGGCGCAATTGCGCGCGGCACGATCGATGGCGGTCAACTGGCGTTCAACGTGGCGATCATGCTGCTCAGCTTTCTGGCCCTGGTGGGCCTTCTCAACGGCATCATGCTGGGGATCAGCAACTTCAGTTGGGCCCATGGTGTGCGCTTTCCGCACTCGATTAATGCAGTGCTGGGATTCTTCTGCGCACCGATTGCGTGGATGATCGGGATTCCGTGGAAAGATGCGCCCATGGTCGGCAACCTGATCGGAACGCGCGCCGTACTGAATGAGTTCATCGCCTATCAGCAGCTTGGAGCGATGGCCAAGGCTGGTGCGGTGAGCACGCGGACACTGGCAATCGCCACGTTTGCGCTCTGCGGGTTTGCAAATATCGGTTCGGTAGGCATGCAGATCGGCGGCATCGGCGCGCTGATCCCCCGACGCAGGAATGAACTGGCGAAGCTGGGTTTGCGTGCGCTGCTGGCCGGGACGATGGCGAATCTGATGTCGGCGAGCATTGTGAGCCTGCTGTTGAAGTAGCGAGTCGGCAATTCGGCGAAGAATATGGATGGTGAGCGATGAGTGGTTTGTATGAACGTGCGGTCGAAGCCGCAGAGTTTTTGAAGTCGAAGACAGCGGTGCGGCCCAGGATAGGCATCATCCTGGGGTCGGGGCTTGGCGAGTTTGCTGAGCGGGTCGCGGACCCGGTTGCGATTTCGTATGCGGAGATTCCGCACTTTCCGCAGTCGACGGTGCAGGGACACAGCGGACGGTTGGTGATCGGTTCGCTCAACGGCGTCGACGTAGCCGTGATGCAGGGGCGCGTGCATGCCTACGAGGGCTATCGCATGGAGGAGGTCACCTTTCCGACACGCGTACTGAAGCTCTTCGGTGTGCAGCAGTTGGTGGTGACGAACGCCGCAGGCGGCATCGACGCGGGCTACGGGCAGGGCGCGATTGTCGGGATCTCCGATCACATCAATCTGACGGGAACGAATGCCTGCATCGGGCCGAATGACCCCCGGTTTGGGCCGCGGTTCCATGACATGAGCGGGGCGTACTCACCGCGTTTACTGGCGATCGCGCAGGACGAGGCACAGCGGCAGGCGTGGACGCTGAAGACAGGTGTCTACCTGGCCGTGCTGGGGCCGAGCTATGAGACGCCAGCGGAGATACGCGCATTTCGTACGCTGGGTGCGGACCTTGTGGGAATGTCCACGGTGCATGAGGTGATCGTGGCGCGACACATGGGCATGGAGGTGCTTGGTCTCTCGCTTGTGACGAACATGGCGGCTGGAGTTCTGGATCAGGCCATCGATCACGAAGAGGTGATGGAGATCGGACGAAGAGTGGCGGCACAGTTCTCTTTGCTGCTGAGCGCGGTGGTGCCGCGCATTGCGGCGCTTGAGGCTGCGAAGTAATGGAGCAGTTGACGCTGGGTGGGATCGTTCGACCGGTCATTGTGGGGATCGCGGGGTGTTCCGGTTCGGGAAAGACGACGCTGGCGCGTGAGCTTGCGCTGGAGCTTGAGGCGACGCTCTTTCCATTCGACTATTACTATCGGGACCTCGCGCACCTTCCGTTTGAGCAGAGGGTGCATAGCAACTTCGACCATCCGGATTCTCTGGAGAGCGAACTGCTGCTGGAGCATCTGGAGATGCTGGCGTTATCGAAGCCAATCGCGCGTCCGATCTATGACTTTGCCACGCATACGCGGGTGCCGGGCAGAACTGAGAGGGTGGAGCCTTCGCAGGTGATTTTGGTGGAAGGTATCCTGGCGCTGCATTATGCGGAGCTGCGCGGGCTCTTCGATTATTCGATCTACGTCGACGCCCCGCACGAGGTCTGCCTGATGCGCCGCATCCATCGCGATGTGCGAGAGCGTGGGCGGACGGAGGCTTCGGTGAAGGAGCAGTTCGAAGCAACGGCCCTGCCGATGGCGGAGAGGTATGTTCTACCGTCGCGCGAGTTCGCTACGCTGACGGTACAAGGAACCGATTCGCTGGACTGGTCCGTGGAGCAGGTGCTGAGCCAACTGCATCAACGCGGTCTGCGCTAGGCTTCTCTTTATACCCTTGGCGATACGCCTCACGGTGCATGGCTTCAACGATCTCATGGCAGCGGTGGGCCGCGACCTTGCGGTCGTGCGCGACCACAGGCTGCTGGCTGTAGCGCAGGGTGCAGGAGACGTCGCGAAGCTGCAACATGCCGACCAGGTGCGGGATAACGTTCATCTCGCCCCAGAAGCAGATTTTGTTCTGGATAATCCAATCGCGTCCTGGACACGGAGGTACGTTGTACGAAAGATGCGCTGGCCAGATAGGCACGGCGGCTTCGATGAGCGGTTGAAAGAGGGGCGAACGGAAGGGCAGAACCTCTGTGCTGTCGCCGCTTGTGCCTTCGGGGAAGAAGAGGAGAAAGACGCCGGAGCGGACCGCTTCGGCCATCTGTTCGGCTGCTGCGGCGGCTGAGCTTGAGCGCTCGCGTTCGACGTAGATGGTGCCCGCCCCGGCGGTGATGGTCCCGATGAGCGGCCATCGGCGTACCTCGGATTTCGCGACCATGACCGTTGGCCGCTGGGCTCCGAGGACGAGGATGTCCAGATAGGTCAGGTGATTGCAGACCATGGCTCCGCTGGTGGGCGCAGGGTGAGGGATGTCGACGTTCAGGCCCACGTAGCGCAGGAAGCGGATGCTCCACTTTTGCATCCAGGCGGCGCGCTGGGCGATGGAGCGCGGCCTGCGGAGCAGGAGGTCGAGAAGCACGACGCAGAGCAGGAGCACAAAGCCGATGGTGCGGAAGAACCCTCGCATGGCGTCCTAGAGGAAGCGACGCGCGATGCGCGGGTTGAGCGTTTCTAGATCGATCATGGTGAGCAGGTCGATGGTGCCGAAGGCGCGATCGATGGCCGGTGCGCCGCAGATCCTGGCACCGATGGCAAGATAGGCGCGAAGAAGTTTTGGCGGAGGTACGGCGACGACCTCGCCCACCGGTGCGGGAAGTGCGTAGGCGGGCGTGGGCGAGGTGATCAGGCTGTCTTCGACCATGTAGCCCTGCAGGCCAAGGAAGACGCCTGCGCCCTCGTTGGCGTCCTGCGTCGTGATGGAGCAGCAACCGACGAGGTAACGTCCGCCGCGTGCCAGCGCATAGCGCATGATCCCGCGCCAGAGGAGGTTGAGGACCTCCGCCGAGCGATGCTCTTTGAGGATGCAGGCGCGCCCGAGTTCGATCACAGAACTGCGGAGATGCTCGTAGGGTGCGAAGCAGAACTCCTGCTCGGAGTAGTAGCCGAGGTGGCGACCGGCGTTCAGTCCGGTCTGCAGGCGATAGGTCCCTACGACGCTACCCGTGGCCTTCTCTTCCACGATGAGCTGATCGCAGACGGGATCGTACGCGTCTGTGTCGAGTCCGGTAGTAAACGCTGACTCCAGACCTTCGTGCATTTCCAGATTAAAAACGAGGAAGCGAAGCCTGTAGGCGGCCAGACGGTCTTCCTCCGTCTGTGCCAGGCGGGCCTGATAGGGGCCGAATTCAGCCAGAATCTTCTGGGGTTCTGGCTGAAATTGAGGGTTTTCCCCGATGGAGAACGGGGAATAAAGCGGCAGAGCGACGGTGGAGCGTGGTTCCGTCAGCAGAGAAGCCATGTGCCTCCAGGCAGTGAGTAAGAGCTACCTTGCCGCAAATATAACAAGAAAATCTCATTTGTAAAGTAATAACGTTAAATAGTTATTTTGTTGGGTTTGTCCGGTCTTGTGATGGCAGTGCTCTGGAATTCCAGGATTTCGCGTAAGGTAGACGACGATGCAAGTGAAGCTGGAAGAGGACAGATCGTGGGTCTGGCGGAAGGTCTTTCTGCCCGTATTGGGACTTCTGCGCATGGGTGTGACGCCGGAGCGGCTGGCGTGGAGTATCGCAATCGGCGTCGCGATCGGCATCAATCCCTTGATTGGGAGCACCACGGTGCTCTCTCTGCTGTTGGCCTTTGTCCTGCGGCTTAGCGTTCCGGCGTCGCAGGTGGGAACGCACTCGGCTTACCCGATCCAGCTGCTTCTGTTCTTACCGTTTGTGCATGTAGGGACTGTGTTGTTCGGGACAAAGCCGATCCCGCTTTCGCGCGCGGAGATCATGCCGCTGGCGCGGCATCCGTGGGAGCTGACGAAGATGCTCTGGATGTGGGAGTGGCATGCCCTGGTGGTGTGGGCGGTGGTGGCTGCGGTCTTTACACCTGCGCTGGCGCTTCTGCTGGGGCGCGTCCTGCGGCAGGCGATGCCGAAGACGCGACCCAGCCAGGCTGATCTTCAGTCGCCCTTATAGGGTGGCTCCGGCGTAGCGCTCTGCTCCCAGGCAAAGACGATCAGATCGCGGAGTTCGGTGGCACCGGCGGCGACGCGCTCCAGGGCGAAGGCTTTGCCTGCGGGAGTGCCTGCGCCATCGAAGGCGTGTTCCTTGTCGAGTTGGTAGACCTTTTCGACAAACGAATGAGTGTGGGTGATGTAGGCCTCGAAGTCGGCGAAGATCTCCTTGTGCGGTGTGGGAGCCGCAGGGACGAGCGCGGCGACTTCCTTCTCGGTGAGGTTGTGCGCGACGAACTCACCTTCGAACTTGGCGTGGATCTTGTGATCGTTGGAGTAGCCGTTGGGGTTGTCACCCTCCCAACCGTTGTAGCGGTAGGTGGTGTGCAGAGGCTGCGAACCGTCGGCGACGTAGTGTCCCAGCCAGCCTGCGTAAAAGATTATGAGGGATTCGACGGCGCGTGTGCTCTTGTGATCCTTCTGCAGAGCGCGGTAAGTGCGCATGGACGCCTTCAGGCGTTGCCAGATCTCGGTCGTGGCGTACGGCAGAAGGCCGATGCGCTCGGCGCGAATCTTCGGGTTCTTCTGGATGACCGACTGCGCGTCCACCTGGCGGATGAAGTCGTAGCGCTGCCGAATGAGCGGCTTTCCGTAGAGCCAGGCATATTCGAGATCGATGAAGTGTTCGGGCGACTGCGCGGCGACGAGCTCGGGCTCGCCCTTGTAGTAGCGCCAGCGATCGGGCTCGGGGCCCATGTACTGCATCTGCTCGATGGCTTGTTTGGTGTGGAGGAATTTGGGCATGTCGGCGGGAAGTTTTTCCGCGGCGATTTTGTTGATCATCTCGTGGCCGGTGTGTCCCCAGGCGAAGGCAGTAAGTGGTGTGAGGAGGAGAGCGGCGGCGAGCAGTTTGCGCATGGGGCAAGTATAAGGGGTGAACGTTACGGCCATGTCACTGTGGTGTCTACCCGATTTTGACTTTGTCCTCTCGTAGCGAAGCGGAGGAATCTGCTTAGACGAGCACGGGGATGTTGGCTACGCCCGCGATGCCGAAGACTTTGCGGTAGTGTGCAATGAGTGATTTTGGGCCGGAGGCCTTCAGGTAGTTGTCTGAGAGTTTGACGGCGGGGTGGCCTTCGGCGCTCGTGAGTTTGCAGACAAGCGAGATCGGTTCGAGCCCGTCTTCGTTGCGCGGATGACATTCGCGGAAGTCATTGGTAAGCAGCGTTCCCCAGCCAGCGGAGAAGCGGATGCGGCGATCCGGTCGCCACTTGCGTTCATCGGTGAAGTCGGCGGCGTTGCGGAAGTCGCGCGCGGAGACGCCGGGAAGGATGTGGCCGCTGAAGTAGGCATGGAGGGAAAGAATCTCCTGCACGTCGAGACCGTCCGAGGCGATGAGGAGTTTGCTCTTCGGATCTTTGCCGCGCGACTCCAGCCACAGGATGTACTCGTCGCCAGCGAGGAAGGGATCTTTGGAGTCCACGCGCTGGCCGGTCCAGTCGGCGACCCAGGACGGAGCGTTCTGGAGGAACTGCGTGGTGCCGTAGGTGTCCGGCAGCATGACCTGCAGCGCACCGTCGTAGGTCTGTGCCCAGAGTTCGAGCATCCTGTACTGCGAGGCCTTGAGCTCTTCATCAGAGGTGGACATCGCCGCCATGGCCATGGGGATCTCGTGCGCGTTGGTGCCGATGGCTTCGAGATCGTGCTTGTAGGCGAGGAAGGTGTTCGAGGTGCCGGAGAAGTTCTTGCCCAGCTCGGCGTGCATGGCTTCGACGGCAAACTCCTGCCAGAGGAAGCTGTGGCGGCGGCGTGTACCGAAGTCTGCGACGGCAAGCGAGGGCACGTCGCGAAGCTTCTCGATCTTGCCCCAGAGACGTGTCTTTGCGTGGGCGTAGAGGATGTCGAGTTCGAACTCGTCCATGGTTTTCAGCGCAGCGCGGGTCTTGAGTTCGTTCAGGATGGAGAGCGCGTAGATCTCCCACATGGTGACGGCGACCCAGGGCCCTTCGAAGCTGAGGCGGAACTGGCCGTCTTCTTCGGAGAGTTCGTAGTCGGAGAGGGAGAAGTCGTTTTCGAGCCAATCGAGGAAGGCGGATTCGAAGATGCCGCGCGTGCCGTAGAAGGTGTTGCCCGCGAGCCAGATGAGTTCGGATTTACGGAATCTTAATCTGCGAACGTGTTCGAACTGTGCGATAACTTCTTCGCGGTGGATCATTTCGCAGAGACGGAACTTCAGGTTGCGATTGTGCAGACCGAAGGAGACCCGCGTGGTGCGGAAGTGCTTCCAGATGAACTGGAGCATGAGCAGTTTGTAAAAGTCGGTGTCCAGGAGCGAGCGCACGATGGGATCGAGCTCCCAGTTGTGGTTGTGCGCGCGGTCTGCGAAGTTGACGATCATCCGGCTCCCGTTTGATTTCTGTCCTGCAACTTCAACTGTATCAACGTGAGATGCGGTGGCGGAAACGAAGGTGCAGAAAAGAGCCGAAAACCCGCGTATTTACAGGCGGAAGCGTTATAAACTAAAGGACGACATGCCTACGAAAAATGAACTTCTCAAAGACCCTATCCAGCACATCGACATCAAGCAGCACAACGTTGTCGCGCTGGTCGATGCCATGCAGCACATGGCCTACTCTTCGCGCGATCTAGCACGCGCCGCCACGATCTACGACATGATGCTGCGCGACACCGAGTGCGGCGTAATTCTGTGCCTGGCAGGATCGTTGATCTCTGCTGGCCTGCAGAAGGTCATCGTTGACCTGGTGCGGAACAACATGGTGGACGCAATTGTCTCCACCGGCGCGAACATCGTCGATCAGGATTTCTTCGAAGCGCTCGGCTTCAAGCACTACATCGCGGGCGACGAGTACAAGTACGGCGGCGGCGATGCCGACCTTCGCGAGTTGATGATCGATCGTATCTACGACACCTTCATCGACGAAGAAGAGCTCCGCATCTGCGATGAGACGACGGAGAAGATCACGAACTCGCTCGAGACTCGTCCGTACTCTTCGCGTGAGTTCATCCAGGAGATGGGACGGTATCTCTCGGAGAACGGGCGCACGCCGAAGGACGGACAGGCTGACTCGATCGTGCTCGCCTGCTTCGAGAAGAACGTGCCGATCTTCTGCCCGGCGTTCTCGGACTGCTCGGCTGGTTTTGGCCTGGTGGCGCATCAGCATGCGCGCCGCGGCAAGGCTGTGGTTTCGATCGACTCTGCGAAGGACTTCTACGAGCTGACGCAGTTGAAGATCGCGAACCCGACGACGGGTCTTCTGATGATCGGTGGCGGCGTACCCAAGAACTTCGCGCAGGACATCGTTGTGGCTGCGGACATTCTTGGCGTCGAGGCTTCGATGCACAAGTACGCAATCCAGATCACGGTAGCCGATGCGCGCGACGGTGCTCTTTCGGGATCGACGCTGAAGGAAGCTTCGAGCTGGGGCAAGGTCGACCTTACCTACGAGCAGATGGTCTTTGCCGAGGCAACGATTGCGTTCCCCCTGATCGCGGGCTATGCGTATCACAAGGATGCTTATAAGGAGCGCACGGGTAAGAAGTTTGCCCAGGTGCTGGAGCAGCCGGTTACTGTCTAGTTTGTAAGTTGATTTTGAAAGAGGCCGTCTGCGATTGCAGGCGGCCTCTTTTACGTTGCGAGCAAACTTTTGTCATCCCGTAGCGAAGTGGAGGGATCTGCTTTTTGGGGCGTGTATTCGCTGGGTCGCTCTTCGAGCGAACGATGCGCTTTGCGCATAACCCATGTCCCAAAAGCGGGACATGGGGCACCCGGTGGAGGTTTCCCGGCGAATCTGGTTTTTGCGCTCTGCGCGACCCACCCCTTCGCGATGACGCCGTGAAAGAATGGGGCACCAGAGCGTTAGAGCGTGATGACTTTGTGGATCAGAGGCTGGAGCGTTGGTTTTTCTGGAGAGATTTGGATAGTGTTTCGAAGCATCGATTCGGCAGTCTCGAGTTGCGCCTCGCTGTCGCCAAAGAGGGTGACGAGGGGCGCGCCTTCTTCGAGGGAATCGCCTAACTTGGCGTGCATCTCGATGCCAGCATGAGCAGAGACGGGACCACCGGGCACCTCGCGGCCCGCGCCTAGGCGTTGGATCGCCCAGCCGACTTCGGTGCAGTCCATGCTGCTGAGATAGCCGGATTCGGAGGCCGTAAGCGTGCGCGTCACTACGGGGTTGTGGAAGGCTGCGGGGTCTTCGAAGGGAGCGGTGTCTCCACCTTGCAGCTTCACCATCTCCAGCCATTTCTTATAGGCGCTGCCGTCGTGCAAAAGTTCAAGAGCGCGGTCGCGGCCTGCTTCCGGTGTGGGTGTGACGCTGCCGAGGTGAAGCATCCATCCTGCGAGTGTGACGGAGAGTTCGATCACATCGGCGTAGAGCGGGTGCGCGATGCCGCGCAGGATCTCTACGCACTCCCATACCTCGATCCAGTTGCCGGCGAAGCGGCCGAGGGGCTGGTCCATCGTTGTGAGGAGAGCCACCGTGCGCGTATCTGCGCGCTCCCCTATGCCGACGAGCAGGCGGGCGAGGTGTTCGGACTCCTCGAAGGATTTGAGGAAGGCGCCCGAGCCGGTCTTGACGTCGAGCACAAGACCTTGCAGACCAGAGGCGAGCTTCTTGCTCATGATGGACGCGGCGATGAGGTTGGGAGATTCGACCGTGCCGGTGTGATCGCGGAGGGCGTAGAGGATGCGGTCGGCGGGGACGAGGTTTTTGGTCTGGCCGATCATGGAGAAGCCACACTCCGCGATGACGTTGCCGAACTCCTTCATGGAGAGCTGCGTGCGAAAGCCGGGGATGGTTTCGAGCTTGTCGAGCGTGCCGCCGGTGTGGCCGAGGGAGCGGCCGCTGATCATGGGGTCGGCGAGGCCTGCTGCGGCGACGATGGGCGCGATGAGGAGAGAGGTCTTGTCTCCCACGCCGCCGGTGGAGTGCTTGTCTACGGCGAACCTGTTGAGGAAGGTTGAGTCGAAGGTTTCTCCGCTGAAGCGCATGGCCTGTGTGAGGGTAGCAAGCTCGCGCGCGTTGAGACCGCGGAGGAAGATGGCCATGAGCAACGCAGCGATGCGCGCGTCGGTCACTTCTCCGGCAACGATCTGCTGAATGAAGCTCTGGATCTCGGCGTCGGTGAGTTCGTGGCCGTCGCGTTTACGGAGGATGGTATCGAGTGCGTGGAGGCTCATTTTTTCAGATGGAAGGATGCGGGTAAGAGTTCGTCGAGTGTAGCGCTTGCGGCTTTGCCACCTTCGCCAGGATAGAAGATCTGACAGTTCTTTGCCGCGAACTCGAGGATGGTCTGACGGCATGCGCCGCAGGGCATGCAAGCCACGGTGGCGTCGGTGTTGGCCACGGCGACGGCTGCGATCTTGATCTGCGGACCGAACTGCGCAACAGCGCGGACGACGGCCGTCTGTTCGGCGCAGGTGGTGAGACGGTACGAGGCGTTTTCGACGTTGCAGCCGGTGACGGTCTCGCCTGTAGTGAGAAGGATGGCCGCGCCGACGTGGAATTTGGAGTAGGGGGCGTAGGCGTGGTCTGCGGCGGTCTTTGCGGCGGCGAGCAGGGCTTCGATCTGATCTTCAATCTGGGCTGTATTCGGAGATGGGGACAAAGCACTCATGAGTAGGTGAGGTTAGTCGTCTTCCTTCGCGGATGCAAGGTGCTGGCCGGATATCTCAATTCTGTTATCGAGGTGGCTTGGCTCCACGTAGACGGCGATTCATCGGTTCGGAGAAGAATGTTGCCGTAAGCCAGCCGAGAGGGGCCGTCAGCAGTACGATGCTCATCGTCCACATAGCCATATGCAACAGATCGAGTTGGTGTTGCGCGAGACCGTCTTTCCCGGGAGTTGTGTTGGGGTGCCAGTGGGTAAAGAGCAAGACGCCGCAGATCACAATGAACTCGTGGGTTAGGTAGATCTCATAGCTGTGCTGTCCATACCAGCGAATAGGAGCTGTGATGAGACCTGGGCGAGAAGGTTCTCCGGCCTGGCGAAGGACGCTGGAGATCATGACGAAGCAGGCAGAGAGGGAGAGCAGCGTTCCCCAGAAGTCGAACTTCGTAGGGTTTAGCTTCCACAGCCAGCTTGGTCCAAGAGAGATGACGACGAGAAGAATCGCACCTATCCACTGGACTAGAAGCAGCGCGCGTCGATGAGCTGCGGTCCAAAGACCCGCTTGCCGCGTGGCCAGATGTTGCGTCAGCAAGGCAGCGATGCATCCAAGTGCGATGCCGTCCATTCCTCCGAGGTAGCTCTCTTCCAGCCAGATCTCATTGCTAGACCAGACAGTGCGGGCAAAGGGGCCCATGGCTACGAAGGCCAGCAAGATTGCGATGAAAGGGATCATGCCTTTTCGGAAGCGAAGAAGTGCAACACAGAAGATCGGAAAGAAGAGATAGAACATCTCCTCGACTGAGAGCGACCACATGACATTCCAGTTGGCAGGCAGAAACCAGAACCGTGCCTCCAGCCAGTTGAGGTGGAAGGTGAAGGCGGCTATGACGGCTCGCCATAGAGGTGCGCTTCTCGCTTCAAACTGAAATCCAGGAGCATGTATCAGAGCGAGGACACTCAGCAGCGCAACGATGAGTGCAAGCAGTGGAGCGATACGAGCAAACCTGATTCGGTAGAACGCGGGGGCCTTCATCGCGGAAAGAGAACCGAACCGGCGCAGAGAGGTGAGTGTGATGAGAAATCCTGAGATGGTGAAAAAAACGGTAACGCCGTTTCCACCGTTGAAGAAGATAAGGTGAGCCAGCATGGGAGGGAGAGCGGGGCGGCGAATGTCATAGCCCGCCATGAAGAAGCGGAGCCACGTGTGGAGCAGGACTACCGCAAGAATGGAAAAGCCTCGCAGAACATCGATCGTGTCAAAGCGTTGTGTCGCCGCTGGCAGAGCAGCAGGTGTGGAAGCCATGAGCCATTTTAGAATCTGAGCAGGCAGGCAAGTACTTTTAGCAGCCGCGGTAGCGCTTCGTGGGGTCTGGTCGGCATCCTATGGCAGAGGGGCGAGGCTTGATGGCGGCAAAGAAATCCAGTAGGGCGAAGACAGTGGTGGCGACGCCCGCAGAGGATGCGCTGGGGCTGTTCCATCCGATCACTGCGGAGTGGTTTCGAGCGGTCTTCGAGGCACCGACGGCGCCGCAGACGGAGGGCTGGCCTGCGATCGCCAAGGGCGAATCGACACTCATCCTTGCGCCTACGGGAACAGGCAAGACGCTGACGGCGTTTTTGTGGTGTTTGGATAAGTTGATGTTGTCTGCGCCACCGAAGGAAGAGGGCTGCCGCGTGGTGTATCTGTCGCCGCTGAAGGCGCTGGCGGTGGATGTGGAGCGTAATCTGCGGTCGCCGCTGGCAGGCATTGCGAACATGGCGCAGCGAGCGAGTGTCCCGTTCCATATGCCGACGATCAGCGTGCGCACGGGAGATACACCGGCGGCGGACCGCGCGCGGTTTGTGCGGCATCCCGGGGACATCCTCATCACGACGCCGGAGTCGCTGTACCTCATGCTGACTTCGAATGCGGGCGAGGCGCTGCGTTCGGTGGAGACGGTGATCATCGACGAGATTCACGCGCTGGTGCCGACGAAGCGTGGAGCGCATATGGCGCTCTCGCTGGAGCGTCTGGAGGCGCTCACGGGGCGTCGTTTGCAGCGGATCGGGTTGAGTGCGACGCAGAGGCCGTTGGAGGAAGTAGCGCGGTTTCTTGGCGGAGCGGAAGGGGCGAGCGAGTCGGCGAGTCAACACGTCAGCGAATCAGCTTTGACGGATGCGCGTAACGCTGCGGAGGAGAAGCCGGAAGCGGGTGTGGCGGGGATCCAGTTTCGCCCGGTGACGATTGTGAATGCTGGCGCGCGGAAGGTGCTGCAGCTTACGGTCGAGGTTCCTGTGGAGGACATGGCGAAGCTGGGCGAGATCCAGGAGACGCCGAGCGGACCGGCTTCGCAGGGACCGAAGCGGACTTCCATCTGGCAGTCGATTCATCCGCGCCTGCTGGAGATTATTCGCGAGCACCAGTCGACGATTCTGTTTGTGAATGCGCGACGGATTGCGGAACGGATCGCGGGTGCGATCAACGAGCTTGCGGGCGAAGAGATTGCGCGGGCGCATCATGGATCCCTTGCGGCTTCGCAGCGCAGCGAGATTGAAGAGATGC